>Ga0126379_10000875_pt1 | contig 17573 bp, 30 predicted proteins | sample PanSoiMetPlot_24_FD_92640 | JGI IMG/M metagenome (GOLD analysis project Ga0126379, IMG submission 92640) | Tropical forest soil microbial communities from Panama - MetaG Plot_24 | ecosystem: Environmental > Terrestrial > Soil > Tropical forest > Bulk soil | place: Panama | collected 2016-02-17
ATGTGGTCTGCCCATTCTGGCATCTGCGATCCTCGCATAACTTCTGAGAGCCTACTAGCCTCAGGGCAACGTACAAGTACAAATCCAGTCGCAGTAAAGGTACAGGCACATGGCGTCATGCTGAGTCTGCCAGCCTTCTAACGGTCACCCTAGTACCCTGTCGACTGAGCCATTCGACTGTCGCCAACAAGTGAAGGCGACAACAAGTCTCCTGATAGGCGGGCTCGCCGTCCACGTCGAGTATGTCCGTGGACTTGCAGGTGTAAACAGAGACGGCTCCACAAACCGCTCTATTGCTGCCCCGTAGTGTCGGAGCCGTACAAGTGAGGTAAGTCACGGACTCACTATACACCCTCTACTGAGTCCGTCAAGAGTTTTCGGCTAAGCCCGACGCTCAGTCACGGCTCGAATCCTGAGGCGCTCAAGTCGCCTCAGTCGGAGCCCTCTAATCTTGACAACTTTTAGCTGGCGCGTCGGAGCCCACTTTTCGAGTGGTACATATGGTTGCGGTTTCCCGCTCAGGACAAGTACAAGTGATCAAAACCTGTACCAAGTACAACGCATCCGTTTTGGTGGGTATTTACCCACCCTCGCAATCTGAACTAGAGACGAGCCCCTAGAAACGTGAAACGGATTCGCGTTCTACTGAGGGTTATTTGACAGACCATTACTGAGTGTAGTAAGTGATTCCCGACTAGTCTGGTCAACTACTAATCCCGATCAACTGAGTCGACTACTAATCCCGATCTATTGAGTCAACTACTATAGTCGAGTAGTCGAGTCGGGTACTATAGTCGAGTAGTCGACTCAACTACTCGGTCAACTAGAACGGGCGTTCTATAGAACAAGTGTTCGGAACAAATGTTCGAGGTCTACTGTTTCGGCCTACTGCCCGCGGGCTTCCGCTCGACCAACCGCTTCTCGCTACTGCCCGGCTTCCACCAGCGTGGCCTACTGCTCAGGTACTTGTCCAGGTCGGAAGCGGAGACTTCCCAGACCCCGTTTACTTTGTGGCCTTTTAGAGCCCCTCTAAGTATCGCAGCTCTCAAGCTGACAGGAGCGATGTTCTGACCGTGCCTACCTTTGGCTCTTTTACTTGCAGCTTCTAAGTTCATACTTCCTCGCGCCCGAAGGCGCTATATAGCGGGTGTGGTAATAGGCAAGCGCTATATAGCAGGGTTGACCACTGCCTGATTACTAGGCCCTCTATCTTCCATGACGCTAATCTGTTGCATCAAATCGGTATAGGTATCAGGGTACCTATCTCTCATGCCAGTAACAATAGTCGTCAAGTAAGCTTGAGCTTCTCCGAGGGACACGTCGATCTGGTCAAAGGCTTGACTGAGTTTCATCGTCTTTTGATGACCTTCTTTTCTACCACTTTATTTCCGCGGTACGCTAGGCGAATAAGTTTCCCACCCCTTCTGACGGTTACGTATCTGACCCCTTTCAATGGCATCTAGAGCTGCCTCCAAGCACGGCCACGAGACGCCGCAAATAAGACAGGAGTAAAGCTTGCGAGCCTGCCCACTTCTATTATGAACTAGACGAGTGCTCATTATATGCTTCGCTAAGGAAACGCTTTTGATAGGCACGTCTGAGTCCGATCAAATGTTGGGACCATAGGCCGAACCAAACTTCATTAGACATATACTCGGCCTGAGGTATGTTGTTTCTAATAGCTGCGTTTAGATCGGCGATTTCTTTCGGCGTCGGAGGGTTCACTAACTTCATGGCGCAACCATCCAGGTAAGAACCGCGGCCTTCATTGTCGGAGTACCGTAGAGAGCTACTATGATGGCGATAATGCCAGCTAGAATTAGAGTAATAGAGAGGCTCTTATCTGGGAGCCCTGCAAGTTTCCGATCTAGATCCTTGAGAAAGTTCATCAGCTAAAGCTGTCAACTAAGACTATTCGCTGGTAGTGTGGTATTCCCACCCTGCCCTGCCCAGGCTGGATAACCAGCCATCGAGTAGTAAGGTGAACTACCACCCCACGGCGGTACGAGGTACTGTCCGCTCATAGATCCGACGTAACTAGCCATCTGGTTTGTTTGAGGCATCGAAGTACCTGGGGGCAAATTGCTGTAGCCTACTAGATAGCCATTAGGGTCTGTGGCTATAATGTGTTGAGCCCCCGTCCCATCTAGATACTGGTACGTCCCGCCTATAGGATTGCCGCTATCTGTAGCGCCACTAGTAGGGCTCGTAGCGGCCGAGCCTCCGAGGCTACTGACTGTCCCTGCAGTAGTAGATTGGTTTTGATTCCGCATCAAGATAATGGCCGCAAATATTCCGACGGCTCCCACGATCAAAGCCGTCGGACTCGTAAGCCAGTCTTTCATTGTGGCAAATAAATGAGCTGCACAGGCCCGAGACTATTGAACTGGTCTCGTGTTAGCGTATCATAAATGCCACGATAACCAGGAGCACTATTAGCAACCCAAAGAGAACCAGAATTAGTGTCAACTCCACGAATGGCCATGAAGTGATACATTCCTATTGGATTGATCTGTCCTGTGGTCTGACTCATAACCGAGTAAGCTTGATCGTAAGTAACCCACGCCTGAGCCGCCTCTAGTCCATAGGAGTTATAAGCTGCGATCAAACACTCGGCACTCATTAGACCGTAGGTCTCATTGACACAAGTAGGATAGCCTATTAGACTGAGAGCTTCTTCCCGAGTAAGATCTGGAGCTATTCCTGTCGCGTTCATTACCCAGGTAAAAGATGCGACTGAACAGGTCCAGCTATATTCCTGAGGTGCCATCGGGTAGTTAGCATCCCAGGTTATTCTTTTGGGGGCTCTGTTGCCTCCGACTCTGTGACAGGAATATCGAGGCTCAAAGTTCCCGTCATACCTGGATCTAGTGCATACAGAAAAGCTTCGACGGTATCAGGCCCTGCAGCCCATCGACCTTCTAGCATGGCTTTCAAGGCCTGGGTAAAGAGAGCCTGTTGTTGTTGAAGCTGAGTAATCTCAGGCAGGGATTGGGTCATGGACACTTCCGTTCTGAGCTACTAGTTGTCGTGACTGTTCGGCCAGTAATTTCTGGAGAACCTGGCTCTGAACATAGAGCTGTCCAATACATTGCAACAATTCTTCTGTCGTAATTTCTCTAGGCTGCGATTCCTGCATTATCCATCCTTGTATTCAGGGCTCGAATAGCTCCCCATACTAAACTTACCAATTCTGCATATGCAATGCCGTCGGGAGTCCCATCCTCAGTATGATACGCAACTGATTCTGGTACTACTTTATCCATTTCTTCTGCAAGAAAACCGATTCTAGAGATATTAGGTTTACTGCTATCGGGAGGCCTATCATTATGAGCACTCTCAAACTCTTGAGGAATAACATGCTCATATGAATAGATGCAAACTGTTGGATCAATAATCCGCTTCAAGCAATCCCCATCTTCCATTTCATTGATATTGGTTTTATATTTTGAAGCAGATCGAGTCGTGTAACTTGTGGCACTAGAATCGAGAACTACGTAGTGCGAGCCTCCGTTGTACGTATGAGTGTATGTCTGTACTTCATTACTGATGCGCCCAAGTGCCACTCCGCATGGATTGCCGAGAATGTTGTAGCGGTTGGCATTCCACCACCCATTGACAACATCTAAACTGGAAACCAATAGGCCGCCATTTGTGCCCTGTCGAAAGCCGACTGATGCTGGATTTCCAGGGATGATAAGAGTTAGCTCACTATTATTGATGCCAAATCCAAAGAAGGCTCCGCCTCCAGCATCATACAAACAAATCTGTGGACCCACTCTGGCAGGTACGGAAAGATAACAACTTGCACTATTGCTAGCACCTGCTAGTGTGAGTCCGTGTGAGGTATTGTGCCAACCGTTTCCAGGCCAGTTTATATAAATCCCAGGATTGGCATTGAAGTAAATAGCACCTTGACTCATCATATTGGGACCGATGTGCGTATAACTATTATCGGTCCACATGCCGAACCCGTTATTATTGATGAGATAGACTGCCTGTCCGTTGGTGACTAGAGAGTGGGAGGCATGTATGTAGGTACCATCCCATTGCCAGTAGATGCCAGCATTTCCAGAGAACAAGTACGTAGGCGCATTGTTGACTACGCCGTTTGTCGAGTTCAGGTAGAGCCAATTGTTTGCACTTTGAACGTATGCACCTTGAGTGAGTCCTACTGTTCCGCCATTTACCTGAACATTTCCAGCGGTTGTCAGACCTCCGTTGGTATCCAGCCTCAACCATTCAACGGTATTAGCTTGATTGACCCACCTGAATCCACCCCCAGGACCAGCCCACCACAAAGTCTCATTACCAAATGTGACGTGATTTCTCTGAGTTCCGCCGCTATCAAATACATAGGCAGCACTGTTATTGCGATAGCGAACGGTCGTATTGTTCAGCGGTCCGAGAACATCTCCAGCTAGGGTAATAAGATTGACATAGTTGTTGCTATCTAAAACTGTGTAGTTAGCGCCGTTACCCTGGAGAAGTTGTAAGTGACCCTGACCATCTGACCACAAACGAGTCGAGCCCGCTGGCGGATTACCTGGCTGTACTCCCTGGACTAAATCCACGGTAGTAACCTGCGACTGAGTAGCTCGTCCAATAGACCAGAACCGAGGGATATCAACTGACTGAGGCGAAGCGTAGACAATAATCTGCCCAGGTTGACCGCCTCCACTCTGGTCCACATAATAGATCGACAAGTAGGAGTTGATCGGTCCAGGGAAGTGTCCTCCACTTTGAGAGGGCAGTTTATGATCGTAGTCAAGAAGGGTACAGGTTCTATCAAGAGCTATAAGAGCGTAGCCATCATTCGGGTTATATGAGGTGAAGCTACCAGTCGCCTGAAATGATAGATGGGCCTCGGCGCTAGTATTGATGTTGAATCTGAGCCCTTGTATTGGCAAGCTAAACCTCGCGTCCTATGGATTGGCGCTTTGAGGAAACCCTGGAGGGCTGATATAAGATGGGATAACTGCTGTGTATCTATTAGGAAGCTGGTAGAATTGCCAGCCAAGGAAGTTGCCTAGCTGCTGGTTTTGCTGACTAACGTCTGAGACTTGTCCACTCAGCTCATTCATCAGACTTCCGAGGTTCTGGTAGTAGCTGGCGCTCTGAGCCTGTCCATTAGCCTGCATTGTTGAGAGTCCGTTTATCAGATCGTTTATATGCTGGAAGCTAGCACTGTTCTGCCCCTGATAACCCTGGACCTGACTACTAATGCCAGACAATTGACCGCCAAGAGTCGAAAAGCCATTAGCAATGTTGGTATTATTCTGAGCCCAATACTGAGCCTGTTGGCTGTTCAAGTCAGCGAAACTACCAGCTACCTGATCGCTGAGCTGAGTATAGTTCGCCATATCTTGTTGGCCTAGTCCAGCGATCTGCTGACTGGTCTGCATAAAGCCCGCTTGAGTAGTCCCAAGAAGATTCATGTTTTCTTCTTGGATACTACCAAGGGCAGCATTTATCGAGGTGCCAGCCGCAGTAGTGCCTCCGCCTCCAGAGCCCTTGAGTAGAAGGAACAAACCAACCACGCCAGCAATGGCACCTACTATCATCACCCCTTGAGGGATGCCACCGCCTCCGCCACTAGAGGCAGGCATTTCTAGCGAGGTAGTATCAGGCACCTACATTTCCAATCTGATGAGCGTAGGCATTAGCCGCATCCTTTTCTGAGTCGGACATACTTCCATAGCTACTATTGATCGTAATAATGTTGCCACCAGGATCGATGCCCATATGTGTGCCCGAATCAGCCTGGTTTCCTGAACCCTGCTTACTACCTCCGCCTCCACTCCCACCGCTTCTACCTCCACTACTCTTGAGCGGTATAGCCGAGGCTATTTTGTTCAGGTCAGCCTCGAAGCTATTATCTCCAGTAATAGCATTCCACATGGCTCCTGACTTACCCCTGAACACTACCCAGAGGAAGAAAGCTCCACTAGCAATCAGAGCTAGTCCGAGAAAGCCTCCGCCTCCGCCACTACTCGTGGTCCTACTGGTCTGGTTCGTCACCACCCCATTTACTGAGGTACTAGTAGTGGCGCGGCTAAAGCCCATAAAGGTTGGGCTCTGAGAGCTGTTCTTTACTACTGTACGGGCAGGGCTCCCTTTAGGGTAAGCAGCACTAGGAGGCCGTGCGGGAGTGGTACTAGTAGTGCGACTGTATCTAGGCGGCAAGAGCTGCCCCCTGAACCACCACATCTCTTGAGGGCTTCCAGAGAAGGGCTCCTATGATGATACAAAAGATCGCCGCTAGAAACATGAGGATACCTGAGAAGTCCCAGGGTAGGGTTAGATCTACTGGACCAGTAGGCAGGTCAAACAGATGGAGACTAAACTTTGCCGAGGTAGTAGTCTGTGTTGGCTTAGTGGGATTAGTCTGAGTAGGTAATTGAGGGGCAGGATTTCCAGGGATAGTAATATTCCCAGGCGTATCGGGAGGACTAACAATGACGTTTCCTCCTGGGCCATTACCACCTAGGATTTGTTGTATCTGTCTTTGAAAACTGGGGTAATCTCTGCTAGCATTGATAACTTCTCCTGCCGCAAGATCTTCCCTGGGTCTTTCAAAGCCCCAACCGTAGCCACCTACTATCTGCCTGATAGCCTGGGCACCAGTGAGCCCACTAGCTCCAGCCTCTTGTACCTTTTGCATCCAGTAGTCTAATCCCGCTGGAGTCCAAGACCAGTAAGCAGCCGAGGCTCCTTGCTGCTGTACTATATCCTTTCCAGCACCACCCGCGTACCATGAGGGCGGTCCAAAACTGAATGTAGGTTCTCCAGGTACTACCCAGCTCAAAGAAGTTCCACTACCAGGCCCACGATTTAGACCCTCGTGTTCGGCAACTGCTAAAACAGCCGCAGGATCTAGTCCAAATCTACTAGCGTTCTGTCCGACGTAAGCAATAACTTCCTGCTTATTGAGAGCTGCCTGTTGAGCGGTTACGACCATTTGAGGACTCCAGACAGATCCTTTATACCCTCGCTAAACTTCTTGTTGCCATGCGTCTCGTAGTAAGTGATGATAGCTAGAAGGATCAAACCTGCCGACCACTTAGCCGCTTCTTCACTACCGAACTCAGAGATGAGCCATATCAGACTAGCCCCTACTGCTATGGCTATAATCATCTTCGGCCACTGATTCGGAGTAGCAGGCGTTGGTACTATGGGGTTACCCCCAGGACCAGAAGGCAGCGGACTATTCGGGACTATTGGCCCGAAGGTCATATAGTCGTTATTTATCATCAGGTAAATGCCGCCGAGATAACTGCCTTCAACTTACCGCTGACGACAAGCCAGACAAAGAGCGCGCCTACTACAAACAGCTCGATAGCCATAACTTTCTACCTCGGCATCTGTCCTGGGGGCATACTATTGATGCCTGAGAATCCAGCCGCTAGTCTGACCCCAGGTCGCATATAAATTTGTGGGTTATACTTCGGGTCATAAGCATCGCCCTTATAACCTGGACTACTAGCCCAGTGAATACCAGTCGGACTAGTATCGTCATAGGCGTAGCCTACTCCACCGACGTTGAATCTGGCATCATTCCAATCGTTCAACATCTCTCGACCTAGTGAGTTATGAATTCTCTGGGTCTCATTCTGGATGTTTCTATTGAACGACTGATAGGCGTGATCTACTTGTTGGACCACGCCTCGACTAGCTCCGACGTATTGAAGGTCAGGAGATTCTGGAGCTACTATTCCCCAGGCATTAGGGTCATTTCCTGAGGCGACTTTCTGTTGCTCGTCTTGATCCTTATCACTAGAATAGCCCTGCTCGACCCAGCTTCTATTTGTGGGTACATTCGGGACACGAGGATCACGATTACCGAAGTCGCCTAGAGGGAACCCATAATAAGCTGTCTGGTAGTTATACAGCTGTCCTACCGCGTCGGGTACTCCGCAGTAACTAGCCATTCTTTTTCGGCCCCTGTAGTGCGCTGACGGCTCCTGTGTAAACTGAGCCCACACTACCAGCTACCGTCTTGAAGCTATCTGAATTAGTCAGCACGAGGTAGAGTCCTACTAGGACGGCCGATACCTCGATAATGGTCATAACCATAACTAACCACGGCCTTGTAGTGTCTTGACCGCTCCGATGTAGACATTGCCAGTCGAGCTAGCAACCGTGCCAAAAGAATCGGAGTTAGTAAGGACGAGGTAAAGGCCGACAAGAACGGCCGTTACTTCTATGATCTTGCCGATCACTTCTTCAATACTCCCCAAAGAACGAGGGCAGCGATGATAAGTACAAGGAGCCCGATGCTAACCGCAAATCCATCGAGCTTCAATTGCTGGTTGAATAGTCCGCCCATTCCAGACCCCGCATTCCCTGAGCTAGTAGGATAGTTATCATCTCGCCCAGGACTAATCACAACTAGTCCTTTCCGCCGAAGTCGATCAAGAGTCGGAGGATAATAAGTGCGAGGATAAAGCCAACCCAAGTAAAGCTGGCACTACCTCCACCTACCATTCCTGTCGGAGCTGCGCTACTCGTCGAAGCTACTGCCCCCTGGTTAGGTCCGCCGACTGTTGTTGGGGCGATAGTAACCTGACGGTCACTAACCATACCGTAGATATCTGCCCTATTGAGACTCATAACTATCCCCTACCTTTCAGTAGGCACCAACCGCCAAACGCCGCGAGCGCAAGAACAAGGAGCCCAATAACCATGTTCATTTTATTGCCCTCTATGTTAGGACTACTAGTTGTCGCCGAACGGTATACAGGGTTACTGCACCCGTAGCAGTAATGACCGAGGCAAGGTCGGTAACGAGGGCGCTATTGAACATGTCTCTAGCAAGGCCGTAACAACCCAGGCCACTAGTAGCCAACAAGTCTACGAAGATACCACCCGCAGGCCGAGCCCGACCTTTCTGGAGTCTATATTCAAGGTCCAAGAAATCGGCTGGAGTAGACTGGAGATAATCTGACTGGTTGACTCTAACGGCAAATCTATTGAAGGTATCTGAGCCCGCACTACCAATGCCAGCTCCATGATAGACTCCTACATAGGTGTTACCGCGAGGCCAGTAATAAGGGAAGTCTCCTGAGGCCGCGATCTGTTGCTGATCTTCTAGGCACTGATGAATGACGTTTAGTGGAGGCCAATCCTTCGGATCTGGCGGGACAGTAAATACCTCAAGGAAAGCATCGCCTGTAGTAAGAGTGACCGTAGCGCCTGTAGCCACAGAAGCATCTGCCAGCCAGTCAATAAACAGGTTTACAATCGTCTGCTCATTCTGGAGCATAATGAGGCCAGTAGGATCGCGCATGTTCAAAGCGATGGGAATAACCGCGTCCAAATTGAATGTGGTAGCTGTGACCGCAGTAGTACCCGTGCTCTGTCCGACTGGATCAATATACTCGGACTCAAGAGAGTTTCTAAGAAGGTAGTGGTAGCCAGCTCCACTAACGTTGAAGATATCAATGCCCGAGTTAGCCTGGATTCTCATGCGGCTAATGATCGAGCTGAATCCGAGTCCATTAGGAACGGTCAGTGTTCCTGCGACGTTACCTCGGAGGGCCAAATAGATCCGAGCAAGAAGGCCCGTCTTTGGGAGCGTCAAAGGTCCGAAAGTACCTCCGCCCGCAGGTCGAGTGACGGCACCAGTGAGCGGTAGTACCTTACGCCTAGTATTGACCGCAAAACCACCAGCCATTATTTAGTCCTCATTTAGTAGGGGTATCATGGATCACTTCTATTGATGACGTTCCACCGCCCTTGATTCTTTCAACTACTACTGTCACAGGAATCTTGCACTCCTTATGAGCGCAAGTAACTTTGAAGGTTTCTCGGTAGATCACCTGAGAAGGGATTACTGTCGTCATTTGACTCTCTAGGAATATTATTGGCTAAACCATCGCGAACAAATCGGTAAGCCCTGGTACTGAGTATTTAGCAAAGACCCACTTGAAGAAGGCGATAAAAGTTACGGCCATCAGGCCGACTACTCCCCAATTCAAAAGTGTGGGGTAAACGTGGGAAAAGTCAAGGTCCATCTCTATTGGCTCCTTAGAATAGGCTCAAAATTCGAGGGACAATGATCCAGAGAAATGCCAGCACAGCGAGCCCACCTATTATGATGAGGGCTACCGCGTCTATTCGAGTCTCCCATCTATCGTGGATAATCGCTCTCTTTCTAATGTATTCGATGCCAACCGAGATTTTTAGCTCGACTCTAGAATTGCGGTTCTCGGGTCGATCTTCTGGTGGGAGTTCTTCCTGTGAACGTTTCTGATCCAGCGTATTCTCCCTGAGCTATTTCCTCTAGCTGAACATCGAAGTCGGAGCGATACGTTCTACCAGGCGGCTCAAGTTTGTGCATGTAATAGGCATTGCTCCATAGGACATTATATACCCAGAAGCCATGCTCGTCTCTAATAGGGTTCTCAATTTCTGCCGCACCAGTGGCTTTAGCAATTCTCTTTCTATCTTCCTGCATGTTGAGCATGAAGATAAAAGACCACTCTGCTTCTGTGAACATTTCAAGAGGCACACGAGACGGCCGTTGAGTAGAAGCCCAAACTCCAATGCCTAACTCCCGTCCCTGAGTATAGAGCCGCCTCAGGGGCCAAGTCATAACCCCGTTCTTGGTGGCACTATACATCTCGTCTATATAGAGAACACAATCCTCGACTTCCCAAACTAGTTCAAATACAGAGTCCCAATTCGGGTAACCGTCTTTGTCAATAGTCGGAGGGTCGAAGAATCTAATTCTCGCATTATCTCCATCGCGTAAAGCTTTGAGGTTATCTTTGTCGGGTAATGAAAGTCGCCATTTCGGAACACCCAATGTTCGCTTAGGATCAATGACAACCAATCGTCGCATAGGACGAAGCAAGTATTGGGCCAGAAACGTCTTGCCACTACCAGTTTTACCTGCAAAGTCTACTCTTTGATTCGACCGAATCTCGGCAATCTTAGCTTCGGCCATCTTTTGGGAGTGCAATCATAGAGGCCAACTGATTTGGGTCTATAGTTGTCCCGACCCCAAACTTCTGGCCGACGGCTATTAGTCGAGTCAGATCGCCAGCTTCTACTTCCTCGGGAATACCGATCATATCTTTTTCGAGGTCTGAGAGCTGCTCATCTGATAGCAGGTTCAAAGCCATCGTTAGCATTGGATTCATCTGCTCCCTAAAAGGAAGCGGACAAAGCTGGATGATAACTATATGGAGCTTTTCTTCTCGCTGCGTTCTTTCACTATTCTCTAGCATCTTCTTACCGATTCAGGTCTGGTGGTACTTCTGAGCCCCCACTAGGGCTCGCTTCTGATCCTGCCTGAAAGCCTGCGCTGAAAGCATCCTTGACAGTTTTCGAGTCAGTATGTCCAGCCTTTAGATAGGCGTCATAAGCCTGATCTAGAGGCGACTCGTCGGGCGTCGGAACGGGCTCACTAGTAGGGGTATCTGTCATGGCTCACTCATCTGGTCAGTAATAGCGACTGGTATACCATTGGGATTTACTGCGACTCTAGTTCGCTCGGGAATATCTGGCTCAACAGGTGGTTGGTACTCTGGTACAGGTTGTGTTCCATTAGTCGGCGGCGCAGAAGCCATGCCGCTAGCCCTAGCAAACTCAGCGTCAGTAATACCTGTGCCACGTTTGGCTCTTTGGATTCGGACAATTCTATTACCCCACATTCCGAGAGCTATTAGCATGACCATAGGGTCGATAAAAGCTGACATCTTTTGTGAGGTACTTACAGGGAGGCGAGAAAGCATCCTCGCAAGAGGCGGCTCCAACATTTCCGCCTCTCTTTTCTCCATTGCACATTCCGTGCCTAACCATGTAATTACTACTGTGTTGGCCGAGCCGATAAATATCTGGCTCCAAAGTCTATAGTCTGCTGGAGCCTCAGCAATCTGGCCGACTACTGTAGGCGGAGTTTTTGGGGTTCTAGTACTGCGGCGGCGACTCTGAGTAGTCTTGAGAGTAAATGGCTCTACGCTATCCGAAGTACTCGACGGCCCGAAGTCGCTGCTCTTTTGGCTGGAGGTTTCTGGCCCGTAGATTGAACCTTCCGAACTCGGGACTTCTTCTGCGACTGTGAACTTTCCCACTCTTTTCGTCGCGCTCTCAGCCATTCGTAGTCCTTTCGACTTTCCTCGTCATCTTCTTCATCCTCACTATCGTCGTCATCATCTTCAACGTCAACTTCGTAGACGTTTCCCTCATCATCTTTGAGACGCTTGACAGCCATCTACTATTACCCCACATCAATATCACTGAAATCCCAACCGCCGACTGCTACTATTGTTCCATGTAAAGTTACGGTAGCAGTAGAGATGTTTGTTATCGTCAGGTAGTTGAAGCCCTGAGCAGGTAACTTCAACTTGCCTCCAGCCCCCAACTGATAACCAGGCCCTCCACTACCTGGTCCTAATACAATACGTGCAATTCTGGTACCAAAGTTTGCCGCAGCTCCAGAGGCTCCTTCTCCCCAGACTACTACCACCCACTTATCTGGCATCTGGTCCACATTTACTGTCATGGACTGACCCGCCGCTAGTCCCTGCGCGATAGTATATGCGTTACTACCAGTGTAAGTAATAACCCCAATATCAAATGGGACGAGCCAACGGTGGAGTAAAGATCCCAGATAATCAGAGTCGCCAATGTAGGGGTACTTACTTTTGTCGGGCGTTTGACTCGGGGCACTAGCTGAGGGTAAAAGTCCCGCAGGTTGTAGCTCGGGTGGATTATTCAGCATAAGCTCTGGTCATTCTTTCGACGTAATGTTGATTGCAAAAGCCTCGTCGCATCCCTGCGACATAGATATAGGCATCTACTTCCTTGTCACATGCGAGGCACTTCTCCCATTCGGCCACAAGAATATCTCGCCCAGGATAGAGTTCTTCTAGTAGGCGTTCTTTATCGGAAGGGTCTGGAGCCACTCTCAACATACTCATCTATCTCCTTCAAAACGCCTGCATCTAGAGCCCGAGACTTGAAGCTATTGATACCGCCCTCGCGCCATGTGTCCAAGAGTTGAGCCACTAATGCCAAACAAGAGTTGCAGGCTCTCTCAGCAGCAGTACACTCGTTCTTCTCCCATTCAGGAGGGGCGACTAACATTACCGCGCCTAATATTCTCTGCTTATCTTTTAGACAAAAGGGACACTGCATCTAATCTGGCTTTCCTTGTATTTACCAGTCTAGCGTCACAAAACAAATGGGCTCAACTAATCTATTGACAGCCGAAGTGAGGTTTAGTAACATGAAAGTAGGCTCCGCCAAACTCCCATAAGGCGGAGCCTACTAAAGAGAGGAACAAACGCATGAGCACTATGCGTAATCCCTTAGCTCTATACTACACCCTCTGCCCAGGTTTGTCAAGCCTGGGCTTTTTTGTGCATAAACAATAAGGGGTTACTATGGCCCGTAATCCCAGAGGTCCAATAGAGACCATCTTCGGTCAGTTTCCTGAACCACCTGAAAATCGGCCGCGTAGAACACGCGACTATTCTCGTGAATATCAGAGACGGAATGAACTAGCGAAAGAAAGAGGGTTCAAATCGTATGGAGCACAAAGAAGATACACTGAATATACAGGTACTCCTACTCGGTACGTAATCGCCCCGCCAGAGCCCATCTACATTCCGAGTCCTAGATATGACTTCGGAGACTACTATACTAGTGAAGATCGAAATCTAGACGCTTTTATTCGTATGGCTCGGGCCAAGGATATGCCCGAGGAAGAAGCCTACGATCGTTATATGCGTCGTAGTCGAGGCGGTCAACTATCTCGGGGTCAAGTCAAGGATCTAGAAATGTCCGTCTTTGATATACCCGAAGATGAGACGTGGTACGAGTAACGCCTATTCCGATTGATGTAGATGAGGAGGCTTATTCTGAAACATATACCGACTCGAAACATCGGACGTGGGCTGAAAGAACTCTAATCTATCAACCTACTTGTGCAATAGATGGAGAGGGCATTACTTTAGGGCCAAAACATTACTACACTGAACTCAATGCGGTATGGCCGCAAGGTAGAAAGATCCTCAAGGGCTCCGATCTAAGTGCCCACGAAATATTCGACTTTCTATTCAAGCTGCCTGAGAAACACAACTATGTCGTGTACGGAGCCTCGTATGACTTCAATATGTGGCTTCGCTATCTGCCGCCTAAAGAGAAGATTGATCTGGTCACTACTAATGAGACAGTATGGGGCGGCTACAAAATCAAATGGATAGATCGCAAGTATCTTCACCTGATTAGACTGGCAACTAAAAAGTCTCGCATAGTTTACGACGTAATTGCCTGGTATCAAAAGCCGTTCGTCAATACCCTCGAAGCCTGGTCTATTGGAACGACCGAAGATTGGGCTCTTATTACTCGCATGAAAGCTCTGCGAGGTAATTTCGCCAACGTAGACCCCGAAGAAATCGAGCGTTACTGTTGGCTCGAATGTGAGCTACTCGTAAAACTGGTCGATAGTCTCTGCAAAGCAATACAGGACACTCCCTATCGACCTACTGCCCTGTACGGTCCAGGGGCTCTAGCTCAGGCCATCTTCAAGTACCACAAAGTCAAGAGCTTTATGGGCGACTTTGATGAAGACAAGGCTCTCTTGGCCTACTATGGAGGTAGATTTGATACTGCCTTCTTCGGTTGGTTCGAGGATCTACACGAGTACGACATTAGATCTGCTTATCCTGACCAGATTAGAAATCTGCCCTGTTTAGCTCACGCAGAATGGATAGCCTGTAAAGATCCGTTCAAGTATCGACACGGGCTTTATCGAGTCAAATGGGACGTAGGCATTGACTGTTTCTATCCTCCTTTCCCTTATCGAGATTCTACTGGCTGTATCTGGTATTTGTACGCGGGTCAAGGCTGGTATCATGCCGACGAAATAAGAGCCGCCATTGAAGTGTTCGGTAACAAGGTCAAGGTACTGGAGGGTACAGCCCTCGTAGAAAAGTGTGACCACCAACCTTTCAGCTTTGTTGAGCAGCTCTACAAGTGGCGGCTCAAAATCGCCAAAGAAAACTACGCGAAGGGGCAGGTCGTAAAACTTGGGCTCAATAGTATGTACGGTAAACTCGTACAATCTGTGGGCTCCAAGAAACAGAAGCCTTCTTTCCAGAACTTCTTTTGGGGCGGAGCTATCACAGCAGGTACTCGGGCCAAGATTCTACGAGCTATTAGTGGGCACATGGATCAGATCGTATCCATAGCTACTGATGGGCTCATTAGTTTGGACCAACTTCAGCTCGTTATAGGCAAGGAGCTAGGAGAGTGGGAATATTCCTACCTGGCTGAACACGTCCAACTATCGAATGGAGTCTACCACTCAGTAGAATCGGATGGTACAGTCAAGGAGCGAGCCCGCGGTATTGGGCACGGTGAAATGGACTGGCAAGAAATCGAGAACATCTATCGAGAGAAAGGAATCCACGGCTCCTATACCTATGAAAGAAAATCCCGCTTTATAACCATTCGAGAGGCTCTCCATCTAAATCGACCTGATCTGGTATGTACTTGGCAGACCGAAGAACGTCAACTAGCATTCAGTCCTACTCGAATGGAAGTAGACGGACTAAGTACCGAGGGTAAGGAGGCTCCTTTTGGACCTGCTGATCTATTGCAGTTTAGAGGCCGACGCTACTGTGCCGCCGATCTAGTTGAGATACAACATAGACTGCCTCATAAGACCGCTCTCAGTTACCCGTTTAGGAAGAAGCATACTTGGGAGGAACAATTAGAGCTACGAGACTACTACAGACAGCGTGGACAGTTAGACAAGGACATTTACTAACAAAACGTTTATACTTTTGGTCCTACTACTTGGGCTCTATCACTTGACAGCTTGCCCTCCAGGGTGTAGGATAGGTAGTAGATCAAGTTGATTAGTTCACTTGATCGAGCACTTTTAGAAAGGAATAGCAGTTAGGTCCGTGGGGCGGGTCAGCGGTCCGCCACAGACAGATATAGTTGTGAAGGACAGAAAGTGACAACCGAAGAAGCGCGAGCTAAGTGTCATCTTTTCGAGACTCTCAGAGATGAGGGAAAGACAGACAACGAGATTTGGACCACGATTTTTGAAGGACTCTCTAACGACGAGATTATGCAGGTCTGTGATGTGGCTCTAGTAATCTTGAAAGAAGAAGTCCAGAAAGCAGTCGACGAGGGTAATAGCCGCCGACTAATCTGGGCCATTTTCTCAGAGTTTATCGTAGCGGAGTAAGTCAAATGAGTGAGATGGTTCCTTTTGATCCCAATCAAGAGATCGGTGACTTTGACGTTGCCGATCTTGGAGTAATTCCTCCCTACACTAAAGCGCAGTACGAGGCGGGCCTCGTCGTGGTAGTAGTCGGAGTTTCAGACGGAGAGTTTGAGGGCGAGTATGACGAGCCCGCAAAGAGCCTTCTACATTATATGCCAGATTCCGACCAGGACTTTCAGCCATACGGACTACTGGTCGGAAAGAAGTCCCGAGCTATTACAATGGCTCAGGCTCAGCTAGAAAAGAACGGCGGTAAACCGTTCTACGCTTTGGTCTCAAAGAAACAGGGCAAGACTTTTCGATACTGGTTGTTGGAACCAGTAAAGATCGTCTTTACCCAGGAGGGACAGATCGGAGGTTTTAGAACGAAAGACGGTCAGATCATTACCAACCCAGCACCAGAGGGCTGATGCTAGAATCCTGCGAATACCTCGATACTTGTCCAAAGTCGATAGCCTACATAGTAGACTGCGACGAATGCAAGAACATTTTTGTTTGCACAGATCACATCGGAGCCGTGATCAATAGTCATCGACAGCAGTGCGAGGAAACGCTGCACGTAGATGTTACCCGAGTAGAGAAGGAGACAGTAAATGCCAATCAGCCTACAGCCTCTTAGTGACGAACAAGTTGCGAGCATTTTTGGTCGTCGGGCTCGTGGCGCAGAAGATGTAGAGGACTACATCGAAATTCTTGAAGCCCAAAAGATCGCGATCGGAAAAGGCTTCGCCATGAAAACCCAGGTTATCAAGCTCAAAGCAGAAGATGGGTCCGAGGAGGACTCCGTTATTCTGGAGGGCTCAATTGATGATGAGGATAAGGCAGGCGTAACGGTTCGAGCCGCTAAGAGACGTTTCAACCTCGCAGCAAAAGAACTTGGTTATAAGCTCGTTTGGCGAGAGCCCGACGGTTGGCTCTCGGCTAAAGCGGTCGAGTTACCGCCAGAAGAAAACGGTGAAGCCGCCTCGTAAAAGAGGCAGCAACTACGAGGGCTCCACTCGGAGCCCTCACTTCTGCCTCTATTGTAGCGAGGTCTTTGGTGACAGAGAAACGCTCGAAAGACACGCCGCACTACTACACATGCACTTGGTGTGGCGAACTACTGCCAGTAAACAGACTCCAACACTTCCGCGTCAGTAAAAACATAGATCATTACCTGTGTCTCCGATGCTACGCGATTGGGGCTCAATCACTAGAGCTAGGAAAGCAGGTCGCAAATCTTATACCGAAAGGAGGTATCCAGCTATACATCGCAATAGAAAGAACTGGTCAAAAGACAGAGCTATTGAGCGCGCGAAGATGGAGTCTACTAGAACCGTTG
>Ga0126379_10000876_pt1 | contig 17566 bp, 27 predicted proteins | sample PanSoiMetPlot_24_FD_92640 | JGI IMG/M metagenome (GOLD analysis project Ga0126379, IMG submission 92640) | Tropical forest soil microbial communities from Panama - MetaG Plot_24 | ecosystem: Environmental > Terrestrial > Soil > Tropical forest > Bulk soil | place: Panama | collected 2016-02-17
AATGCCGCCCTTGCCGTCGAGCACGACTTCCACGCGCGTCTCGGGCGTGGGGCCGGTGCCGACCACGCGGCCGTACTTCGCGCCACGCATCCAGAGGTCGCAGCCGGGGTGTAGCTCGACGCGATCCCCGACTTCGTAGCCGTTGCCGTCGTAGCCGGTCATGGCCCCACCACCGTGAGGCCATCACCCTGCATGCCTTCGACGATCGGCGGCACGTAGCGCGGCTCGATCACCAGCGCCTTGCCGAAGAACTGTGCGTCGTCGGGGATGTGCTCGGCAATCCAGACGTAGGCGGCCTTCGTGAGCGGCCGCGCCAGCCAGATCGAGCCGTGGTTCTCGAACGCTACGTCGATCTTCGGCTTACGCTTCGTCGCCATCGTCGTCGCTCTCTTCGTCGTCGCTCTCTTCGTCGGCCTCTTCCTCTACCTCGATGCCAAGATCGTCGGCGTTCACGTCGAGGCCGCGGCGCTCAAGCTCTTCGATCACGTCGCGCTCGACGGCGCAGTAGGCCAGCGCGCTGTAGTTGACCGCGCCGTCCTTGACCATGCCTTCGGTGCCGAAGTCGTCGGCGTAGGCCGAGTCGTTGCTGCTGAACAGCAGCGTCTCGATCGCCAGGCCGGTGTAGATGACGCGCTGGCAGCCGTCGACCGTTTCGTGGATGTACTCAAGCAGCCACTCGCGCAGATCCGTCTCGCCGGCCTTCGCACGCTCGCGGGCCTCGCGCTCGATATCGTCCGCGTAGCCTGACACATCTTCGTAGTAGTCCGCGCGCAGGAAGCTAAGAGCCGCGTCGCGGGTTGCAGGGATGGTTGGGGTTTCTTCGTTGTTCGCCATGTGGGTCACGCTTTCTCGGGGATTTGAAGTTCGGTGTTCTGGTCTACGCAGATCGGGCACTGGTCGGAGTCGAGCACGCGATGGGTGTCGGGGCAGCCGTAGATGCGTGCGGTGATCGTCGGGTGCATGATGAAGCGTCGGGGTTTCTTGTCTCGGTTCGCCATGATGACAACATGCGTGCAGGCACGCATAATGTCAAGGGCTGCGTCATGCCTTGCGCTCGTCCTGCTCGTCGAGCGTGGGGAGCGGCCCCAGCCGGCGATTGCCTGGGCCAACCTGCCAGCAGAAGGGGCAGAAACGATCGCGGGGGGCCTCGCCCTGCCCCCCAGGCCGCCTTTCGAGCAGACGCGGGGCCGGATCACCGAGAGACGGCCTGCGCTCTCTCCCCGGATCCCCCTCGCCTGGCGGCTTTCCCGGTGCGTCCACCGAGCACACGTGAGTCGTAGTGGTCATGTGAAATGCCGGCGCGCGATGAGTAGCGCCGTGCCGACGATGCGCTGCTGGGCATAGCCAGTGGCCTCGGCGTTCACGGGCTTGTGCTTGAGCAGCCCTTCCTCATCCACCAGCAGGTAGAACTTCGGCATGGACGGGACGCGCACCGCTTCGATGTAGCCGCCCACCAGTTCTTGAAGCTCACGCAGGTGGAACCGCTCGCCATCTACCGGCGTCACGTGCTGCCGCTTGCCGTTCGTGAAGAGCACGGTCAGGCGCGGCACGGCCGCGGGCGGATCGTCGAGCTTGTCGACCGCTTCCTGTACCTGCGCGCTGGTGAGCGTGAAGCCCTCTTCCATCGGTAGCTGGGCGATGACGGCCTGCTTGAACTGCTGGTGCAGCTTGATCGCCAGATTGTCCGCGGCCGTCTCGTCGTCGCTGTAGCTGCGGAAGTGGTGCGCCAGGATCGCCAGCGCGCACTGCGCTGGCCCCGAGCCGCCGTAGCCCCAGGACAGCCCATCCGGTGAGTGGTTGTAGAGGTCGTTCCGGGGCGGCAGCACGTCATCGTCGACAGTGACGATCCAGTCCATCGCGCCCGGGGTGCAGGTGCCCACGTACAGGCTCATCGGCGTGCTTCCTTTCGATCGAGCCGCGCCCGCTCGCGTAGCGCGCGATGGCCAGCACGATCGAGCCGCGCGCGCTTCTCGGTGATGCTGCGCTTCGCAGCAGCCGCCTTGAGCGCCGCGGCCCGGGTGCGCCGGGCCTCTTTGCGGGGCGGGAAGTTCTTACGTCGTGCCATCACTTTCCTTTCTTCTGCTCGGCCGCGAGTCGCGCGGCGTGCGAGCCCAGGCAGGCTTTCTCATGTGCCGCGCGCGCCAGCGCGTTCGTCGAGACGTTCTTGCCGCAGTGCCGGCACGTCATGCGGCCGGGGCCGTTCGGCGTCCAGTGCAGCCAGCGGCGCGGGTCCATCACGCGATCCTTTCAAAGCCGAAGCGCTCGACGCGGAACCGGCCTTCGCCGAAGCGGATCACATCGCCCACCGATACACTCGGGCACTGCTGCGGCTGAAAGTCGTTCTGGCCGAACTCGAAAATCGCGTCGAGCCAGGAATCGGTGGTCGTGCAGCGTCGCGCGCGCTCGCGCGGGATCGTGACGGTGCGAATCCGCATCGGCTGGGGCTCGCGCAGGTACGTCCCGTGAATCTCCACGTCGAAGGTGTGGAGGTACGTGGCGAGCTTCACGGGCAGCTTCATGCGCGCACCGTCGCCTGCGGTAGCTCGGGCTCATGGCCCGAGACGTACACGTCGCACCGATCGCCGTAGGTGTAGCTCGGCTGGTCGAGGATCCAGACCACCTTCTCGATCTTGAGCCACTTGTCGAAGCGCTTGAGGAAGCGCACCGCCTTCGGCATGTCGACCAGCGTCACGTGGAGCGTGGCGCTGCCCTGGCCCCAGCAGTCCGAGCCGCTGTGCGCGCCCGGGGTGTGTTGGAGAAGCCACTGGACAGTGGCCTGCCCGAGCTTCCAGGGCTCGGGCTCGGGCAGGGAGGGGAGCTTCTTAGTAGTCGCCATAGCCAGGGATCCCTTCGTCGCGGTCGGCACAGCGGTCGCACTGGTAGCCGCGGGCCACGTCGGCCGGCGTGAGCACGTTGCGCCGCTTGCAGGTGGGGCAGGAGCGGTTGCGCGGGTTGCCCTTGCGCGCAGCGCGAAGCGCCGAACGGCCGCCTGGGTCCGCGAAGTCACAATCGAAGTCGTCGTCGTACATCGTCAATTACCTCTACCCGGTAACATGCGTGCGGGCACGCATAAAGTCAAGCGGTGCCCCCCTTGGCCTCAACGATCGAGAAAAACTCGTTCTTTTTCCGCCTGGCCGGTCGTACCGCCAGCACGTGCGCATCGTGGCGCGCGCACCAGACTTGCAGGTAGCCGTTCGCCGTGGGGCCGACGTTGAGCCGCGACCAAAGCGCGGCCGTCTCGCCCTCGGGTAGCTCGTCGAGACACTGCTTGCAGTGGTAGAAGGCCGTGATGGCGCACTCAGTCGACGGGATCGAGTCGTCGGGCTTCTTCGGGGTGCTCATGCGTCCCTCCCTGCGGCGATCCACTCGCCGCGCTCGGCCGACCAGTAGCGCGCGCGTCGCGGGATGGTCATGCCATCGACGAAGGCGTGCTTCTCGCCGTTGCCGTCCACGACGTACCAGGCGTGCGCGCGCTGGTAGACGCTGTAGCCCAGGTTGAACTCGTTGCTAGCCTGGTTCATGCGCCGCTTGGTCGTAACGGTCTGCCAGCCGCCGCTGTTGAGCGTCACGCTGGTGGCGTCGAACTCCACGACGTTCGTCGAATGGTAGCGGACGTAGGTGCGGCCCTCATCGGTCCACACGCTCGTCGCTACGCCTTGCACCTTGTTAGTCTGCATCCCAGCCCCCATCGGCGCAGGCGGCCAGTGTCTCGTCGAGACACGGCCCCTTCTCCACCAGGGCACAGTCAAAGTGCCCGTGGGTGCAGGGATGCGGTTCCGCGAGCCGCCGAACGCGACGGCCGTACTCTTTGCGCTGGCCGTCCGTCGCCTTGCCGGCGCGGATCACGTCGACTAGCTGGCGGTTAGTCATAGTCCCGCCCGTAGGCCGCATCTTCAAAGCGCGCGGCAGCCTTGGCCTCGCAGTGAGCCTCATAGCGCGCGCTGCGGATCCAGCCGGCCAGGTAGCGCTCATGCTCGGCACACGCGGCGAAGTCGCCGTACTGCGTGTTCCGCACCTTGATCGCCGGGGCCTCGCAGGCGTCGCACGGCACGGTCGGCCGCTTGACGGGGAAAGGCACTTTCACGTGCCCGCGCTCATCGCGCTCGGTCAGGGTTGGTTGTGTGTTCGCCATGAGGGGAATATGCGTGCGGGCACGCATCCTGTCAAGAGCGGTCCCTTTCCGCCAGCTTGAGACAGGCGTCATAGGCGGCCCCGTACTCGGTATCGCCATTGCCCTCCGCGTGCTGGCCAGCGAGGTTGGCCATCTTGTTCGTGAAGAGCACCGCGATGGGGTGGTTGTTGCGGTTGTAGGTGCCCGTCTGGACGTGCTCGCAGAGGCAGCGCATCACATCGGCGAACGAGATAGCGACGCCAGAGAGGTTGCAGGCGTCTTGCACGTCCAGGGCGGCCTCGGCGGCCGCCTTGAGAGTTGGGTAGCGTGTCATGGTTCCTCCGTTTCGCTTTCTTTGGGAATGCGGCCATTTTCGATGAAGAAGCGCAGATCGGCCGCGTAGCCTTTCGCTTCCTGCACGTTCCGCCGGTTGAGCGCGTGGTCGAGCCCGCGCCAGATCGCCGACAGATCTTGCTCTTCCTGCTGGTTCATCGTTCCTCCCTATTCGGTTGCGCGCACGTCGCTGGGTGCGCGAGGTCGCTCGCCTTGTAGCTGTAGCCAGGGCACGACGGCCCGGCGCACTTGTAGACGGGGTAGTTGCCGGGGGCTCGCCAGCCGGCCGCGCAGCTACGGCAGCGGCCAGTCTCGCGCTCCACGTCGGTAAAGAGCGGCACGTTGCAGGGCTCGGTGCGCCACTCGGTGCGCTCCGTCGTTGTCTCGCCCGTCGTGATGTTGAGCGAGCCGATCGTGACGTGCTTGCGTCGCAGGACAGTGCACGACCAGTGAGTCGGTTTCTTCTTCTTCGCCATTGCTCCCTCAGAATGAGTAGTCGTAGAACTCGTCACGGCCGGGGATGATGGCCGCGCCGCGCTGGCCGCCGACGCGCCAGCCGCGCTTGGTGAGTCGCGCCTTGATGACGCGGCCCTCGGGGTCGGGCTCGAACGTGTAGCTCTGCGCGTCCGACATGCGGTTCGTGTCGGTGCGGGTCGCCTTGTCGCGTCGGAGCGTGATCGAGCAGCGGGTCACCGCGATCACCGTGTAGGCGTTGCGGTCGGACCAGCCGCAGTAGGTCGCGCCGTCGCCGACCTTCCACTGGTGCTTGGCCCCGTGCACTGCGTCGGATTGATCGTACAGGGTGTTGATGAGACTGCCGTGTGCCATTGTCGTGTTCCCTTTCTACTTCTTAACATGCGTGCGGGCGCGCAGAATGTCAAGGCTCGTCGTAGTCCGCGGCCTCGCAGCCCTCGATAGCCACGTCGTGCAGCCCTTCGATCACGTCGTCGGGCAGCTTGTCGGTGATATCGAGGTCGCCCAGCAGCACCCGGAACTCGGCCTCGGCCCCCTCCGGGGGTGAGCCGCCGTCGCGCGGGTTGAACGAGCCGGGCGAGCCCGGATGGTAGCTGGTCACGTCGAGCGTGACCGCCAGTTCGATCGTGGTCGGAATCTTCATGCTGCCTCCCTTACGTCGGCCCAGGCGAAACGCCGGCCGAGCCCCTTGGTGCTGGTGTGGTCGTGCTTCCCGGTGAGCGCGCGCGCTTCCACGGCCAGCGCACGCTCGAACAGTTCGGGGTAATCGCGCTGTAGCGCCTGAATCTCGGGCTTCTTCATCGCAGGGCAGAAGAAGCAGCTAGACTTGACTGCGGCTGGTGCGCCCGCGGCCTCGATCACTTGGATGCAGTGCTCGCGGGTCCAGCCCCACTCTTGCAGCGGATACCAGTACGCGAACTTGGCATCGTCCTTCGCCGCAGCGTAGCGCTTCGCGCTGCGCTCGCGGTCGCGCGTGCCGGCGTCGTAGCCAACCGCCACACGCACGCGCTGGCCCACGGCCCAGGCCGTCTTGGCCGGGGCGAACTGGCGCAGCCACCGCTGCTGGGGCTCAACCTTGAACACCAGCGAGCAGGAGTGCTTCCCGTAGGCCAGCGACGGCAGCGTCTCGTTCGCCAGGCACTTCTCTTCCAGCGTCGAGTACGGCGCGCGCACCGGCTGGTAGCGCACGATGGTGACCGCGGGCATGTCGTGCGCCAGCAGCCACTCGGTCATCTGCCACACCGTGCGGTACGTCGAAGGGAACTCGGCCCCGGTGTCGGCGAACAGGATGGCCGCGGGCTTGATGCCCTTCGACCAGAGCCCGACCAGCATCGCGGTCGAGTCGACGCCACCGCCATAGCTTACGACCAGCGGCTCGGCCTCGGGGGCCTTGACATCGAACAGGGTCAGTTGGTTCGTCATCGTCAAGGTACAGACTGCGCACGGCACCCCCCTGTGTCAAGCGTGCAGGCACGCATGTGGTAAGGTAGCGACTTGGCACGACTTTCTTGACCCCCTTGACTATGCGTGCAGGCGCGCATAAGATGGGGGGTATGGCGAACCGAGAAACCCCAACCAAGACAACCCCAATCTACTTGAGCGGCGCGAGCCGCCCGGAGCTTGAGAGCCGCAGCGGCTTCGGCTTCATGCGCACTCCGCAGATCAAGAACCGCCCCCTGGCTGGCCCGTGGGCGGCCGACACCGGCCTCTTCTCGGCCAAGGGTGAGCGGGCCTTCAACCTCGACTCGTACCTGGCCTGGCTCGACTCCCAGGACGCGAGCACCTGCCTCTTCGCTACCGCGCCCGACAAGATCTGCGATCCCGTCGAGACGCTGCGGCGCTCGGCCCCGGTGTTCGCGGCGATCCGCGAGCGTGGCTACAAGCCGGCGTTCGTCGCCCAGGACGGCCTTGAACACATCGCCGACCAAATCCCGTGGGACGACTTCGACGTGCTGTTCATCGGCGGGTCGACCGAGTGGAAGCTGGGGCCGGCTGCGGCCGCGCTGGTCCGCGAGGCCAAGAGCCGCGGCAAGCTCGTCCACATGGGCCGCGTGAACTCGGAGCGGCGCTATCAGTACGCAGCCCGCATCGGGTGCGATTCGGTCGACGGCACGTTCCTGGCCTTCGGCCCGGAGAAGAACCTGCCCCGCCTGACTGGCTGGGTCGAGCGCGCCCGCATCCAGGGCGAACTGGCGGCCTAACGATGAAAGCCAACAAGAGCCGCTTCAACGGCACGCGCACCGAACCGCTGTGGCCACCGGCCGGCACGCCCGAGTGGCCCAACCTTCCCCCGGCACCACCGGAGCCCCCCTGCCCGGTGGTGCTGGGGGAATGCAAGGTCGGCGACCACGTGCTGCTGCGTGACGGCAGCACCGCGGAAATCGAGGGAACCGGATCGCTGGGCGTGCGGCTGCGGCCGTTCACCACGGTGACCCGCACCGTCGACGATCACCGCACCGGCAACGTCGTGACGTTCACCGTCCGCAAGCCTGGCTACACCGTGGCCCTCGGGTCCACCTGCCAGGCTGTCGTCGGGCACACCGCCCCGAAGGAGAAGAAATGAGCACCGAGCAACCGAACCTGAACGGCCTGCCCTACTACGTCACCAAGGACAGCGGCGCGATCTACATTCCGCTGCCGCGCGAAGCCTGGCGCAGCGCCGGCCGTTGCGACTGCCCGTACTGCAAGGGCGGGGAGGGGTTTTGGGACACCCTGGCGATCCCGCCCCCGCCCGCGCCTGGCGCGCGCGCCGAGCGCGTCGACTTCGGGCACACGTGGACGGTCCACTTCCCCGAGCTACAGCGCGGCCGCGGGGAGCGCACCCCTGACTGGCTCACCCGTGGGGTGAAGCCGAGCGACCGATGATCGCATTCGTCATCCTGAGCTTGCTCGTTCTCGTCAAGCTCCAACAGTCGCGCACCGGCCGCATCGTGCTGGTGGTCTGCTTCGTCGCCGGCATGGCCTACGTGCTGCGGCTCGACTACGTGACCAGCCGGCACCCGCTGCTGTCGCTGCACACGGCCAGAGCCGCCTGGCACGCGCTCGGCGACGCGGCGCACGACGCGCGCGAGGCCGCGAAGCTATGAGACGGCGACGCAGGCGAAACGGCTGGAAGGCCCCGAACAACCCCACCGCGGCCGCGAAGCAGGTGTGGCGGCACGTCTACCCGCTAGAGCCCTGGCCGAAGGGCTGGAAGGTCGAGTGGGTCGGCTTCATGCGGAACGTGCACGGCCTCACGCTCTACGGCCGGAAGGTGATCCTGCTCTCCTACGCCGACGCGAAGAAGAAGCACGCCGATCCCGTCGAGCTACTGTGCCATGAGTTCGTGCACATGCGCTGCGGGCACAAGCTGCGCCACGGCAAAGATTTCAGCCGGCTGGAAGGCGCTGCCGTGCACCGCCTGTACCAGCCGGCCGATGAGTCCTACTGCACCACCACCACCGCGGGGGCACAGTAGTCGTCCACGCTGTCGATGTGCTCGCGCGCGGTCAGCCACGCGCTGCCCACGAATAGGAACTGCGGGAAGATGCGCGTGGCCGGGAAGTTCGACGCACAGAGGTACGACACGGGCGGGGGCGTCGAGCCAAGCAAGCTCGCCGGCAAGCACACGCGCGTCGTGCCCTTGGTCGTCCCGGTGTTCGGGCCGAACTGGTCCGTCCAGCTAAGAGGGGCCTTCGTGCCCTTGGCGAAGTTGTAGCAGGCCCACACCGACGTGAGCGGGATCCCTGGCGGCACGGGCGCATTGAGGTCTTTGACCGCGTTGATGAGCACGAACGAGCGGCCGCCTAGCTGCGCCGTGAACGTCCCGAGCGGCGGGGCCGTGATCTGTAGCTTCGGCTTCGGGTTGGGCAGCGGCAACACGAAGCCCCCGAAGCCCAGGATGTGATCGCCGAAGATGTTGCCCGGCTGCGCTGGCGCGAGCAGGCGCTTCGCCGTGAGCTTCTGCGGCTCGGGAATGGGTGCTCCGATGAGGCCCAGGATCGGTACGTCCATCGTGGTGCCGGCGTTGCCGTCGTCGATGACGATGCCCTGGTCCTTGATTTCGTAGCCGATGAACGGCCCCTGCTGCGGGCACACCTGCACCTTGGAGGTCTGGCGGCCGCCCGAGACAAGGTTGCCGTTGTTGCACTGCGCCACGGTGTAGAGCGCAAGCTGAAAGATCGTGTCGCCCGGGTCGGCGACGATCTGGAGGTCGAACGATAGCTGGCAGAAGCCGGGCGGGGTCGCCGCGTTCTCGGGGATCGCCAGCGGGGCCGGCGTCGGCACCAAGCCTATCTCGTTCGGCGACGTGATCGGCGTCCCAGGCGCGAGGCCAGTCGACCACGTGGTGCCTGGGCAGTTGGTCGTGATCGTCGCGTCGTCGACCCAAGCGATGCGGGGGCCACCCGGCCGTGCGTTGCACACGGGATCGACGAACGGCTGGCAGTCGGGATCGAAGCCGAGCTTGGCAATGTCCATCTGCGTCCCGAACAGGATATCGCCCGTGCCGAGTTGCAGCCGCACGGTGATGGTCTGCCCGGCGTCGATACAGCAATCGCACTGCCCGGTCGCAAAATCCGGCGCGCACAGTTGGTTCGGCAGCCCCGCGTCGCATGCGGGGAACGCCGGATCGGCCAGGTTGGTGTATTCGAGGTTGATGAAACCGTTGCACGTGCCGATGGTCTGCCCGAACACCGGGCTGGCGAGCACGGCCGCCAGCACCAGCGCCCCCCAGGTGCTCTTCATCCTGCCCTCCTAGTTGAAGAACTTGTCGAGCCAGGCTTGCGCCTTCGTGAAGCCGTGCACGGTCGCTATATCGGGCTCGTCGACCGCCACGTCATCTTCCATGTCTTTCCCGCGTACCGTAAATTCGATGAGCTTGTCTACGTTCTTTTCGCTGGTGATGCCCTGCACGCCCGCGCGGAGCGCTTCCAGGCGCGCGGCGACCACGCTGGCGATCTGGCGCTCGCGGGGGTGATCGGTCCAGAGGAACGTGTGGTGCACCGGGCTCTTCGTCCCGTAGCGGTAGGTCCGGCCCAGCATTTGCATGAAGTCCCGACCGGTCCAAGGTAGACCTACATTTATCTGTGTCCTAGGCGCGCTACCTTCCTTGTCATGTAGTGACAGGCCGGTGCCGCCCGCGGCGATGGTCGACACCAGCACCGGCAGCTTGCCCTGGTTGAACGCTTCCTTGCGCTTCGCACGCTGGCCCAGCGACACGTCGCCCGTGTACTCGGCCACGTTCTTCTCGCCGATCTTCGCTGCGATCTTCCGGCGCAGCAGTTCAGTCGGGCTCGGCAGTTCACCCGAGAGGCCCGCGCGCGCGAACAGCCCGATGATTTCCTCGCGGATGCGCGATGGCATCTTGTCTTTCTCCGCGCCCTTCTCGGTCGTGCCTTCGGGGTCGGAGAATCGGAACGGCGATTTGTTCGACACCATCATCACCACGTGCTGTCCCGCGGCGACCGCCTTCGCGGCTTCGTCGGCTGCGGCGTCGAGCTTCACGTAGTCGAGCAGGCGCTTCTGGATGTTCACCTTGATCGCGGCGCTGGACAGGTGGTGGATCGCGCCGAGCGCGCGCTTGATCGTGTCGCCGTACTCACCGTGGTACTGGTCGACGGGCATGAAGTTCGAGGTCAGTGGCGCGACCGCGGGATCGAGTTCGAGTTCGCGCGTGATGCCCTTGCCGTTGCCGACAATCTCGGCGCGCACCTTGAGAATATCGTGCAGCTTCGACTCGCGGCTGCCGTGCCACTGCGCGACTTCCACGGGCGGCTTGAAGCGGCCGATGTTCTTGAGCACCCAGCGCACGCCGTGACGCTTCGCCCACTCGCGCCAGGCCCCCTTGCGCGGCGGCCAGAGCTTCAATTCGCGCAGGTAGTACATCTGATGCGGCGCTTCGTAGGGCGAGGCCGTCGAGTAGATCGTCATGCGCGAGCGGCCCGACATGTCGGCAATCAGCTTGGCGATCGTTTTGCCCGACGACAGCTTCATCCCCATCATGTGAATCTCGTCGGGGATGACGATGCCGAACTGCCCGTGGATCGCCTGTTCCTTCGCCTTCTTGAGCAGCATCGCGTAGGTCGTGACGAACACGCCCTGCTCGGCCGGGCTCTCCGGTAGTCGATCGTGCACGGTGATCCCGAACACCTTGCCGTCGTTGATCCACTGCTCGGCGACAGCCGGACCAGGCACGACCACCAGTGTGCGCGGCATGCCTAGCTGGCGCATCGCACCGAGCCCCACGAACGTCTTACCGGTGCCCGTCGAGTTCCCGAGCATGAAGCCCGACGCACCGCGGTTCCAAGCGTCCGCGATGAGTCGCACATCGGCCTGCTGCGCTGGGTACAGGATGTTCGCCAGTGCGGGATCGAGCGGCGTCACGGGCTCGGGCGCTTGGATCGCAGCAAGCTCGGCATTCGTCATTCGGTCGAGTGCTTCTTCCGTAAGTGCTCGGTGTACCAGACCGCCATCACGGCCAACTGGTCGATCGGGAACTCGCCCCGTCGCCACGCCCGCTGCGCCGCCCCCAGGCCCGCCAGGCTCACCCTCTGCGGGTCGTACCCCTCCAACGCCACCGCTTCCGCTTCCGGGTCCGGTGTCTCGCTCACGGATTCGACGCGCTCGTTCGGCATTGAAGAACTCCAATAGCTGCGGCGCGCGTTCCTCGAATGTGCACCAGGCGAACCGTCCGTCTTTCAGCTTGGTGCCCCAAATGAGTCCTGCGGCCTTCGCCTTCTGAAAGATGCTGTTGTGCGCGTAGGTGTTGCCGGTCATCGCCAGCGCCGGTCGCCCACGCTGTGTCTCGGTGTTGGACAGGTGAATCGAGCGGATCTTGAGTTCGTCGCGTAGCGCATCCAGCGCCGTTTCGTCGGCTGGTGGTGCAGGAGCTTCTGCGGCCGGCACGGGCTCGGCTGGCTTCTCGCCGAGTTGTTCGAGCGTCGGCGCTGGGGCCTCGGGCATGGGAATGTCGGCGAGCGTCGGGCGCTCGGGCATGTTCGGGTCGACGGGCGGCACCACCAGCTTGCGGATTTCCTCGCCCATGTACTTCCGACACTCGGGGCCGATGCCGATGGCGCGGCTCACCGCATCCGTAAGCGAGCGGCCGCAGCGGCCGCACTGGCCGACTGCCTGGCCGAAGCGCGCGCGCGACTCGTCGATGCCGTAGTGCTGGATGCGCACCAGCGCGTCGGCCTGCTCGGTGCGGCTCACCTTGATCGGCTTCCCGCCACCGCCGAGCACGCGACCGACGAAGCGCATTCCCGCCCAGCGGCCGCCTTCGCGCCCCACGTCGACGTGGTAGAAGTCGAGGTCGTTCTTCCCCGTGCGCGACGGCACGGCGTAGTAGCCTTCGGGCACGTCCGCGCCCCGCGGATCGTAGGTGCGCTTCGCTGGCGGCTCGGGCAGCGTCGCTTCGGGCACTGGCGCGGGCGGCACTTCCGCTGGTGGCGCATCCGCCGCAGCGACGCGCGGCTCATCGGTGGGCGGCGGTGGCGTTACGGCCGGGGGCGGCTGTTCTTCCACCGCCGTCACCGGGGGAAGAGTCACCGGTTCCGTTGAGGGAGGGGTAACCGGCGACGGCTCGACGGCGATCGGAGTATCAGGTGGCGTTCCGTACCGCCAGATCCCGTGCGGGTCGTAGTAACCCGTTCCTCCGCGCACGCCAGGGTGCTGCACGGGCTCGCGCTTCGCTGGCGACGCGGCTGGCTTCTTCGGGAACATGAGCCCTAACTGCTCGGCCCGCAAGAACATGAGCCTCATGTGGCCTCCCGATGGAACGTGAACGGAGCGGCGCTCACCGGGAACGGCTTGAAGCCCAACTGCGCGGCCTTCACCAGCCCGTCACGGGAGTATCGTAGGAAGATCAAGGGTGCGTGTGGCATACCGTACTGGTTCTTACCAGTATGCGTGCCTGCACGCAAGCGGGCATTGAAGGCTAGGACGGCGCTCGCCGCGAAGCTCGGGGCACGAACTGGACCGTTACCGTACCCGGTTCCGGGTCCACCTGCTCGCCCTGCTCCGCGATTGCAGCCTGCTCTTCCGGGGTCAGATCGCGGGGCTTCATATCCTTGAGCTTTGAGAAATCCAGCATAGTCGTGCTTCCCGAGTAGACGCACCGCGGCTTGGCTCTTAGTCAGCTTCACCGTACCGGCGCGGTTGAACATGTCGGTCAATTTCTCGGCGGCAGCCTTGGTAACCTCCGGGGCTTGGTAGTCGGCGATAGTCTGCACGAAGAGCGTGCCTGCACGCTCGTCGATTGTCCAGCCGGCGAGCCCGGCATCCTTCGCGGCCGCCTGGATCGTGTCGGCCTGCTCACTGGTCAAGGCATGCCCAAAGTCCCAGCGCCAGTTCCGTTGCGCCCGCTGGTCGCCGGCCTGCGCGGCACCCATCACCAGCACGCCATCCTGATTCCAGCGCTGGCCGGCGCGCGCGAGCGGTGGCAGCATCTTCCACTCGTCACCGCGGAGGGTCAGCCGCATGGACGGCTCGGTGCCGAGCTTCCCCGTCTCGCTGTCGACCCAAGCCCCCCTGGTGCGGCGAACCTCGGCCACCTGCACGCCTTCGTGCTGCAAGTCCTGCACAAGCGCCTGGGCGTCCTGCTCGACTTGCTCGCCCGTGCGCGGGGCCTCGCCGCGGTAGCTGGTGATGGCCACCGCCGTGCTCTTGTGCCGCTGGATGTAGGCGCGAAGCTCGGCATCCGAGACAGGCTGCCAGGCGGCGAGGTCGATCCCCTTCGTCGGCTCGCGGCCCTGGCTCTTGGCGATGGCCTCTTCGTTCTCTTGCAGGAAGCGCAGTAGCTCGCGCGTGTTCGCCTTCTCGGCCGCAGGCAGGAAGCCGTAGTGCCCCGGGTCACCGAAGTCGCCCGTGAGCACCCGGAACGTCGCGTCGGCGATGTTCGTGTTGTGCTCGCGGTTGAAGTCGGCGTCGGAAATCTCGACGCCCGCGTAGTCGTGCAGCAGGATGCGCTGGATGCGAAAGGCCAGATCCTCCCACTCGACGGCGCGCTGGGCTTCCATGAGCGTGAGTGGCCGCAGCGGCACGGGCACGGTGCGCTTCGCTGGGTTACCGCGCACTCCCTGCGACTCGATACCCAGCCGCCCCTCGCGGTGTGACGTGCCGTACTTCGCCTGCATGAGCGGTTCACTGATCCCGTGGCCGGCTTCGTGATAGATGCGCCACTGGCGCGTGTATTCCTCATCCTCGAACGATCCGTGCGCGAGCTTCGGGTTGTATATCCAGAGCGTGCCTGACTCGTAGCCCTTGCGCTTCAAGTCGGGCACGCGGAACTTGACGCCGGCCTCGGGGTCGTTCGTGAACGCGAACTCTTCGACCTTGAAGCCAAGATCGTCGAGCATTTTCTGCGTGCGCTCGCGGTGTTCGATCACGTCGTGCAGCTTGTAGATCTTCAACTGCTGCAAGGTGTCGTGGCCAGCTTCGACGGTGCCGAAGCGGCCGTAGATCGACTTGAGCGTTGCTTCCGCGTGCGGCGCGTTCAGTTGGTCCAGGGGTACTGGCCCGGGAGCAACCGCCCTGGTTCCCTCGGCGGCGGCTGTCTCGGCTGCTCGTCGGCTTCCTTCGTCGGCTGCGGGGGCTTCTTCTCGTCGCTGGGGGTATCCGCCATATTTCCCTCCGGGCCGGTCGTACCGGATTTCACCCTTCTCCGTCACGCGGAAGTGGCCACCGCGGCTGCCCGGCCGCAGCACGGGCTCGGCCTTGAAGATATCAGCCGTCGACGGATCCCAGGTGCCGACGTTCTCGACGGCCTTGATCTGGTGTGGGTCGAACGCGATCCACACGCGGTGTTTCTCACCGCCTGTGATGAGCCCGCCCGTGTGCGTGATGCCGTCGTAGCCGGCCGACTTCAAGAGCGTCGGCCAGTCCTGCTTCGTCACCGTCTCACCCGGCCAGTGGCCTTCTGCGATACGGACCATGTGTTGATGCTCTTGCATGCTGGCCAGCAGTTCTTGGACGCTCATCTCGGGCGCGTGCTCGTTCCACCACTTGTCCCACTCGGTGTTCGACACGGCGCGGATCGGGTTGCCCTCGGTCTGCACGGCCTTGGTGATCCGGGCGAGGAAGTCGGGCGTCGGCTTCGCTTCCACGTCGACGGGATCGCGGATGTTCAGGTAGACGGGGTAGATCTTGCCGCCAATGTCGATGCCGGCTTGGATCGCAGCGTCGTAGGCGTTGAAGTTGTACGGCTGCTCCCCGACTGATTCGTGAAGCTGGCCAAGCGACATGAAGCTGTTGGGCTCGGTGAAGATCTGGAGTTCCTTCCAGACGCGCTCTTCCTCCGACTTGGTGAGGTAGCCTGGCTGGCGCTTGCGTACCTGCGCCCCGATCACGTCGGCGATGCGCTGGCGCTCATCCTGGGTGAGCGGCAGTTCGCCCTTGTGCTGGTAGCCCGGCGAGCGCAGGTGACGATCCCGCACTGTCGCAACCCACTTGTCCGACCACTCGTAGGGGCCGGGATCCTCATGCCATGTGAAGCCCGTGCGGTTCGGCGCGGCGTCGGCCTCTTCCTTCGTGGCGAAGTACACCTGCTTCGCGCCCTCTTCCCACACGCCTTCGACGACTTCGCGGTTGTTCGTGAAGTAGAAGCCGGGGCCGTAGAGGTTCCAGCTACCGATCTTCGCCGGGTCGAACGCTGTGAACGCTGCCTGGGTGCCGTGGTAGACCACCAGCGGCTTGTGCTTCCCGGTAGCGTTGTACTGCTCTTCGGGCTCGCCTTCGGTGTCGACCACCTTCGATGCGTGCGCCGGGTCGGCATCCCAATCGCCGAACCACGTCTTGAACGCCCGAGTGTCGATCGGCCGCTGCGGTGTCGGCGCTGGCAGCAGCAGCGGTAGCTGGGCGCTCGGCTTCGGCTCGGGACGGTCGCCATAGATCCAGGTGCCTTCGGCCGTGTAGTAGCCCTTGCCGCCGCGGCTGCCCGGGTGCATGACGGCCTGCGCTTTCCAGAAGCGCACCAGCAGTAGCGCGCGCTGGAAGTGCTCTTGCAGCTTCGGATCCTTCTGCACTTCCTCGATCGCTGCACGGCGCGAGCCGTACTTCGTGACCAGCGCTTCAATGTCGTCCAGCACAGCCTGTAGCGAGAGGTCCGGCTTGAACGTGTGCTGGATCTTCATTTCGGCCTTGACGTACTCGCGCATGAGGCCCGGGTGCAGCAGGCCGGCGAGCGTCAACTGCGTCTTGTTGGCGAAGATGCAGAACACGCACGACAGCCGCGGGATGCCCTGCTTGTAGGCTTCGTGCATTTCGAGGCCGGCTTCGTGGATGCGCCGCCACACATCGTTCGCTGTCCAGTGGTGGATCGGCAGCCATACGTCGACCCACTTGCGCCCGCTCGACTCGTCCTTGTCGAACTCGACGAACGGGTCCATCTCCTTGCGCATCTCGCTCTCTGCGGCGCGTAGCCCCAGCACCTTCAAGATGCGCGGCTGCTTCTTCCCCGTTTTCTGCCGCACGTCGTTCGCCAGCGCCGTGATGAGCTTCGTGACTTGGTGCGTTTTCTGGTCGGCGGTACAGAAGCGCGTGTTCGGCCGATAGCCAGGCCACTTCTTCCGCTGCTCGACTACCTGGGCGAGCAGGTCGCCGAGCGTGCGGCGCACGACGTAGAACGGCAGCCCCAGCGCCTTCGCCTGGCGCTCGGCTAGCTCGCGCACCCCCTTCCACTCCGAGATTCCCAAGTCGGCGTGCACGACGCGCACGCGATCACGCACGCCGGCCTTCTCGGCGAGCCTGACCACTTCGTCGAGCGAGGCAGCCGAGTCTTTCCCGGCCGACGAGTTGACCAGAATTATGTCGTACTTCGTGAGGTCCGGCGTGGGCTGGTTCGGATTCGGCCCCACGTCGGTGATGGTGCCAGGCACCACATCGGTCGACTTGACCGGCACGAACCGATCGAGGTCGCCCTTCGGCACGATCGGGCCACCAGGCTCGGCCTGGTACATGCCCTCGGGCACGTCGCCGGCGACCGCCGGCGGTTGCGTTGGCGTAGCTTGAAAGCCTGCTGGCTTCTCACCGTACTGCCAGTGGCCCCAGCGGTCGTAATAGCCCTTGCCCCCGCGGATACCCGGATGCTGAACTTCCTGGGGGGCGAAGAGGCCGAGTTGTTCGCCTTGATCCTTGAAGAAGAGCAACCGAAGCGCCGCGACACCGCGACGCCACACGCTCACGACTGGTCGCTCTCTTCTTCGTCGGCTGGCTGTTCGTGCTGGTGATCTTCCTTCGGCTTCTCCGCTTCCTCTTCCTCACCAGGGGGCAGCGGCTCGTCGCCTAGATCCTCGCCCACGGGCGCGTCGGTGTGGCCAAGGTCAGGCTTCTCTTCCGTCTCGTCCTGGGGCTTTTCCATCACTGTTTCTCCATCGGGCCGCCGTAGCTAGCGTACTCGGCTGCGTCGGCTTCGTTCGTACCGCCTGGGTGCGAGTGCTGCGTGCGCTTACGCATTTCCTCTTTCACCTTCGACACGTGCTTCGCATCCATCGGGCGGCGGTTCGTGAGGTTCGTTCCATCGAAGTCCGCTTCTTCGCCCCGGCCTGCGGCAATCAGATGCTCCCGAGTGCGCTCGAAATGGTGATCGCGCAGCTTGCCGTGCCGGTCTGTCTCGCCGTGGTGCTCTTCCGAGCGCTTCCAGTCACGGTCGGTGTCGCGCATCTTCCCGTGCGC
>Ga0126379_10000877_pt1 | contig 17561 bp, 13 predicted proteins | sample PanSoiMetPlot_24_FD_92640 | JGI IMG/M metagenome (GOLD analysis project Ga0126379, IMG submission 92640) | Tropical forest soil microbial communities from Panama - MetaG Plot_24 | ecosystem: Environmental > Terrestrial > Soil > Tropical forest > Bulk soil | place: Panama | collected 2016-02-17
CAGCGCGCGCCCTGGCCAAGGTATCCGCTAGCCTCAGCTTGATGAACGCCTGACGGCTCACGCCCACGCGCCTCGCCTCGAGATCAATCGGGAAGTCCAGGTTGACGCGCTGAGTTTGGCGACCTTGGCGCGCGGCGGACCGAGATGATACGGATTTGCGTCATTGCGGTAAGCGACAGAGGCCGACCACGTTCTTTCTGGTTCTTCCGATCACCAGCCATCGGCATACCGCCCCACAATCACCTAGAATGACAGACGCAACAAAGGTAGGTGAGCGGGAGGATTTATGCGACTGGTCAGATACGGCGGCGCGATGAGCCTCGATGGATACATCGCTGGACCTAATGGCGAATATGACTGGATCGTCATGGACCCGGAGATCGACTTTGCGGGAATGATGCGTCAGTTCGACACCTACCTTATCGGCCGGAAAACGTTCGAAGCAATGGGGCGAATGGGCAACGACGCGAAGTCTATGCCGGGCATTCAGAATGTCGTGTTCTCTCGCACGTTGCGACAGCCCGACTACCCTCACGTCATCGTGAATGACGACGCGGTGCACTTCGTAACGGAGTTACGCGCGAAACCTGGCAAGGACATCGCGCTTTTCGGCGGCGGTGAACTCTTTCGTAGTCTCCTTGCGGCACGTCTGGTGGATCGTGTCGAGGTGTCGCTGATCCCGGTCCTGCTTGGAAGCGGCATTCCGCTACTCCCACCGCCTGCGGAGCGCGCGGCTCTCAAGTTGCGAAAGCAGCGGCTGTATGAAAAGACCGGGACGATTGGCTTGGAGTACGATATCGTGCGGAGTCGGTAAACCTCCTCAGAAGCTCAGCCGCAGCGTCATCTGAATGCTCCGCGGACCGGCTTGCTCCACCGGCTGGCTTTGGGAAATGCTTCCGAAACCGCTGCTGGCGACGTTCATGTTCGGCACGCCCTTGTTCAGAATGTTGAACAGGTTGGCGAACTGCGCCTCGTAGCGAAACGCCACGCGCTCCGTCAGCGCGAAGCTCTTGCCCGCCGACATCGAAAACGTAGCCGTGCCCGGTCCTTCCAAAATGCCCGAGCCGCAAGTGCCGAACCGTCCGATATTGCTCGCCGGCGCCGTGAAGGCGCCTGGGTTGAAATAAAGCCCGGTCGTGGGAGTGCTTTCGTATCCCGTCTGGCCGGGCACGCAGTCCGGCCGCTGCTGAGATACCGAACGCTGGCTCGGATTCGTGCCGGAAGGATCGGAGAGGCTGCTGCTGAAGTAGGGAGTAAGCCACGGTCCGCTCTGTAATAGAGTGATGCCGGTGACCCGCCATCCGGCGACCAGCAGGTTGCCGGCGCGGCTCACGTTGCCCGCGAACTTCTGACCGCGGCCAAACGGCAAATCGTACACGAACGAACTGACGAACCGGTGGCGGCGCGTGTAATAAGAATTGCCATAGTCGGAGGCGATGTTGTAGTAGTTCGCCACGTTGTTGCCGTTGTCGCCTTGCCCGCCCACCGGAATGGCTCCATTCGGCACTGCGCCCAGCGCGTTGGTGGTGCTGTGCGCGAAGGTGTAGTTGTTGGCGAACGTTAGATTCCGCCCCAGGCGGCGGTTGACCTCCAGCGTCAGAGCGTCGTATTTCATGCTCGGACCGTTGTCGCGCGTCAAAACTTCCGCAAAGTTCGGGTACTTCAAATACTGCTGGCGCAGGGCATCGGTCGCGGTGAGCGCGGCGTAACCCCATGTGTTCGGCGCAACCTGATTCAGATCCGGGCTGTAAATCAAGTTATAGGTGTGGGAGCCGGTATAGCTGGCGCGCACAAGGGTGTTGAAGCCCAAGTTGTGGTCGATGGAAAAGTTCCACTGAATCACGCGAGGATCTTTCAGGTTGTACTGGTTTGCGCGGCGGTAGCTGGGGTGTGGGGCGATCGTCCCGCTTCCGGCAAACACGTTGGGGAAGGTGCGCGGATTGGTCAATGTCGAAGGATAATCAGCGAAATAGCTGGTGTCGACGCCCATTAGCGAATACAGGACCGCGCCTAGCACTGGAACCGAATAGAGGCCAAACGAGCTTCGGATGACCGTGTTCTCGTTACCGGAGGGCTTCCAGGCGAAACCCAGACGCGGCTGAATGTTAGCCCAGTACGTGTTGCGCAAAGTATGCGGCAAGCCAACCTGATCGTTGGTCACGAACGGCGTGTTTCCCACAGCTACTTTCCACAGGGGATTGATCAGCGCCAAACCCTCCGTCCCCTGCACCACCAGCCGGCCACCCGGATAGTTGCGGTCGAAATTGCCGAGTTGAGTGGTCTCGTCGTCGAAAGGAGTGTTGATTTCGTAGCGAATGCCGGCGGTAAGCGTGAAATTCGGAAACATCCGCCATTCGTCCTGTGCGAATAGGCCGTAGTGATAACCGAACGGCTTGCCGTCAGGTCCGTTTTGCGCCTGCTGGGCGTCTTCCACATAGCCCAAAAGAAAATCGGCGAAGCCGTGTACGTCGGCGTTCTTGGTCACGCCTTGCGAAGTGAAGTCGCCGAAGAAGTGATAATCGCCATATTCGTCGCCATTGATGAAGGTGATATTGTCCTCAAAATTCAGGCGGCGGAACTCGAATCCGAATTTCAGGGAATGCCGTGCCTTGATCCACGACAAGTTGTCGCCAAGCTCCAGCGTGCCGTTCTTATTCACTCTCGGATGGCCGTAGGGATTGGTCTGCCCGCCCATCAAATCGCCGATGTAAAACACCGGCACGCCTCCCAGGCCGTTTTTCGGAGTACCCGGAAGACCAGTGATGCCCAATTGCTGAATAATGCTATCGCCTTGCGCCGCCTGGGGAAAAGAAAAGTTGAAATTGCCACGCGAATAGCCCGCCCGGAATTCGTTCACTAAAGACGGCGAAATGATCCAGCTATAGTAGCCGACGATATTGGTAAGGTCCGAATTTACCGAAAACGGACCCATGAGAGGGTTGTAGGTGGAATCGCCCGCGCCGAGCGCGCCCAGCGCCACGTCGGTGCCGGTGAAGGGAATCGTCTTGTGCGTCACGCGTCCCCATACGCGGTGCTTACTGTTAAACACATGGTCCAGCCGCCCGTCGTACGCGTCAGATTGATAGGTTCCGGGAAAGGGCTGCACGAAGTTCGGCGCGCCTAGTTTTGCATCCGAGGTGGTGGGGTTTGGAAAGAATAGAGGCAACGCCTTAGCCGAAACGGGATTGATGCGCGTAGCGGGGATCTTATTGCCGGCAAACGGCTGCCCAGACAAAGGATCCACCACTGTGTAGCCGGAACCCGAAAAATCGCCGCCGCGCCATGGTGTGGGAGCGCTGTAGGTGGAAATCAGAGTGTTCAAATCCAGCCGAATGCCTTCGTAATCGAAGTAAAAAAACGTCTTGTCCTTTCCTTTATAAAGACCCGGAACGGTCACCGGCCCGCTGAGCACGGCGCCGAACGTGTCGGCGTCGCCGTTGGAAACTACTCCGCTGATCTGGTCGGCCGAATTCATGCCCTGGCGCTGGAAATACCAATATCCGGCGCCGTGAAAATCGTTGCTTCCCCCGCGCGTGATCACCGTAATGTCCGTGGGCTGTGCGAATTCCGCGTTGTTGCCGACGGTGTTTACGCGAAATTCGGCAAAGCTTTCCACCGACGGATAAAGATCCTTATTCGGCCCGCCGTAGCGCGGAAGCTGGGTCGAAATACCGTCGACCGAAAACGAAGTGGCCGTCGGCAACTGTCCGCCGACGGTGATGTTGCCGGAGCTATCTGACTGCACCAGCGGCGCGAGATTCGAGACCACCAGCGGACTCGGGGTCGCGGTGGCTCGGAAATTCAACGCAAGGGAATTGATGGAGTCGCCGGATTTGGAATCCGAAAGCGTTAGCGCTTCCGTCACCACAGGCGTCCCGCGCACGTCTACGCTCGTGGTCCCGGCGCTGGCTACCGAAAGGCTCATATCCACGCGCACCTCTTCACGCGCCAAGAGCGTCAAATCTTTCCTTTGGCCGATGGCGAATCCCTCCGCCGAAACGGATAAATCGTACGCGCCAGGGACGAGGTCGGGAAACCGATAGAGGCCGGCCTCGTTAGAGACGGCGGAGCGAACATCGTGCGTGCTCTGGTTCACCACTTCGACCTTCGCGCTGGCGACCACTGCTCCGCTGGGATCGGCGATCACGCCCGTGAGGGCGCTATAGGTCGACTGCGCGGCCGCGGCGGCTGCAAACACAACACAAGCCGCGAAGAATTCGAGTTTCACTGAAATCCCTCCCAAAAGATGAGATAAAAGCACACGAGGCGCGGGCGAGGTTCACAAAGCGCCTTAAATCAGAGCTGTTTCTTTTGAGAGTCTATGTCAGAGAAGTTTCATTCTCGCGATAATTTCGCGAAAAATCGATGACAGCAGGGCGGTAATCTCGTTGCCGTCGCGTCGACAGTCCCTTCTGCTGGCGGCTCGCCCGCCTTACTTCCGTTCCAGGTGAACGCGGTCCCTCTCGTTCTCGGTACAGAGATATTCAAAGAGGTCCGAGTCGGGAATCAGCTTCAATTCAGCCTTCACGCTGAAAGGCCGCGTGTAGTACTTCGGGTCGCTGAAGCCGATCTCCAGATCCATGTGCCCGAAATCGCGCCGTCGATAGCGCTCGGTGGTGTGCATGGACTCGCTGCGCGCGTGGCCGAAAGCGTCGATCCAACCATCGTTGAAGCCGGCGGTTTCGACTACTAGCGTGTCGCCCTGCCACTTCGCTACTGAGTAGCCCATAAAGGTGGAGTCGGGATTCTGGGGCAGGCCGCGGCCGTCGGTATAAATCTGGCGAGGAGGCGTTTCGAGTTCCGTTAGCATCACGACCTCTTGGGGCGCCTGGATCATCTTAAACGTCATCACGAACATGTCCCCCGGAATGCCGGCAGGAAGACAACGCGTGTGGGGCCACTGTTGCGGGCTTTCCTGGTGGCGCTTGTACGCCGCAGCGCCTTCCGCCGTCAAAGGCTCCTCTTCGGGTTTCAGACCCCAAAATATGTTCAGCACATGCTTGGTGATGTCGTGCGTATCGATCTGGAGCGCAGAGAAGCCAGGACCCAACGCGCCAGCGTACTCCGACAGGGGAGTCCGTTCCGCCTGCCATAGTCCGGAAAGATCCGGTTTGCCGTCCAAGCGCGGCGCGGGCGCCGTCAGGTTAGGCTTGCCATCTTTCGTGCGTGGAATTCGCGGGTCGTGATAGTAGGGCGCCTGCGCCGCGAGAGTAACGCTTACGGCGGATAGAAGAATAGCGAAGCGAGAAGCGGCCATCGTTTCCTCCGATCAATGATGCGTCAATCCCGCGCTCCTGGAGGGGTGGCGGTTTTGATTATTGTAGCCGGAGCGGGCGGGCCGTTCAATGGGCTGAGTTTGCCGCCGAGCTTGAAGCTCCACACCAGATCGCCCTTGGCTTCTTTAAGCCCGTCTCGGCTGCCGCCCGCGGCGATCGCCACATATTGCTCGCCGTCGATTTCATACGTCGCCGCCGGCGCATCCGCGCCAAAGCCGGTTTGAAAGCGCCATAACTCCTGGCCGGTCTTCGAGTCGAACGCGCGGAAAAATCCATCGCTTCCGCCGTGGAACAAAAGGCCGCCGGCGGTCGCGAGCACACCGCTACCGAAACCCGCCGGGTAGGGCACTTCCGCTTGCCAGACCTTCGTGTTCGCCCTGGAATCGATGGCGGTGATCAACCCGTATTCTCGGCTCCCAGGAACGCTCACGCGGCCGGTTGGGCTGAATTTCCGCGTGGCCACTTCGGTGGCGAAGAACAAATAGCCCGTCCGCGGATCGTATGCGCCTGGAGCCCAATCGCCCGACGCGGAGGGCTGCGCGATATTGGTGTCGCTCCACATCGGCGTAAACATGCAGCCGCGCTGGAATCCCTGAATTGGCTCGGCGCACTGCGGAGCCGTCGGATCGCCCTCGGGAATGGGCTGCGTCGCGACTGTCTTCTGGCGAGGCTCCTGCGGTACGGGCTTATCCTCCACCGGCAGCAGAGGTTTGCCCGTGACTCGGTCTAGAATGTAGACCCATCCCTGTTTGGAATGGGCTGCCATCGCCTTCCGGGTTTCGCCGTTGTAAACCTGCTCAAACAAAATCAGCGGCGTGGGCATGTCGAAATCCCACAGGTCGTGATGGACGGTTTGATAGTGCCAGCGATATTTGCCAGTCATGGCGTCCAGCGCCACCACCGAATCCGTGAACAGATTGTCACCGCCGCGAGTCGAGCCGTTATAGTCGGGCCAAGGGTTGCCTGTGTTTACGTAGATCAGGCCGAGATCCGGATCAATCGCCGGCTGTACCCACATCGCGCCGCCGCCGGTCTTCCACGACTCGCCTTCCCACGTGTTGTTTCCGAATTCACCCGGTCCTGGAATCGCATCCCAGCGCCAGGCCTGCTCGCCGGTCTTGGCGTTGTGCGCCGTCAAGCGTCCGCGCAGACCGCCATCGCCGCCGGAGATGCTCATGTAGACCAGTCCCCGATAATACGTGGGCGGAAACGCTACATATTTACGAAATCCTTTGGGCACGTCTTCGCCGATTTCGTGCCTCCAAACCAACTTGCCCGTCTTTTGATCCACGGCGTAAAGATACGTCACAGGCTCCGGGCGATCCGGCGGTGGAGCGCCGGGCGGAATTTTGCGGATGTCCTGGTACGCTCCGAAAACCATCCCTTCGCCCAAGCTGACTCCACGCTTGGCCTTGTTGTCGGGAGTTTTAGGATCGGCGCCCGGTGAGAACTTCCACAAGAGTGCGCCCGTCTTCGCATCCAGGGCGAACAGATCCTGCTCGCCTGTCGGAAGGTACATCACGCCATCTTTCACGATCGGAGTGGCTTGCTGCGAGAATCCCGCGCCAAATCCAGAATTCAGACGCGTCATCCATGTGCCCTTCAAAGTCTTCACGTTCGACGCGTCGATCTGCTTGAGCGTCGAGTAGCGGGTATTGCCCCAATCCCCACCTACGAGAGGCCAGTCCCCGCCCGAAGCTTTGCGAAAGTCTTGTGCCGATAAAAGCCCCGCCAGCGCAACGCCAACCAGGAGTTTCATAACCCTCCTTATTTCGGAAACGGAGTCAATTGAGGTTTCGTTCCTGCCGCGAGAGGAGATCGCGCGGTATTCATGATCATCGAAAGATACGTGTAGTAGCCTTCCAGGCTCGCGGCCTCGACAATCCCCGCTTCACCGAACCGCTCCAACATTCGCGCGTAGGTCGGATCGCTGACGCTCTGATTGTGCAGCAGCTCGATGCAAAAATCGTAGAGCGCCGCTTCGTCTTCCGCCATCTTATCGGGCCGCCTGCCGTCAGCCACCGCCGCGATGACCGCCGGGCTTAGGCCTGCTCGCGTAGCAAGCGGGTTGTGGGCGTTCCATTCGAAATTATTGGTCCATTGCCGCGCGGCGATCAGAATCGCAAATTCGGTCAGCTTCGGACTCAGCGCGCTGTTGTTCAGGTTGTGCAGCCGCAACTGGAGCGACGGAACCACAAGATCCGGGACTCTGAGCATCACAGACCACGGCGGCCCGGCGAGATCCTGATTGCGGAGCTGCTTATAATCCTGCACGGCCTTTTTCTGGGCATCTGTCATTTTCTCCGGAGGGATGGGCGGCATCCGGTCCTGAGCGAAAACGGCGCCGCCGTGGAAAACCGCTACCGCCAAAATCGAGGATTGAAGTCCACGCATGCCTTGCCTCCCGTACTTCGACGGGAATCATATCACGCGAAGAGACGGGCGTTCCCTACTCGTTCCGCAATGCTACGACAGGATCCACCGCCGCCGCTCGCCGGGCTGGAATGTATGCGGCGATCAAAGCAGCGCAAGCCAGCAAGGTTGTAACGGCCGAAAACGTGGTCCACTTTACGACGACCACGCTATATAAGGCGCTTGATAGAGCCCGCATAAGCAGATATGCCGCCGGCGCCCCAATCGCCAGTCCGATCCCGGCCACGCGGCAAGCCTCCCCCAACGTCATACTTATAATGTCGGACGCCGCTGCCCCTACTGCGATTCGGATGCCGATCTCTCGAGTCCTTTGACTGACGAAGTACGAAATCACTCCGTAAATGCCGGTAAGCGCTAGAAACAGGGCGATAGCGGCGTTGTTCTCCATAGCTCTGACAGCACCCTGAACGCCGGAGCGCTGTTCGAGATAAAACTGCTCCATGCTCTTCATCTGATAAACCGGCTCGCTCGGATCCACGGCCCGAACCTTCGCAAGGACAGCGTTTTGCGCGAGCGTCGGATCGCCCGCCGTACGTAGCAGAACGCGCGCATCCAGCATTGGCTTTTGCCTATAAGAAACGTAGGCCGCCGCCTCCGGCTCATTGGTGAACCATTGAATCGTGTCGCCGCAAACGCCAACGATGGTAAGCCACGGAGATTGCCCGAAGCGGACTCGACGCCCGATCGGATCGGAGCCCGGCCAGTAGCGGTCGGCGATGCTCTTGCCGATCACAATGACCTGCGCCGAGCCGGCGGTGTCCTGCTCCCCGATGGAGCGGCCCGAAATCACAGGAATCTCCATTGTTCGGAAATAGCGCGCGTCAACGATTCGAATGTCGGGCTTTGGATCGCCCGCCGCCGGATCGGGACGGCCCTCGATTCTAAAATCGGCCGCCGTGCCCATCTCCATCTCGAGGGAGGCGCTCTCCACGCTAGGAACGGCAGACAGATCCGTCAGCAAGCGGTCGTAGAACCCGCCGATCTGCGCGTCGTCCCGGTAGGTTTGTTTGTTTGGAGAAATCTGAGCTGTGAGCAGCTTGGCCGGATTGAACCCAAGATTTAGCCGCAACATATGTTGGAAGGTATTCACCATCACACCGGCGCCCACCAACAGAAGCAGCGCCATCGCCATCTCGCCGATCACAAGCAGGTTCCGCATTCGATGGCCTGAATCGCCGGCGACCGACCGGTTTCCTTGATTGAGCGTCTCGGTCAAGGCGGGCGAGGAGCGCCTGCCGAGCAGGTGGACGATCGCGGGCAAGGTGCATAAGACTCCCATGAGTAACGAGACCCCGACGGTAAACAGAACCACCGTGGAATCGATGCGCAACTGCCGCAGCCCCGGAACAATGCGATAGACCATCGCAGGGATGGTCACGCGGTTTGCGCCGTTGATCCAGGTAGCTGCAATCAAGGCGGCCGCGCCGCCTCCAAGAGAGAGCAGGAGACTCTGGACGCATAACGATCGCGCGATTCGCAGGCGGCTGGCGCCAAGAGACGCCTCGATCACAATCGCCTTCCGCCGATTCATCGCCTGAGCAAGCTGGATGTTGGCGACGTTGGCTCCGGCCAACAGCAAGAGGAACGCGGAGGCAACCCATAGAACCTCGATAAACCGGTTGGTGACGCTCTCGACCATCTGGCGCAAAGGCGCAACGGCCGCGCTCCAGCCCGCATTGGTTTCTGGATACTCCCGTTCCAGCGCTGCCGCTACGATTCTCATCTCCGCATCGGCTTGGACGGCATTCACGCCCGGCTTCAGCTTTCCAACTGCGAGTAAACTGTGATCCGCGCGGTCGGCGCTTTCTGCCGGATTGAGAATGAGGGGGACCCAAACTTCGGCGGCAAGAGGGTAATCGAAATCGTCCGGCATAACGCCGATGACGGTATAGTTCTGGCCGCCAAGCGAAATCGTTTTGCCGGCAACATCGAGCGCAGACGCAAATCTGGTCTGCCAGAATCCGTTGCTCAAGACCGCGACTCGCGCATTTCCCGGTTCACTCTCGCTCTCTGAAAAAGTCCTGCCGATGCTAGGCCTCATTCCGAATATTTGGAAGAAGCCCGCGCCCACGCGGGCTCCCTGAACCGGTTCGGGACGATCGGTACCGGTGATATTAACGGTCCAATTTTGGTAGGCCGAGAGCGATTCGAAGGAGCGGCTCTCTTGTTTCCAGCCCTGAAAGTCCGCGGGAGTAATTCCGGCGCGACTGAGGCCGTTCTTCGGCAATGCACCCCAAACTGTCATGATTCTATCGAGATTGGGATACGTAAACGGATGAAGAACGATTGCATTGACCGCGAGGAACGATCCGGTGTTCGCGCCGATGCCCAGAGCCAGCGCCAGAATGCTCACCGACGTTGCAATCCGATTCCTCTTCAAAACCCGATAGGCGTGAACGATATCGCGAAACATGGTGGTCCGGAAGCAACTCTTGTTCCGCGCGAAACCTCAAGAAAACAAACGGCGCAAACACATCGTTTGAACCGCGGGCCTGTTCGTTCCTGGGACTCCGCTGTCCGTCGTCATTAACGTTGGCGGGCCTTTATGATCTCCAATTCGGCGATGCCTTCCAGATCCTTTGGCCGGCCGGCGGCCCGCTTGGTTCGGATCAATGTTTCCAGATCGAGCACCTTGCATACGATTCCAAACAACTCAATCTGGATGGAATGAGGCGCCAGATCAGTATAGGTCCCTCCGGCGATCTCTCCCAAGAGATCGATCCAGCCCAGATCGGTCGTCAGGGTGAAATTGAGCCCAGCCTTGAGTGTGGGCGCATCGAACCGGAAGGGCAGGCCGGGAGGAGCGCCGCGAAGATACGGCCGCAGCAGCGCCAAGGCGGTCACAAGGCAATCAAGGTTAGAGTCCGCGCGGCTGTAGACGACGTCGATATCCAGCGTTGCGCGCGGCGATCCGTGCGCCGCGGCTGCGACTCCGCCCACCACTACGAAGTCCACGCCGGCGTGCGCGAGCGCTTTAAGCAGGTCAGCGAAGCGCGTCACGCTGTTTCTCTGTTGCCGCCCGCAGTTCCTCGCGGAATTCTTCGAACTCTTCCAGCGCCCTGAGACGCTCTTCGACCGTGCGGCGGAGAGATGCGTCGATCAACGTGACATCTACATCGCGCATATACACCGCGATGATCTCATCCAACGAATTCATTCGCTCTCATGATATCCCGCGGGACCGGAGCCAGCGGGTTAAAGCAGGGCGGGCGTCGCCGCTACTGCATAATCCCGACCGGGCTGCGGAACAACGCCACCTCCGGGGGCTTCGGCACGGCCGTCAGGCGCTGCTTTTTGTCAAAGTACGCCTTAATCACGTCACGGACGATGGGCGCGGCCAGGTAGCCGTGCTCGCTCGCCTCCCATAAAGCGGCCACAACGATTTCGGGATGGTCGCAGGGCGCGAATCCCACAAACCAGCCGTTATCTTTCAATTCCTGCGCGAGTGCGCGGTTCGATTTGGCCAGTTCGTTCGAAATGCGCTGCGCGCTGCCGGTCTTGCCGCACACCTGAATTCCGTTGATGTGAGCGGAAGCGCCCGTGCCGCCCTCGTTCACCACGCCATACATTCCGGAGACTACGGTCGCGATGTTCTCCGCGTGCAGATCGGCGCGGCGCGGAGTCTCTGGCGCAGTTTCCTTGACTAAGTGAGGCCGACGCCACTCGCCGCCCATCGCCAGCCCGCCGATCGCCGTGGCTAACTGGATCGGCGTTACCGTGACTGGCCCTTGGCCAATCGCCACCGAGATCGTCTCGCCTGCATACCACTTCTCGCGCTGCGTGCGGAGCTTCCACTTCGACGACGGAACGACGCCCTCGGCTTCGGAAGGCAGATCGACTCCCGTTTTCTTCCCCAGACCCGCCATTTGCGCGTACTCGGCGATGGTGTCGATATTGATCCGGTTGCCGACATTGAAGAAGTAAACGTCGCAAGAATGCACGATCGCGCGGTGCAGGTCCAGCGTGCCATGGCCCGTTTTCACGTCGCAATGGAAGAGCTTTCCATAAAACGTGGCGCTTCCTGGACAGTAGAACATGGTGCTGGGCTCCAAAGCCCCGGTCTCCAGTCCAGCCAGCGCGACGATGGGCTTGAAGGTCGAGCCGGGCGCGAACTGCGCTTGGATCGCGCGGTTCATCAGCGGCTTATCCGGATTATTGATGAGCTCGTTCCAGTCTTTGGAACGGACATGGCCGGCAAAGATGCTGGGGTCGAAAGCCGGCCGGCTCACCATCGCCAGGATTTCGCCGCTGCGGGGATCCAAAGCCACCACGGCGCCCTTGCGGTCCTCCATGGACAGTTCCGCGACTGCTTGCAGGTCCAGATCGAGCGTGGTTTGCAGGCTTTGGCCCGGCGTGGCCTCGACATCCTCCAGAACCGCGCGCTCATGCATCATGTTGTCCACCACCACGCGGCGCTGCCCGTCCACGCCCATTAGAATCTCGTTGTACTGCCGCTCCAGGCCGAATTTGCCGACGCGCTCGCCCTGAGAATACTTGGCGAATTCCGAGCTGTTCAAATCCTGATCGCTCACCTCGCCCACGTAGCCAATAACGTGCGCGGCCAAGCCGTTTTGAGGGTACAACCGGCGCGGAGTCTGCACCAACTCCATCTCCGGAAAGGTCTGGGGATCGCGGTGCGACTCGACGAAAGCCAGGTCTCCCGGCGTGAGCTCCTGCTTGAGCGGAATCAACGCGAAGCGCGATCGCGCATGGTACCGCGCCACCATCGCCTTCACTTCCTGCGGGTCCATGCTTAAGCCAGCGGCGATCGCGTCCAGGTGCTCCGCCTTCAAATTCTCCTGCGACAGCATTACCGTAAACGATGGCTGGTTATCGACGATTACGCGGCCGTCGCGATCCAGAATCTTGCCTCGAGGCGCCGGCAGCGGCACGATTTTCACCCGGTTTCGCTCAGCCAGCTCGCTGTTGACTTCGTGATCGCGAACCTGCAGGACCCAGAAGCCCGCGAGCAGGAACACAAACACCGCGACAACGACGTATTGAAAGATCGCGACGCGTCCCATCGCAAAGCGCGTGTCGTCGCGAAGCAGGCGGGCGGAGGACTCCCGCGCGCCTTCCCGATCTGGATCTATCGGATAATCCGGGGGAATCATGTTATTCGGTCGTCTTTAGTTTATCCAAGAGGAGGAATAGGGGCGCCGCCACGGCGCCATTTAGCGCCGCGCGCACCAGCGTGCGGACGGGATCGAAATCCACCGACTCGCCCAATAGAGCGCGGCTGAGCACCCAATAGAAGAACTCGTGGAAGAAATAGAAGAAGAAAGCGAGAATCGCGCGGATGGAGGAGCTGCGAACGTCGAAGCGCTGGCTCACGAAGGCGGTGAAAAATCCCACCAGCGTTTTGACGATGCCGTACATTCCCAGCGGATGCTGCGGACGGGCCAAGGAATCTTGAGCCAGGCCGACGCTCGCTCCATAGAGCAGGCCCGCCATGGGCGAGCGGAACGTGAGGGAAAAGTACACCGTCACCAGCAGAGGCAGCTCGAGGTAGGCCAAATCCGCGAAGAAGCGGGGAACGTAGACCTGAAAAAGTATGGCCGCGAGCGGAACGCCCACGATGACGGTCCAGTGGTATTTGGAGCTTGCCGCGGCGCCGGCGGAGTCGCGAAATCTTCCCCGCGCCTCGCTCATGGTCGGGGAGGGGAAGACGGCGGCGGCGATGGCGGCCGCACTGGACTATCCGGCGTCACGTTGTAATTCGGCGCCGGGCTGTTCTTATCTCCGTATTTATGGTTCTGCGCCGCGCCGACTGCGCGGTAATGCTCTACGCTCCGGTCCAGATCGGTGGCGACGGATTGGGGGGCCGGCTGGGAGCCCGCCGCAGGCCGAGGGTCTGCCCCGCTGTCCGCCGCCGCGTCGTTATCAGGCGGCGGCAGCACGTGCACCGGCTGATTGGGAAGGGGCGCCTCCGTAATGGTTCCGTGCACTCCATCCAATACGATCAGCACGTCTTCCAAGCCGCTCTGCGTGCCGCTCGGAGTCAGGTATACCTCTTTCCGGATTTTGCCGGGCCGCACAACGGTCGCTTGACCCACAAGAATTCCGCGCGGGAAAACCAGGTCGTCGCCGGAGGTGAGGAACCACTCTCCCGGCTCCAAGGTCTCTTCGTTCTGGATATAGTCCACGATGACCGTGCTCTGTCCCTGGCCCTTCAGCGTGCCGTGCACACGATTCTTCTGCGAGACGACGCCGGCGGCAAACGATGGGTCGGTGACGAGAAGCACGTCGGCCGCGTGTGGAAACACGCCGATGACCTTGCCAACGATGCCCTCCGGCTTGATCACCGCCATGCCCTTTTGAATCCCGTCCGCCGCGCCGCGGTCGACGATCACGGCCCTGCCGTTGGGATCGGTGGTGTTTCCGATGACGCGCGCGGCCAGCGTCTTGGATTGCGAGGTTTTTTGGAAAATAGCCAGCGCCGTCGCGCGATCCGCCGTGGAAAGCTGGGCGCGCAGATATTGATTTTCCATTTCCGTGCGGTCCAAGTCCGCTTTTAGGCGCTGATTTTCCTCTTGCACGTTCCAGAGCAGGAAATAATTCTTTAGGAAATGCGCCAGGCCGCCGCGCCCGCCTTCGATGAATCGCGCCAAGGGCGTCACGGCGGTCACGGCCCAGACGCGGATCAATCGCACATCCTCGCCGCTCTTGATCTGGTACGCCAGCAGACCCAGTTGCGCCAGGATCGCAACCAGCAGCGCCGTGAGGTTGCGGTAACGGTTAAGAAAGAAGTCCATAGTCGTCAGTCGTCCGTTATCAGCCGTCAGTTTGCGACGAACGACACGCCACTGGCACTAGTCTATAGCGATGCGCCTCAATAGCTTGAACTCTGTCAACATTTTCGCGGTGCCCAGGACCACCGACGTCAAAGGGTCCTCGGCGATAGAGACCGGCACGCCCGTCTCCTGGCGGATTCGCTTGTCCAATCCTTTGAGCAGCGCCCCTCCGCCGGTCAGGACGATTCCGCGGTCGCTGATGTCGGCGGAGAGCTCGGGGGGCGTGCGCTCCAGCGCCACGCGAATCGCGTTCAGGATGGTGGCGACGTTTTCGGTTAGCGCGTCGCGAATCTCTCCGTCACAGATCGTGATCGTTTTCGGCAGCCCTTCGAGCACATTATGGCCCTTAATCTCCATGGTCATCGGCCGGTCCTGCGGACAAGCTGTGCCGATCTGTATCTTAATTTGTTCCGCCGTGCGTTCGCCCACCAGAAGATTGTATTTCCGCTTGAGGTATTGAACGATGGACTCGTCCATCTCATTGCCCGCCACGCGCACCGAGCGGGAATAAACAATGCCGGAAAGCGAAATCACAGCCACATCGGTAGTGCCGCCGCCGATGTCCACCACCATGTTGCCGCTCGGCTCGGTGATCGCCAAACCCGCGCCGATCGCCGCGACCATGGCCTGCTCCACCAAAAACACTTCGCTGGCTTTGGCGTGGTAAGCCGAATCGACCACGGCGCGCTTTTCCACTTGCGTGATTTCGCTGGGAACGCCGATGATGATTCGCGGATGCACCAGCATCTTGCGGCCGTGCGCCTTCTGAATGAAATAGTTCAGCATGCGCTCGGTGACTTTGAAATCCGCGATCACGCCATCCTTCATCGGACGAATCGCGACGATGTTGCCGGGCGTGCGCCCAAGCATGTCTTTCGCGTCTTTTCCGACTGCCTCCACTTCATTTGTGACCTTATTAATGGCAACAATAGAGGGATCGTTCACCACGACTCCCTTACCCTTCGCATACACGAGCGTGTTTGCGGTGCCAAGATCTATAGCGAGATCGGAAGAGAAGAGACTAAACAACGAACGCAGATTCATGTGCTAGCGGGGTTGGCGCTTCCCTCTGAAGGTAGCATACAAAAAACATCTTGTACGCTTCCTGGTTTTCTCTGCGAGGGGGGCAGAGGCACCCTTTGAGTTCGTTTCGAACCCAAAGGAAGGAGCCGTTTTTTGTTGGAGTTGGGTGCAATAAATGGGTTCGTTTTGCAATTTTTTCTGTGGCGGGGGGAGTTGTAGATCCGGGCGAAACGCTTTTCGGAAATGAAGGAGGAGCGGGCATGTAAAGAGCCTTTCGTTTTTAAGTAGCACGCCGTGCGATTGCCGAGCACGTGGCGCAGCTGCAAGCGCGTGGAAAAAAGGAATGTAGAGACGCGCAGCGGCTGTGATGGGAAGGGAGGCCGGTCTACGGATTCACTCGGACCTTCACTTCGGCGTTTGTCCAGCAGCATTGGAAGCCGCTGCCGCCTTCGCCGGAATAGTCGTTGGCGAGGAGGTGCAAGACGTAATCGCCGGGTTCGCTGAAGGTCGCGGTCGTGGTCGCTTTGCCGCTAAAGGCGGCGGTCTTGTCCTCGATTTTCTCGATCTGCGGCTTCTCGTTGGAGAATTTCACGTTCCCCGGGCCGCGGAATTTCGTCCATCGCAGAGCCACGGGAGATCCCAGGTTTTTGGGCCGGGAACTCGAAGAGCTGGTGAATTTGGCGTCGTCGGAAGCCCAGACGGTTAACTCCAACGGAGTCCCGACCGCCGCCGAACGCTCCACAATCATTCCCCGCGGCCCTTGCACGGAAGGTCCGTTTTGTTCAAAACGCAAAACCGGAGGCGTGTTTCCAACCGCTGCTTCGACCAGTGGCGAAATCTCGTAGTCAGGATGCAGGCTGGCCGGAATCACGGACGCTTTTCCATTGGCGGTAATGGTCCACGTGATTTTGTTCTTGCCAAAATCAGAGGGGACATTTACGGCGAATAATCCCCACTGGCGGCCGCGCAGGAAGTGCGTCGGCTGGCCGCGATCCGGTCCCCCAGGCTCGATCCGGTTGTTCGGACCAATGGGGACATCCAGATCTTCCTTCTGATTGCGATTGAAATAACCCAAAAGTAGACTAAAGCTTCCGTCGGGATTCTTAAACCAACCCTCGAAGGCTCCTGTGATTCCGGCGCCGGAATCGTGCGGGGGCTCCAGAGGGAGAGATTGGCCCGCAAGTGGCGCTAGAAACGCCGCGCAGGCTGCCAGGCCAAGTGCACATAGTTTTTGTGCGCTTCGCAGGAGCGGATGATTCCGCAGGTCTCGACACGAGTATCGAGAAGGCAGGCAAGAGTGCCTGCGCCACAACGTCGTCACCGCTTGGCTTTGTGTTGCGAAGCCCATGCGCTGTAGTCTTCGTCGCTGATATAGGTGACGTTCACCCAAGCGTGCGCCATCTCGTCCACGGTGCGGTGCCCATAGCCGACCCATTGATCGGGATCGGGGTTAAACAGGTTGTCCTTGGTGTTGTCGTGCCATGCGGTCACTTTGATTACGGTCCCTTTGGGGAACACCGGAGCCGCGTCGTCGGCGTAGATGTAATTGTTCATCCAGTTAAAGTTGAAGTTGCCGACATAACTGACCATTTGCGTGGTCCCATCCGGCAGGATTGCTTGGAGCGCCATCGCCTTGCCGCGAAGATGCATGTGCGGCTGAATGTTTTCGAAAATAGCCGCCTGCTTTAGCACCGTGAACCCTTCGCTCTCTATGAGCGAATTCGGGGGAATATCCAGATTCGGCCCTGTCTTACCGGGGAAGGCGGTCAAGTGAGTGCGGTACTTCGGCTCCTCTCCCTTCTTGTAGAGCCAAACGCCCAGCTCGACGCCCGCCGTCAGCTCTTCGCCCACAGCGTGGATGTGAACATCCCACGAAATTTTCGACCCCGGCAGCAGAAGCTTGCCGGTGTCGGGCCGGTACAAGTCATAGGATTTGCCAATCGCCCATTCCATCAGGACGCCCTGACGGTCGGCGTCGGCGCTGGCTCCGGCGGCCGGAGCGTCGGCATCGTCCTGCACCAGGTACGCGACTGCG
>Ga0126379_10000878_pt1 | contig 17558 bp, 25 predicted proteins | sample PanSoiMetPlot_24_FD_92640 | JGI IMG/M metagenome (GOLD analysis project Ga0126379, IMG submission 92640) | Tropical forest soil microbial communities from Panama - MetaG Plot_24 | ecosystem: Environmental > Terrestrial > Soil > Tropical forest > Bulk soil | place: Panama | collected 2016-02-17
CCTGGCGACTCGCTAACCGGCTACCTCGCCGCCGTCGCCGAGGACGTAACGCATATGGCCGCGATCACGCAGACGCCGGCTCATTACCTCGTCGGGCGAATGGTGAACTTGTCGGCCGATGCGATCAAAGCGGCCGAGGCCGGCCTCGTCGCGAAAACCCGGCGCCGTATGCTGCACGTCGGCGAGGCATGGGAGGACGTTATACGAATCGCGCTCGGCCTCATCGGCGACCCCGGCGCCGCGAACATGGCCGGCGAGGTTATATGGAGAGACCCCGAAACCCGTTCCGACGCGCAGGTCGTAGACGCGCTAACGAAACTCGCGACGCTCGGCGTCCCGCGCGAGGTTCTATGGGCAAAATGGGGAGCGTCGCCGCAGGAAATACAGCAATGGCGAGGCATGGCCGACGCCGAGGCCGCGACCGCTGCCGCGAATCAGGCCGCAGCGCTCGGCGCCGGCGACATAGCGCAGCTAATCGCGGCAGGTTCGACGCCGCCCGCGCCGACCCCGGCCTCGGCGAACGGCTCGGCGAATGGCGGCTAGCGGCGCCGAGCGGGCGCTAACAGCGATCTACCGGGCTCGGCTCGCGACCGGCCGGGCCGGGACGCTCGCGCTACTGGCCGGCCTATGGGCGCGGCTGTACGACCCGAACGACGCGCTCGCCTCGCTGCGGCGTATCGGGACGCTCGCCGGCGTCTTTACCGTCCGGGCGCAGGCTGCCGCCGTCGTTCAGGCGCGCGCCTACCTGTCGAGCGTCACGGTCGCCGCGACCGGCGACGCCGGCGACCCCTACGCGATCCCCGACGGCGTTATCGGCATGACGGCGAGCGGTCACGCCGTCGCCACGCTTACCGCGCTCGCGCCCGCCGTCTATTACAAGCGGACAGCCGCAGGGCAAGACGAAACGACCGCCGCGCAGGCCGCGCAGTCCTGGCTAAACCGGCTCGCCGCGAGCGAGCCGTTCCGGTCGGCGAATACGACCGTCACGCATAACGCGACAAACGACGACCGCATGACCGGCCTCGTTATCCGCATCACCGGGCCGGACGCCTGCGATTTCTGCTCGTCGATAGCCGACGACGGATACTCGCCGGCCGACGCCGGGTTTCCCGCACATTCGAACTGTCAATGCACCGCATCACCGGAGGTAGCAACATGACGCAGCCGACCCCGCCGACCCCGCCGCCCCCGGCCTCGCCGCCGATCCCGGCGCCGGTTCCCGCAGAACCGCCGAGCCCGGCGCCCGGAACGCCGCAGGCGCCCGAACCGCCCGCGCCGGGACCGACGAGCCCGGCCGACCCCGACTCGCCCGAGGGACGCCTACAGCGCGCCGAGGCCGCGCTCGCCGACGAGCGGCGCGCCCGGCGCGAGGCCGAGCGGTCGCTCGCGCAGGTACGGCAGGAACACATGACCGACGCCGAGCGGGCGCTCGCGCAGGCGCGCGACGAGGGCCGAACCGAGGCGCGCCGGGCCGCCGGCGCCGCGCTCGCTGCGGCCGAGTTTCGCGTCGCCGCAGCCGGGCGCCTCGACGCCGACGCCGCGCTCGACGCGCTCGACCTCTCCCGGTTCGTGAACGACGACGGCGAGGTCGATAAGGCGAAAATCGCCGAGCTAGTCGCAAAGCTCGTCGCCGCTCTGCCCGGCGACCGGACGGGCGGGAAGATACCGGCCGGCCCGCACGGCGCGCCGCAGGATGGGGACTTTTTGCGCGCAGTCCTGCGGAAATAACCGGAACCGGCCACTAAGGCCGGTCCCGGCCAATCCCTAGCCAATCGCCCGCCGGCTCGCGCACAATGGCGCCGATGCCGGCGGCGCGATGCCCCGGCAGAGCCCGGACGCTGAACCCGGCGCGCGAACGACGCTGCGGCTCGGCCTCGGCTCGCGGCGCGATGCCCGGCCGAGGTAGCGCGGTAAGCGGCGCGATATCCGCACGCGCTAGGAAAGGCTAACCAATGGCTCTCGGCGATTTCTCGGGAGTAATTCCCCCGCAGATGTCGGCGCAGATCATTCAAGAGGCGACGCGCGCCTCGGCTGCGCTGCAACTCGCGCAAACCGTTCCTATGGGAACGAGTGTCGCGCAAATGCCCGTTCCGAAAACTCTCCCGGTCGCCTCATGGGTGACTGCGGCGACCGGCAGGAAGCCATATACCGATATCGGTTTGCAGCCTGCCACACTGACCGCCGAGGAAGTCGCAGCGGTCATCGCCATTCCAGATAAAATGATCGAGGACACCTCGATTAACCTCTGGAATTACGCCCGGCCATTGCTCGCGCAGGCTATCGGCCGCGCGCTCGACGGCGCCGTTCTGTTCGGCCTCAATGCGCCCGCGAGTTTCCCCGTGGGCGGCGTCTATGGCCGGGCCGTCGCCGTCAATGCCGGGACCGACGCGCTCGACACCGTTAACAAAGCAATGGCGCAGGTCGAGGGCCAAGGGCTCGCGCCGACCGGCCACGCCGCGCACCTTACCGTGAGGTCGTTGCTGCGCGGGCTGCGCGCGACGACCGGCGAGCTAATCCTCGGCTCGACGGTAATCGAGGGCTACCAGGTTCCGACGATTTACGGCCTGCCCGTCGCTTACACGCCATTCCAGAATCAGCAGGGCGTGACGCCGGGCGACCTGATTACGGGCGACTGGAATTACCTCGTCATCGGCGTTCGCTCGGATATCCGGTACGAAATCGACCCGTCGGCGGTAATTGCCGATGCGGCTGGCGTCGTATTGGTTAGTGGTTTTCAGGACAATGTTACCCCGATGAAAGTTTGGGCTCGATTCGGGGCCGTTGTCATTGACCCGGTAACGGTCATTGTTCCGGGCGGCGCAAAGGCATTCGCAAAGGCCGACACGCACGGCGCGTCGGGCGTTGCGCCGACCAGCGCAGCCGCAAAGAAATAAGCCGCGAAAATGGCCTCCCGCAGCGTCGGCGCGATCCTCGCAGCCGGTTACTGGGATACCCAAACCGGCGCCGCTACATCGGCGCCCGGAACCGGGAAATACCGGGCCGACTCATGGACCGCGCCGACGTTGCTCGCCATAGCCGGAACCGACGGCGACGGGTACGACCGGCACGCCGGGCTAGCGTCGATTCTGCCCGGCGACCTGCTCGCGCAGCTATCCCGCGCCGACTCGCAGAATTACCAGCGAATGACCGTGACCAGCGTCACGGATAATGCGACCTGGGTCGCGTTCGGCGTCGAGGTCACCGAAAACGGGCCGACGTTCGCCGCGCCCGGCAGCAATACCCGCTACCTCGTCGAGGCGTTCGTTACCGCGCAGGCCGGAACGCCGGGAATGTGGCAGTCGTGGGCGCCGCCCCTTAACCCGCCGACGGCCGGCGGGCTCGACGCGACGGTCGCGCAGGCTATCGCCGACGCGACATGGACCGACGACCCGCACCTATGCGCCGCGCTGCAATGGGAAAGCTACGCCGCGACGCTGCCGCCGAGCCCGAGCGTCGCGCAGGTCTCGACCGGCGTTCAGTCGGTCAGTTATCAGCCGCCGATGCCGGGCGGCGACTACGGCGCGGCTATGGCTCGCGCGGCCTGGCATCGGTCGCTCATGGCGACTATCGCGACGGTTCCGCTCACGCAGGCCGCGCCCGCTATGGCCTCGGTCGCGGGCGACCCGTGGGCTAGCGACTGGCCGGGCGAATGGTGGCCGGTCGGATGACGGTTCTACTCGACGCCGCGACGGTCACGCTGTACGACGCGACCGGCGCCGACTCGCACGGCTGGAAACTGCCGCCGAGCGGCGCGCCGCTATGGACCGGGCGCGGCAGCCTACAGGCGACGCCGGGAGTATCCGACGCGCTCGCCTCGGCCGGCGGTGGACATGGCCCGTATGACCCGCGAGCGGGCGCCTCGGCCGTTCTGTACCTGCCCGCTACCGCGCCGGTCGCTGACGGCCTGGTCGCCGAGGTCGGCTCGCAGCGGTTCTATCTGTCGGCGAGCCGGTTCGTCCTCGACCCGCGCGGGACCGGCGACCTCGACTGCTGGGTCGCGACGGCGACCTCGGCCGACGATTGGCCGGCGTGATGGCTGCGCCCCGGTACAAAGTGACGCACCCGAGCGCGCCGCGCGTCGCGGCCGACCCCGCTATCCGCGACCTCGCCGGGCAGATACGCGACGCCATAGTCGCCCGGACGCCGCACGGCCCGACCGGCGACCTCGCCGCTAGCTGGACCGTCACTAAAGGCCGGGCGACTGCGGCCTACCTCGTCGGGACGCCGCTTTATTACGCGATGTTCGTCGAGTACGGAACGGCCGACATGCCGGCCGAGCCTATGGCCGGGCCGGTTATCGCCGAATACCGGGCTCGGGTGAGTCGCCGATGAGTACGCCGACGATTCCCCCGGTTATCGCGCAGCCCGATCTAGAGGCGTTCGTCTGGTCGCAGGTCTCGTCGATTCCCGGCGTTACGTCGTTCTGTTACGCCGCCGTATGGGATTACCTCGGGTTTAACGTCGCCTACTCGCTACAGATAGACGCTCGCGCCTCGACGAAACAAGCGGCGCGAGACCGGGCCGAGCTAGTGCGGCAGACGATAGTCGGCCTGCCCGCGCAGCCGTGGGCCGAGGGAACGGTTACCTACGTCGAGCCGGTCGAGGGACCGTTTTGGTTTCCCGACGGCGACGACGCCTCGCCGCGCTATACGGCGCGCTACGAAATCCGCTGTCACCCATGAAAACCGCCCCGGCCAGAGTCGCCCGCCACGATGGCGGGCGCGTTGCTGGCCGGAATGTACGGAAGGGATAGGCAATGGCAGACACCGCGACGAGAGTCGAGCCCGGCCCGCAGGTCGCGCCGGTATTCGCGCTCTCCACAAACGAGGTTAACGTCGGGACGCCGAACGGTCCCGGCCTTTACCTCGCACCCGAGGGAACGGCGGCGCCGACCGATACCGTCGTTGCCTGGCCGGCGCCGTGGCTCATCCTCGGATATACGTCGGCCGACGGACCCACTATCGGGCAGAACACAACCAAACAGGATTTGACAGCTTGGCAGAGCATGGCGCCGCTGCGCTCGGTCATTACCGCCCGCGAAATGACGCTGCATTTCGTTTTGTGGCAGTTGAACGAGCAAACGCTCGGGCTGTACTTTGACTGCGACCAGCCCGTCGCCGACGCCGGCGGCGCGATTTCTATGGACGTAATCACCGCTAAGAGCGGTCACCGTTACGCCGTAGGGCTCGACACGTCCGACGGCGGGCGCGCGCTGCGCGTCATCTACCCGCACGCGACGCTAAGCGACTCGGGCGACATGCCTATTCAGCGCGGCGCCGTCGTACCGCTGGAATGCACGCTAACCGCGCTGGAATCGGCCGGGAAGATGGCTACGATTCTGCTCGGCCCGGATAGGACGGGCGGTTAATGCGTGGGCCGAACGGCCGGGCAGAACGATTCGACCTCGACGCCGCCGCTGCGGCTGCGCTCGCCGAGTCCCGACCCGAGCCGTTTCTATTCACGTATCACGGCGCCGACTACGAGGTTCCCGCCGCTGTTCTCTGGCCGCTAGAGGTTCAGGCGCAGATAGCCCGAGGCGACCTAGAGGCCGCGCTAACCGGCCTCATGGGCGCCGACGCATACCGCGCGCTCGTCGCTGCGGGTATCACGGTCGGCGAGCTAACGACGCTGTTCGAAGCCGTCGGCGAGGCCGCCGGCGTGGGCGGCCTGGGAAACTCGCCGCAGCCTGCGCCGGCAGGTTCGACGCAGACATAGAGGCCGCGATGTTCGCCGCTTACGGCCTCGACGTACTCGACACGCGAGCGGTTACGCCGCGCCGGTTGTGGGCGCTCGCGAACCGGCTGCCGCCGGCTGCCCGGCTGCCCGGCGAGGAATGGACGGCCGAGGCGTACCTACTCGCCGCGCTCGTCGATTCGGTCGGCGAACTGATTTACGTCACGGCGCGCGCTGCGGGCGCCTCTAACGTCCCGAGGCCGAGGCCGATACCGAGGCCGCGCCGCGATCCCGCCCGGCCCGCTACGGCCCGCACGGCGCCGCGCAGACCCGTTCAGGCGCCCGCCCGTAGCTGGGGTGAGGCTATCGCCGAGATAGCCGCTGCGCCCGGCGTCGAGGTCGTCGTCGAGGGCGGCGCGTAATGGGCGGTTACAGCTATAGCGCGCTAGAGGTCGTCGTCACGGCCGACACGCGCGGGCTAACCGCGCAGGTTCGGAACGCCGCGACTAAGGCCGGGACCGAGGCTAGCTCGACGATTAACGAGCATGTCGGGAAGGGGTTTAAGTCACTCGGGCCGGTCGTCGGGAAGATCGGGAAAGCTGCGGCGACCGGCCTCGGCCTCGCGACGACCGCAGCCGTAGCGTTCGGCGTCAAAGCGTTTAAGGCCGCAGCGCAGGTCGAGGCGATGAACGCGAGCCTCGCCGCGCTCGCCCGCGCTAACCATGTCTCTTACCAAACGATGCAAGATCAGATTTCGGCGCTACAGAGGCAAGGCGTCGAGGTCGAGGACGCGCAAAAATTCGTAGCGAACCTAACCCGCGCGCATGTCAACCTAGCGAACGCGACGAAACTCGGGACCATCGCGCAAAACGCGAGCATCGTAACGGGCAAGAGTTTCGCCGACGTATCGGGCGCGATCACTAAGGCCATAGCGACCGGGAACGCTGCCGCGCTGAAACGAGCCGGCCTCTACGTCGATTCGAAAAAGGCACTCGCCGACTACGCCGCCCAAATTGGCAAGACGACCGACGAGCTAACCTCGCAGGAAAAGCAACAGGCGATCCTAAACGCTGTCACGAAAACCGGGCAGACGATACAGGGCGCATTCGCCGCGCAGCTAAAGACGCCGACCGGCGCGCTGCGCGCGATGAAACTAGAGGCGCACGACGTAACGGTCGAGCTAGGCATGTCGCTAGTCAAGGCGCTAACGCCGGCGTTCGCCGGGATGGCGCGGTTCGGCCGGTCGCTAAGCGAAGCGCTCGCGCCGGGCGGCAAGCTAGCCCCTATCGTCGAGGCGATAGGAACCGCAGCCGCGAGGACAGTCGTCCCGGTAACCGCTCTGTTTAACAAACTCGTTACGTGGTTCGACAAGCTAAAGCCCGGCACGATTGACGCCATAGCGAACGCGATAAAGCGGTTCGGCCCGGCGCTCGCCGGCGTCGGCGCGGCCTCGGCACTGTTCACGGGCGCCGGGATACTCGACAAGCTACCCGTAATCGGCCCGCTGCTCTCGACCATGCTCGGCCCGGTCAAGTCACTAACCGGCGCCGTCGGCGGGCTGTCGGGCGCGTTAAAATTCCTCACCGGCCCGGTCGGAATCATCCTCACAATTTTTAGTACCCTCATGGCGGTAAGCCCGGAATTTCGGCAGGCCGTATTCGGGCTGGTTCAAGCGCTCATTACCGCATTGATGCCAGCGTTCCGCGCAATTCTCGCCGCGCTAAAGCCGTTGATGCCGGTAATCGTTTTGCTCGGCCGGATGCTGGGTCAAATTCTGGCGCCCGTGATTAAGGCACTGACCCCGCTAATCGTTCAGCTTGTCCCGCTGATTTCGGTATTCGCGACGCTGGTCGCGAAATTGCTCGGCGTCGTCCTATTGCTAGTGATGCCCGTACTAAAGGTTTACATGGCGTTCGAAAAGTGGTACGTCATGAAAATTCTTATCCCGGTCATTAACATTTTGGTCGGCGCGCTAACGTGGCTCATTCGCACAATCACCAGCCTTTTCCACTGGATCATGGGCGGCTCGCCCGGCCTCGTTCCCGCATTCCTCGTATTGCAGCGCGTCGTTACCTCGGTCACGAATACGATACGGCAGGTCGTCGTCGCCGGATTCACCGCGATGAAGAATGCCATTCAAGCGGCCTGGCGGTTCGTCTCGTCGAACAGCCTCGCGACGTGGAATACCGTTCGTAATATCGTGACCGGCGCCGTTCGCCTGCTCGTCGGCGCCGTGACAAACGGGTTCAATACGATTCGCTCGGTCGCCTCGCGCGCTCTGTCCTGGCTCGTTAATGCCGTGCGGAATATCGCGGGCGGGCTGCGCGACGCGGGCGCCTCGGCTATTCGCGCAATGCTCGGCGGAATAACGAGCGCGCTCGCCGGTATCGGCTCATGGGTTAAGGTGCATATCGTCGATCCCGTCGTTAACGCCGTCAAAAACTTTTTCGGCATACATTCGCCGTCGGCTGTCATGGCCGGCCTCGGGCATAACGTCGCCGAGGGTTTCGTTCAGGGAATCGTCGAGCATAACCCGCTGACAATCGCTAAGCACATTTTCGGCTCGATACCGTCGGCGCTCGGCGCGCTCGTCACTAAGGGCATGGTCGATATCGGCTCGCTGCCGGGTAAGGCATTGCGCGCGCTCGGTTCCGTGGGCGGCGCCATTAAGGGAATGCTAACGAAGATCACCGGGTTTCTCGGCCTCGGCGGTGGCGGTGGCGGTGGCGTCATGCAATGGGCCGGGATAATGCGGGCCGTTCTTTCACACTTTGGCATCCCGCAGCTATTCGGAACCTTCATGACGCAAATGCAAACTGAAAGTGGAGGAAATCCGCGGGCCATTAATCTTTGGGACTCTAATGCTAAAGCTGGCATTCCGTCGCAAGGCTTGATGCAGGTTATTCCCCCGACGTTTGCGGCCTATGCGGGACCATACCGGAGTCGCGGCATAATGGACCCGCTAGCGAACATATATGCGGCTGTCGCCTACGCAATTTCCAGATATGGCGGAAGTATAGGCGCCGTTCTCGGTCACGGTCACGGTTACGCCGAGGGCGGGCTAATCACCGAGCCGATTACCGGGTTCGGTCACCGTACCGGAACGCGCTACATGTTCGGCGAGGCCGGTCCCGAGTACGTCACGCCGCTAACGAAATTCGGCGCGCGGCAGAACGTCGTCGTAAACGTGTATCCGCAAAAAGGCCAAAGCGAGGTAGAAATCGCTGCGGCAGTATCGAGGCGCCTCGGCTGGGCTGCGGCGACGGGAAGGGCATAAGTCATGGCTACTAATCCGTTCCTTAGTGACGCTGCGGCTAACGCTGCGGCGAACGCCGTTACGGCGCTCTGTAACGGCGGGACTATCGAAATTCGCTCGGGCACGCAGCCGAGCAACGCGAACCAAGCGGCGACCGGAACGCTATTGGTAACGCTCACGTTCGCCGCGACAGCGTTCGGCGCTGCGGCTGCCGGCGTCGCGACCGCGAACGCTATCGGCTCGGCGAACGCTGTCGCGACGGCGACGGCCTCATGGTTCCGCGCTAAGGGCTCGGGCGGCGCGACCGTATTCGACGGCTCGGTCGGGACGAGCGCGGCCGACCTCATTCTCTCGTCGGTCGCGCTCACGACTGGCGGGAACGTCGCCGTTAGCTCGCTCACCTATACGGCTACGGAATAGGGCTAGCTATGGCGCTCGCGCCCGTCGTTATCGGCACGTTCACGCAGAGCGGCGTCGGTTCGATTACGCGCGTCTGCACAATCACGACGCCGAGCGCTGCGGGCGACACGCTGCTAGTGCAGGTCGTCGCTAACTCGACTAACCTCACGTCGCCGACGTGTACCGACTCGCAGGGAAACGTTTACACGCTCGACGGTAGCCAAACAGGGGTTAACCCGACGGGCGCGACGTTCCGCTCGCCGGGCGCGACGGGCGGCTCGGGTGGCACGAAAACCAAAGCGCTATCTACGTCGGACACCGTAACGCTTAACGTCGGCTACGCGGGAACGATGGCCGTCGGGATTACCGTCGTCGCGCTAACCGGCGCCGGCGCGCTCGACGCGCTGCAATACATAGGGACCGGCGCGAACGTCTCTAGCCTTACTTGGTCGGTTACGACAGCCGGGCTATCCGATACCGGCGTCGTCGTTAGCGAATCGCAGTCGGCGGGCGGCGCGCCGGCGTTTAGCGATCCCGTCGATAACTGGACGACGGCCTACGGGCAGATTCTTACGCAGTATCAAGGTTGGGCCTATTGCCTCGACCTCGGCCCGCCCGGCGCGGCTAGCGTCACCATGACCCCGGCGACCCCGCCGACGAATATCCGGGGATGCCTCTGGACATTCCTACCGGCGTTCACCGGGACCGGCGCGCTCGCGAGTAAGAAAATCGCGCTAGCGGGCTCGGGCACGGTTGCGCCGCCCCCGGTCACCGGGACCGGCGCCGTCGCGTCGAAAAAGGTCAAGCTAACCGGCTCGGGAACCTACACGTTCCCGGCGTTCACCGGGACGGGTGCCGTCGCGTCGAAAAAGATCAAGCTAGCCGGGCTCGGCTCGGTCGGCGGCGCGATCACCGGGACGGGCGCGTTCGCGACTAAGAAAATAGCGCTCGCCGGCTCGGGCACCTATACGCCGGGCATCACCGGGACGGGCGCGTTCGCGTCGAAAAAGATTCGGCTAGCCGGCGCCGGTATCTACGCCTCGTCAGTAGGGACGGGCGCGTTCGTCGCTAAGAAAATAGCGCTCGCCGGGACCGGGACATTTGCGCTACCCGTCGCGGTCGCGCCGCTGTTTATCCCCGGTCCCGACACGCTGCCGGTTATTTGGGATGGCCTCTCACTGAACGACGGCGACCGAGGCGACGGGATGCTAACCGTCGTAACCGACGTGGCCGGTTGGTACGGCTCGCCGCCGCTCAATGGGAACGACCTCGCGCGACAGCTAACCGACGGCGCCGTATTCGGGTTTAAGACCGTCGGCCCGCGCGTCATCACGATTCAAGGCGCAGCGGTCGCCGAGGTCGAGGCGCGAGCGGTCATAAATCAGTTTGCCCGCGACCTCGCCGCGCGAGCGGTCAACCCGCAGCCGGCCGACCTCGTTATCGGCGAGGACGAGGGCGCCGGCGACGGCTCGCTCGTTCTGCTGTCGGCGAGCGTCCGGGCCGACAGTGACGCGCTCGCCGTCGCATGGACCGGGCGCCTCTACATGACGTGGCAGGCCGTTCTGACCGCAGCCGACCCGCGCCTATACGAGGCGACCTCGCAGGCGCTTACCGTCACGCCTGCGGCCTCTGGCGGGCAGACTGGCCGGCTGTATCCCTGGCTGCCGCAGCGGTTGTATGCGAGCGCTGCGCTACCGAACGCCGCCCGGCTCGTTAACGCCGGCTCGGCGCCCGCGCCGGTATGGATCACCTATTACGGCGACCTAAGCGAGTCCCGGCTAACCGACGGGCTAACGACGATTCACCTAGCCGCGCTCGCCGCAGGCCAACAGGTGATCGTTAACAGCGAAACCCTAGCCGCCGTCGCGCCGGGCGGCGCCTCGCGCGCCTCGTATCTCATGGCCGGGACCGCGCCGCTACTCATACCGCCCGAGTCGTCGGTTCAATGGTCGCTATACGGGACCGGCGCCGGGCATGTCGATTTGGAATGGCGAGGCGTTTACGCATGACGACGCTAATCCCGGCCTCGGCGCCCGCCGACATACCCGAATCGACCGGCGACCCTATCGCGATCCCCGGCCCGTGGACTTTTTGGGCCGATAACTCGGTCTCGCCGTATGCGCCTATCGGGCAGGTCGCGGTTACGTCGTTTACGTGCAATTGGGCGCTTAACGGGTTCGGCGCCGGCGAGGCCGTGATTCCCGTCGAGACCTCGCTCGGTAACTCTATGGGCCGGCTCGACCTGTTGCGGTTTTTCGGGTTCCGGCTATGGGCGTACTATGCCGGCTCGGTCGTATGGGCAGGACTCGCGACCGGGCTCGCAGACGACGGCGGCTCGGCCGTGACGGTCTCGCTCGTCGAATTGCCCGGCTATTTGAATTACAAGCAATACGCGACGACGCAGGTCTATAACAACGTCGAACAGACGACGATAGCGGGCGACCTCGCCGCCCGGCTCGATAACATCGGCGTTCCGCGCATCCTCACGCCGGGCGCCGGGCGAACCCGGCAGCGAACCTATACGTATTTGCAGGGACAGTCGCGCGGCGAGCTACTTACGCAGCTATGCCAAGTCACGAACGGCGCCGAATTTCGTTCCGAGTACGGCCTCGACGCGAACAGCCGCCCGACCTGCTCGCTACATATCGCCTACCCGCGCGTAGGGAGCAACGCGAGCGGCCTCGCGCTCGTCGTTCCGGGCGGCGCCGTCTCGTTCCAATCGAATTGGGCTAGCGACATGATGCGAACGAGGACGTTCGCCGTCGGCGACCTCGCGCCCGGCGCGAGCGGGAACAAGCCCGTCGTAATCGTCACGGCCTCGCAGCCCGGAATACCCGAAATCGACCACGTAGACGACTGGCAGGGCGTAACCGATAACACGACGCTGAACGAGCGGGCGAACACTAATTCGGCGATCTACGCGAGCCCGGCGTTTACGGTCTCGGCCGTCGTCCCGGTCAACGGCCCGCCGCTCGGCTCGTATGCGATAGGCGACGACGTAGCGGTCGCGCTCGCCGACCCGCTCGTTCCCTCGGGCTATACGGCTATGGGCCGGCTCGTCGGCGCGAGCGCAGATGCCGCAGCCGGCACCGTTTCATGGGAGGTCGCTATAACGCAGCCGCCGCCCGTTAAGCGCGGCCTAGTAAACGAGCTAAACCGGCTGCGGGCGCGCGTCGTTAATGCAATGCACCAAAACCTAGGTACGCCGCCGGGCGGTACTAACCCATAAGGAGGAACGAGCAATGACTATGCCGAGCGGCCTACTTGAATGGGGACAAGCCGGCCAGTACAACGGGATAGACGACCGCTTTACCATCGGCGCGCTATATCAGCCGGCCGCCGGCCTGCTCGGTCTCGTCTCGCCGCCGACGCTCACGGCCGGGACCGGCCTCGTCGTCAATATCGGCCCGTGGGCGGCTGTCGTCGATTGCGGCGACGGTACTAAAGCCGTCATAGGGTCGCGAGCGTCCTCGACGTTTAACGAGACTGCGGGCGGCGCGAGCGCTCGGGCCGACGTGGTATGGGCCGATATCAACCCCGATAACGCGACATGGACGATTAGCCTCATTACCGAGGCCGCAATGTCGGGCCGGCTCGGCTGTTTCCTCGGGCTAATCCTCGTTCCGGCCTCGGCGAGCACTAGCGCAGCGATGGACCTACGGCCGGGTAACGCGCGAACCCTCGGCCCGTGGGGTCGGGCGCAATTCCCGTCGGCGAGCTACGGCGGTACAGGCTGGGGAACGCTCGCCTCAATGGTGATTCCCGCCTACGATTCCGACGTAGGCGCGATTTACGAACTAGAGGCATGGGGGAACGGCTCGATTACGCAGGCCGGGAAAACGACCCTATCCATGCGGCCGAATTTCGGTTCTACGCCGATGACGACCATAACGCAGGGCTCGACGGCGTTCGGCACTACAAACGCTTTCCGCTGGTGGGCGCTAATCCGGCTCGTCGTCGTCTCTATCGGGACGGCCGGCGTCGTCCGCAGCTTTATCAATTTCGCGCAGGCCGAAACCGCGAACGTGTCGCCGAGTAACGGGAACTTTGCATATATCACGCAGTCGGAATCGTCGGGTTCCTACCCGAAAGACGCGACCCGCGACGCGACGTTTTCGCTGCAAGCATCCTGGGGCGGCTCGGGACAGTCGCTTACCTGCCAAACATTCCTGCCTAAAAGGATTTGCTAATGCCTCGCCGCCGGCCAACCGTCGATCACGTCGCGGTAATCCTCGCTCTGGCGCTATTGCTCGCCGTGGCGCTAGTCATGACCGCCGTAATTCTCAACGTGGTTAGCCATAAAAACCCGACGCCGACGCTAGGCGAAAACGCGACGCAGGTAGTCGTCGCGGTAATGGGCGGGCTAATCGGCGTCCTCGGCGGCTATGTCGGCGCGAGGACGCGACGGCCCGACGACGACGACCGTCCCGACCAGGAAAGGAAACGCGAATGAGAGACCGAATACGCGACATGCGCGAGGAACACGACTGGGAGCATCGGCGAGGCCGGTTCGCCGACTGCGACCCCGACACGCCGGATAGGCCGCAGATACGGCCCGGACCCCGCCCGGCCGACCCGCGCGACGAAACCCACGGTTTCGGCGCCGACGGTATTCGCATCGGCGAGGGCGGCGACAATGGCGCTTAACCGGGTATGGATGCCGAGCCCGTGTTACCACGGCCGGAATACGGGCGGCGTCCGAATCATCGTTCTGCACACGGCCGAGGGCGCGACGACTATCGAGTCGCTAGGAAACTTTTTTGCGAACTATAACAATCAAGTTTCCAGCCACGTCGGCGCCGACGACAAACGAGGCAAGGTCGGCGAATACGTGACGCGCGGTAACGCCGCATGGACACAAGCCAATTACAATAACGCCGCCGTAAGCATGGAGCTATGCGGGTTCGCTAAATGGTCCCGCTCGACGTGGCTCGACCACCATCACAACATGCTTAGGAACTGCGCCGACTGGATAGCCGAGGAAAGTAAGAAATTCGGCATTCCGATAACGGCGCTATCCGACTCGGCCGCGCAGGGTGGCGGTCGCGGCGTCTGCCAGCATATCGACCTCGGCTCGGGCGGTGGCGGGCATGTCGATTGCGGCTCGGGTTTTCCGTTCGACGTGGTACTCGACTGGGCGCGCGGTGGCGCGCCCGCCGAGGACAAAGCGCGAGACTGGGAGGAACGTTTTATGTGGCTGCAATTCGACCCCGGCAACCCCGACCCCGACGCGAACGAGGCGCCGGCCTGCACTATCGCGATCCCTAACGAGCTATCGCAGGGAAAGCACAAAATGAGGTTCGCGTGCCGGCGCGCGGCCGACCTGCGGGTACTGACCACGGCGGGTAAGAGCGAGGTTCACCTAGAGGCGCAGGGCGCGCTAAGCGTCGAGATTCCCGACGGCTGCCGCTCGGTCACGGTCAAACTCGACAGCGATCATGTCGCCGGCGTCCCGGCGTCGCCTATCTCGGCGACTATCTCGGAACGGTAGCCGCGCCGCGCCATACGGCCCGCTGCGGGACGCTCGGCGCCCGTCGCGTGTGAGGCGATGGGCGCCGAGCCCGAGCCCGCTAAGGCCGTTACAGCGCGACGGCGAGCCCGCGCCGGTTCGGTCGGGAGCCGGCGCGGCTCGCCGTCGCATGGGTCGGTTAGGCTGGCCTAGCCTGCCCCCCAAATGAGAGGCTAGGCCGGCGCCCCGGCTCGGCCGCTGAACGCCGGCGCCCGGCAGTCGCGGGCGCTGTCCTCGCGGCCGAGCCGGTCACGGGCGACCCGAGCCCGCGACCGGCGTCTAACTATGCCTCGCCGTCGCGAACGAGGCGCAGGTTTCGCGTCGGCCCGCGCCACGACGGCGCGGCCTCGTCGTTCCATTCGTGATAGATGACATGCGAACCGAGCCGGCAGCCGCAGTCGCGCGAGGTACACGTCGAGTGACCGCCGAGCCGGCAGTATTCGGTAACCGGCCGGTCGGGACGCTCGACGCGCGCCTCGCCGGCGCTCATTCGACTACCTGCCCGGTCGCCGCCAGATGCGCGGCGAACGCCCGGCGTAGTGGTATCCCGTAGTAGTAGCCGCTGACCTTGCCGCCGGCCTTTTTCTGCGTCCGGTAAGCGATACCGCGCTCGTCGGCCCATTCGCGCAGCGCAGCCGCATAGGTGCGCGTCATTTTCGCTTTGCTCGCGACGAGGGCCGGCGGCTCGGCGCCGGGCTGCGCGGCAGCGATATAGGGCGCGAGGAAATCGCGCAGCGTCTTAGCGTGGGCGACGGTTAGGTCTAGCTCGACCCAACGACCGTCGAGGCCGACCGCGACTAGCTCGCTCGCCTCGACCCGCTCGCCGTTCGCTGCGTCGAGGTCGTCGTATATGACGACCTGCGTCTCTCTCACGACGGCGCGCCGGGCGAGCCGGCCTCGGCGAACCGCTGCCGCAGGTCGCCGGGTAGCCGGCCCCGCGCCGGGTATGGGATGCCCTGCGCGTCGGCGAACGCCCGTATCGCGTCGTTTAGCTGTTTCCGCTGCGCTTTGTCGCGCCCGCCAGTCCTGGGCGCGCCGTTCGCCGCTCGGCGAGTCGCCGAGGCCGTGACCGGCCGGCCGGCGTCGAGGTAGGGCGCGAGGAAGCTAGCTAGCTTGTCGCGATGCTTGTTCGTTAGCTCGATTTCGACGGCCCGGCCGTCGAGCGCGAGGCGTAGCGTCGCATCGGCCGGCGTCTCTTTGCCGGCTGCGAGGTCGAGGTCGTCGAGTAGTTCGACGGCGGTTCGGGTACTCATGGGTCGGGTTTCCTCTCGATTCGATCATGGCCCGGTAAACCGACGGTAGTCTATGCCTGTCTGTAGTCGTATCGGAACAGTTAGGTTCGGCCTATGACTGTCATAGACCACGCCGCCCGGACGCCGGTCTACCGGCAGATAGGCGACCGGCTGCGCGACGCTATCGAGCGCGGCGAGTACCCGCCCGGCGCGCGGCTGCCGAGCGAGGCCGACCTCGTTCGCGAGTACGGCGTCGCCCGAGGGACCGCCCGCGCCGCGCATCGTTACCTCGTTCGCCTCGGCCTCGTCGAGGTCGAGCCCGGCCGAGGCGCCTACGTCGTCGAGGCGCAGCCGTGAGCGGCCTCACCGACGCCGAGCGCGAGCGCATAGCGGCGAGGTTCCGAGCGGCAGCCGAAGCCGAGCCCGAGCCGTCGCCCGAGCGGCTAGACCGGCTCGCTGCCCTGCTCGCCGCCGGCGCGATCCGCCGCGCCCGCGCTCGCACCCGCGCCGCTCGCGAGGCCGCAGAGCGCGAGGCCGAGCCGTGACCGGCGCGCTCGTCGTCGGCGCGCTCGTCGTCGGCGCCGCTGTCGGGTGGGGTATCGTCCTCGCCCGGCCGGCGCCCGGCGCCCGCAACCGTCGCCGAGGCGACCGATAGGGAGGTTTGATCTTGCCAGCGATAGCGCTAGAACGCTGTTTCGTTCACGGCGGGCTATTCGAATGCGACCCCGCGACCGTCGTAACGCTGTACGTTAAGCCGGCCGAGCCCGGCGACGAGGCGAACCTCGCGCCCGCCGAGCGCGGCGAGCCCGGCGCCCGGCAGGTCTCGGTATGCGATCCGTGCATGGCGAACGTAAACAAGCTGCGCGCCGCAATGGGTCAACCGCCGCACGAAACCGCCCGCGAATACGCCGAGCGGGCGCACAACCGAGGCGAAACCGACTGGCCGGCCGGCGACGAGGCCGAGGGGTGGCCGGGCATATGACGACGACAATGCGCCCGCCGGCCCGCCGGCGACCGCCGCGCCGAACGTTCGTCGGGCGCCTCGGCGACCTGCTAAGCGACTCGACGCTCGACCAGGTAGCCGCATGGGTCGCCGACGACGAGCCCGACCGGACGCTCGCCGTCTATGTGACCGACGAGGCCGGCTCGATACTCGGAATCGTTCGCGTCGCTATCGAGGGAACCGGCGACGACGGCCACGACGCTATACACGCGATCATTGCGGCGAGCGATGCGGTCGCCGAGCGCGGCCTCGACTGGCCCGAGGGCTACTCGCACGGTCACGGCCCGCCCGAGGCCGAGCCCGAGCCCGAGCCCGACGGTCACGGCGTTATCCGCTGCGGCGAACCCGGCTGCCCTGGCAACATCGGGCGCGGCCTGCCGCCGGCCCGCCATACCTGCGCGCTCGGCCGCGACCTCTACCCGAACAGCTAACCGGAAGGAACCACCGATGAAACGACTACTACTCGGCCTCGTCCTCGTCGCCGTC
>Ga0126379_10000879_pt1 | contig 17551 bp, 13 predicted proteins | sample PanSoiMetPlot_24_FD_92640 | JGI IMG/M metagenome (GOLD analysis project Ga0126379, IMG submission 92640) | Tropical forest soil microbial communities from Panama - MetaG Plot_24 | ecosystem: Environmental > Terrestrial > Soil > Tropical forest > Bulk soil | place: Panama | collected 2016-02-17
CCTGGTTGAAAGAGCACGTGGTCTTTTGCATAAACGGTAAACCGGGCCGCTGCTTTTAGCTTTTCGAGAAGTTCAGGGCCGATGTCGTTGTGCGTTGCTTCCTGGACCTCGACGAGGGTGCGATCAAGTCCGTGTTGCCGATAATTGTGTTCAAGGCGGTCGCCGAACTTCTTAAGCTTTCTCAACAGCCGGAGCGCTGGGCGCTGAATCCGCAGGACGGTAGCTTCCATGCCTTCGGGCACGGCGACCGTGGCATTTCGCGGCTGGCCGGCGAGCACCGACATCTCGCCGAAACTGTTCTGAACTTCCACTTCGCCGACCTTCCGGCTGACTCCCTCGTCGTCTTTGACGTATACGTCCAGTCGTCCATCAATCAGGATGTAGAAGGTATTTCCGCCCCAGGCGCCCTGGCGAATGATTGTCTCACCGGACGTGTAGACGAAGAGTTTTGCGTAAGGCCCAACGCGCTGATCGGCATAAGGCCGCCCGTACACGATGAGCTCAAGGTCTAACTCGTACTTGTAATGATTTTCGTGAGTATCCAGCAATTCCGAGATCAGGCCGCTGGTCCGGATGGCCTCAATCACCGAATCGTGATGTGCTATTTCGCGCGGCATGGCTCATCGGCATCATGAAGGGAGACATCAAATCAACCCATACCTTCGCATGGCGAAAGTGTCGCGTGTCGGGGGAATCGTCAAAAAGAATAACGGGCAAAAACAGTGACAGCGTTTGCGTGAGAAGTAGCGAAACGTGCGTCCAAAAACAACTGGCGCGGTACCGGCGTGGTGGCGGCTCCACCGGCAGTTACCAGCGTCGGGCCGGCGTAGGGTTGAAGATTGTTCAGGTAATAATCGTCTAAGTGAAAAGGCTCGAAGCGATAGGTAGCTCCAATGTCGAACCCCTCTTTAATCTTCCGGGTGAGCGTGACATTAACCTCCTGCTGCCGGTTGATTACGTCAGGATAATTGTATGCCCCGGCCTGTAGCGGTGAATTCGCCAGAATCGGAAATGGATTGACCGTGTGCGTGCGATCCCTGGCAAAACCAAGTCCGTAAGAAATCTGTAGGACGGCGCTTTCGCCCGGACTGGAGGCGTTGAGTCCCACCTCAAATAGATCGAGTGTGGCCCTCGTGCTGCGGTCGTAGGTGTTGCCGAACGGGAATTGGGCGCAGCACGCCGTGACGTTCTGCACCGCGCCGGCAATCAAATGGCCGAGATCGCGATATCCGTATTGCTGCTGCTCGCGAGAGTAGTCAGAGTAGAAATAAAGATTGTCCCTGGCGAAGTAAGTCATCTGCGCAAAAACAGTCGAGTCCACATCGTAACGCAGACCGTAAAATGACTTGTCGTAATCGTCTCGCAAATAACGATAGGAGGCCGAATAGGTCATCCTGTCGGAGAAGTTCTTTTCAATCGAGAATCCGCCGTCATTACGAATCCGCTTATCTTCGTCGAAGCGCCGCAGCAGATTGAACTCCAGTGGTACGCCGCGAATGAATCGCGTGGCCGGGGTGGCTACAAAACCGCCCAGGGCGCTGCCGGCGATCGGGGTAATAAAGCTAAGGGGCTGCGTTAAGTAATTCGTCGGCGTGCGGTCCCCATAGAGATAATCGCCTTTGAGAGTTGCGCCCCGAAAGAAGTCAGGCTTGTAACTGAACCTGGCCTGAATGCTGTGCTCGTTGGTGCGCGCCGCGTCACGTAGCTTCCGATTCCAGATATCCCATTTGTATTCCATCTCCCAGCTGAGCTTCTTGTTCGGGTCCCATTGCCATGTGCCGGTAATGATCTGATGCGTATAGGACGTCGGCAGGGTTTCGAGCGGCAGATTGTAGAAATCAACCGCAGTACGCTCAGATGAATCACCAAATGCAACCTCGGCGGGAAAGGTAATATCCGGAGTCTCGTTGTTACGGCTGTTCGAACGATACTGCAGCAAGAGCTTGTGCTTCTTCCATGGGCGGCTCGCAATTGTATAGTCCTCATCGATCGTGTGAACTAAACCGTTCAATGAAGGTTGTGGCAAAGCCAACCCAAAAAGACCGGGCAGGCCGGTGGTGAGATTCGCCGTGGTCAAGGCTGAATTCAGGGTATAAGGCGGGAAGGCGTCGTTCTGAGTGCCACGCCCCCAGGTAAATACCCCGCGAATCTGAGTATTGCGCGGCCAGTCAACCTCACCGTGAACACTGATACTTTCAAAGTCGTTGTTGGGTGGCAGATCAAGTTGAGCGCGGGCAAAGCGATTACGTCCCACGGCGAATTGTGGCGGAGTTGCTATTGCATCAGTGAAGCGGAAGGGATTCTCCCAGGTCAACGTCGGGATCTCGTTGCGAAATAGCGAAACGTTATAGTCGACCCCCAGTCGCCACTTCGGCTGGTAGTACTCAAGCCCGAAAGTCAGATTTATGGTCCGGTACTGGACGCGTTCGGGCAACTCCATTCCCAACGATTCCCACACGCCGTCTCCGGCCGCGCCAACTGCCTGACGCGCAAACGTTCCGGTGCTTTTCGGGCGTGTACCATTCATGCCCACATACTGAGCACGAAAATAGAGTTCCCAGTTTTTGTTCGGGCGAACTGATTGCGTGATGAGCATTTGATCTGAACGCGTCCGCAATTGAATCACCGGCGCGGTTGAGATGATCTGGCGCACCAGATTCGGCAGTGTCGGTCCTAAAGTTTGAGGTGGATTACCGGCATCAGGCACAAGTTGCAAGACCACGCGGATGTTCGGATCGACGGTCAGCACACCAGGTGAAGTCATGGTATGTAGCGTTGTGCCCGTGGAATAGTAATGAGGAATCTGATCCCACATGAACTGAAATTTATAGCTGCCGATGCTGCCGAACTCCGCAGCGTATCGGGCATCGCGTTCGCCGGCCTCGTGCACCTGCGCCTCGAAGAACCTTGGTGAATTCCCTGATTCAAATTTGAGGAAGAGATTGCGCAACGTCGGGGTATTGCGGAAATCTTTGAACTGTTCAAACTTACCAGGCTTGGTGCCGGATAAATCTCGAAAATGTGCGCCGAAATCGATTGAGCCTCTTATGCTGTCAAACATCCCTTTCTGCTTTGGTGCAGTTTTGTTCCCGGGGTTGGCCGGCTTGACGGTCTGGGTGTCGGAGCTCGCCGTTCCGGTGTTGTCAGTCGAGTCGATTTGCTGGCCGAAAACACTTTGACCAGAGAATGAAACAATCATGACGATAACAACGCCAACCACGCGTGCCTGAAGGCTGGTAATAATTGCTTTCATCATCGCCTCCTCAACGCGTAAAGGCCCTTCCCGAGGGATGGTTCGAGCCGTGAATGTTTGTGTGGCAGTTGATGCAACTGCGATTGAAAGTGAAGACGTCAAAGCCTGCTGCTGTTGAGTGGCGCGGCAAAAGATTAATATGGCACTGCTGGCAAAGCTGATGTGCGCGGCGCGTTAGTAGCTTTTCATTATTCGATCCGTGAGTTGTGTGGCACGTCAGGCAATTCTCCTGAACGGGTGGGTGCTCCCAAAGCAGCGGCCCTCGTTTCTCAGCATGACAGGTGTAGCAGAGTTCGTTCGTTGACGAAGCCGCCAGCATCTTCTTGCCTTCACCGCCATGGGGATCATGACACGACGTGCAGGTCACCTTCAGGCCAATTGTCTGGTCATTGCGTTTCGCCAGGCGACCGTCCGTGTAGTTTTCTGTGCGGAACAGATGGGTCGAGCGCTGAAACAATGCCTTGCGTATCTCGCCGTGACAACGCAAACAGGTATCTTCAACGGTGAAGTTGAGTAGCTCTTTCTCCGGAAACCGCCCATTAATGATTTCCGCGAGTTCCGGTCCCTGCTTGTCGGTTAGACTCTCCCCGAAACGCTTCATCATATTCACGTGATGAATGTCGTGGCACGAAAGACAACTCATGTCAGACCGATCATGCTTGCCGCCCTTCCAATTGAAATGCGTGCGATCCATTGAGTGGCAGGTGAGACAAGTCTGGTTGAGTTCTGCGCCCGAAATCTTCGCGGGATTGATCGTGCCCTCGGCTGATTTCGTCCGGCTGCTGTTTTCCGCGTGCTTGTCGCTATTGCCGTGACAACTCTCACACACCGACGCGCGCGAATCGTTCAGGAACTTACCGCTCTTGCCATGAGCGTCGAGGGCAAATGCTTCGACAATCACCTGATGGCATTGGCGGCAATCCCTGCCGATTACCTTCGGCTGGGGAGACTGTCGCGGCGCGGTGGTCTGGGTTGATTGCGCCGCGACGGGCACCTGGGGAGATAAGGTTACATAGACGAAGATCAATAGACCGACAGCGAGAATCGAGAGGATTAAGCATCGCCGCAGAAGTAGCGAAATACCTACGCTGTCGGGTTCTCTCATACGAGCGACCTCGGAAAGAGACTATTTAGATTTCGTAAGCCGAAGCTGGTGAAAAGCCGCGTAACCGATACTAAGAAAAGCACAGGGGGAAATATGTATCTCGGGCAGTTTACACTCCTGTGGCTCACTGTCAAGATTTTCTGAGGGGTCGCGTTTGTGAATCGCTTGCGGTTCGTGGCTGGAGGTAATCAGGTACTAATCGCCTTCTTCAGTGCTGATAATTTGCTCGGCGCAAACACGAAATGAAGGCGTCTCATCTGATACGTTTCATTTAACTCGCAATGCATCGTGAAGAATGAGGCGTGACCAGGGTTTACCCGGCTTCTTTCGATCAGAAACGCGGGTTCGCAATTCAGAACTGACAGTGAAGTGCTGGTTACGCTGCGACTAGCGTCGTAGAGTTTGGACACCAGACGCAGTACTTTATGGCGACCACAGACCGGTTCGGCTAATGCGTTGACCTCACCACCGCCGTCAGAAATCAGCACTACATCGGCAGCCAGCATTTGCATTAACCCTGCGACATCCCCGGCCGCCAGCTTTGATAGAAAGGTCTTCAGAGTCTGACGCATTCGGTCAGCCCGCTTGGAAAGATCAGGGACGCGACCATTGTTATAGGCGGCCATGATGCGCCGTGCACGATGAAGAGTGACCTTGACGGTGCTTTTCTTCATACCCACTGCTTCGGCGGTTTCGTCCGTCGAATAGTCGAACACGTCACGCAGCAGCAGCACCGCACGTTGCGCTGGTGTCAAAGCCTCCAACGCTAAAAGAAACGCCAGCGTGAGGCTCTCTGTTAGATCGTAATGAGCGACCGGTGAATTTTCTTGAGTGGCAGGTTGGTTGAGGTCGAGAGGACTGTTCTCGTCGGTCAGTACGGGTGAAGGAAGCCACGGTCCGAAATAATCTCGCCGGCGTCGACGACGTAGCTGGTCGCGACTCAGATTAACGGCGACCTGGACGAGCCATGGACGTAACGGTGCATCCATGTCCGCCGGCGGTTTTTCCAACACCCGGACGAAGGTTTCCTGGACGATGTCATCGGCGTCGGCAGCACTGCCCGTCATGCGGTAGCAGATGCCCCACAGATATCGTTTGTGCTCATCAAAGGTCTGGGCGGAAATAGTCATCCAGGTTAAGGTGCTCTCGCGTTGAGCCTGACAAACGAGGTGCTGTCGGCTCGTTGATTCTTTTTCTCACTCTCCTCAATCAAAGCTATCTGAAGGCCGTTCATTGCTCCGGTAACCCAAACTTGAAAGAGGTAAAGCTTTTCGTCGCAGCGTTTGAACAACAGATACGTTGCGGTGCTCGGAGTATCCCTTTCCGCACGCTGGGTAAGGACCAATCGCATGATATGAGCATCAACGTTCTTGAGCATCAGCAAATTTGGCTTTGACGGATCAATTCGTTCGACTCTGTACTTGCCCGCGGGAAGCTCTCGATCCTGTAAGACGAAGGGAAAGGGAATTTCGACCTCAAACCTATTTGAAGCTTGAGCATTGACTGCCTTTGTTCCGATCGTAATAAGACACAGCAAAACGAGTAAGTTAACAAATCCTATTCGCATTTGACGTCCTCGCGTGGCCGACGATGAACATCTCGCCTATGACACGCTTTTGGAGGTATCACGCCTGAGCTTCCAAAAAGGTTACAACGGACGCGTTGCACTTGGATGTAACAGTAGTTACACTCGCTCTATAGTTACTAAGAACACAGCCAAAGCCGTTCCCGGCCAAGATTGGGTGATGCTTATCCATCAGCTTCCGCCCAAGCCTACGAATCTGCGCGTGCGCATCTGGCGCAAGCTGCAGAAGCTTGGGGCGGTGGCGATAAAAAACTCCGTCTATGTACTCCCCTCTAACGAAAAGACACATGAAGATTGTCAGTGGTTGAAACAGGAAATCGAGTCGGCGGGCGGGGAAGCAGCCGTCTTCCGCGCGGATGCGTTCGAGGGTGCGACGGATAAGGAGATCATCGCCGCTTTTCAGAAGGCGCGAGATGAAGAATTCGCAGAGTTGACTGCTCAGTTGGATGGATTAACTGGCTCGATCCGCGAACAGACCCGCGGCAAACATCTTTCGGCAGGACGGTTGACAGCTCATGAGACTGAGCTGGATCGATTGCACGGCGAACTTGAGCGGGTAGTGGCAAATGACTTTTTCCAAGCGAAGGGTAGAGCTATCGCTCTCAATTCCTACGAACGCTGCAAGAAACTTCTGCGGAGTTCTCAAACGCCAATCGCTAGGGCCTCTGCATCGCCGACGAAGAACAATGCCCTCGCGGTCCAGGACTATCAGGGTCGCCGTTGGGTAACGCGGCGTAACATTCATATCGACCGACTGGCTTCGGGCTGGCTGATTAAACAATTCATCGACAAGCGTCCCCGGTTTTACTTCGTGAATGAAGGCGAGAGCTTGGAGAACGCCATTCCCTTCGACATGTTCGGAGTGGAGTTCACGCATCACGGCGAGGACTGCACCTTTGAAACGATGGTCAAGCGATTTGGATTGGGCAATATCAAGGGCCTGAACGACCTGGGACAGATGGTTCACGACATTGATCTAAAAGACGACAAGTTTCACCGGCTCGAAGCTGCGGGACTCAAAGCCATAATCGATGGTCTTTGCGAAAGCGTCAGCGATGATCGGAAGCGGCTACAACAAGCCGGCCTCATCTTTGATGGCTTGTTCGCTTTATTGGATAAGACCGACAAGCTCCAAGGTAAATCCCCAACAAGGAAAAGAAAAAGCACTCTGAAGAAGTAATGTCCGTAGAGACTCTAGAGAGAGAGAGAGAGAGAGAGAGAGAGAGAGAGAGAGAGAGGCGCAGAAACCGAAACTGTTGACAGGCATTAGATGCCTTCGTGGCGCGAGGTGTTTCTGCACTTTCTGTGTCTCGGCTTCATGAATGTTGCGGGCCAGTGGCCGGGGTGGAATTCTCTATGCAGTCATGCCCGCTCTCCGTTAAAGAGCTGTGGAAAATGTTGGATAAACTATTGAAGCCCAAAACAACGTCAAAAATTCTCGCACTCTGCGTTGTCGCTCTAGTACGGGCGAATTTACTTCTCGCACAAACAACGGGTCCACCACAGCCTTTGAAGCTGAATACGGCAGTCGACCTGGCGATCGCGAATTATCCCGCGATTAAAGCTGCTCAAGCGCAAGCCACCGCGGCGAAAGCGAATATTGAAGTCGCCCGCATCACTTATTTGCCTCGTCTCGATTTGCTATATCAGGAGAATCGGGCGACCAGGAACAATATATTCGGCGCCGTGTTGCCGCAATCGATTATTCCGAGCCTCACGGGTCCGGTGCTTCCAGACACCACGTGGGAAAGCACCTTCGGAAGCGCGGGCGGAACCCTATTTTCGTGGGAGCCATTTGACTTCGGTGTGCGCAAGGCACAAGTCAATGTGGCGCGAGCCATTACGAATCAGGCTAACGCGAATGTCGGCGTAACTGAGCTGGATGTCGCCACCTCGGCGGCTGACGCATTCATGGCTTTGGCCGCCAACGAGCAAGCAGTAAGCGCAGCTCAGGCCAATGTCGTTCGGGCTCAAACCTTCTCCGACTCAGTCCATGCGTTAGTTAACAATCAACTGCGAGCGGGAGCGGAGGCCGCGCGCGCAGATGCTGAGCTGTCCGTGGCCAGGACGCAACTGATCCGAGCGCAGCAATTGACCGAGATTAGCCGAGCGGCGCTGGCGGAAGCGCTAGGCATTCCCGGTGTTTCAGTTACAATTGTTTCCGATCCGCTGCTGGAACTTCCATCCGACACAAACACGCCGCAGCCAAACTTCGATATTCATCCGCTCGCAGTGGCGCAGAAATTCGCCATCGATATTGTAAAGGCGCGCGAACGGGTGCTCGCTCGCTCTTATTTTCCCCGCTTCAATCTGCAAGGCTCTGTGAGCGCCCGTGGGACAGGTGCTCTTAACAACGGATCATTTGAGGGCGGACTGCACGGCCTTTGGCCGACCACGGCGAACTATGGCGTAGGTATGACGGTAACATTTCCAGCGTTCGACATTTTCTCGCTGCGCGCGCGCAGGCGAGTCGAGGCCGGTAACGAAGCCGTTGAGCACGCGAGATACCAGCAAACGATTGACACGTTAAAGGGCCAATACGCGAGAGCCCAGGCGCTGATCGATGGCGCAGAACGCATAGCTCAGGAAACGCCTTCAGAGTTGCAGGCTGCGCAGCAAGCGGAGCGGCTCACCGTCGAAAGATATAAGTACGGATTGGCCACCGTTACGGAAGTTGCCGATGTCCAAAGACTGTTGGCACAGGCTGAGATTGACGATCGCGTGGCTCGGTTGAATGTCTGGCGGGCGCTATTGGCGGCAGCGAAGCTGCAAGGAGATCTCAAACCCTTTCTCCAACGTGTGAGAAACTGACTTTAGATTTAAGGAAGTACTAACCATGTGGTTAATCAACATGGCGATGCGACGGCCAATCACAGTCGTCGTCGCGGTCATCGCGATCGCTCTGGGAGCAATCCTCGCCTACGCGCGCATGTCGGTTGATATTTTTCCTGATCTTAATCAACCGATCATATTTGTGGCGCAACCATACGGCGGGATGGACCCCTCACAGATGGAAGGCTATCTGGTTTCTTACTACGAATACCACTTCCTCTACATCACCGGTATCGAGCACGTTGAGTCGAAGTCAATTCAGAACGTTGGTCTGGTAAAGCTGTACTTTCATCCCGGCACTGACATGAGCCAGGCGCTGGCTCAAACCGTCTCGTACGTCGAACGTGCCCGCGCCTTCATGCCCCCCGGAACCGTAGCTCCGTTCGTGGTCCGGTTCGATGCCGGCAGTGTACCGGTTGGTCAATTGGTTTTTTCCAGCGATACGCGCGGCGTCGGAGAGATTCAGGATCTGGCTCTCTTTCGCGTCCGTCCAATGTTTGCGACACTGCCCGGCGTTTCGGCGCCGCCGCCTTTTGGCGGCAATCAGCGCACGGTGGTGATCCGTGTCGACCCGGATCGCCTAAACGCCTATCACATGTCTCCCGAAGAAGTCGTGAAAGCCGTGGCCGATGGGAATACGATTTTGCCCGCCGGCAATGTTCGCATCGGCGATCTCAATCGGTTGGCGCCATCGAATTCGGTGGTCTCTGATATTCAGGATTTGAACAATCTTCCCATTCGCACAGGTAAGGGACCGACGGTTTTTGTTCGCGATGTTGGCCGGGTCGAAAACAGTAGCGACATTCTGATGGGTTATGCATTAGTAAATGGCCGTCGCACTGTTTACATTCCCGTGATTAAGCGCGCGGATGCATCTACACTCGCAGTTGTCGATCGCGTCAAATCGGAACTGCCGCGCATGCAGTCTCTTATCCCCGAAGACATCAAAGTCACCTTTGAGTTCGATCAATCCAATTATGTCAAAAATGCGATTAGAGGGCTTGTGCTTGAGGGAGGATTGGGTGCGCTGCTCACAGGTCTCGTGGTGTTGCTCTTTCTAAGAGACTTGCGCAGCTCGTTGATCGTGGTAGTGACGATTCCGTTCGCTTTGCTGGGCGCTTTGGTGGGCCTCTGGCTTACCGCCCAGACCGTCAACATCATGACGCTCGGCGGATTGGCATTGGCAGTCGGGATTCTCGTCGATGAATCAACGGTAGCAATTGAAAACATTCACGCACATCTTGATCAGGGAGGCCCAAAATCCCAGGCCATCCTGCAAGCGGTTCAGGAGGTCCTGGTCCCGCGATTACTGGCTCTGTTGGCGATCCTGGCGGTGTTTGTGCCCTCATTTTTCCTTACAGGCATCGCGCGTTCGCTCTTTGTGCCGTTGTCACTGGCAGTGGGTTTTGCGATGTTCGCGTCTTACCTCTTGTCGAATTCACTCGTGCCAGTCCTGTCAAGTTGGCTACTGCGTGAACGTAACTCGGGCGATCACCAGGCTGATTTCTTTTCCCGGACACGAGAGTGGTATGGCCAGCGAGTAAACAGCCTGATGGCTTTTAGATGGCCGATCCTGTTGGCTTATGTCGTGATTTGCGCCATCGGTATCTTTCTGTTCGGGCGATATCTGGGAACTGACATTTTCCCTACGGTTGATGCTGGTCAGTTTCAGGTTCGGCTACGAGCGCCCACTGGTACTCGCGTCGAAAGGACTGAGGAGATCGCGCTCAAAGCTCTCGAAGCTATTCGGCAGGAAGCCGGCTCGAATAACCTGGCAATCACGCTCGGATTTGTCGGAGCGCAACCCCCCAGCTATCCAATCAACTCAATTTATCTTTGGACCAGCGGTCCGCAGGAGGCTGTGCTTTTGGTCGCCCTGCGACCTGATTCCCGCATTCGGCTCTCGGAATTTAAAGAACGGCTGCGGCAGAAACTGCCATCAGTCCTGCCCGGAACCACTCTCTCTTTTGAAGCAGGCGACATTGTCAGTCAGGTGATGAATTTTGGCGCGCCTACTCCGATTGAGGTGGCGATGAACGGCCCCGATCTCGCCGCCAATCGCGCCTTCGCCGAGAAGGTGATGGCCGAGATGACGCAGATTCGCACGCTGCGTGATATTCAATTTGGGCAGCCGCTGGACTACCCAACTGTGAACGTCAACGTGGATCGCGAACGCGCCGGCCAACTCGGGGTGACGATGCAGCAGGTTGGGCGTTCGCTGGTGGCAGCCACTTCATCCAGTCGTTTTGTACAACCGAATTACTGGCTGGACAAGAAGACCGGCACTGCTTATCAGGTTCAAGTAGAGGTGCCTCAATCTCAAATGAAATCAATTGAAGACATTGAGAGCATTCCCGCAATGCCCGATGGTTCGGCGCGGCCACTGGTTAGTGACGTCGCCCAGATCAGTTACGGCACGATGCCCGGCGAATACGATCGCTATAACCAGCAACGCATGATCACCATCACCGCGAACACTTCGGGAACGGACTTGGGTAGCGCTGCCCAAGCGGTTGAGGCTGCTGTCAAGCGGGCCGGCGATCCACCGCGTGGTGTTGCGGTAAACATCCGGGGTCAGGTCCCACCGATGAGGCAGACGCTCTTCGGCCTGGAGGTTGGGCTGGGTGTCGCAGTCCTCGTGATCTTCCTCATGCTCGCTGCGAATTTTCAATCGACGCGCGCGGCCTTCATCTCGATTTCAACTCTGCCTGCCGTGCTGATTGGGGTTGCGATAGCGCTGTGGATTACCGGGACGACTCTCAATGTCCAATCGTTCATGGGAACAATCATGGCGATAGGCGTTTCGGTTGCCAACGCCATTCTACTCGTCACTATGGCGGAGCAGAGTCGCCTTGGTGGAGCACCCTCCGAGATTGCGGCGGTGACGGCAGCGCGTAGCCGACTCCGGCCAATCCTGATGACTAGTCTGGCAATGATCGCCGGGATGATTCCGTTGGCGTTGGCCCTCGGCGAAGGCGGCGAGCAGACTGCACCGCTCGGTCGCGCTGTGATCGGCGGTTTAACTGCTTCGACAATTGCCGTGCTCACGATCCTGCCGCTGACCTTCGCTGTCGTTCAGCGCCGTACGGGCCGTGCGTCTGTGTCGGTGCATCCTGATGATGTTCTTGCGCGCAGGCTCGCGGAGGCCGAGGAAAGGGCTTAATGATTCGTTTAGTTTGTGAACGCGAGTCTGGAGTAACGACATGTCTCAAGAGGAAGTCTTAGCTGAAACTGATCAGACGAATGACTCGGGCAAGCCACCAATGCGGCTTCGACCAGTCCTGATTATTGTCATCGCGCTCGCTTCGGTTATGGCGATCGTGACGGGAGCGTGGCTGTTACTCAGAAGTGCGGGCAAACACGATTCTGCGGCTGCTCCTGATAAGACGATTCAGATCCCTATAGTCATCGTTTCTCACGTAGTTTCCAAAGACGTCGAACGTCAATTAAAACTGCCCGGTGAGTTGCGCGCCTATCAGGACGTCGCGATCTATCCGAAGGTTCAGGGTTTCGTCGACACCATCAACGTAGATCGCGGTTCGGTAGTCAGGCGCGGTCAGCTTCTCATTCGGATGAGCGCTCCTGAATTGCAATCGCGCACCGCTGAAGCGCAAGCGCGTGTGGGAGCAACGAGAGATCAACGGATGGAAATGGAAGCCCGCGTGCGCAGCGTGCGCGAGCAGAAGTCGGAAGCCGCGGCAAAACTCGCTGCCGACGATGGAACTTACCGCAGACTTAAAGCAGCTTCACAGACACCGGGAGTAGTCGCTGAAAACGATGTCGACATCGCGCGGCAGAATGTCGAAGCCGACAGAGCGCGCATTCGGGCGCTGGAAGAGAACGAAAAAGCTGCCCAGGCGGTCGTGCTATCCCAGACAGAAAACGAGAAAGCCGCGCTAAGTTCCGCTAACTCGGTGCGTGACATTGAGGCGTATCTGCGAATTCAGGCGCCATTCGACGGCATTGTCACTGAACGAAATGTCGATAAGGGAAGTCTCGCCGGTCCGTCCTCTGGTGGGGGCGGCACTCCGATGTTGCGCATTCAGCAAATCTCAAAACTCAGACTGGTTGTTGCGGTGCCGGAGTCCGATGTGGCAGGCGTTACCGTTGGGGATCGGATCAATTTCACTGTGCCTGCTTTTCCTGGCGAAACCTTCTCAGGCATAGTCGCGCGCATCAGTCACACGCTGGACGAGAAGACCCGCACGATGCCGGTCGAAGTCGATGTGATTAACGACGCGGCGCGACTCGCTCCTGGAATGTTCCCCGAGGTTGTTTGGCCTGCGAAGCGTCTACAGCCCTCTTTGTTCGTGCCGGCGTCCGGAGTCGTTACCACAACCGAACGAACCTTCGTCGTTCGTGTGCGCAACGGAAGCGTTGAATGGGTTGATGTAAAACGCGGAGTTTCAATGGGCGACCTCGTAGAGGTGTTCGGCGATCTTGCGGAGAATGATCTGGTAGCGACACGCGGAACAGATGAGCTGCGCGCGGGCACGAGCGTAAACGTAAAAGACTCCACCCCCAGCCATTAAGGAAGGATGCCGCCCAAGCAGACTGGGAATGACAAGTCGGTACGTTCATTCAACGAGACGATGGCCATGAAGTGGGTCACCCGCGAAAGAATTCAGGTCAATCGCACAGCTACTTGCTGGCTGGTGCGCCGATTTCTCGATGCCGAAGCCGAGTTCATCTTTGTGCCAGCGGATCAAGTCGCGTCGATCCAACGGCAAATTGGCGGGACGGGCTTTGATGCCGCGGGCTCGACTTACCCGCATCAAGATGCGCAGGGCTTTTGTTCGTTTGCCGCGCTCGTGCATGAACGGCTTTCGAACGATCCTGTCTTAATCGAAATGGCCAGGATCGTGCAATCAGCAGACATTAAAGGAGAATTGGACAATCATCCCGCCGCGCGCGGTTTGCAACTGATTAGTCGCGGCTTTCCATTGGTAACTGAAAACGATCATGAAACCGCTGACCGTGCCGCATTCGTGTATGACGCGCTGTACGCGAGCATCAAGAAAGATATGCCCCCGTTTCTAAGAACGGAACTTAAGGAAAGCGAGGAATGAAATGATGAAGACTGCGAGAGCTTCGAATGTGATAGCAGGATACAGCTTAGTTACACGCGCCGTCATGCGATTGATCCTGATAAGCAGCGCGTCTGTGTTGATTGCGACGTTGGTACTCGTGGCCTGTTCAGCGCCGCAAAACCAGAATGGACAATCAAACAGTGGCCAACCGGTGAGCGCCCAAGACTGGAAAGCTGTCGAACAGGCGCTTGGGAAAGCCGGTTCAATCCAGCCGGGCGACGTTTACAAAGTTAGTCTGCCACGTAGCGATCTGAAAGTGACTGTCGGAGGCGTGGAATTGAAATCGGCCTTGGCGCTTGGTTCGTGGTTGGCATTCAAAAAGAACGGCGACATGACTATGGTTATGGGAGATCTGGTGCTACCTAGATGGTCGGTTTTCGCGAGTAACGCTGTTGGAGTGTACGAAGCCGGCGGTTCGGTTCTCGGGGCAGGTACCAAATTCGTCTTGCTCAGTGGCATCGTTACGGCCAGCCTTCCACATTACTAATACCCTCCGGCTATGATACCACCACTGGAAAAAGTCTGCCTCGGATTGGAATTTTGGCGACCCTGCGCCGTCAGTAAATGTAGGCGAATGAAAAACGAGAAAAACCTTAAGAAGAGGTGTTAAGTGAGCAGACAGGATAGAGTCACATTCAGCGGCCGGTCCAGCGACGAAAGTTGCGTGTAGTCAATATCTTAGGACTTAAGGGGTTTAACTTAGGACTCTTAAGACCTTAATATCCGTGCCAGTTCGTTATCCATCAATCACTTAGCTCTTTAGAATCGCGCCGGCGCAGAACCAAGGCCTTAAGAAATGTGGTGGGAGTCATGAGAACGAAAAAGAGAAGCCTGGTGGCCACCAAAGTTTATGGTTTCAATCCGTGGATGGATCAACTTGTGGTCATCAACCAGATCATGGAGCGCACTGGCCAGAGGTCTGAAGCTCCCGTCATTCGCGAGCTCATCGATGAGGCTTTAACGGCACGGGGCGCAAAACGTCTGAGGTTGAATCAGCAAAGCACGCACCTCATGAGCAGGAGGTGAATGAAACACTTCAAGCGGTTCAGGCACTGCTCCTGAAGTTAATCGAGCAGGGCGAAACCGGCGTCCGCGCCCAGAGCGTGAGCCTGGAATTGTTGCAAGAGGTTGCGGCAGAAGCTCGCGCGGGTCGAGCGGGTTTGTGGGAGACCATGGCCGTTCCCACGCTGCGGCAAGCCGGCAAGGACGACGTGCAGATCGCCGGTACGTTCGATCGCCACACGAACGATGGGAGGCATTTCGCGTACAGCTTAGCTGAGCAAATCAGGAATGAACTCTTGGCTGAAGAAAGTGCTGACAAACGGACCAGTGTCGACGACCGTCAAGGGAAACTCAGCTAGGACCCACCAAATGTTGCGCCGGAGGAGAATGCGCAAGTTAACTGAGGGTGCTCAGCAAAATCTCGCTCACAGATCCCCCTGTAATGTCTTACACACACGTAGGCTAAATTCAACCCTTCACGTCAACCCACGGCCTTTCCCGAAACAAAAGAAAACCGAAGACTCTTCGACGATTCCGAAATTAAGTAGTCAGAACTGTGAGACTAATCAGTGCGGCATGCGGCTTGAAATCTCGCAACGTCACCTGTGGCGAGCGACGACGCTAAAAATAACTTGACACGCAAGACACTCGACGTTTGGCGGACGCGCGCAACCGCTCGCCTGTCAGAGGAGGATGCAAGAAGAATCGCCGAAAACGTCGCCGGCTTCTTTGCCGTGTTGCTCGAATGGGAAGCTCGCGAGAGAGAACAAGAAAGCAGCGAGACTTGTGAGGCCTACTACGCGAGATCTGCATGAAGAATTCAAACTGACCGGCTTGCCGCTTGCTGTATAATTGCAGCTCATCATGACTTCAAAATCGCGCACTAGTGAAATCAGACTGAACGTGTCGTCTAAGACTCAATCACCAGCCTTGCGAGACGCCGTCAAGTATGGACGTGTATCTTCCAAGGAGCAGGAGAAGGAAGGCTTCTCTATCCCAGCTCAGTGGAAGCTGCTCGATCAATACGCAAAGACAGAAGGCTGCCGGATCGTGCGCGAGTTCATTGATATTGAGTCGGCTAAGAAACCCGGCCGACCGGGTTTCGAGCAGATGATAAAGTTCCTCAAGCGTTCGTCCGTGCGTGTCCTCCTGGTCGAGAAGACTGACCGTCTCTACCGAAACCTCAAAGACTACGTCACGATGGATGAAAAAAGACAAATACGTCTACTACCACTGCACGGGCAACAAAGGAAAGTGTCCAGAACCCTACGCGCGTGAAGAAGTGCTCGAACAATGCTTTGCTGATTTGCTCAAAGGGCTCGCTTTCGACGATGAAGTCATGGATTGGGTTGTCGACGCCTTACACCAAAGCCATGCTGACCAGAAACGATTCAGAGCGGAAGCAATCGCGCGACTTCAGGCGGAAGAAACCAAAATTCAGAATCGACTTGATAAGCTCTACGAAGACAGACTCGATGGATTTATTGAACCTGCTTTCTTCGAACGTAAGACAAACGAGTGGAAGCACACTCAACGGCGTTTAGCTGAACAAATCGCAGAACACGAAGCAGCAAATCATGATTATGTTCAAGATGGCGTCCGCTTACTCGAACTCTCAAAAAAGGCCTATTTTCTATTCAAAAAGCAGAATCCGCATGAAAAGCGAAGGTTGCTCGATTTTGTGTGTTCGAACTCGACTTGGAAGAATGGATCTCTAACTGCGACGCTCCGCCAACCCTTTGATATTCTTGCCGTTATGAACACCGTGGGGAAAAGCAGAAGGCCGCTGGAGCGACTTCCAGCGACCTTTTTCCAATCTGGCTCCGCAGGTAGGACTCGAACCTACCCGAGTCGCTCTTCTTACCCTCATCCAAAGGGCTCACCCAACCCACCGAGAGGCTACAATTTGATCGATGAAGCGAAATGGCGAATCCTTTCTACGAAATGCTAAATGACGGTCGACGCGCTCTGTTTCTGGCTGCGATTGCATTCGTGATTGTCTGCAGCACAGGTGCGGCGGCACAGGAGCCGACGCCAACTCCACGTCCCGGCCGTTCATACAGTTCAGGTGAGTTACCAAAAACGCCGCCACCGCCGGGACCAAAGGCGCCCTCAACCGTAACCTTCTCTGACATCACAGCGGCGAGCAGGATTAACTTCAAGCACGCTGGATCGCCAACATCGCAAAAGTATTTGTTGGAAGCAATGGGTGGAGGTGTCGCGATATTTGATTACGACAACGACGGCCGGATGGATCTTTTCTTCACCAACGGCGCCTTGCTCAAAGATTTGATGACAGGCGCGATACCCGATAAGAGCGCGGCCCAATCCTGGAATCGACTCTATCATCAGAAACCTGATGGGACGTTTGAGGATGTTACCGAGCGAGCCGGTTTGAAAGGCGAAGGTTACAGCATGGGTGTCGCGGCCGGAGACTATGACAACGACGGTTACGTCGATCTGTACGTCACTGGTTTCGGCGGAAATCATCTCTATCACAACAATGGCGACGGCACGTTCACGGATGTGGCCAAAAAACTTGGAGTCGCCGGTGGAGGTTGGTCGTCCAGCGCGGGCTGGATTGATTACGATCGCGATGGGAGTCTCTATCTGTTTGTCGCGCGCTACCTGGAATGGAACTTCGAGACGGGTGCGATGGTTTGTGGCGAACAGGTGCGGGCGTA
>Ga0126379_10000880_pt1 | contig 17532 bp, 9 predicted proteins | sample PanSoiMetPlot_24_FD_92640 | JGI IMG/M metagenome (GOLD analysis project Ga0126379, IMG submission 92640) | Tropical forest soil microbial communities from Panama - MetaG Plot_24 | ecosystem: Environmental > Terrestrial > Soil > Tropical forest > Bulk soil | place: Panama | collected 2016-02-17
CTTCTTGTCCGTGATCATCAGCGACATGTTCGCCGATCGGCGAATCGTCTTGGGGTCCCGGCCGATGGCCCCGCAGTGCTCCTCGAGGATCGCTCCCTTTCGAGCCAGCACCCGCGGGCCGCCCCAGACGTTCCAGTGATCTGCGTGCTTGGCCACGATGCGGAGCGTGACGCGCTCGCCCCCGCCCCCGATCATCAGCTCGGGATGGGGCGACGAGGCTGGCTTCGGATCGAGCGGCGCGTCCGAGAGCCGGTAGTATTGCCCCTCGAAGGTGGTGCGCCGCTCGGTCCACAGCGATTTCAGCACCTGGCACGCCTCGTCGAGCCGCTCCAGTCGCTCGCGCATCGTGTAGAACGGGATGCCGTACGCCTCGTGCTCGTTCTGCTGCCATCCCGCGCCGAGCCCCAGCACCAGCCGGCCGCCCGAGATGATGTCGACTTGCGCGGCCATCTTCGCGAGCACCGCGGGATGCCGGTACGTGTTGCCGAGCACGATCGTGCCGACGCGTATGCGCGGCACCAGGGCCGACAGCGCGCTGAGCGTGCTCCAGCTCTCGAGCATGCTGCCCTCGCGCTCCTTCGTGTTCGGCATGAAGTGGTCCGTCACGCAGGCGATGTCCCACCCCGTGGCCTCGAGGTGACGCCAGAGATCGAGCACTCCGGACCACGTCTGGGCACCCATGCTCGTGAACAGGCCGAATTGCATCCCGCACCTCCAGAGCGACGATCGGGGTTCGACGGCGACGCCACGGACGGCCGCCTCCCGACGAGGCGGTTCGCGGCCCCCGCATCCTACCATTCCCCGTTCCGCGCGCCAGCGCGCGCAGCGGCCGCGCCGTTCCGCCTCTGCGCACGGGCGTCCGCGAGGACGGCCTGGCCCGCCAACCCGGCCTCACCTGCTATGATGGCTGGCCGTGAAGGTCCTGTTCGGCATCGGCTTCGGCTCGAATCCCGTCTTGCTCCGCGGCGACGACGTCCCGAAGTTCATGGACCTCGTGCGGATGGCCGAAGGATACGGCGCCCACGCCATCGGCACCTACGACTCGGCGTTCCTGGGCGGCGATGCCTACGTCCGTGCCACGATGATGGCCATGGCCTCGTCGCGCGCGACCATCGGCCTGCGCCCGAGCAACCCGCTCACGCGCGAGCCGCAGGTGATGGCGTCGTTCCTGGCGTCGATCGATGGCATCACGAACGGGCGCGCCTTCCTCGACATCGCGAGCGGGGACAGCGCCGTCTTCAACATCGGGTTCCCGGCCGCCTCGCGCGCGCGGATCGAGGATTTCGTGACGTGCGTGCGCGATCTGCTGGCCCGCGGGGAGGCCACGTATCAGGGCCGGCCCCAGCGGGTGCGCTGGGCCGACCGCGTCGTGCGCTCACGCGTCCCGATCTCGATCTGCGCCGAGGGCCCGCGCATGCTCCATCTGGGCGGGCGCATCGGCGACGCGGTCATCGCGGGCACCGGACTCTTGCCCGAGGTGATCCGGGACACCGTGGCGCGGGTCCAGGCCGGCGCCTGCGAGGCCGGTCGTGATCCGTCGACCGTCGACGTGTGGTTCACCACGCGCAACGCCCTCCACACCGATCGCGACACCGCGATCGAGCGCGTCAAGGCCTCGGTCTCGTCCATTCTCAACCACTCGATGCGCTTCGGCCTCGACGACAAGCTGGTGCCGGCCGCGCTCCGCGCCAAGGTGCAGGAGTACGTGGACGGCTACGTCCTCTACGACCACGTGCTGCAGGCCGGCCAGAATCCGAAGCGGATGGAGCAGCTCGGTCTCACCGACTACGCGCTCCGGCGCTTCGCCCTCGCGGGCGCGCCGCGGGACTGGATCGCGCGCATCGAGGAGCTCGCCGAGTCCGGCGCGACGAAGCTCTGGGTGGGGCTGGGCGGCGGCGACCTCGACCGCCAGCATCAGGAGCTGCGGACGATCGGCGAGGAGATCATGCCGCAGTTTGTGCGGTAGAGCCCGGGGCGGCGGCTGTATGCGCGGCCGGACGCCTCCCGCTGGGCGATCACGCAGACGCTGCGAGGCTTGCCGAGCCATTCGAACAATGCACGGAAGCCCGTCGCCTCGATCGACCGCGCCTACAGGGAGCCAACCACGACGATTGCCTCCTCATGGGACACGAGTCGATTATCCTCGGTCTGTGTCTCAGGATTTCGCGTCTCCTCGTGACGATGACCAGAGTCTTGCGACGTCGACGATCCCCGGTACAGACGAGATGCTCAGGAACAGCGATCCCTTGCGCGCAGCGCATGGCCGCCCGCGTTATGTGGTTTCAAGATACTTGTAGTTCGGCAGCGCGGGGTGGATTCGCGCGGCTTGCCGTAACATGACGGAGGAGACGTAGGAGGAGAAATGCGGAACGAATTCACAGCGGTCGTAGCGCGGGCAGGGCGTTGGCACGTCGCGTATTGTCCCGAGATTCCTGGAGCCAATGGTCAAGGCCGGACCACGGCGGCGGCGCTAAAGAACCTGGCTAGTGCCATCACGTTGATCCTTGACGATAGGCGCCGAGACGGACTCCGAGGTGTCCCTGCATCAGCAAGGCGGGAAAAGGTCGTTATTGGGTGAAGCGGGGCGACCTGCTTCGAGCATATAGGGCAGCATGGCGTCACGCCGGACGAGTTCGAGGAGGTCTGCTTCGGCCGGTCCCTCACTCTCCGGGCCAAGGCTCAGGGGGCGAATGCCGTGTACTACGTACTCGGGGAGACGGACGCGGGTAGGCACCTGTTCTGCGTCGTCATCGAGTTCCCTGGGGGCAACGGCTATCCGGTGACGGCCCGCGACATGACCACCAAGGAGAAACGGCGCTACGCCGATCGGAAGACACGATGAAGAGGAAGATCCCGAGAACCGACTCGATCCAGGAACTCGCTACATTTTGGCAGAACCACGAGATCACCGACTTCGCGGACGAACTCGAGGAGGTCCACGAGCCGGCCTTTGACCGCGAGCAGGTTGTTGTCGGCGTTCCGTTAACTGCTGATGAGCATGAGGCGATCCGGCGTGCGGCGGCCGTGCGCGGCCTCGATAAAGCCGAATTGCTTCACGAGTGGGTGAAGGAGCGGCTGGGGCGGTCGTAGGGCCGTCGAACACGCCAGTCGAGCGGACGCCGGCTCGCGTTCGCTCACCCGCCGCCGCTCACCGCGAGCGTTGGGCCTCGGTCCAGACCGCGAGGTAGATGACCTCGATGGAGAGATCCACGAAAGACCCCACGATGGAGATCTTCGGGAAGTCCGTCTCTCACGTCAGCCGACCTGATCCTCAACGCGTTGACATTCACTTCACCGAAGGCACGGTCCTGACGATCCGAATGGTTGATGGTCACCTCACGGTGGCTCTGACAAAAACCGGTTGTGGCGCCTCGAAGGCGGAGACGGGCGAGAAGGGCCCTCAGCCCACCCAGCGTCAAAGCGAGTACCTCGACTTCATTGCGAGATACATTGCGCGATACGGTGTGTCTCCGGCGGAAGCGGATATAGCACGGCACTTCCTCGTGGCGGCTCCTTCCGTCAATCAGATGGTCCAGATGTTGGAGCGTAGGGGGTTTATCAGGCGACAACTGGGCATTGCACGCTCGATCACTATCGTTGGCGATCGGGCGAGTCTCGGGCGCCCTGGCCGGGTCGCTCCGGCGCGCGATCCAAGGCCCAACAACGCGCTGCACCGGACCAGAGCTCGTGTTGCTCGCTCCGGCCGGTCAGCGTGAGCGTTCGCCGCAGCGAAGACGTTGTCTAGCCCGACGTGACGTGGGGGGATCGGACACATGTTGAGGACACCCTGACGAAGCTTCTGGAACTTCCGGCAAGCGAGCGTGTCGACCTCGCTATGGCTCTCTGGGACAGCCTTACACCAGCTGAGCAGGAGGCTGAATTCGATCTCACGGCCGAGCAACGGGCGGAACTCGACCGTCGCATTGCTGAACACATCGCTGACCCCGCCTCAGCCGTTCCCTGGGACGAGGTGCGCCGGAGACTCCACGCATCATTTGTATTGGCCGGATCTCGACGTGGATCTAGCTGTCGAGTCGATCGAGCACTCGGAGCGCTTCCCCCTGGTTAGCAAGGGGCAGCGTGCCCCCCAGCGGCCGACACCTCGCGTGGTTCGGAGCCGCCGCTGAAGCTGCGCATCAGCTTGCTGGGCCCGGCCGACTGAATCGCGTCCCGGATCACGAGTTGCAACTCGTCCTGATCTACGTCCCTGCCGCCGCACGCACCAGCGCCGTCCGGCCCTCTCGCATGTCGTCCCACGAGCCGAAGGCCATCATGTAGTGCCCGGCGTAGCCGGCGCCCTCGAGGCGGTGGAACATCCTGGCGAAGTCGATGGTTCCCTCGCCGGGCCTCAGGTGCTGCTCCTTGTCGCCGCGATTGTCGGCCAGGCGCACCTCCCCGCATCGCTCGATGCCGATGGCGTCCTGGAAGCCGTCGATACCCTCGGGCAGGAGGTGCGCGTGGTTCACCGTGAACGCCCACCCGAGGTGCGGCGACCCGATCCGGCGGAAGTACTCGCGGCATTCCTCGATGGAGAACGCGAGATAGTGCACCTCGGCGTCGTCGGGCTCGCGGTTCAGATTCTCGAGCAGGAGGCGGACGCCATGCCGTTCGGCGAGGGCCACGGCGCGCTCCAGGTGCGCCATGCTCGCTGCTCGGCGAGCGTCATAATCACCGAAGTGAAAGCCGCCGTGGACGATGATCCACTCGGCGCCCAGGCGCGGGGCCAGCTCGATATACGCCGCGAGGTATCGATCGACAGCTTCCGAAAGGAACGGTGACGTCTCCGCGACGTTCACGCCGGACAGCGTGTGCAGGCCGAGGTGGATCTGATGGCGGTCGAGTGTCGCGCGCACGCCGGCCACCCGCTCGGCGCTCCACGTCGACGGTGCATTGGGATGGGTCGGCGCGCCCTCGAGGCAGCAGTCGACATACCGCACGCCGTGAGCAGCCGCCCAGGCCAGGCCTTCCTCGAGAGGCCGCCGGCCGCCAAGATCGACGCCGATCCGATCGTGTAGCGTCATCGTGTCCTCCTCCTGCGGGTTCGAACGGCGTCAGTTACAAGAGCCGGACCAGCCCCATTTGCGAATCGATCATAAGAGCTCGGACGCGTCCCATCGCGAGCCTTTCAACACGTCCGCCTCGCGGATCGATCACCAGAGTTCAGCAACGTCCGGGTCGCGGATCCGTCCGAGAGCCAGAGCACGGGCGCGCTGAACGTCCATCACATCAACCGGAATACCTCCACGTCAGCGGACCGGCCCTTCACCCGCACGGCTGGCAAGGGCGCCAGCTCGTACGATTCGCCTAGCGCATGGCACGTCGCGCCGCTCACCAGGATGTCGGAGCCGACCGTCTTGTTGAGCCCCTGGATGCGCGAAGCCAGGTTCACGGCGTCGCCCACCAGCGCGTAGGACAGCCGCTCGGCGCTGCCGATGTTGCCGGCCAGGACGCCGCCGGTGTGAATGCCGATGCCGTGGCGCAGCGGCACCAGCCCCGCCTGGATGCGCCCGGCGTTCCAGTCGGCGAGCCGGCGCCGCATCTCGAGCGCTGCCCGCAGCGCCATGTCGGCGTGATGCGGCACGGGAAGGGGCGCCCCGAACACCGCCTCGATCTCGTCCCCGATGTACTGGAGGACGAGCCCCTGGTGATTGCGGATCGCCGCTTCCATCTCGGTGAAATAGGCGTTCAGGTCGCGCACCACCGCGCGCGGGTCGCTCGCCTCCACCCACGGCGTGAAGTCGCGCAAGTCCGAGAACAGGATGGTGACCTCGAGCGCCTGGCCCTCGAGAGCGATCCGGCCGGCGAGGATCTCGTCGCGGACCTCGCGCGTGACGTACTTGCCGAACGTCTCCTTCACGAAGTCGCGCTCGCGCAGCCCGTGCACCATGCGGTTGAAGCCCTCCGCCACCGCCCCGATCTCGTCGTGGCTCACGACCGGGCAGCTCACCGCGAGGTGTCCCTGCTCGACCTGGGCCATCGCCTGCTCCAACTCGGCGAGCGGCGTGGCCACGCTCGCCGCCACGAACAGCGACAGCCCGATGGCGGCCGCGATGCCGACCACCATGATGAAGAGGATCAGCACGAGCAGCGACCCGACCAGGCCGATGGCGGCCGCGGGATCGGCGCCGCGAAGGGCGGTCGCCTGCGTGTACGACAGCACGCCCAGCAGTGCCAGGGGAATCACGCTCGCCATCAAGAAGATGATCAGGAGCCGCGTTCGCACGGGAAACTTCACCGCCCCCGCCGTCGATCGCAGATCGCCATCCGGGAAGAACAGCGGCAGAATGCTCCGCCAGCGGCGCTCGACCGCGAAGTAGACGAACGCGGTGGACACGGCGCCGGCGATGCAGGTGATGCCGAACATCTGGCGGATGGCTCCATCCACCGTGAACTGGCCGAGGAGCAGAGGGCCGACGATGCCCCACAGCACTCCCGCCGCAGCCCACGCCACCGCGTTCGACGTGGCGATCCGCAGCGGGAAGACGGCGGCCCTGCGCCTGACCTCCGGATCGCGGCTGCCAGCGCTCGACATGAGGGGCCACGTCCACGCCCGTCCCCACCAGTAGCCGAACGCCACGAGCGCGCTGAACGCAACGACGAAGAAGGCGATCTCCGGGGGGCGCACCGGCGCCACGCTCGTCGCCCGGTCGACGAACCGGAAGTAGAAGAACGTCAGGACCGCTCCCAGGAGGTTGCCGGTGAACGAGGTCAGGATGATCGACAGGCGAGCCGCGCGCGGGTTCGCCTCCTCGCTCGGCCCTCGTCGGGCGCTCAACAGCACCGGACCTTCGCGCGCCATCGGCGAGCGCGAGCGGAGCCAGGGACGGATCTCGTCACGAGCGAGGCTCCGAGACGCAAGGTTGTGACGAAAAATGACTGAGTTTCTCCGAAACCGGCCTTCATACCGTTAAAGTCTCGCCGACGGCGGCCGATAACGACGGTACAGGACGAACGAACCATGGACATTCGAATTGGAGCCGTTCCCCCGGTTGGCCCACTGAGGGAAAGGAGCGTCACTCCCCCTGGGCTGATCGAGGCGAAGGTCCTCGCTGTTCGCGCGCCGCGCCGTGGGCGCCAGGGAATTCCCCGTGGCCGAGCCGATGAGCGTCGCACCGACAGCCCTGCGCAGGATCCCCCAGGAGCCCGCGTCCTGCTCCTCATGATTCCCGACGGGAGCAGCCTGCCGGACGATATCCAGACCGGCGCCTACCGCGCCTTCGTCCGCTTCACCCGCCGGTGGTCGTCCGCCGCCTTCCGACTGACGTCTCGCGCCAGTCGTCGTCGGCCGCCGTTTTCCGCCGGGCCGCCCGCAACCCGGAACTCAGGCCCTTCTGGCCAGCGGGCCGCGCAGCAACTGGCCCGGCAACGCCCCCGTGTGCTTTCCGTCCTTCAGGAGCACCTCGCCGTTCACCACGGTGGCGGCGATGCCCCGGGTGCGCTGGATGAGGCGCCGTGCGCCCGCTGGAAGATCGTCGACCACCTCTGGCATCTCGGCGGCGATCGTCTCCGGATCGAAGACCACGAGGTCCGCGGCCAGGCCTTCGCGGATGAGCCCGCGATCGGCGAATCCCCAGAGGGTGGCCGGCACCAGCGTCACCATCCGCACGGCCTCCTCGAGCGTGAAGGCGTGCCTGGCGCGCACCCAGTGGCTGAACAAATGCGTTTGCAGCGACGAGTCCATGAGCTGCGAGACGTGCGCGCCCGAGTCGGAGAACGTCGTCACCGTGCGCGGGTGGCGCATCAGCTCGAGCGCGATGTCCTGGTCCTCGTTGGCGATGGGCTGGAGAAAGAAGAGGTCCAGGTCCTTCTCGAGCGCGAGCTCGATCATGGTCAGGGCCGGATCCTGCCCGCGCTCGCGGGCGACCTCGGCCACCGTGCGATGCGGGCCCTCGACGGTGTCGAACACCAGCGTCCAGTCGTAGTCGGCCGCGCGCGCCTCGGTCCCGATCGCGCGGTGATCGGACGGCTCGCGAGCCGCCTCCGCCAGGCGCTGCCGCACCTCGGAATCGCGCAGCACCGCGCGCTGCTTCGCGAGGGGCAGCGCGCGGAATTCCATCCACACCGGCAGGTGATCGAACGGGAGCTGGGTCTTGAACGACAGCAGCGAGCTGAGCGAGCGGCTGTGGACCTGCGCGAACATGCGGCCGCCCACCGCCGCCGTCTCGTCGAGCAGGGCCAGGTACGCGCGCCACACGTCGGGCACGTTGCGGCGGCTGAACACGCCGAAGGTGATGGGCCGCCCGGCCTCGACGGCCAGGTCGCGGAGACGCACGTGGTACTCGCGCAGCCCCGGATCGCCGGGCTCGCGGTCGACGCCCTCGCCGGCCAGCTCGAAGATGCCGGCGTTCATGGCACCCATGACACCGACCAGTCGCCTCACCTCGTCCCACGTGGCCAGTCGACTCGCCACCGCCCGGCCGTCGGGTGTCTCGTGCGCGGGGGAACGCGACGTGGTGAAGCCGAGCGCGCCCGCGCGGATCGCGTCGCGCAGCTCGCGCTCCATGAGCAGCAAATGGGCCTCGCCGGCAGGGCCGTCGAACGCGCGCTCGCCCATCGCATACGTCCGCAACGCGGAGTGCCCGACATAGCCGCCGAAGTTGATGCCCTTCGGCAGGGACTCGAGGCAGTCGAGGAACTCGGGAAAGGTCGTCCACCGCCACTCGATGCCGGCCTCCATCGCGGTCGGCGGGATGTCCTCGGCGCGCTGCAGGTTCCGCACGACCATGTGGCGGTCCGCGGCGGCGCAGGGGGCGAGAGTGAAGCCGCAGTTGCCCATCACCACGCTGGTGATGCCGTGCCAGCACGAGGACGTCCCGAGCGGATCCCAGAAGATCTGCGCGTCCATGTGCGTGTGCCCGTCTACGAACCCGGGCGCCACCACGCGGCCATCGGCGTCGATCACCTCGCGCGCGCTCTCGCGGATGCGCCCGATCGCCGCGATGCGCCCGTGGCGCACCCCGACGTCGGCGCGATAGCGGGGCAGGCCGGTTCCGTCGACGACCGTGCCGTTCTTGATCACCAGGTCGTAGGGCATGTGGATCCTCCTCGAATCGAGTCGCGCTGACGCCATCGCCGGGGGCCCGTCACCGCTCGGAACGGGGTCGATTGTAGCAATCCCCGGAGGCGCGTCGGCCCGGGTGAAGTATCACCGCGACTGACTCGGCGGCGTCGGTGCGGTGTGGTCGATCAGATCCTCTTCCTTCAGCTCGGTCCACAAGGCGTCGGGGATGGCGCGCTCGACGAGGGCGACGTTCTCCTCGACCTCGGCGATCGAGCGCGCTCCGGGGATGACCGAGGCGATCGCGGGGTGCGCCAGGATGAATTGCAGCGCGGCGGCCCTCAGCGGGACGCCGTGGCGCGCGCAGACCGCGTCGATGCGCCGCGCCTTCTCCATCATCTCCGGCGCCGCGGCGCGGTAGTTGAACGTCGCGCCGTCGCGAGGGCCCACCGCCAGGATGCCGCTGTTGTAGGGGCCGCCGGCGACGATGCTGATGCCGTGGGCGACGCAATACGGCAGGAACTCGGGCAGGGCGGTCTGATCGAGGAGCGTGTAGCGACCGGCCAGCAGGAAGCAGTCGAAATGCCCCAGCTGCGCGAACGCCAGCTCCATCTGCCACTGGTTCATGCCGGCGCCGATGGCGGTGACCAGCCCCTTCGCCCGCAACTCGACGAGCACCGGCACCGTCTCGGCGACGGCCTGCTCGTAGTGGTTGTCCGGATCGTGGACGAACAGCATGTCGACGCGCTCCAGCCCGAGCCGCTCGAGCGAGCTCTCGACCGATCGCAGCGCGCCGCGCCGGCTGAAGTCGAACGACCACGCGAGCTGTGAGCTGCCCGGCTCGGCCAGGTCGAGAACGCGCCCGACCTTGGTCGAGAGCACGTAGCGCTCGCGCGGCACGCCGGAGAGCGCCTCCCCGTACCGACGCTCGCTCTGGCCGACGCCATACATCGGAGCCGTGTCGAGGTAGTTCAGCCCGAGGTCGAGGCTCTTCTGAATGAGCGCGACCGCTTCCCGCTCCTCGGTCGTGCGGTGCGGATCCGTGGACGGCGGAGCGCCCGAGAGGGCCACGCCGCCGAGTCCGAGCCGGGTGACGCGAAGATCGGTCCGGCCGATGCGAGCCATGTCCGTTGCGCGCACGTGCATGTCCTCCGCGCTGTCCGGCGGTTGGGAGAGACGCCTCAGCGGCCGGGTGGGCTGGCGGCGCCGGCGGCGCTCGGAGACAGCGCCCCCAGCGGGCGAGGCGCCCGGCGCGCCTCTGAGCGCACGCTCCAGTAGTTGCCGGCCAGGATGAGAGCGCCGCCGAGCATCGTCGCGCCGTCGATCCGCTCGCCGTAGAGCGCGAGCGCGGTGAGCGCGATGAACGGCAAGCGCAGAAAATCGAGCGGGAGCACGAAGCTCGCATCGCCCAGCGCGAGCGCGCGGCCCATGGCGTAGTGCGCCGTCAGCGAGGTCACCCCCATCGCGACGACCCACGGCAGATCGGTCCAGACCGGGCGCACCCACACGAACAGCGATCCGAGCAGGCCGAGCGGGAGCTGGATCAGGCTCATGTAGAAGATCACCGCGGTCACGTGATCGGTGGCGAGCAGCCGCTTCACCATGAGGATGGAGGCGGCGAAGGCGAACGCCGCGGCGAGGACGATGAGCGCCGCGGGCCCGAACGCGCTCGCCCCGGGATGGACGATGATGAGGACGCCCGCGATGCCGCCGGCGATCGCCCCCCAGCGCGGCGGGCGAATGCGCTCGCCCAGCAGCGCCGCCGCGAGCAGCGCCACCCAGACCGGCGTGGTGAACTCGATCGCCGTCACGACCGCGAGCGGCGCCAGCGCGATGCCCCAGACCCAGGCGTACTGTCCCGAGAAGTGGACGATGTTGCGAAGGATGTGCAGACCGGGTCGCCCCGTCACGTAGGCGGCAGGGCCGAGCCTCCGCCAGAGCGACAGCAGAATCACGAGCGCCACCACGCTGCGCAGACACAGGATCTCGACGGTCGGCATGCGGCCGGTGAGCTGGCGCGCCGCCACCGCCATGAGGAGGAACGAGGCGATGGATGCCGCCATCCACGCGGCCGCGAGCAGCGCAGGTCGGCGCCAGTCGCGCGATCGAGACGGGGTGTTCAAGGCTCTTCAGTATAGCGGGCGGCGAGCCGGATGCCAGTACAATGGCCGGCGGTCGACGGACGCCGCCGCGGTCGGGCGCGAGCGTCGAAGGCCGTGGTGCGCTCGGAGGACGATGCGGCGTTCTGTCCGCGGAAGGAGAAGCCCATGCACGAGGAACCGACAGCGTACCGCGTCCCGGATCCAGGCATCCGCGCCCTGTTCACCGAGGACGTCCGGTATCAGGCCTGGCTCGACGTCGAGGTGGCCCTCGCCGAGGCGCAGGCCGAGCTCGGCATCATCCCGGCGCCCGCCGCGACGGAGATCGGCGCGAAGGCGAAGCTCTCGCTCCTCGATCGCGACGCTATTCGAGCCGGCCTCGCCCGGACGGGACACTCTCTGGTGCCGCTCATCTGGGAGCTCGATCGCGTGTGCGAGGGCGACGCCGGCGGTTTCGTCCACTGGGGCGCCACGACGCAGAACATCACGCAGACGGGGCAGCTCCTGCTCGTGCGCCGCGCGCACGCCGTCTTCCTCCGTCAGCTCGCTGCGCTGCTCGAGATCCTGGGCGACCTCGCGGAACGCACGCGGGACATGCTGCTCCCGGGGCGCACCCACGGGCAGCACGCACTGCCCGCGACCTTCGGCTTCAAGGTCGCCGTGTGGATCGACGAGGTGTGCCGGCACGTGGAGCGCCTCCGGGCCTCGGAAAGCCGGGTGTTCGTGGCCATGCTCGGAGGCGGCGCGGGCACGATGGCCTCGCTGGGGCCGATCGGCATGGTCGTCCAGGACAAGATGGCCGAGCGACTCGGCCTGACGCCGATGCGCGTGCCCGCGCGCTCGATCGGCGACCACCAGGCGGAGTACGTCGCGCTGCTCGGCCTGCTCGCGGCGACCAGCAGCAAGATCGCTCGGGAGATCTACACGCTGATGAAGCAGGAGTTCGGCGAGGTCGAGGAGCCGGTGCCTCCGGGCACGGTGGGCAGCAGCACGATGCCGCAGAAGCGGAATCCCAAGCTCTCGCAGGATGTCGTGGCGGCCGCGGCCCAGGTGCGCGCCCTGGTGCCGCTCGCGCTCGAGGCGATGCAGACCGAGCACGAAGCCGACCGGACGACCAGCATGATGTTCGATCGGGCGATCACCGAGGCCTGCACGCTGACCGGCGACATCCTCCAGCGGCTCATCGCCTTGTTCTCCGGGCTCCAGGTCTTTCCCGACCGCATGCTCGCCAACGTGCGGCTGTCCGGCGGGTTGATCATGGGCGAAGCCCTCATGCTCGAGCTGGGCAAGCGCATCGGCCGACAGCGCGCCCACGACGCGATCTACGAGGCAGCGCAGGGCGCGGTCACCCGGGGCCGCCCGTTCGAGGAGCTGCTCGCCGAGGATGCCCACGTGCGCGAGCACCTCTCCGCCGCGCAGGTCACGGATCTGCTCGACCCGGCTCGATACGCCGGCCTCTGCCAGCGATTCGCCGACGAGGGCGCCGCACGGGCGCGGGAGACCGCGGCCGCGCTCGCCCGGGCAGGCTTCGCGAACGCCGAGCCGCGCGGGTGATCGATGGCGTCTCGCGCACGCAGTAGGAACAATGGAGCGCGCCGGCGCCGGCGTGACTCGCACGGCGGCCGCGCGCGCGACATTCTGCCGCCGTCGTCGGGCAACCCGCCTGGCGATGGCAGCGGCGCGCGTTCCGATGTCCGACGTGACCGCGCCGCGCGGTTCCCGAGCGGCTGTCCATGACCGTCACACACGCAACAGGTCGTGTCGCGTGATCAGCGAGCCACCAGTGCGGACTTCCTCGGTGCGGATCGGAACAGACGGGGCGCGATCGATCATCTTCTTCCCGTCGAGGCATGCGGCTTGCTCCTCGAGGTTGGTGCGCGAGGGGCCTTGCTGCAATTGAGCTCTCTCGCCGGGAGGGTCGACGTCATGGAACCAGGCCTCCAACTGGACCGCGTCCAGGGCAACATCCTGCCGGGATTCGGGGCGGCGTCCCAGGCATTCTTGTGGCTGCACTTCCCCTCGGAGGCGGGCGGGCGGCGATGGCTGCGAGATCTCATCCCGGACGTTGCGTCGGGCGCTCGAGTGTCGGCCGACAAGCAGAAGCGGCGATGGTCCGGCTACGCGCCCGACAGACCCGCAATGGTGTGGGTGAACGTGGCGTTCTCGCGGGCCGGCCTCGAAGCCCTCGGCGCGAGCGGCGTGGACGAATTCTCGGCTGCCTTCAGGGAAGGCATGGCCGCGCGCGCCGGAAGGCTCCGGGATCCCGACCCCGAGGGCTGGCTTCTCGGCGGCGCGGGCGCGCCCGCGACGCACGCGCTCCTGATCGTGGCGGCCGAGAGCCGCGAGCGACTGGACGCCGAGATCGCGCGGCAGCGGACGCGACTCACCCGCCACGGCGTGCGCGACGTGCTGTCAGGATCTCCGGATCATGAGATCTGTCGCGGCGACGTGCTGCCGGGGCGGTTCAGCAAGCACGAGCACTTCGGATTTCGGGACGGCATCTCGCAACCGGCGCTCGACGGTTCGGACAACACGATGCCGGGAAACGTGGTGCTGGGGCATCCCGATCGCGACGGGGCGACGATTGGCGACGGGCCGAAGTGGGCCGAGGACGGCAGCTATCTCGTGTTCCGCAGGCTCCGTCAGGATGTGTTCGGCTTTCGCAAGGCGCTCGAGCGCGCCGCGCGAGCCGCCAGCCTGACTCCCGATCAGCTCGCGGCCAAGCTGGTGGGGCGATGGAAGAGCGGGGCGAGGCTGGGCGAGACGCTCGAGCCCTGGGATCCGGGCCTTCCCTCGACGCCCGGCGCGCTCGACTACGCCGACCGGTTCGCCTCCGACGCGAAGGGCGAGCGCGCTCCGCTCTTCTCGCACGTTCGCAAGGCGTACCCTCGGGACGCGCGGAACGCTGAACGGCATCGCCTGCTCCGGCGGGGAATCGCGTATGGACCGATGCTCGATCTTCGCGCCATCGAGGACGACGGCCGCGACCGGGGCCTCCTCTTCGTCGCGTACCAGGCCGACATCGCGCAGCAGTTCGAGCACGTCCAGCGTCAGCTCAACGACCCGAATGTCCCGCGGCGCGCCGCGGGCAGTGATCCCCTCGCCGGCCAGCCCGGGCCGCATCGCGTCGATCTCCCTGAGCCCGGCGCCCGAGATGCCGTCTCGCTGTCGTTCAACGCCTATGTCACGATGACCGGCGGCGGATACTTCTTTTCGCCGTCCATTCCCGCGCTGGCGCACCTCGCGAACCCCACCGATTCGTGGGCAGAAAGGAAGGCCGTCATGGGCAGCGTCCCGGATGACCGCACTCGGCTCGGCAACTTCATCTGCGAGGAGAATCCCTATCCCTGGCCGCTCAATCTCTCCACCGATTTCGACCAGCCCGGCTCACCCCGGGTGTACAGGGCCGGCCTGGGCAAGCACGCGGACCAGGGGACGCCGTTCAGGGTCGTGGAACTGAACCTGGCCGACCCCCGCTACATGGAGGGGCTGTTCTGGAGCCTGGGTGGCGATCGGACCTACCGCGTGAGCAAGGCCGTGCGGATCGAGTACGACTACACGTTCCCCGACGGCACCACGAAGACCCACGGGATCATCATCGGCTTCGAGGGCGGCGGCGGCGGGATGTAGCGGGCGGTCCGCGCGCCTCGCCAGCCGCGGCCCCTACTCGCCGGGCTCGGTGTCCTGCGAGAGGAGCGCCCGCACGCGCGCCGGCTCGTCCAGGGTCCCGAGCGCCTCGAAGATTCCGAGCGCGCGCTCCAGCAGTGCGCGCGCCCCCTGCGGATCGCGGGCGGCGCGCCGCGCCTCTGCCATCGCCACGAGCGTCTTCGCTCGCTCGTGCTGTGCACCGACCTCCTCGAAGAGCCGGAGGGCCACGTCGAGGTCCGCCCTCGCCCGCTGGGCGTTCGTCGCGAGCGCAGCCTCGCCCATGAGCCGATGGGCGATAGCCTCCGCGTAGCGGTAGCCGGCTGCGCGCGTGTCGGACAGGACGTCGCCCAGAATGCTCGTGGCCTCCTCCACATTGCCAATGCGCACGCAGGCCTCGGCGAGCCTGAGCCGCGTCATCGCGGAGCTGAAACGGAGCCGGGCCGACGCGAACCAGGCCACCGCGTCGCGGAGCGCGCGGCAGCCGCTTTCCACGTCGCCGCGCTTCACCAGGCCATAGCCCCTGATCGCGTCGATCACGCTCGCGTCGAACGGCATCGGCGACAGCGCCCGCGCCCGGGCGCACCACTCGAGCCCGGTCTCCGGATCACCGCGCTGGATGTGGACCGATCCCGTGAGGGTGAGCGTCCTCACCCTGAGGCGGCGGTCGTCCATCGCCTCCGCATGGGCCAGCGCCCGCTGGCAATAGTCGAGAGCGCGGTCCCATTCGCCGACGGCCATGCTCGCCACCACCAGGTGCCACAGCGTCCGACACGCCCACCACAGGCCGCCGCGAGGCTCGAAGAATGCGAGCGCGCGGACGCCGGCGGCGAGCGCCTGGCGAAGCTCTCCCCGAAACCCGTAGGCCTGGGCCAGGCACGAATCCACGAGCGCCTGGACGTCGTCGAGGCCGGCCGTCTCCGCGATCGCCGACGCCTGCCGGCAGTACGCGATGGTGTCTTCGGGATCGCGCCCGGTGAGATCGTGCAGGAACCCCATCCAGTAATGCCAGAGCGCGCGACGGGGCGGATCCGCACTGCTCTCGATGATCGGGCGAATGGCTTCGAGCGCGGCGAGATGCCGCGAGTGCTCTCCGAGCGCGAACCGCACCTCGCTCTGCTTCAGGAGGGCGTCGATGCGAAGGAGCCGGTTGCGCTCGACGTCGGGCATCCGATCCAGTCGGGCGAGCGCGGCCTCGAACGCGGCGAGCGCCTCGGTATTCGCCCACCGGTGGATCGCCTTCTCCCCGGCGCGGATCGCGTAGTCCACCGCCTTGTCGTCCAGGTCGCTCGCGCCGAAGTGGTGGGCGAGCATCTCGGCCACCTCGTCGTGACGGCCGGCGTAGAGCGACTCGAGCGCCCGGCCGGCGCTCGCGTGCAGGCGCCGGCGCTCGGGCTCGAGGAGATTGCGGTACACGACCTCCTGGATGAGCGCGTGCTTGAAGGTGTAGATCACCTCTCCGGTCGGGCTCTCCCCCGGATAGAGGAACTCGTGCCGAACCACCTCGAGCAGCACCGCCTCCAGCGCGACGACATCCGTCCACATCTCGCCCAGCAGGCGAACCGACGCCTGACGGCCCAGGACCGCGGCCATCTCGAGCAGGCCCTTCGCCTCGTCGGAGAGCTGGGTGATGCGGGCGAGCAGGACGTGCTGGACGCTCGCGGGTGGCGCCGCACTGCCCTGTTCCACCGCGGCTCGTGCCAGCTCTTCGAGGAAGAACGGGTTGCCCTCCGCCTGGCTGATGATGAGGTCCGATGCGATGCCCGGTATCGCCGCCGCGCCGTCGATCCCGTGGAGGATCAGCGCGCTCTCCTCGCGAGTGAGCGGCTGCAGCGCGACCTGCGTCATCGCGGAGCGGTCGAGCCATGGCAGCGTGTAGCCGGGGCGGTAGGTGAAGACGACGAGGACCGGGAGCCGATCCAGGCCCTCGAGCCGAGATGCCACCGCCGTCGAGGCCGTGTCGATCCAGTGCAGGTCCTCGACGACGATGACGAGCGGACGACGGCGACTCGCGTGGATCGCCATCTGCCGCAAGACGTTCAGCGTGCGCGCGCGGATGATCTCGGGCGTCGGCGCGTCCAGCGATCGGCCGGCGGGCCTCGGACCGAGAAACGCGACGACGTACGCCGCGTCTGCCGGGTCGAGACCGAGCATCTCGAGCGTGTGGCGGACCTTGCGGTCGATGCCGTCCGGAGTGTCGCGCTCGTCGAGGCGCGAGCCGCGACGCACCAACTCGAGCAGCGGCAGGTACGGGATGTTGCCGCCATGCGAGACGCAATGCGCCTCGAGCCACGTGATCGGGCGACCGCGGAGCCGCTGGCGGAACTCGTGCAAGAGCCGCGATTTTCCGAGGCCCGCTTCGCCGGCGATGCCTACCAGTTGCCCGTGCCCGGCGGTCGCCGAGGCCAGGCGGCGCTCGAGGATGTCGATCTCCTGTCGCCGGCCCACGAAGGGCGACATCCGGGTTCCGGATCGAAGCCCCGGACGCTCGTGCCCGAGCAGCCGATACCCCGCGGGGCCGGCCGCCACCAGCGCAGCCAGCGAGAAGCGGCGCTCCAGGAGCGGAGCGGCTGCCGCGGTCACACCCACGGCGCCCGGCGCGATGTCCGCCAGCAACGTGTCGAGCGTCCCCCACGCCGCGCGCTTCCCATCGGCATCGATCTCCGAAGTGCCGCCGCTCTTGCCGACGAGGAGTTGGTCCACGTGCAACCCGATCACCGCCGCAAAGTCCTGCCCGTCGCGGACGGGTCCGCGCGCGAGCGCGCGCTGCATGGCCATGGCCGCGTGGGC
>Ga0126379_10000881_pt1 | contig 17524 bp, 13 predicted proteins | sample PanSoiMetPlot_24_FD_92640 | JGI IMG/M metagenome (GOLD analysis project Ga0126379, IMG submission 92640) | Tropical forest soil microbial communities from Panama - MetaG Plot_24 | ecosystem: Environmental > Terrestrial > Soil > Tropical forest > Bulk soil | place: Panama | collected 2016-02-17
ACCTCGACGGGCGCGGCGCCTGGACACGCCGGCCCCCATGAGCGGATGGATGAGGTCATTGAGGGGCCCGGTATAAGACCAAGGGCGAGCGGGCGACTGAGCAGCCCTCGAGCGCGTAGCGTACATGATCGCGTGACGGGTTCGCCTGGGCTCTGGTCGTTGACGATACTTCTTCACGAAGTATCCCACGGTGGCGTGCCAGCGACGGATGCCGAGGCTTGTCGAAATCCCCGTAGAAGGTCTCGGTGGCGCCGGCGCGGCGCGAATCCCGCCGGGGTGGGTTGATGAGCCTGGAAATTCACAAGAGATGGAACGAAATGGCCATCGAATCTCCTCTCTGGCGTGAGGGAGCGCGTCTCGACACCGCTGTTCTCGCGCACTTGGGCGATTCGATGGTCGGCGTTTGCTCTTCATCTCTCGCGAACGCTCCAGGTTGGAGGACCTTCGGATCGAGGTGGCCGGCGATCGACATGCCCGGTGCCCAAGGCAACGAGGTTGGTCACGGCCGAGTGGGCGGGGTCGTTCAAAGCTCCATCAGCCGGTGGCGACTCCGATGTCACGCCGTCGGCCCGGTGGTGAACGCCGAGTAATCCTTCAGCGTGATGCCGTTGGCCGCATCCGCGATGCGGTCCGTGGAACGATCGATCACCGACTCGATCTCGCGGCCGGAGAGCTCGCCGGGGGCGCTCGCGGGATCCTGGGTCATGAACTGCGCCGACTGGATCCCGAGCGCCTGGTTCACGGCGATGAACGGGCGCATCACCCGGTCGTACTCGGCGAACGCCGCTTGGTGATCGCCGCCCGCGGCAGCGAGCTCGCCAGCCAGCACGTACGCCCCGACGAGGGCGAGGCTCGAGCCCTGGCCGGACATCGGTGAGGCGCAGTAGGCGGCGTCGCCGACGAGGCCGACCCGACCGCGCGCCCAGTTCGTCATGTCGATCTGCGCCGCGATGTCGAAGTACCAGTCTGACGCCTGCGGCATCAGCTCGAGCAGGCGAGGCACTTCCCATCCGATGTCCGCATAGACCGTCCTCAGGACATTCTCCTGCCGAGCGCGGTCGTGCAGATCGACGTGCCGATCCCGGGCGGCGAAGCCGAAGCAGGCCTTGGCGTTGGCGTCATCACGGGTGCTCCAGATCGCCGCAATCCGGCCGACCTCGGAGTACTGCACCTCCATCCGGTCGAGTTGCAGGTAGTTGGGCACCGAGTAGACGCACAGGTACATGCCCAGGTTACGCAGGTACTGGGACTCGTCGCCGAAGACCTGTCGCCGGACGTAGGAGTGCAGGCCATCGGCGCCGACCACGAGATCGAAGGTGCGGACAAGGCCGTCGCGGAACGTGACCCGGACGCGATCATCGGCCTCGGTGATCGAGGTGATGACGTCACCGAAGATCACGTCGACGTCGGTCGTCCGCGCCCTCAGGATCTCGCACAGCCTGCCGCGAACGATCTCGAGGTCGTCGCCGACTCGATGGCCGAACTGGTCGCCGGTCATCCGGTTGATGACGTTGCCCTCGCGGTCGACGAGCAGGGCGCCCTGCATCTGCGTGCTCGACGCCACGACGGTTTGATGCACCCCAGTCCGGCGCAGGACGTCCAGCGCCGTCCCGCGCACGTCGATCTTGTAGCCACCGGTCACGAGCGATGGGGCGCGCTCGACAATGGTCGGGATGAACCCGTAGCGGCCCAGCCAGTGGGCAGTCGTCAGACCGGCGATGCCGGCTCCGGAGATCAAGATGTCCATCCAGTGCCTCGCTCCTCCGTCAGCGTCGGGACGCAGTGGCGGCCGCGTCCGTCCTTGCGCCACCGTAGTCGACGTCCCCCGACGCTCTCAGCCTATGGACATCGCTCGGCCCGGGCGATCCGGGACACGAGGATGCTGCGACCCGCCCCCCGCCGAAGTCAATGGGTCCGTGCGCTCCACTCTTCACCGTCTCCGCATGGGTCAATCTGGATTCGAGCTGCGGCCCGAACATGAAGGTGGTCGCGGCGGACGGTTTCCACCTTGGCATCGGCGAGGGCGACTATGGCTCGACCAACACGTACCGAACGCTCTACCCGGAGATCTGGATCGACAACGGCGGCGGCGTGCCGCCGTCGTACTACACGTTCCAGGCGGGCACCATCCCGCTCGGGCAATGGGCTCAGCTGACACTGCTCTGGTCACAAAGCGGACTCTTCCAGGGCTCTGTCAACGGCCAGATCGTCCAGAGTCAGACGATCTCGACGGGCTCGCTTGGCACCGGCGGCGACCCCATCATTCTCGGGGTGGACCAGGACCTGGCGTCCTACCCGCTCGATGGCTTGCCGGGCCCGGTCACCATCGGGGTCTCGAACGACCCGACCGTCTACACGGCCGATTGGCCGCTCGACGAGGGCAGCGGCACGACCGTCTACGACGCGTCGGGCAACGGCAACAACGGCAAGATCGCAGGCTCGGGCTGGACGTGGAGCCAGGTGTCGTCGGGTCCGGCCTGAACGGGGGCGGGCCGGCGACCCGCCCCCGACGCGGGCTGAGAGGTCTACCCGGCTGTCAGGAGCGCTCGTCTGAACTCGTCCCCGGACAGTTCCTTCACCATCTGATCGAGGATCTGGTTCATGCTCTGGCGCACGGCGCCCGTGTAGCCGCTCAGCGGGTTGACGGTGAATCCGCTTCCCTTGAAGCTCTTGCTCCACAACGGCATCCCCGATGGGGATACCAACGTCGTCGTGACCTCGACATCCCCCCAGGTCGGCACGAAGGGGAAGATCACGGGCCAGGTGTAATTGTTGAACCAGAACTTCTCGACCTTGCACTTGAACAGGGGGCTGCTGCTCGGCCTGGCATCCTCCGCGATGACGGGTCGGTAGCCCACCTGCTTCAGCGCGTCGCGCACCTGATCCATCATCTGCTCGTTGCCGTCGCCGTCGAGGTTCACGGGCACCAGAGGGATCGCGGCAAGCGTGAATCGGCTCCAGCCGACTTTCCCGTCGATGCCTTCGGCCCGCCGGCTCGTCCGCACCTCGTCGGTGAATTGCTTCGGCGACGGCGCCAGCGCATCGTGCTTCATCGCCATCGAACAGGCGCTCGCGGAGAGCGCGATACCGAGCGCAAATGCGAGCGCCCAAATGTGCGGGCTCAATCGTCTCGATGTGCTCATGGTCCTGAACTCCTCTCGACGTGAGATCGAGCTTTACCTGCCCGCCCCTTATAGCACGGATGAACCTCCGCCCGACCAAACGGAGTCGAGGAGTCGGGCCACACAGCGCGATCCCGGCTCCGCGCGGCATGACCTCGACACCGGGTTCTTCTCGCCCGCGCATCCGCATCACGCACCGTCCAGAACGTGCTAGCATCTGCGGCATGGCGAAGAAGAAGCCCGCCAGGAAGGCCGGCAAGAAGGCCCTCGCGGCGAAGCGTCGAAGCGCGCCCGCGCGCCGCCAGAAGACGGTGGACCCACTGCATGGCCCCGTGAAGGGGGCCGAGCGCCGCGAGCTCGGGCACGTCCGGCTCGACGTCGGCCGCGCGGGCGGCGCGCGCGTGAAGCGGATGATCTACCCGCCGGGGTTCCGCTGGTCGACCGACATGAAGCCCGTCGTGCACACCGACTACTGCATGCACGCGCATGTCGGCTTCCTGGCGCGCGGTGAGATTCACATCGAGTACCCGGACGGCTGCATCGTGGAGCACCGCGCGCCGCAAATCGTCGCGATCGAGCCGGGTCACGACGGGTGGGTGGTCGGCAAGGAACCGGTGGTGTTGATCGAGTTCGACTTCGAGCGCGACACGGTCAGCCGGCTCGGCATGCCGAGCAGTCATCGCCACGCCTGACTGGCGGTATCAACCGCCGTACCAGCGCGCTCCACGCCTGGGCGAGATCCACACGAGCGCTCACGCGTTGGCCGGCGGGGTTGGGCGCGGCGCCAGCTTGATGGTGGTGGCGCGCGCCAGAGCAGCCACCATGGGGTCGGCGTAGCGCCCGCCGTGCCGGCGGTACTCGATCTTGCGAAGCTCATCCCTGGTCCACATCGCCATCGGCTGTCTCCTTGGCTATTCTCGGACGGGATGGATTCGCCCGGTGCGCGATCTCGATGGTCGACGTCTTTCGCATCGACGGCGGCCGCATCGGGATGCTGTGCACCCGTCTCGGGCGCGGCGCCGGCTTCTGCTGGCACGGTTTACACTTCGGAGGGCGGATACCTCGCGGTGGAGATGTCGCCGTATCGCGAACCGATTGGCCCCTCGAGCCTCGTCGAGAAAGGAAGCTCACTCGAATGGTTCCGGTCGAGGTTACGGCCTTCGCGCTGCTCGCCGCTTGTGTGATCTTGCTGGCGATCGTGCTGGCGGTCCAGTTCGCGCCGCTGGCGGGCGCCGGCCGGGCGGCGATGCTGCTCGTGCTGGTCCTGGTGGTGATCCTGGCCGTCTATGTCTTGCTGACCACGCGCCTGCGGTAGGAAGGCGTGATGATGGGGAGCGAGCGGCAGCCGAGCCGCCATGGCCGCCGCCGGGCACGCTCCCGGGCGAACGCGCCTCGATCCGCTCGAGCGAGCTCTCAGCAGCGAGCCGAGCGCGCTTGCTGTCCTCCGCGTGGCTTCGGTGGGATCGGCGCCGCGGACGGCTCAGAACACCTTCATCAGTGCGCCGAGCACCTGATAGTCGAACCCCTTGTCGTGCGTCACCGGGACCTCGACGCCCAGGAGCAGGTACCAGTCTCGCCCGAGGTGGGTCCGCATGCCGGGCGTGAGGGACAGAGTCGTCTTGCTGGGGCCATCGATCGTCTGGATTAGGTTGGTCGAGAGGTAGAACACCAGATCGCCGAACGGCACGGCCGTGTGAGGCGTGAAGTAGTAGCCGGCGGCGAAATTGGCGACGAACGACGCCCGCGCGCCGACCTCGTCGATGCTCTGATGGCCGTAGGGGACGAAGAACCCGGCGCCCCCGCGGAGCACGAGCCCTTGCCAGAAGTTGGTCCAGAACTCATAGGTCGGCGTGATCGCCGCCACGCCGTTGACGTTGTCGGTCTGGCCCGTCGGCGCTCGGAAGGCGATGTTGAACGATTGCGTGAAGTCCCGCGACTCGGAGAGGAGGAAGCGAGTCACGATCTGCATATCGCCCAAATTGGTGTCGTAGTCCGTCTCGCCCGCGCCCGCCCGGTTGGAGACCACCGGGAAGTCGAGGCGAAACTCAAAGCGCTCGTTCAGGGGCAGGTAGAGCTGGAGGACGCCCGAGTGCTGGTTCCCGTTGTCGAGAAAATTGTGGGCATAGCCGTAGGTCCCGACGGCGAGCCGATAGAAGACGCCGTCGAAGGAGTTCAGCCAGCCTTGACGCGGCGCACCGCCTCCGCCGGGAGGCGGACTCACCCATGCCCGTGTCCAGCCTTCCGTGAAGAAGTTGCCCAGGGACAGCTCGCGCCACCTCGAGGGGTCGCCGTAGACGTCGCCCGTCAATGACTTCCCCATGGCGCCGAAGAAGCCGTCGTCCGAAATCTGCGACGTGGTCTGGGCCACCGCCGGCAGGCTCGTAGAAAGCACGCCCGCGGCAAGAAGGAGGCAGGTGAAGAGGTGTGCGCAATTGCTCCGCATCGCGTTCTTCCTCATGTTGTTGCGAGGCACTCCGCGCGCTTGCCTGCGCCCCAAAGGATCGAACCCGCGTCGGCTTCCATGGGCCGACGAATCTTCGCTGTCAATGTGCAAAGACTTGCGAGGTCGTGTCAAGAGGCATGTCGAGCCGCTCGCAAAAGGTAGAGCGCGGCGGCTCACCGCCGGCCCCAGAAATCGGGATACAGCAGCGAAGCGCCGAACGTGATGCCGTATCTGGGCGCCGGCCCGTCGTGAGAGATGTTCCAGAACGGCTCGACGAAGAGGCTCACGTCCTGCCGGCCGATCTTGAAGACACGGCCCGCGCCGAGGTCGAGCGGCAGGACCTGCTTCCCGGTCTTCCAGTTGAAGACCATCTGCGGCTGCGATCTGACGAACCACCCGCCGCCCAGCTGATACGTGACGAAGGGCTGTAGGAACAGCGCATTCACGTCCGCTCGCTTGCTGTCGCCAGCATAGGAGATCGGATTCTGGGCGAACAGGCCCAGCAGCCATCGCTCGGGGGCAAAGGCGACGGCGGCGGCAGGCCCCGCCTGCCACTTGCCCTGGCCGGTCGCGGCGGTGCTCGCGGTCGGGAACACGAGTGTGCCGCCGACACCAAAGAGAACACGGTGCCCCGCGTCGAGCACGGCGATGTCCGCGATGCGGACGTCGCCGAACCCCGTCACGTCCCCCGGCAGCGTGACCGCCACGGGAAGGGTGAGCAGTGAAAGTTGCGGGAACGGCAGCAGGCGATACTCGGGCAAGGGCATCGTCATCGCGAGCGAAAAGGTATTGCCGCGTCCCGCGACATCCCAGAACTCCGGCGCGAGGGTGTCCTGGAGCCGAATCTGCATGATGCTCGAGATCGGCGCGTTGGCCTGCTTGATCAGATCCGACTGCGTCGGGGCGTTCGGGCGGTCGTCCTGAGCCGGGACGCCGGCCGCGCTGAAGAAGATGAGGAGCAGAGCGCCGAGCGTCCCGAGGGGCCCTCGTCGATTGGCCCGACCGGACAGCGCCGATGCCTGAGCAGGCCTTCGACGACCCCGCACGCCTCGCATCGCCTTTCAGGATACGCGCGATCGCGCGCACACGTGGGGCGAACGCGCCCGTCGTCTCCGCCGGCCACATCGAGAATCCGGATCTGAAGGGCGCACAAGCCCGAGAGGTTGTCGGACACCGGGATGCGTATCGTCGCCGTCTGTCCGCTCCGCGGGGCGAACGGATCGGGTGTCGCGCTGATCGCCCCGACGACCGGGCCAGTGATGTCGAGCGCGATCGTGTCCATGAAGCTCCTGGAGGCGTTGCCGGCCCCGTCCAGGTAGCGGACGTAGACCGTCTTCGTCGCGTCGCCGCCCGCGAGCGTCTGAGGAGACGGTCGGGCATGCCGGCGCTTCATTCTTGTCGTTGCTCGAGGTCCTCCAGGGTCTGACGGGCGACCGCGCGCACGGTGGCGTTCCCGTCGCCGGCAAGTTGTTCCAGCACCGACACGAGCGATGGGTCCGCGGATGACCGATGAAGCGCGTGGCGGGCGAGAGCGGCTGCGGCTTGAACGCGGATCGCCGACGCCGCTTCGAAGGTGCCCGTGGCCACCTGGGTCAACGCCTCGATGGCGCGCGCATCGCCGCTGTATGCGAGTCGGTCGAGGGCCTCTGCTTGCGCTTCGGGCGGGGCAGAGTGAAGCGCCGCCAGGGCGTCGGTCAGGCGAGCCTCCCGGCGCGCCGGTGCCGTCTGGGCGCGGTCGTCCGGGGAGGCTCGGCTGTCGAGGTCCTCACCCGGGTCGGGTACCTGCCGCGAGTCGAGAGGGCGAGCGCCACCGGCGAAAGCCGGCGTTTTCGAACCCGCCAGAACTGCGGTGTGGTCTGTTCTCGAAGCTGCCAGCTCAGCACGGTGCTCGGTCCCCGCCGCCAGCAGCACGTCGACGGTGTATCTTCCCCCGTCCTCCTGCAGGACATACGAACGATCCCGAAGGATCGCCCGGATGCCCGCGACGAGCGGGACGGGGTGGAAGACCACCGAGCCGCGGCGGTCGTCGGAAAGCATGCCGACGGTGCGCACGCGGACGTCCGGGAGTTGCCGGAGCGCCGCCAGGATCTCTGCGAATGTAGCCTGCTCGATCTCGGCAGCGAGCAGTCCGTGTTCGTAGCGCAGTGTGACCGTTCCGCCCGCGCTCGTGAAGTCGGTGGCTCCGGCCGAGCCGAGGAGAAGCAATACGATATAGCTCGTGAAGAGCGCAAGCCTTCTCCAGATCGAGGGGCGAGTATCGTGCACGGTGGAAGACGACGTGATCCGCATCGTTGGCTCCAGCAAGGGGAGAGGACGGCGGGCCGCCAGGAAGAGGCGGGGCCTCACCGGGGAGGCCCCGCCCGGCTGCGTCAGTCCTGAGGGGGTTCCGGATTCGAGTTGTAGATGCCGAGCGTGTCCTGATCACACACCACGGTCATGGATCGATCGAGCGCCGTGGTTGCCGGGTTTCCCGGCGCTGGCCGCCCGAGCCACCTGATGACGTGGTTGACGTTGGGCGCCAGCACGAAGCCCTGGGTCGAGCTCACCTCCTTGATGACCGGTCCGCCCACGACGTACTGCACGGTGCGCTCCTGCCCCAGGTTCATCGGCGGTGCCGGAGCATCGACGGTGAGGGTGAACAGATAGGTCCCGGCGCCCCCCGGAGGGCTGTTGATGTCCGCGCTCCCCACCGCGGTGCAATACGTCGTCACGTGCGGCGCCGGAACGACGATGGCATTCAGCGTCGTCCAGGCGCCCATGGGAAGCGCGATGTTGGCGTTGATCGCGCTGCTGCCGAGCGCCGCCGCGCCGGCCTGCGCGGGCGCCAGCCACATCGGAAGCGCGAGGATGGCCGTCCCGAGGAGACCCGTGACGCGTCGCCGGGTCGCCGATGCACTGCCCTGTCTGCCGTCATTACGTCGCTCGAACCAGAGGGTCGTTTCTCTGTTTTGCATGATCGGGCTCCTTCCATCGCTTTTAGATTTGCCTCGCTCCTGCTGTCCTCGCGGGGCTGTTCTGCTCGAAAGGCGTGAAAGAGCGCGTCACACTGTGACGAGGGAGCGAGCACGGGCCCGACGGCAAGACGGGTCGTCTCGATGTGCGCGTGAGTGGCGCTCGGCGAACGGCGTCAGAGTGCTCGCCGACCACACGGCGAGCCGCCACGAGCGGCGGTTGAGGAGCGAAACGATGAGCGCCGCCCGTGAGAGGCGGCGCGACAGCGCCTACAGGGTCCAGCAAATCGGCTGTTCGGCGAGGGACCGGTGCTGACTGAGCACTCCGGTCTCAATGTGCGTGTCGAGGTGGTGGCCGAGGATCCAATGGTGGTGGCGAATTTTGCCGATGGCGGCCGTGACCGACTTGGTGATGGTCGTGCTCGAGGCGCGTGACGGCGATTCGCGGCCGGCGGTCCATTCGCGTCGGCCGGTGGCGCGGGGCGCGTCAGGTCGGGTTCAGGCCATAGCGGATCGCGTGGAGCGCCTGCTCGAGCCGTCGCACGCGTCGGGACAGGATCGTGAGCATCCGTCTCACCAAGTCCGGGATCTCGTCCAGCAGGCGCCAGAAATGGGAGCGATCGACGATCAGCAGCCGCAGATCGGTAGTCGCCACGATCGTGGCCGACCTCGGCTCTCCGTCGAGGAGGCTCATCTCGCCGAAGAAATCGCCGGGCCGTAGCTCGCTGCCCTGTCCGATCGGCGTGCGCACGGCGACGGCCCCATCGATGATGATGAAGAACGAATCGCCGGGCGACCCGATCTGCGTCACGGTCGTACCGGCCGGGATCTCGGCGATCCTCGAGAGCTGAGCGACCCGACGCAACTCGTCTTCATTGAAGCCGCTGAACAGGGGAACGCGCTGGAGATGCCGGATCCGCGCATCGTCAGACATCTCGGGCGCGCCGGCGAGGGTGTCCTTGCTCTCGTCCAGATCACTGAAGGGCAACCGATCGGTTCTCGGATCGAACGCCATGCTTGACCTCCTTGCCGATCGGCGGCCGATCAGGGCCGAGCGACCGTTTCCAGCGGATGGGATGAACCAATCGAATTCCTATGTCGCTCGAGTTACTGATTGTACCCCCGAAGGGCGGTGGGCTGCTGCAGCCAGCCGCTCTCGCTCGGAGCGGCGCGACGGCCTACACGGTCCAGCAGATCGGCTGTTCGGCGACAGAGAGGTACTGACAGAACGCCCCGGTCTTGATGTGCGTCGCGAGGTGGTGGCCGAGGATCCGGTGGTGGTTGCGAATCTTGCGGATGGCGGCCTTGATCGACTTGGTGATGGTGGATCGAGCGCGCTCGGCGGCCGCGCCGAGCTTGCGGTGCCGGCCGCCCAATCCCAGTCCCGCCGAGAGTTGCCGAGTGAGCCATTCGATCTCCGCCCGAGCTCGTTCCGCGCGCGCCAGGTCGTGGCGCTGCTCGGCCTCGGCGAGGTCGTCCCGCAGTTCGGTCAGTCGACGCCGATACGCGGCTTTCGCCTCGCGGTCCAGCAGCACGCCGAGATCGCCGTGCGGCGATGAGGGAAGCTCGGTCGTGGCGCCGGTTCCTGTCGTCGCGGACTGTCCGCCCTGCAGGATCGTCATCATGTCGAGGACGTGAAACTCCTGGCCGGGCGCCCGCAGAAGAACGGCGATCGCGCGCAGTCCCTTGGTGTCGCGGAGCCGGCACGTCGTGCCGTGGTACATCAGCGTCCAGTAGTCGGCCTCCCGGCGAAAGACGTAGCCTTCCGCCCGCGGGCGCGCACCGACGCTTGCCTGTTGCGCGTCTCCGGAAACGCCGCGCGCGGGTGAGACCGGAGGCGCGACTCGGCGCCGCAGCGCGAGCGCCTTCTCCTCGAGAGCCTTCATCCCCAGCTCTCGCGCCGCGTCGAGCGTCTCGTCCACGAGGTTGCAACTGCGGTGCGAGGCGTCCAGGTCGGGACGGGCCAGCAGCAGCTCCGCATACTCGCACTGAACGCGGGCCAGCAGCGCCCGCGCACCGATCCCGCGAGCCATCGATAGAGCGGCCTCGAAGTGGCGGGCGGCGTCCTCCCCCCGCCCCGACGTCGCGGCCAGCAGACCCAGGATGCGCGAGACCGGTCCACTGCACACCACGGCGTCGCCGCCGGAGACCGCGACGTGTCCACCGTACGGCTCCAGCAGGGCGTACAGGACGCGAGCGCGCGACCCGTCACCGAGGAACGCGCACACCTCTCCCGCCAGGCTGGTCGCGATCAGCCAGCTGTTGTCCCTCGGCAGGTCGCTGAAGTCATTCACTGCCAGCCGCTCGAACTCGCGGCGCGCTTCCGCCTCGCGGCCGAGCTCGCTGTAGAGACTGGCCAGTGCGCTGCGCCAGGCCGGCAGGCCGGGACTCCGGGCGGCGAAGTCCTGCACGGCGGCCTCGAGCTCCTGCAGCCGCCCTTGCTCCCGGTACGACCAGACGAGCTGCGCGCCCAGGAACGTGGCCGCCGTCCGCGGCTGAACCCGCTGGCCGAGCAGGAACGCCTCCCGGGCCCAGCGCTCCGCCTCGTCGAACCGGCCGTCCAGCAGCGCGCGCGTCGCCCGGATGAGGTGCCCGTACCACAGATAGCGCGGCTGGCGCAATTCGTCGGCCATCCGGAGATAGGCGTCGAGCTCGACGTCGACCGCGCGCATCTCGCCGAGTTGCAGCAAATCGGCGATCCGCTCGAACCGGCCGCGCATCGCCCGTTCCCGGTCGCCCGACGTCTCGGCGAGACCGATCAGCTCGGTCACGGCATCGAGGCGCTCCTGCGCTTGTCCCGGGCCCCAGAGATCCACGCGCCGGCTCTGGAGCGCCGCGGCGAGCGCCGCAGGCGCGTCGATGCGCCTCGCGATTGCGACGGCCTCCTGGCTCAACCGGTTGCGTCGCTCCGAGCACCGCACCGAGTAGAGCAGCTCGAGCGCCAGGCGCGCGAGTATCCTGGCCCGCAGCTCGCTGTCGTCCTCCGCGGGCAGCCGGTTCAGCGCCTCCTCGAGAAGGCTGATGAGCGGCTGGTCGACGCTGCCGATCTCGACGCCGAGCTTCTCGAAGCCCAGCGCCACGCGGGCCAGCAGCTCGGGCAGGCCCGCACACCTGGCCGCCGCGGCCGCCCGGAACAGCGTCTCGCGCGCGCTCGCGACGTCCTCTCCGGCCCTCATCTGCGCGCCGCCCAGCGCCAGCAGCAGTTCCGACCGCTGGACGGCGTGCCCGGGGTTCGTGCGATCCAGCGTCTCGAGCGCGCGCGAGTACTGCAGCGCGGCTTCCTCGTACGCGAGCACGCCCATCGCCTGTCGCCCCGCTTCGACCGCGTAGGCGATCGCGGGCTCGTCCTCGTCGCCTCCGCGCGCGGCCTCGAAGAAGTGATAGGCGAGCTCACCCACCACGGGCCTGGCCCCTGCTCGCACATCGTGCCCCGACGGCAACGTCGTGGGCGCCGCGCGCAATCCCCAGCGGTCCTCCAGCGCCAGGCCGATGTCCCGATGCAGGCGCTGCCGGGTGGCCGTGGGCAGATCGGCATAGAGCGTTTCGCGAATCAGCGCGTGCGCGAAGCTGTAGCGCCCTCGCGACGAGGGATGCTCGACGATGATTCGTGCCGCGAGGGCCGCGTCCAGCGTCGAGAGCAGGCCGTCGCGATCGACGGTGCTGACGTGCGCCAGCGTCTCGAAGTCGAAATCCCTGCCGATGACGCTGGCGAGCGACAGGACGCGCAGATGGTCCCTGGCGAGCGTCTCGAGCCGGCGTCCGACAGCGTCGCGCACGCCCTGGGGAAGCACGAGGCTGCTCGCCGCGAGCGACCCCCGGGGTCCGCTCGCGGCGCCCTTCGCGATCATGGTGCGCACGACCTCGGCGAGGAAGAAGGGATTCCCCTCCGTGCGCCCGTGCAACGACGTGACGGTCGCCTCGGTGGGAGCGACGCCGACGGCCAGCTCGACGAAGCGGGCGACCTCGCCCCGGGACAATCCCTCGAGCAACAGGCGCTGATGGCCCGCCAGGCGCACCAAGTCGCCCAGCGTGCGGGAGAGCGGATGCTGGCGATGGAGCGCCATGTCGCGATACGTGACGACGATCAGGACGCGGGCGTCCTGGAGATCGTGCGCCAGGAACACCAGCAGCAAGAGTGACGCGCGGTCGGCTTCGTGGATGTCGTCGAGGACGAGCACGAGCGGGCGTCCGCGCCCAACGTTCCTGAGGAACGCGCTCATGCTGTCGAAGAGACGGAAGCGCGCCTCCGCCGACTCGAGGGCAGGCGCCGCCGGCAGGTCGGCGAGGCTCTCCTGCACCGCACCGATCACATGCGCGATGTCCGCCGCACCGCTGCCCAGCTGGGCGCGCAGGGCCTCGGGTGTGCGGGACGAGGCGAGCGCGCGAACGATCTGTACCCACGGCCAGAACGGCGGCGCCCCCTCTGCGGACTGGCAGCACGCCATCGCCACGTCCGCGTCCTGTCGACGAGCGCGGCTGGCGATTTCCTGCGCCGTTCGCGTCTTGCCGATCCCCGGCTCGCCCGCCAGCAGGATGAGCCGTCCGTGGCCTGCCTGGGCCGACTCCAGACCCGCGCAGAGCACTTCCATCTCGGCTTCGCGTCCGACGAAGATTCCCTCGGTCGGGAGCGCGGCGCGATCGGCTCCCGCCGGATCGATGGATCCGGAGGGAAGCGTCGACCGTGTGTGCAGATTCCGCGGACAAGGATGGGCCATGGGACACACCTCCGATGGCTCGTCGAGCCCGGCGGCGGCCCGCTGCATTGCGAGCATCGCCGCCGGCGCCGCGCATACGGAGGGCAACGCGTGTGCCAGTCGCTCGCCGAGAATCCGAAGGCATCGATGCGCCGTCTCGCAACTGGCCGTATAGGCGCATCTCGCGGCCGGCGATCGGCACTGCTCGATGCAGACACTCCGCCGGGACGCGCGCGAGGCCCTTCCGCCTGAGGCGGCGGCTCGTGCTCGGGCAAAGTTCCCGTGTCGGCCGTGGTGACGCGTTTCCACGCCAGCTCGCGGCGATGGGCTGGAGCAACGGTGGCGGGATCCGGAACCGGGAACCCCGAGCGATCGGGGTTCCCGGCACGGTTTGACGCGCTGGTCTCAGGCGGTCACGACCCGCCTGGCTGCGCTCGCGGCTATGCGCCTGACCGCGTCACTCGCAGTTCGTGCTCGCCGCCGGGAAAGTGGGGCACTTCGTCGGGGCCGTCGTCTTCGGCACCACGATCGTGTCCGCCTTGTTGTTGCCGAGGTTGACGCCGCCCGTGCACGTGGCACAGATCGAGTACTCGAAGCGGGCGTTCTCCTTGATGCCGCCCGACACCGACTGATTGCTCTGGTTGCCGTTCCAGGTGGCGTTCGTCCCGCACACCGACCCGTTGCAGCCGAGCGTGAATCCGTTGCCGCCGTTGGCGTTGGCGACGTTGCCGTCGAGCGTGGTGAAGGGGCCGGTGACCAGGATGCCGTCGAGCAGGTTGCCCTTGCCCTTGTCGCTGCCGGCGACGGTGCTCTTCACCGTGTTGTTGCGGCCCCTCACCACCACGCCGTTCTGGTGGTTGAGGTCGACATTGGCGTTCTGGAAGGTGTTGTTGTCCCCGTTCAATACGACGCCGTTGCCGGTGTTGCTGGTCACGCTGCTGCATCGCACGTTATTGAGGGTCCCGTCGACGCAGATGCCGGTCTGGTTGGTGCTGACGGAGTTGCAGCTGACCTTGTTGCTGTCACCCGTGCTGGCGATGTGGATGCCGCAGCCCGCGGCCCCGCTGGTCCGCACGCCGCGGATCTCGTGGTTGTCGGACTCGATGAGCCACCCGTCGCTGCCGCCCGCCGTGTCGAGCGCGACGATGATCAGCGGATCGGTCGACGTGACGCGCACCGCCGGCAAGGTGTTGGACGCGGCCGTGATCTTCGAGACGGCGCACGAGGCGATGGTCGTGCCCGGGAACTGCGTGTAGAAGAGCACGTTCTCGGTGGTGTTCTTGAAGACCCCGATGATCTCGTCCGGACCCGTCAGGGCGTCGTACGCCGCCTGCACCGTCGGGTAGTGGGGCACGGCGCCGCAGTTCGGATCCGAGTCGCACACGACGCGAGTCAGCGGTGCGGTGAGGGTCGTGTTCCCCGTGCACGTCGCGGGCTCCGGGAAGTTGCCGAAATCGTTCCCCGAGAAGACCTCGTGGCCCACGATGGTGAAGCTGTAGCCGCGCGGCCCCGGCACGATCGAGCCAGCGTGCGTGTGGCCCGAGCAGTCCGCCAGCAAGGCCGGTGGCGGGACCGCGCCGGGCGCGGTCTGCGTCCAGTTGGGCTCGAGCGTCTCGCACACGGTGTAGGTCCCGGGGTTCAGCGTGAACGTGAAGACGCCTTGACCGATCCCCGGCACGTTCTGCGTGACGAAGTGCTCGTGCACCGGCGCGCCGGTGCGGCTGTCCGTGCCGAACACGTGGATCTGCCACCCGTTGAGTGGCGGCTCGTTCGGATCCTTGAACCCGTCGTGGCTCAGATCGTTGAACTTCATGCCGATCACGTTGGCCGGAGGCGGCAGGCACCTGAGCGCGCAGGTGGCGGTCGAGGGGAAGCCCGAGGCATACGCGGGCAGCGCCGGGCCTCCGCCGCACGCGGCCGTGAGGACGTTCGGGTAGGGCAGCACGGGGACGCCATTCACGGGAAAGGAAGCGCCGGCGGTGTTCACGCCGAGACACGCCTGCAGGTTGATCTCGCCGCGCTGGGCGAGGAGCACCGCGCTGCCGGTCGGCGTCGCCTCGCCGCTGCCGCTCGTCCAGTTGAGCGCGCCGTTGAACGCGCGGATCGGCGCGGGGGTCACGATCGGCGGCGCCGCCGGATGCGTCGGCCCGATCTGTCCGCCGTTGCCGAACCCGGGCGGGAGGAAATCGCCGCGGGCGAAGACGTTCGCGGCGAGCGAGATGTCGCCATGCGCCTCGACGCGGACCTGCCCGCCCTTGCCGCCGGAGAACCTCACGGGGTTGGAGCCGTCGGCCTGGATGGCGTCGCCGCTCGCGCCCACGTCGCCCTGGTACGACTGGATCAGGATGAGCCCGCCGTCGTCTTGCGCCTGGCACAGGCCGCCATTGGCGTGGACGGCGAACGAGATGAAGACGCTGGCGCCGCAGGCATTGATGATGCGGTCGTTTCCGGCTCCGTCGATGATGTCGATGTTGCCGTTCGCGAGCAGATCGATCCACCCGCGCCCCGTCGTCCCGCCTGTGAACCCGACGTCCGCGTTCACCTCGCCCGCGTGCGCGCTCGTGCTGTCGATGAGGAGCGTCGTGCCGGACCAGATCTCGACGCAGCCCGTCGACGACTGTGGCTTGCCCGATCGGGTCACGATATTGCGGCGCGGCGCGATCGTCGTCGCATCCGAACAGCTATTGGCCGGGTTGTGGGGGGTCGCCTGCCCCGGAGCGGTCGATTCGACGCGGCCGTTGATGGTGACGGCGCAGCCCTCGAGATGCACCAGGTCGGCGCCCGCCGCCTGGCCGCGACTGCTCACGAGACCCGTGTCGCCGACGGTCAGGCCGCAGCCGGCCTTGACGGTGATCGGGCCACCGCCCGGCAATTGCGTCGTGCCGCCCGCGCCGGTCGCGTTGCCGACGGACTCGATGGTGCCGTCGATGCCGATCTCGCCGGGGCTGCCCGTGGTGATCCGGATGAAGCCGCCGGAGCAGCCGTTGGAGCGGATGGCCGACCCTGCCATCACCTCGACATTGCCCACCCCGAGGGTCACGGCGACGGCGCGCCCGGTGTTGGGGCAAGTGGTCGGCACGCTGCCGTTGATCACGCTGCCCGACTCCATCACGAGATCGCCGGAGGTGATGTTGAGGGCGAGTCCGCCCACCCCGACGTTGATCGCGCCGCCCGCCATCATGTGCAGCGTCTCACCGACCGTCACCGTGCCGGCAACGCTCACCGCCGCCGATACCCGGCACTCGCCGGGGACGGTCGCGTCGTCGCCGTGCAGTGTCGTGCATCCGGGGTCCGTAGCGGCCGGCGCGCTCGCGGCCAGTGTCAGCGTCGCGATCAGAGCGACGGCCAGCGCCGCTCCCGCTCGCATCCTGCGTATCGTCTCGCTCATGCCATCCATTCGTCTCTCCTGGGGTGCTTCATCTCCCTGGTTCGGGGGCTGCTCGATGGCACCGTCGATCGAGGCAACACGACCTCGGGTCGCCACGGCAGAGTCGCGTACATGCGCCGTCGGTTGCCGCCGACGTCCTGCCCTTCCGCGGCGACCTCGCGCCGCGCCTCCTCGCAAACAGCCCCCTCCCGCACCGCCCCTCATTAGCGGCGCGCTGCTCGCGCACACCGGCGCGTCGTGCCGGTGCGCTTCGTGTGATTCGCCGCTCGTGCGGAGCGGCTGCCCGCGGCTCCGGGGCCATCACGCGCCCGTCGGCGTGCGTGTTCCGCGCGCGCATCCGGGCGGGTAGCGTCGAGGAGACCATGGGACGCGGGCTCGGATACGCCCGCTTGCAGCGCTCCGCCAAAAAACGGCGGCAGCAGGGTAGCAGAGGAGCGGCGGCCCGGGAAGGACTATCGCAGCTTGCGAGCCATGCACGGCCAGGGCCGCGAGTGGCCCGAGCGGGGAGCCGGACAGAGTGCCGAGTTCGGCTTCCGGAACGCCGCGCGAGGACGCTCGGCTTCGGCGCGGCGTAGCCGCCTATCTCGGGGTCACGCGGGCGTTCTGCGACGCCTCGCGCGGGTTACCCGGGATCGCGCGGCCGCTCCCCTGGTGCTGCGCGGCGGACCGTGTTCTTCACACGCTCTCCGCCGGCGCAACCGGTTCTTGGGGATCCTCGAAGGGAGCCGCCGAGTCCCCCTTCGATTCGCAAGGAGCGGGTCGGAGTGATGAAACCACCGATCCGCAATAGCTCGTCCGCTCCGAGCGCTGGCTTCGCCGGCGCAATCCCGGAGTTGGGGAGGCTCGGGGGGGGCGTAGCCCCCTTCGACTTGCTAGGAGCCTGTCGGAGTGAAATGCGCGACTTCGCCTGTTCGAGCGCCGGCTCC
>Ga0126379_10000882_pt1 | contig 17508 bp, 18 predicted proteins | sample PanSoiMetPlot_24_FD_92640 | JGI IMG/M metagenome (GOLD analysis project Ga0126379, IMG submission 92640) | Tropical forest soil microbial communities from Panama - MetaG Plot_24 | ecosystem: Environmental > Terrestrial > Soil > Tropical forest > Bulk soil | place: Panama | collected 2016-02-17
ATTTTTCTCAAGCCGCCTTCGGCGGTTCTGGCGCCCGGCGCCACGATTTTGCGACCAACTGCTCTCTCGCAGCGTGTGGATCACGAAGGTGAGCTAGGTGTTGTGATCGGAAAACGGTGCCACGGAATTCGACAGGGGCAGGATGTTCGGGAATTCATCCTCGGTTATACGTGCGTCAATGACGTCACCGCGCGCGACCTCCAGAATAAAGACGGCCAATGGTCGCGGGCCAAGGGTTTCGACACCTTCTGCCCAATTGGTCCAGTGGTGGTTTCGGGATTGGATCCGTGGCAAGGCGTCAGGGTGCAGACACGGGTTAATGGCGAGCTTCGGCAGGATGGCACGACGGCAGACTTCATATTTCCGCTTGATGTGATCTTGCGATACATCGCGCAAGTGATGACCTTGGAACCCGGAGACGTTATCGCGACGGGTACTCCGGCAGGGGTAAGTCCGTTGAAGGCGATGGATGTAGTTGAGGTAAGCGTCGAGGGCGTGGGGGTGTTGAGCAATCCGGTGGGGGATGGGACATAGCGCGTGTGCCACATGTCGTCCCTTCGCAGCGCCGGGTTCCCGCGTTTGGAGGTCTGAGCATTTCACAGTGTTGAAGCGCGGGGGTTAGATATCTCACCCCTGCTGGGTCTTTGCAATTGCCAGCCGCCGTGGTCTCGCGAATCATCGGAGAATCACAACGACGCTCCGCCGCTCGTGGACATTTTTGGGACCCTTTACGCGCGCCGACGCTCACGTCTCAAAGCACGCTGCGGCTCCGCCGCTGGATCCTCGTTCGTTACTTGCTACCGCGAAATTGGTTGATCCCACCCCAACCAAGATCAGGCGATAAGGAGTGGGGCACCCGGCTGCCGCTTCCTGCAACTTACATCCGCAATCCGCGGTATGCTAGGCAATACCGATTATGAATGTCTTGGGTTACTATCCCGTACTGGCACTCGGCATCGCGGCAGCCGTTGTGGGCTATGCCTTGCTGGCACGCAAGCCGAAAGCCGTCGGGGACACTTTTGAACGGGAGCGCCGACGGCTGCTCGTGTTGGGCGGGCGAATCATCGATGGAACCGTAATTGATGTGCAAGAGATCGAGGACCCCGTGACCTCTCGTCAGATGATTCTCCTCATCTTCACCTACGATGTCGCTGGGGTTACCTATGAAGCGTCGCAGGATGTGACTAAGCTACGGCAGTTCATCGACTTATACTCCTGCCGGCTCGGCTTACACGCGTCGGTGAAGTACGATCCGCACAATCCCGGGGACTCAATCGTGATTTCGGAGACTTGGTCGGGATTGCGGGAGTCGCCAATACGGGCGAATTCAAGGCCAATGGCGAGATAACCTGTTGTGCGGGTTACCCGAAAGATTACTAACCCCACGCTTTGCCCAAAAAATGCAAGTGCGGGAACCTAGTGGCTGACTCACCCGGGCAGCTTTTCGGGGAATCCAAAGCATCGGTCGAATACGTTTTTAGAATTGACGACCGAGTAACCGGCGATTGTTACAATAAGTTATTGCTTATGCACAGTCTCCCTCTTCCCGTGGCGGCTTTTGTAGCGGGAACACTATCTTTCCTCTCGCCATGCGTCCTTCCTTTGGTGCCGGGATATGTGTCTTTAATCTCGGGAGCAACGATGGAAGACCTGCAGTCCAGCCAGCGGCGCATGTTGGGGACCGTCATGCTGCATTCGCTCACATTTATCCTGGGCTTCAGCGTGGTATTTATCGCGCTAGGAGCGGTGGCGACCGGCGTTGGCCAGCTTGCCAATGAGTACCACAACATCCTGGCGAAGATAGCCGGGATCGTTGTTATCGTGTTCGGTCTTCACCTGACCGGGCTGCTGAAGATCAAGGCCCTTTATGCGGACAAGCGCATGCACGAGGTTAAGGGCGGGTCGAGCGCCTGGGGTTCCTTCGTTGTGGGTTTTGCATTTGCGTTCGGCTGGACACCCTGCATCGGCCCAATTCTGGCTACAATTTTAGTGCTGGCTGGAGCGCAAGACACCGTGCTTCAGGGCATCTTGCTGCTGGCGGTATATTCGATGGGCCTGGCAGTACCTTTTCTGCTGACTTCGCTCGGGGTCGATCGATTTCTTGGCTTCTACACGAGGTTCCGCCGGCATCTACATACTGTGGAGGTTGTCAGCGGCGTTTTGCTAATCGCCGTGGGCGCACTGATTTTCATGAATAACCTGAAACTGTTGTCCGGTTACCTCTCATTCTTGAACCGGTTCGCACTCTAGAGGTTCGCACGTCTGTGAAACGTAACGGCCTGGTATTTATCGCCCTGTGTGTCATCATCATCGGCATGGTGGTGAGCGGCAAGTATCTCAATCGTGTCAGGGGGCGCAATCGCGTCGTTGCCGGTGACGTTCGGGGCAAGGTCGCTCCGGATTTCGAGTTGACGTCGCTGGATGGCAAACGCGTGAAACTCTCCGACTACCGCGGCAAGGCGGTGCTGCTGAATTTCTGGGCGACCTGGTGCTCACCTTGCAAAGTGGAAATGCCGTGGTTTGTCGACCTACAAAAAAAATACGGCAATGATGGACTTGTCGTCCTCGGGGTTGCAATGGATGACAGCGATTCCGCCAAGATTGCGCAGTTCGCCAGCGAAATGGGCGTGAATTACCCGGTGCTTCTCGGTACTGACAAGGTGTCGGAAGAATACGGAAACGTTGAGTTCCTGCCGACCAGCTTCTACATCGATCGCGAAGGGAAGTTCGTCGGAAAAGGTGTTGGCCTTTTAGCCCGCAGCGAAATTGAAGGCAACATACAGAAAGCGTTAGCTTCGCACGTAGTGGGTCTCAGCGAGGCTGCCGAATCGCCGGCGGACAAAGCTGCCGGGCAGCAAGTAACGGCGCAATGATTCGCAGATGTGCCTTTGTGGTGCTTGCTGCCATGCTGGCCTTGTCCCTGAGCGCGCAGGAGCCGGGCAGGGTTGTTCCCTCCATTAAGTTCGCACCAGTGGGAAGGGTGCAGCTCAAACCGGGCGAATCGAAGAACGTAGAACTGGACTTTCGGATCGCCAATGAGTTTCACGTCAACTCGCATAAACCGCATTCTGAGCTTCTGATACCCACGTCGCTCAACATTCCAGTGTCGCAGATGTTTAAGGCCAAAACGTCCGTCGGCGTGGCGTCGGTGCAGTATCCGGCCGGGGAAGATATGTCATTTCCGTTTGCGCCCGACGAGAAGCTGAGCGTGTATAGCGGAGACTTCTCCATCACGGCGGTTGTGAAGGCGTCACCAGAGGCGACGGTTGGGGATTATCCGATCTCGGGAGAGTTGCGCTTCCAGGCCTGCGATCGCAGCGCGTGCTATCCTCCGCGGGCCATCCCCGTGAAATTTACGGTCTCCGTTACAGGGAAATAACCCTTTGCGGGTGCCGCTGTTCGGGTGTGTTTAAGGCCACATGACTTCGGTCAACAGCACGGCGACGTGAGCGATCGCGACATTGTCGGTGCCCATGCCTTCGGGCGTCTTGGCCTTGATGCCGACCTGGGCTGGCTCGATGCCAAGCAGCGACGCAACCTTCTCCTGGATTGCTTTTGCGTGTGGTCCGATCTTTGGCGCGTCCAGGATGAGGGTGCAATCCAGGTTGCTCACCGTGTAGCCTCGCGCATTGATCTGCCGCACCGCCTCCTGCACAAAGACGACGGAATCTGCTCCTTTCCACTGGGGATCGGTGGGGGGGAAGAAGCTACCGATGTCTCCCGCTGCCACGGCGCCGAGGAGGGCGTCGGTGAGAGCATGCAAGAGGACGTCGCCATCGGAGTGTCCCGCGAGGCCGTAATCGTGGGGCAGCAACACGCCTCCGATCTTCAGCGGGACTCCAGGCTTGAACTCGTGCGAGTCCCATCCGAAGCCGATGCGTGGAACACGAACGACTTGAGTATTGAAGGACACAGGCGGTCTCTTATCCTGCCTTGCTGTGCTGTTCCTGGGCCAGGTAGAACTCGGCCAGGGAAAGGTCGCCCGGAGTTGTGATCTTGAGGTTGCGGGGCGAGCCCATCACGACATGAACCGGCGCACCCGAGCGCTCGATCAGCGAGGCCTCGTCGGTTCCCATGAAACCATCCGCGGTCGCCTCGGCGAAGGCCTTTTTCAACAGTCCAAAGCGGAACCCCTGAGGTGTTTGCGCCATGACCATACGCTCACGGGGCACGGTCGCCAAGACGACCGCTCCGTCGGCGGTGCGGTCCACTTGCTTTACGGTGTCGATGGCGGGGATGCCGGCGATAGCGGCGTCATACTTTTTCACCGCCTCGATGACACCGTCGATTGTCTGATTGTCAACGAACGGCCGCACCGCATCATGCACCAGAACGATATCGTCGTCCGCCGCCTGAAGTGAGGCCAAGGCGTTCGCCACGGAATTCTGCCGGTGCTCTCCTCCTGCGACTACGCGCAAAGAGGTCCGGAGATTCTCGCGCTTGGTCTGCTCCAGGAATCCGGCGGTTTCGTTCTGCCGGAGCGCGACGACGATCTCGCTAACCTGCGGATTGGTGGCGAACTTGCGTACGGTGTGAATCAGGATCGGGGTTCCATTGAGTTCAAAGAACTGCTTGGATTTGCTCTTAGTACCGGCGGAGAACGAAGCCATACGAGTCCCCAGGCCGGCTGCGGGAATGATGACAAAGACTTTCATAACTGGGCAGCGCAGTATAAATGGGCGGGACGGGGAATTCAAATCAGCCGTCGGGATGTCTGACATTTAGAGATGAATCCGTATCCTTTCGAAGCTGATTTTGGACAACTAGTAGTCACTCGGCCTTGGGGATCTCCGGAACTACAGCGGGGGCGGGCACCGGCTTGCGGAGCTCGGGGCGCGGCTCGCCGGAACGAGGCTGCATGACTGCGGCTCGCTCGTCGAACTTGCCGAAGATCATCTTGCCGGCGGTAGTTTGCAGCACCGACGTAACAGAGATGTCGATGTTCTTGCCGATCATCTTGCGGGCATTGTCGACCACCACCATGGTTCCGTCGTCGAGGTAGGCGACGCCCTGGTTGTACTCCTTACCCTCCTTCAGGATGAATACCTTCATCACTTCGCCGGGGAGAACGATAGGCTTAAGTGAATTGGCAAGCTCGTTGATGTTCAGAACTTCCACTCCCTGAAGCTGGGCCACCTTGTTCAGGTTGAAGTCGTTGGTCACGATTTTGCCTTCGTAAAGCTTGGCGAGTTCAATGAGTTTAAGGTCAACCTCGCGGATGGCGGGGAAGTCGTCTTCGACGATTTGTACTGTCAGGGTCGCGATCTTCTGGATACGCTGCAGGATGTCCAAGCCGCGGCGACCGCGGTTGCGCTTCATGGAATCGGCGGAGTCGGCCACCAGTTGCAGCTCACGTAGCACGAACTGGGGCAAGACGATGACGCCATCGAGAAACCCAGTTTCGGCGATGTCGGCGATACGGCCGTCGATAATTACGCTCGTGTCGAGGATCTTGTAGCTCTTTTTGGACTGTTTTTCGCCGCCAAAGATTCCGCCCAGAGCGGCGAGGTTAAGCAGGTCTCCCTTACCCGCGCCCACGACCAGGCCGACGTAGGCCATGAGAAGCATTAGGAAGAGCTGGAGGAAGCTCTGAGTCGGGCCCGCTGGCAGGCTGTTGCGGATGACCAGACTGAACAGGTAGGCACCCATGATGCCGAGGATGCTGCCGATCACAGCACCGATCAGGCGCTTCAGGCTGACCTTGCGAAGCCGGATCTCGAAAAGGACCACAGCGAGCCCGAACAACAGGCCTACGCCTGCAGCGGTCAAGCGATCCAATCCAAGGGGTTTCAGTTCATAACTTGCTAAAACAGTAAAAAAAACAAACAAAATACGTAGCACTACCAGGTCCAAGGAACACCTCCCGGGGCCGGTCCTGGCATCTACAGTCGGGTTGGAGGCAAGCCGCGGGGGACACTAACGTACCGGCCGGCGTCTCGCTCCCGTTCCACAGACGCAATGGGGCCTCGTCTTACCAATAAGCGGGGCTCAATAAACTGTAATAATTGCCCCGTAAACCGTCGCGAAAGACGGAAATGCAACAACCCTGACTCCAGCCGAGTATAACTCAGTTTTTGCGACGCTATGACAACGACATGTTTTGGTGCTCGCAGCTGCCCTTCGGACCTAGGGCGACACACGGCCGTAGGTTTCCGCTAGGCGAATAAAGCCCCGATCCCGGAGCTCACCAGCGTGACTACGATCCACCAGCCAAAAACTACTGCCATGCAAGTATTACGCGCCACCCTGGTTATGCAGGAGTAACCGATTCCCGTGAGGATCAGCGTCCAGATGTTGAAGATATCGATGGAAGCCAACACGGAATAGAGAAAGTGGGAGGAGGTTGGGTCCACCAATGGGCTCAGATTGCTGGCCACAGGATTCTGGAACGTGAAACCCTCGGCGGCGCCGGCACTGACCACCCCAATCGCCACTAGCGCTTTGATGATTCCCGGGAGAAACGCATACATGCTGACGGCCATGGCCTGCATGAACGTAACTTCCGCGCCGAAGCCGAAATTGAAGGTCGCCATTAGAACCGCTGCAACGATGCCTACAAAGATGATCATCATCAGCGGCCAGCCGTAGGAAAAATAGCGCGTAATCGTGGCTCCTATCTTCAACGTCTTGGCTTTCTGGTCAGGCGGCATCTGATCGATCTTGTCCATTTGCTTGGGACTAAGTCGTAACTGGTTTTCATAGGCGGTGTCGATGCCCAGCTTTTTATCGACGACAAATACCATGCCGAGGCTGAATACTGCCATCAGCAGCCATGGAGCCCACCAACTTGCGTTACGACGGATATCGGTGAATGTCTTGCTCGGAGCGATAAAGGTATCGATTATGCGCTCGCCTTGGGAGAGCGGCTTGTCGCCGACAACGGCCGGATCTGCGGCTGTGCTCATAAGTTCCTCCGCCACCGCCTGCTTACCGAGAGATTATTAATACTCCTTGTTGCGCAGGCCGAGACGGCAGGATTGTAGCATTACGGCGCTCGATGTCCCATGGTTGTGCGGAAATGGGACGCTCACTAAACTGAAGATATGCATGTCCATGCCGGCACGGGCGATGGCGCGACCTCTCCTCGCATGTTGCAGATTTCGCTGCTGGTCACGCTGGCATATATCGTCCTGCTGGTTGTAGCCGGGATTCGTGCGCATTCCCTGGCATTGTTGTCGGAGGCCGGGCATAACCTTTCCGACTTCTTTGCATTGTTGCTGTCCTGGGGCGCGGCTTATCTCTCCGGACGCAGCCCCGATGCTCGCAAAACATTCGGGTACAACCGCGCCGGTGTGCTTGCGGCCTTCGTTAACGGCCTGACTCTCGTCTTCGTTTCGTTCTACATCTGGTACGAAGCGTTTCGCCGGCTGCTGAACCCAGTCGACGTTCATGCCCAGCTCATGATCTGGGTGGCTGCCGCCGGCGTGGCGATGAACGGCGCAATCGCTCTGTTGCTGATGCGCGGCAGGCAGGACATCAACATGCGCAGCGCCCTGCTGCACGAGATTGGCGATACGCTTTCTACGGCTGCCGTCATCGCCGGCGGAATCGCGATTGCCTACACCGCCCAGCATTGGATTGACCCGGCCTTGTCGGTGGGCATTGGTGTGATGATCTTGTGGTCGTCGATCGGAATCATTCGCGAGAGCCTCAACATCTTGCTGGAGGGCATACCCAGCGGTATGGAGCTGGAGCTGATTGAATCCTGTATCTGCGCCATATCGGGTGTAAACAGTGTGCATGATTTGCATGTGTGGAGCATCGGTAGCGATACCCACTCGCTGTCGTGCCACATCGGCATCGCCGATATGCGCGCCTCAGAAAGCGAAGACCTGTTGCGGAAGATTCGGGAGGCGCTGGCATCGCGCTTTCACATCCATCACACGACGATTCAGTTCGAGTACGCCATTTGCGATGTGGCGCATGGATGCGTGATCCCGGTAAGCCCGGGGCACGAGCATACGCATGAGCACTAACCCCGCCCGTGCTGGCGGCGATAGATGGCTTCCACGTCTTTCACCGTGTTGATTTCAGCGACAGGCTTGTCGGTTCGAATGCGAACAATGCGCGGGAAGCGCAGCGCATAGCCGCTGTCGTGGCGGTCGGACCGCATCACGGCGTTAAACGCCACCTCCAGCACAATCTTGGGCTCGACTTCGCGTACGTGGCCGTAGTCCGTGAGCGTATGGGCGAAAAACCATTGCGTCATCTCGGCGATCTCAGGGTCCGTGAGGCCGGTATACGCCTTGCCGATGTTGACCAGCTCCTCGCCCTTACGCACGGCGAAGGTGTAATCGCTCAGCACGTGCGCGCGCTTTCCGTTGCCGAACTCGGTGCGCGTAACCACCACGTCGAGCGTTGCCAGCTCACGTTTCAGCTTCAACCACCACTTGCCGCGACGTCCCGGCATGTAAGGCGACTGCACGTCCTTGATCATCAGGCCCTCGTTACCGCGCGCCATGGCCTTGGCGAAGAGCTGCTCAAGCTGTTCGGCCGAGTCAGCACGGAGCGTGGGAGCGCGCAAGACCCATCCTGACAATGCCTGCGGCTCAACTTCGGGTTCGAACAGAAGAAGGCCTTGTGCATTGATGACGGGCCGAGGCTCGACTCGGTTGGCACCGGCAAAAACGCGATCCAGGATCTTAGCCCGTTCCGACAACGGTTGCTGCAGCAAGAGCTCGCTGCCGGCGTACATCACATCGAAGATGACATAGGCAACTGGGACCTGCGCCATCAGTTCCTGAGTGACCTGCTTGCGACCCAGCCGCTTCTGGATCTCGGAAAACGGCATGGCATGGCCGTCGTCTTTGATATGCCGCCACGCGACGATCTCGCCGTCGAGAATCAACTCGCCCGGCATTTCGGCGAGCGTGGACACCAGCTCTGGAAAGGCTGCCGTGACCTCATCAAGAGTCCTGGAGAAAATGCGGACCTGACTGCCCGAGCAATGGGCCTGGGCGCGAATGCCGTCGTATTTGTCTTCGACCAACGCGTGCTCGAAGTACTCGAAGGCCTCACCGGCATCGGCCGCGGGACTAGCCAGCATAAAACCGACGGGACGAAATAAACGTATGCGCGCGTCGGCCAGCCGATGCTCGGAGGCCAGGCGAAGTGTTTCGCCAATGTCACCGAGCAGCATGTTGGCGCGCTGAATGTCCGGCAGGGGAGCGTCGTAGGCCCTGGCTATTGCCTCTTCGAGAAGACTCTCCTTCAGGCCGATCCGCAAGTCTCCGGTAATGATTTTCAGGATGTACTTGGTTTCGAGCGGGGTGGCACTCTCGAACAATGCCCGCAGAATCTCGCCTTTCGTGTTGGCCGTGCGGGTGGCAGCGATTTGATCGAAAGCCACACAGACTTCTTTTAGTCTCAGTACAGGTTGGCGCTGGGCTTCCTGCGCCGAAAGTACCTGGTAAACCGCCGCCCCAAGGTCGCCGGTTTTGCGGTATCCGGCGTGGAGGTCGTTTTCCGAGGCACCGGAGACGTCTTTCGCCACTCTCCAAAGCAAAGATCCGCCGACCTGCAATGTCCGCTCTTCGAAGGCGGGGAAGGCACCGCCGGCGAGAAAGACGGCAGAAATAGCGGCTTCATCGAGCTCACGAGCACGAAGGTAAGCGGCGACGATGGCGGTCTTCTCCAGCTTCTTGGTGGTCCCGGCAATGCGCTCGCAAGTCTCGGCTAAGTGAATCATTTTGCTGCCTTAAGTCGCTTGGATGCAGCTACTTACCTGTTTGTCGCCAACAGTACGGCGGCCTTGTGATTGACACTGTCGCGCGATCTTCATACCCTAGAGAGAAGTCCCTTTCGTGCACCGAAATCCTGCCGGAAGCAGTCTAATGCCTATGCAAGCTTTGTTGCGCCATCTTCGCTTCCTGATTGCCGTCCAGTTACTGCCTGCGCTGGAGAGTGGGGAAGAGACTCTCGTCGGCGGACAGGCCGTGTTGGAAGGCGTAATGATGCGCTCGCCGCACGCATGGGGCATCTCGGTGCGCAGGCCCGATGGTACGGTTTCGACGCACTCGGAGCCGCTGGAGCGGCTTTCCGAGAAACACAAGTGGATGGGCTGGCCAGTCGTGCGAGGCGTCATTACTCTGGGACAGGCTATGGTGCTGGGATTTCGCGCCTTACGTTACTCGGCCGACGTAGCGCTTGAAGTTCCGGGGAAAGCAGGCGAGGCCGACGCCAAGGCCAAGAAGACCGAAATTAGCGGCTGGGTGGCAGCGGTCAACATCACTCTGTCGGTGGGGTTCTTCATCTTTCTGTATAAGTTTGTTCCGCTGGTTGCGGCAACGAAGTTGAAAGACAGCTACCCTGCTTTCGGCAGCCAGATCGGTTTCAATGCTGTGGATGGCGTGGTTCGTATTGTGTTGTTCCTGCTGTTCATCTGGGGCGTGTCGCTTATGCCTGATATCCGTCGCGTGTATCAGTACCACGGTGCTGAGCACAAGACAGTGTTTGCCTTCGAGTCTCACGATCCGCTGGAACCGAAGAACGTGCAGGCGTACTCGACGTTTCATCCGCGTTGCGGAACGAGCTTCTTGATGACGGTGATGATCCTGTCGATTGCCATCTACATGCTGTTTCCGGCGCAAACGTTTGTGACGCGGTTTGCGCTGCGCGTTGCTTTGTTGCCGGTGATCGCAGGCGTGTCATACGAGCTCATCCGCTTTGCCGCGAAGCATGGGAAGTCGCTGTTCGCAGTGCTGACTAAGCCCGGTCTGTGGCTGCAACGTATCACCACCAAACAGCCCACGGATGTTCAGGTGGAATGTGCCATCTCCGCGCTGAACGAAGCGATGGAACTGGAAAAGACCCACGGCGGCCAACTGGTTATCGCTTAGCGGCGCCCGCCGCGAAATCACCTTCCCCCAATTCATTGCGATGCGCCCCAAGCAAGGCGCTGCTTTCTATTCCCGTAAAATTGGGTTTGGCCCGCCCGGAACCCAGGGCCGTCAACGATCATGTTTGAGCGTTTGGAACAAATCGAATCGAAATACGAAGAGCTGAACCAGGCTTTGGCGTCGCCGGAGATCGTCTCCGACTCAGCGCGCTACCAGAAGACCGCCAAGGCGCATAGCGAGCTCACGCCGGTGGTCCAGAAGTATCGCGAGTACAAGGACCTTACGCGCGGCATCGCCGAAAGCAAGGCGTTGCTGGAGGATGAAACCGATCCTGGGATGGTGTCATATGCGGAAGAAGAGCTGGCCAAGCTGGAGAAGCGTGTGGGCGAAGTTGAGGAAGAGCTGAAAATCCTGCTCCTGCCGAAGGACCCGAATGACGAGAAGAACGTCATTTTGGAAATCCGCGCGGGGACGGGAGGCGATGAGGCCACGCTCTTTGCAGCGGAGATCTTCCGCATGTACAACCGCTACGCTGAAACCCAGCGCTGGAGGGTGGAAGTACTCTCGACGTCCGAATCGGGAGTTGGCGGATTGAAGGAAGTCATCGCTCTCATCGAAGGCCAGCGCGTGTATTCGCGTCTGAAATACGAAAGCGGAGTGCACCGCGTGCAGCGCGTGCCCCAGACGGAGACACAGGGACGCGTGCACACGTCGGCGGTAACGGTTGCGGTGTTGCCGGAAGCCGAAGACGTGGACATCAAGATTGATCCCAAGGACATTCGCATCGACACGTTCTGCTCGTCGGGCCCGGGCGGGCAGTCGGTAAACACGACGTACTCGGCGGTGCGTATCACTCACCTGCCGACCAACACCGTGGTGAGCTGCCAGGACGAGAAGTCGCAGATCAAGAACCGCGAGAAAGCGATGCGCGTGCTTCGCGCTCGGCTCTACGAAATGGAGCAGCAGAAGCAGCAGGAAGCCCTGGCCAAAGAGCGCAAGGCCATGGTGGGTACGGGCGACCGGAGCGAGAAGATCCGCACTTACAACTTCCCGCAGAACCGCGTGACGGATCATCGAATCGGCTACACGGTCCATCAATTGCCGGAGTTCATGGACGGAAAGCTGCAGCCGCTCATCGATGCTCTGATTACGCACTTCCAGGCCGAGCGGCTCAAGCAGGAGTCGGAGGTCGTGGCCTGAGCTCGTGCAACTCAAACAGGCGCTAACGGCGGCGGTCGAATACCTCGAGAGCTCCGACTGCGGCTCACCGCGCATGAACGCCGAGACGCTGATGATGTTCGTACTCGGTGTGAATCGGGCGTATCTTTACGCCCATCCTGAGCGCGAGCTTAGTAGCGAAGAACAAGCGCGATACGAGATCGTTGTTGGAGAGCGCTCCGCGGGTATTCCTTCGCAGTACATTACTGGGCACCAGGAATTCTGGGGACTCGACTTTGTTGTGACACCTGCCGTGCTGATTCCGCGGCCGGAAACAGAACACCTGGTTGAAACGGCTCTGGAATTGACGAAGGGTGTTGAGCGGCCGCGTATCGTGGACGTGGGGACGGGATCTGGCTGCATCGCCCTTGCATTAGCGAATGAGTTGAAGGGCGCAGAGGTTTACGGAGTCGATTTGTCGGCCGAGGCGCTGGAGATCGCACGTGCAAATGCCGCCCGGCTGCAATTGCATGGGAGAGTACAGTTCTTGCAGAGCAATGTGCTTGAGGCGCTCGCAGATCAGCACGACTTTGACTTTGTCATCAGCAATCCTCCCTATGTCGGCAACGATGAAGCTGACAAGGTCCAGCGGTCTGTCTTCGAATACGAGCCTCGAATAGCTGTGTTCGCAGGAGAGCATGGGCTGGACATGATTCGTCCGCTGATTGGGCAGGCCCACGCGGCACTCAAATCCGGCGGTTGGCTGGCCATGGAAATCGGGTATTCCATGCGAGATCCGGTGGTGGAGCTGCTCAGTCCGACAGTATGGGATGAGCCGACCGTGGCGCTGGACTTGCAGGGCATCCCAAGGGTGATTGCCGCCAAAAAGCGTTAAAGTTTTGCATTTTTGCGCTGTTTGGACCTGTTGTTACCAGTCAGCGGCTGGAGAATTACGCCGCTATCATACCGTCTGTCTCGACTTCATCACCCTCGAACTGAAATTCTTTGGACAAGCGAACGTATTGATCTAGACCGTGACGAACCAACTCCGCGGTTACTGGATTCTTTCCTTCTCGTCATTACGAGCCTCCTAGTGCCGGAAGTGCCGGACGCCGGTCGTTACCATCGCCAACCCATGCCTGTTCGCCGCGTCGATAACTTCCTGGTCGCGTACAGAGCCGCCTGGCTGGATGATCGCCGTCGCGCCGGCTTCAGCAATCACTTCCACGCCATCGGGAAACGGAAAGAATGCGTCCGACGCCGCTACAGACCCTTTGATTCCCAGCACCGACTTCATGGCACCTATGCGCGCTGAATCAACGCGGCTCATCTGTCCGGCGCCCACGCCGGTGGTCTGCCCATTGCGGGCATAGAGTATAGCGTTCGATTTGACGTGCTTGCAGACTTTCCACGCGAAGAGCAGATCTTTCATCTCCTGCGGGGTCGGTTGGCGTTCAGTCACGACCTTCAGGTCGGTTTCGGTTAGCGGGCGCATGTCGTTGTCCTGCAGCAGAACGCCGCCGGAAACGTTCTTCAAGACCCACCTCTGCTCCCTCGGCTCAACTTCGACGAGCCGAAGGTTCTTCCTGGTGGCAAAGATCGCCTTGGCCTCGTCGTTGAACTTTGGCGCGGCGATAACTTCCAGGAACAGCTTCGCCATTTCAGTCGCCGTTGCAGCATCGATCGTGCGGTTCACGCCAATCACTCCGCCAAATGCCGACACCGGATCGCACTCCAAAGCCCGCAGATATGCCTCTGACAATGTGGGGGCTACTGCCGTCCCGCAGGGATTCGTGTGCTTAATGATGGCCACTACCGGCTCGTCGAATTCCTGCGCCAGGTCCCAAGCAGCTTGCAGATCAACGATGTTGTTGTAGCTGAGCTCTTTGCCCTGCAACTGCTTGGCATTGGCAACACCCTGGCCCGAGCTATCGCCATACAAGGCGGCCCTCTGGTGCGGATTTTCGCCATACCGCAGGTCAAACGCCTTGCGAAATGAGAGTCTTAGGGTTGCTGGAAATCTATCCCTGCCGCCAAACGCGAACCTCCCATCGACGGGCGGCTCAATGCTTTCCAGCGTTGAAGCAATTGCTGAGTCATAGGCAGCGGTTGTGGCGAACGCCTTCTGTGCCAGCCGCCATTTCGTCGCCAACGAGAGCGATCCGCCGCTCTCCTTCATCTCCTTGGCAATCGCTTGGTAGTCTTCCGGCGATGTCACGATGGCTACATCCTGAAAATTCTTGGCTGCCGAGCGCACCATCGAGGGCCCACCGATGTCGATGTTCTCGATAATTTCCTGAAATTCAACCCCCGGGTTGGACGCCGCCTTCTCGAAGGCGTAAAGATTTACCACTACCATGTCGATGGGCTGAATGCCGTGCTCGGCGACAGCCGCGCGATGCTGCGGGTTGTCGCGCATATGCAGAATGCCTCCGTGCACCTTGGGGTGCAGCGTCTTCACGCGGCCGTCGAGCATTTCCGGAAAGCCCGTGAGATCTGAAATATCTTTGGCGGGAATTCCCGAGTCGCGCAGCAGTTTTGCCGTGCCTCCAGTGGAAATCAGATCCACGCCCATGCCGACCAGTTGCCTCGCAAATTCGACCAAGTGAGACTTGTCGGTAACGCTTAAAAGCGCTCGTTGAATTCTTGCCATGAATGCCTCTTGCTAAGAATGTTCGGCACAGCGGGATGCAGCATCGCCAGGCCAACACATCAGGATAAAGGAAACGATTGAGACAGAGGAATCGCATCGATCAGCAACAGAGGTACGCTGATCCAGCGTTTCAGTTTGCAACTAAAAGCCGGAAGAATACTTCGTCGAAAAAGCTTACTGCCGCGGGACAGCGGCCGCCATTTTCTTCACCATGGCGATGACCAGCTTTCGATCACTGTCGTTCAGGCTGGCAGAATAGCGACGGATCTGGGTGAGGAAGCGCACCTCCTCTTCGGCCAACTGCGGGACAGCTCTTCCTCCGTTTTCCCCGTTGCCATCATGGAAAAACTGGGCGAGAGGAACATCCATGGCAGTTGCGATCTTGGCCAGAGTGTCAAGCGAGGGGATGGTGTGTCCGTTTTCTACTCGCGATAAGTAGCAGCGCAGAAGTCCGGTACGCTTCTCGATGTCGCCCTGCGACATGCCTTTTTGCAGCCGGTAATTGCGGATAGTTTGTCCGATGTTCATTCCGGTGGTGTTTCCTTGCGTTTGAAGTGGCTGAAGTTGACTGCATAGTAACCACTTGTGGCTTGGCTGGCAAGAAAAACTTGTGTTTATGCTCATTTTCTGACTGAACTTATGGCGGGCTACAACGGTAATCAGTTACCGAAGTGATACTAAAGTGACGGGGTCATCTGCTACGGACGTGGTACTGGTTTGGGCTTCATAATCCAGTTTCATCGAACTGTCAAAATCGGAAGCGGTTGACCGGTCGGCAAGCGCATTTTTCAGGTCCAATACCATGTAGACGAGTTCGGCAGATTGCCGGACCGGGTGGTGTGTACGCCCCAGGTAAAGGCTGCCACTCGTTGTCGGGTATTGACACTCCTGCCAGAGTTGGTGGCGGTAGCTTAGAAAAAGGTTTCGGACTGCATTCCAATGCTCGGAGTTGGAAGCCTCGACAATGTTCATCGTAGGCTTAACCCATCAGGATTCCCCCATTCACCTTGAGCACTTCGCCAGTAATATATCCCGCCTCTTCTGAAGCCAGGAACTTCACTGCGTGGGCAACTTCCATATCAGTGCCGGTCCGGCCTAGGGGAACCATCGTACGCATTCTTTCCTTCAATTCGTCGGAAAGCACCGAGGTCATAGCTGTTTCGATGAACCCGGGCGCGACAGCGTTGACAGTGATATTGCGTGAGGCTACCTCCCGCGCCACGGCCATGGTCAATCCAATCAATCCAGCTTTCGATGATGCGTAGTTCGCCTGGCCAGCTTGACCAATCTGGCCAAAAATGCTGGTGATATTGATGATCCTTCCCCAGTGTTGTTTCAGCATGGAACCTATGACAGCCTGGATGAGTAGAAACGGCCCGGTGAGGGTGGTGTTGATCACGTCGTCCCAGTCGGCTCGCTTCATACGCATGAAAAGCTGATCGCGTGTGACGCCAGCGTTGTTGACGAGGATGTCAATCTTGCCGAAACGCTCCAGTACCGACTTCACGTTGGCTTTGATCTCTTCTTCGCTTGCTACGTCCATCTTGAAAAGCGCAGCTTCTCCGCCTGCTGCAGCGATTTCTTCCGCCACTTGTTGCAGTTTCTCCCGATTGCGCGCGCACAAGGCAACCTTCGCGCCGCCCGCGGCGAGTACCAGCGCAGATGCGCGACCAATTCCCTGGGAGGCGCCCGTGACCAGCACCACGCGGCCTTCGACTCCCGCCATCAAATATCTCCTCGGATGAATCCAGCAGGATTATAACTAGCTACAACCGGTTTGTCGGTGGTAACGCGTTCTAGTCCGCACCTTGATAAACCAGTGAGCCTACCGGTTCGCCTAGCACCACACGCCTGATGTTGCCCGGTTGGTTGAGGTCAAAAACCACGATCGGCAGCCTGTTCTCCTGGCACATAGCGATTGCGGTTGCATCCATCACCTTGAGCCCAAGCTTGAGGATGTCAAGGTACGTGATTTTGTCGAATTTCGTAGCCGACTTGTCTTTCATTGGGTCGGCGGTGTAGATGCCGTCGACCTTGGTTGCTTTGAGGATTGCGTCAGCGTGGATCTCCATCGCTCGCAACGAAGCGGCAGTGTCAGTGGAGAAGTACGGGTTGCCGGTTCCAGCCGCGAAGACTACAACGCGGCCTTTCTCCATGTGTCGAATGGCACGGCGGCGGATGAATGGCTCAGCCACCTCGTGCATTTCTATTGCGCTCATCACGCGGGTCTGAGCGCCGTGCTTTTCCAGCGCGTCCTGCAGGGCAAGCGCATTGATCACCGTAGCCAGCATGCCCATGTGGTCGGCGGAGACGCGATCCATGTGCTGGGCCTGAGCGGCGATTCCGCGGAAGAAGTTCCCGCCCCCCACCACGATCGCGATCTCCACGCCGAGCCGGTGTACGTCGGCAATCTCGCCTGCAATTTCATGCACGCGATTGTTATCGACGCCGAAGCCCTGGCCCGCGGCCAGCGCTTCACCGGAAAGTTTGAGCAGGATACGTTTGTAGGCGGGAACGGTCATCGGAGTTGCTCGTAGCGTACCGATTCCAGTTTAGCAGTTAGGTGGCATGCAGCTGCGACAGCCAGGGCGATGTGATGGAGACGGTCGACAACGGTTCATGGGTAATTGAAGCAGAGGCGCGCTGCCCAACCCCAAGAGCGGACGCAAAGATGAAACAAAACCGATGTACAATAGGCCTCTTCTCAAGAAGTCTTGAGTCACCTTTTATTCACACAGAAGAAGTGCGCATGGCAGTTGTTGTTCATTCGGGCAGAGGGTGGATTGTCACACTCCTTTTGGGGTTAGCTTCCGTCAACCTTTACGGGCAGGCACTGGCTACCCCCGATGAGCATAATTC
>Ga0126379_10000883_pt1 | contig 17499 bp, 14 predicted proteins | sample PanSoiMetPlot_24_FD_92640 | JGI IMG/M metagenome (GOLD analysis project Ga0126379, IMG submission 92640) | Tropical forest soil microbial communities from Panama - MetaG Plot_24 | ecosystem: Environmental > Terrestrial > Soil > Tropical forest > Bulk soil | place: Panama | collected 2016-02-17
CAGCAGGCTCAGCCCGAGCACGTTCGCGGCCGTCCCGGTGAACACGAAGAAGACCCCGCCGCGCGCGCCGAAGGCCGTGCGCAGCGCCGCCGCCGCTTGCTGCGTCCACGGGTCGTCGCCGTAGCCGATGGCATCCCCGAAGTTGGCCCGGGCCAGGGCGCTCAGGACCGCGTCGTGCGCGCCGGCCTGGTTGTCGCTGCCGAAACTCTTGCGTTGGGTCACGGGCAGAGCCTAGAACCCGGCCGGGCAGGCCAGAGCGGAGGCCTCCGGGGCCGAGGCCGCCGCGCCCTTCACAACGTGCGCCGCCCTCTCAGGGGCTGGTGATGACCTGCTTGGGGGTCAGCGTGTAGGTGGTGGTGAAGTTCACCGAGTCACCGTTGTTGATCACGCCGAAGCAGTTGACGTTGAACAGGTGCAGGTTGCCGCCGGTGGCCAGCACGTGCAGCTTGCCGCCGACGTCGGCGTAGGTGGCCTTGACCTTTCCGTTGTGCGCCGTCGCGCCCGTGCCGTCAATGGTGGCACTGCACCCGCTGGTCGACAGCGATCCATGGATCTTGGTGAGCGTCATGCTCACGGTCTTCTTCGTCGCGTTGAAAGAGAGGGCGTTGACCGGCATCTTGCCGGTGATCGTCACCGAGATGTTCATGCCGAGCACCCAGCAACCGCTCACGGTCAGCGTCGAGATGGTGCCGATGCCGGCGCCGGACAGGCCGCTGCCCTTCTTGAACGTGCCCTTCGCGGAGGAGGAGGTGCAGCTCACCGACTGACCAGCGGTGGTGTCTGTCACGGTGGTGGTCCCGGCCTTTCCGCTGGTGGCCCCGCCCGGCTTGACGGTCCACGTGGCTGCGGTGGCGAAGGCCGGCGCGGCGGCCATGCCGATAATGGCCGCCGTTGCCGCGCTGGTGATCAACGCTTTTCCCAAACGATTGCGAATCGCCCTCACTTCCTTCCGTACGCGGTCCTTGCCCGGTGCCCGGGCGCCGGTCCGACTACGCTGCGCGCGCAGCTCATTGCCGTATGCCATCGATTGGCCGCCGCACATTCCGGACGTAAGGTAACCCGATGGGTGCCGGGTGACCATGCCCCCGGGTAACACTTGGCGGAAGTTCGCCTCAGGTTCCCCTCGCGGCAGCCTGGCTCAGCAGGTCGCGGCAGACGGTGCCCAGGCTGCGGCCGGCCGCCTCCAGCGCCATCGGCAGGGTGCTCGTCTCGGTCAGCCCCGGTGCCACGTTGACCTCGAGGAAGAACGCCTCGCCCGCGGACACGATGAGATCGGTCCGCGACACGTCACGGAGCCCGAGCATGCGGTGCGCGGTGATGGCAGCCTCGGTGGCCGCCTTCGTCTCGGCGGGGCTGAGCCGGGCCGGGACGTGGAATTCCGTCTGTCCCGGGGTGTAGCGGGCGGCGTAGTCGTAGCCACCGGCCACCGGCCGGATCTCCACCGGCGCCAGCGCTTCTGGCCCGCTGCCCAGGTCGATCACCCCGACCGCGACCTCGGTGCCCAGCACGCACCGCTCGATCAGCGCGGTGTCGCCGTAGGCGAAGCAGCTGATCATGGCGCCCGGGAGGTCCTCGGCGCTGCCCACCAGCGTGGCACCGAGAGCCGAGCCGCCCCGGGCGGGCTTGACGAACAGCGGCAGGCGCAGCGTGGCCACGATCCGCTCCAGGACCGCCCCGGCGCCCAGGTCGTGGAACGTCTCCTTGGGCAGGGTCACCGACCCGGGCGTGGCGAGGCCCCCCGCGCGCGCGATCGCCTTGGCGGTCGGCTTGTCGAACGCGAACCGGCAGGCATCCGGCAGTGCCCCCACGTACGGCACGCCGAGCAAGGTGAGGACCTCCTGGATCGAGCCGTCCTCCCCGGATGCGCCGTGGATGGCCGGATAGACCGCACTGGGCGGGTCGGCGATGATCGCCGGGATCAGGCCCGCGTCGGCATCGGCGGTGTCGGCGTCCACGCCCGCCTCGCGGAGCGCGTCGCGGAGCCGGGCCCCCGAGCGGAGCGAGACCTCCCGTTCCGGGGAGAGCCCGCCGGCCAGGATCAGCACGTGCCCAAGATCGCTCATGGGGAGGCCGGGCCGCCCGCCGGGCCGGTCAGTTCTGCCGGGCCGGCCCCGCCGGGCACGGTCCGGGACGGCCCGAAGGTGGCCCTGATCTCGGTTTCCGCGTCCACCACCTCGGCGAGGCGCCGGATCCCCTCCCGGATCCGGGCCGGTTCCGGGAAGCAGTAGGAGAGCCTGAGGTACTCGGCCCCGCCGCCGTCGGCGTAGAACCCGGTGCCGGGGACGTAGGCAACCCGCGACGAGATCGCCCGGGGCAGCATCGACTTGGAGTTCAGGCCGGGCGGAAGCCGCAGCCAGACGTAGAACCCCCCGCCCGGGCGGGTCCACCGGCAACTCTCGGGCATCACCGCGCCGAGCGTGTCCAGCATGGCGTCCCTGCGTTCCCGGTACAGTTCACGGAAGACCTTGATCTGCTCGCGCCACGGCTGGCTGGCGAGGTATTCGCCGACAAGCAGCTGGGCCAGGCTGGAGTTGCACAGCACCGCCGCCTCCGCGGCGAGCACCAGCTTGTCGCGGATCCCCGCGGGCGCCAGGGCCCAGCCCACCCGCAGCCCCGCCGCGACCGTCTTGGAGAACGATCCCAGGTAAACCACGCCGTGGTCATTGTCAGCGCGCAGCGCCCGCCGCGGCTCGGCGTCGAAACCCAGCAGGCCGTACGGGTTGTCCTCGATGATCAGCACGCCTGCCCGCTGGCAGATGCCGAGCACTTCGGGTCGGCGCCGCGCGCTCAGGGTTACCCCGGCCGGGTTGTGGAACGAGGGAACGGTGTAGAGGAACTTCACCCGCTGCCGCTCCGCGTGCAGCCGGGCCAGGCATTCCGCGAGCGCCTCGGGGACCAGCCCGTCGTCGTCCATCGGGACATGGACCACCCGTGCCTGGTAGGACGCGAACGTGCCGAGCGCCCCCACGTAGGACGGGGCCTCGGCGAGCACCACGTCGCCGGGATCGACGAAGATGCGGGTGATCAGGTCGAGCGCCTGCTGCGAGCCGGCCGTGACGACCACCTCGTCGGGATGCGCGTGGATTCCCTCCAGCGCCATCACTTCGCAGATGCCCTCGCGCAGCGCGGGGTCGCCCTGCGCCGATCCGTACTGGAGCGCGACCGCGCCGCGCTGGGCGACTAGCTGTCCGGCCATGTCGCCCACCGCGTCGAGGGGGAGCGCGGTGACGTAAGGCATCCCGCCGGCCAGCGAGACGATCTCCGGCCGGGCAGCCACGGCGAACAGGGCCCGGATCTCCGAGGCGGCCATGTCCTTCGCCCGGGCAGCGTACCGGCCGACGTGCGCGTCCACCAGTGACCCGTGCGAGGGGGCGGCGTGCCCCTCCGGCGGGCTTGTGCGGGACTGTTCATCGGCGCGGCTGTTGCGCGCGGGCTCAGTTGGCACGATCCTTCCTCCCGGTCGTGGGTACCATGTCAGGGTACGGGGCTCGTGGCATCCCGCTCGCGCTATCCGGCAGTTGCTTCCTGCGGTGCGGAGGCCGGGCCCTCACTCGGGAAGAACTGCTTTCGGACCAAGGGGTGCCGGTGCCGCGCCGCCTCGCCAGCGTCACGCTTGACAATTTGGACGACCTGCCGCATAAGTGCCGCAAGTGCGTCTTCTGGGAACTCGACCCGGTCAGTCACGCCCGTGCCCAGGAGGTCGGCGATCCCGCGCTGGAAAAGGAGGCGTGGGTCTCCGCGATGCTCCTCGAATGGGGAAGCTGCGGGAAGATTGCCTACGTAGACAGCGTTCCCGCCGGTTACGTCCTGTACGCTCCGCCGCTGTACGTCCCGCGGTCCGTTGCCTTTCCTACCAGCCCCGTCAGCGGTGACGCCGTCCTTTTGATGACGGCCAACATTCTCGCCGAATTCCAGGGGGGCGGGCTGGGCCGGATGCTGGTGCAGGGCGTCGCCAAGGATCTCACCCGGCGCGGCGTCAAAGCGATCGAGGCGTTCGGAGACCTTCGCGGGGACGGCATTTCGTGCATGCTGCCCGCGGACTACCTGCTGGCGGTGGGGTTCAAGACGGTCCGGCCGCATCATCACTTTCCGCGGCTGCGGCTGGAGTTGAAGACGACCGTCTCCTGGCGCGAGGACGTGGAGGTCGCGCTGGAGCGTTTGCTCGGCTCGATGACTCCAGAGCGTGCGCTACGACTCGCCTGAGCCGGCCTGGTACCAGGTCAACCCCGATAACTGCCCGTGTTGGGCGGGCGCCTGGCGCCACGGTTACCGGGCTGCGTCCAGCCTCGCGCGCTGCTCCGCGGTCAGCTCCAGGTCGACGGCGGCCAGGCTTTCGTCCAGTTGCGCCACCGATGAGGCACCGACCAGCGGGATCATCGGGACCTCCGCGCCGATCAGCCAGGCCAGCACCACCTGGTTGACCGTCGCGCCGGCGTCCTTGGCCACCTCTCGCAGCGCCGTCAGCCGGGCGGGCGTGCCCGGGTGGTCGAACTCGGCGTCCAGCGGCTTGTCGTCGCGGGCGTAGGCGCCGTTCAGTAGCGGCGAGTAGGCGACGATCGCGAGCTGCGGTTCGGCCCGCAGGTAGCTGAGCAGGTCGCCGCTCAGCACACCCTGCTCGCCGTCCGGGGAGAGCGTGCCCGGCAGGTCGGTGCGCGGCCGCAGGTAGCTGTAGTGGTACTGCAGCACCTCGTAGCCGGGCACCCCGGCCGCCGCGGCCAGGCTGCGGGCCCGTTCCACCCGCCATGCCCAGTGGTTGCTCACGCCCAGCAGGCCCACGGTGCCCTCGGCCACCAGCGCGGCGAAGGCAGCCACGGTCTCGGCCAGCGGCACCGCCGGATCCTCGATGTGCGCGTACAGCAGGTCCAGCCTGGGCACGCCGAGCCGGTCCCGGCTGCGTTCGGCGGACTCGCGGATCACCCGGGCCGACAGCCCCTCGGCGTTGTCGATGAAGCCGGTACCCGGGGCCAGCGGCCGGGCCCCGAGCTTGGTCGCGATCACGATCTCCTCACCGGCGCCGCGGCTGCGCCGCCAGCGGCCGAGCAGCTCCTCGCTCTCCCCGCCCTGGGTGCCGTTGACCCAGTACGCGTAGTTGTCGGCGGTGTCGATGAAGGTGCCGCCCGCCGCCACGTACCGGTCCAGGATCGCGAACGAGGTCGCCTCGTCGGTCGCCGTGCCGAAGCGCATGGCGCCGAGGCTGAGCACGCTCACCTCGCGGCGTGCCTTCGGGTCCGTGCCAATCGTGCGGTATTTCATGTGGGTTCCTCTCCAGCCACCCGGTCCCGCCCGGACGCTGAGCACAAGTCTGGATGCTGGAGCGCGCTCTAGGTCAAACCACCCACCCGATGGTCACGCGCCGGCCCTGGCCAGGGGGGCGGTCCCCCTTGCCCATGGCACCCTTTGCCACATGGGCGTGCCACGCCGCGGGACAGGCGGACCTGCGTACCGCCCTGGCGCGATGACGAACGCTCGCCCGCCCCGGGGCCAGGCGGGTTACAGGAAGTCGGCGAGCTCGCGGAGCAGGGCCGACTTGGAACGGGCACCGACGAGTTCCTTGACGACCTCGCCGCCGGCGAACACGCCAAGGGTCGGGATGTTCAGAATCCCGTACTTCTGGGTGACCGCGGGGTTCTCGTCGACGTTCAGCTTCACGATGTCGAGCTTGTCCCCGTGCTCCTCGGCAATCGCGTCAAGGACGGGCGCGATCATCTTGCACGGGCCGCACCATTCGGCCCAGTAGTCGACGAGCACCGTCTTGTCGTTCTTGAGTACGTCCGCCTCGAACGTCTCGTCGGTCACCTTCTTGGTGCCCATCAATGATCTCCCATCGATCAGTAGGTGTCTTGCGGGTTCGTCCCGCCCGAGAGGTAGCGCTCGGCGTCCAGCGCCGCGGCACAGCCCGTGCCGGCCGCAGTGACGGCCTGCCGGTAGGTGTGGTCCACCACGTCGCCAGCGGCGAACACGCCGGGGATCGCCGTCCTGGTGGACGGCTGGTCGACCAGCAGGTAGCCCTCGGAGTCGGTGGCCAGTTGCCCGCGGAACAGTTCGCTGCGCGGGTCGTGGCCGATCGCCACGAACAGGCCGCCCACCGCCAGCTCGCTCTCCTCGCCGGTCACCGTGTCACGCAGCCGCACGCCGGTGATCTTGGCATCGCCGAGGATCTCGGTGACCTGGCTGTTCCACCGGAACTTGATCTTGGGGTTGGCGAGGGCGCGCTCTTGCATGATCTTGGAGGCGCGCAGCGCGTCCCGGCGGTGGATCACCGTGACCGTCTTGGCGAACCTGGTCAGGAACAGCGCTTCCTCCATGGCCGAGTCGCCGCCGCCGACCACCGCGATTTCCTGCTCGCGGAAGAAGAACCCGTCGCAGGTCGCGCACCAGGACACGCCGTGCCCGCTGAGCTTCTTCTCCCCGGGCACGCCCAGTTCCCGGTACCGCGACCCGGTCGCGATGATCACGGCGCGGGCCAGGTAGGTCTCGCCCTCGGAGATCACGCGCTTGGGGTCGGCGGCCAGGTCCACCTCGGTGACGTCCTCGGCGAGCAACTGCGCGCCGAACCGCTCGGCCTGCTTGCGCACCGCGTCCATCAGGTCCGGGCCGAGGATGCCGTCGGGGAAGCCGGGGAAGTTCTCCACGTCGGTGGTGTTCATGAGCGCGCCGCCAGCGGTCACCGACCCCTCGAATACGAGGGGCTTGAGCTGGGCACGCGCGGCGTACAGCGCGGCCGTGTACCCGGCGGGACCCGATCCGATGACGATGAGGTCGTGAATGGCGCTCACGGTCTGATTTGCCTTTCGCTTGACTAGCACCGGCGTCAACCGATCCTAGGGCCTGGAGATTCCCGAAACCGGCCGGGCGCGCGGCGGCCGCGGGTTTGGGGCTGGCGGGGCGGGCAACGGCCAGACTGGCAGCCGGCATAACGCCGTCTGCCAGCCCGCCGCAGCCCGCCGGCGCACCGCCGGACCGGGCGGGGGGAACGCGGGAGGTGGTTTCCGGAAGGCTGGCCTGGTTCCGTGGCCAGCCCTTAACCGGAGCCGGGCAGGGTGACCGTGGCTAGCACGCGGCTCGCGGGTGTGGTGCATTCGCCGGCGACCACCAGTGCCCGCAGGGTGCCCGGGCGCTGGCCGGGGACCACGATGATGGTCGCCGGGCGGCCCTGGTACTTGGCCAGGTCGACCAGCAGAGGGCGCTTGCCGCCGGTGACTTGTGCGACACAGGCCGGCGACCGCGCGGAGGGGCCGTTGGCCGGGGCGGGCAAGGTGGGGCCGGCGCCCGTGGCCGCGTGCTGGCGGGACCGCGTGAGTACGGCGGTGACCTGGGCCTTCAGTTGGCCAGGCTGGTAGTTCGTGCCGCTGCTGACCACGCGGGGATAGGACGCCATACTGCCTGAGGCGCCGATGGCCGCCGACCCGCTGCCGCCAGCCGTCATGCCGGGGGCCGCGGCCTTGGGCTCAGAGACCGGGGCTCGTTCGCTGGCGGCGGTGCCTGCCGTGGAGTTCCCCGACACCAGCCGGACCACCCCGTAGCCGCCGCCGGCGACGACGGCGACCGCGGCCGTGACGGCGGCAACGCGCAGCGCCAGGACGGACCGGCGGGCCCCCGCGGGCGGCCGCGCGGGCCGGCCCGCCCGCTGCCCGGGGGAACCGGCGGCACCGTTCCGCGCGTGGCTACCTGCCCCGGCGGCACCAGCGGCAACGGTGGCGTCGGCCGCGGCGCCGTCCGTCGTGGTAGCGGCCCGGGCCGCGGCCTCGGCGGCGATCGCCGTCTCGATCCGCGCGGTCAGCGCTTCCGGCATCGGCGGCGCGGCGGACCGGGTGAGCAGCGCCGTCACCTCGGTCAGCTGCGCGTCCAGCCCGGCACAGCGCGGGCACGCCGCCAGGTGCGCGGACACCCGCGCAGCCTTACGGCGCGACAGCAGTTCCTCCCGGAACGCCGCCAGCGTCTCGGCGTCGGCATGCCCCCTCACAGCCTGGGCTCACCTCCTCCTTCCGCAGGTGAGACGCGCCCGGTCCCCGGGTGGTTCCCCGGTTGCGGGCCGTCATGCGGCCCGGCAGGCACCGGGGCGGCCCCGGGGGCCCGCGGCTCGCCCTGGCCGCGCAGGTGGGCCAGCCTGGGCAGCAGCCGGGCACGGCCGCGCGCGCAGCGGCTTTTCACCGTGCCCGGCGAGATGCCCAGCACCGCGGCGGCGTCCGCCACCGAGTACCCCAGCATGTCCACGAGCACGAGCACCGCCTGCTGATCGGGCGCCAGCGTGCGCAGCGCGGCCATCACGTCCAGCGCGGTGTCGGCGCTCGCTTCCGCGCCGGGCCCGGCCGGCCCGGGGGAAAGGACATCCATCGCCCGTTCGTCCAGGCCGCCGACGGTGGGCCTGGCCGCGCGCCGCCTGAGCCGGTCCAGGCACGCGTTGACGACGATGCGATGCAGCCAGGTGGTGACCGCGGAATCCCCGCGGAACCCGCTGGCCTGCCGGAACGCGGAGATCATCGCGTCCTGGAGCGCGTCGGCCGCCTCCTCGGGGTCCCCCAGCGTGCGGACCGCCACCGCCCACAGCCGGTCCTTGTGGCGGGTGAACAGCAGGCCGAAGGCGTCGGCGTCGCCGTTGACGTGCCGCCGGAGCAGTTCGGTATCGGGCGGCTGTTCCCCGGGCAGGGCCGTCAGGACGATCCCCGGACGACGACGTCGAACACATCGGCCTGGTAGTGCCCGGACTGGCCGGCCTGCGGCGCCAGCTTGGTGAACCAGATCAGCACGAACTCGCCGGAGGTGGTGCCATGCCCGGTGAAGGTGACCGAGCCGACCGCGTTGCCCGATTTGCCCACCGTGGTGAACCCGGGCGGCGGCGCCGTGGCCGTGCCCGTGCCGGCGTTGCCGACCTCGACGCGGACGTGCGTGCCCGGCACGTCGCCGAAGGTCACCGTCACCGACGACACCTTGACGCGCCTGCCCATGTCCAGCATCAGGCCGGTGCCGCCGTACAGGTTGCCGAAGCGCGGCGACCCGCGGTAGGAGTCGGTCGTCCAGCTGGTCCCGGACTGCTTGTCGATCGCCAGGTTTGCCTGGCTCACGTTGTCGCCTCCGTTGGGGCCGAACGCGACCGCGCTCCCGGGCACCAGGACGGTCGCTGGCACGGCGGTGGGTGAGGGGCGATGGGTGGGCCGGTGGGTGGCCGTCGATCCCGAGCCGGGGTGGCGGAGCACCCACACCCCGGCCCCGATCGCCCCGATCACCAGGATCGCGGCGATGATCCCCAGCACGCGGCCGGTACCGGAGCCCCGGCCCGGCATGGTGTCGCGGCCCCGGGCCGCCCGCCGCGGCGGGCCACCGCGCTGCCGGTAGGACGGGCCAGGCGCAAGCATGGCCGGGCCGGTGCCGGTGGCGTAGCCTCCGGGCGGGCCCACCGGCGGCGGCGCGGCCGGCGCGGGTATCACCCGGTTCAGCGCCGTGGCCAGCACGGCGGGCGTGGTGACCGACGGGCTGCCGTCGGCGGCGCGCTCGAAGAGGACGCGGCAGGCGACGTCATCGATGCCGGCCGGCACGCCGGCCCGGACCTGCCGCGGGCTGCACGGGTGCCCGTCGACCTCGGGGGCGGGCGGCAGCGACGGCCAGTCGCCGCCCGGCCAGTGGGCGGTAAGCGCGGCGTAGAGCAGTTTCCCCAGGCCGTGGGTGTCGGCCAGGGCCGGGTCGTCCGCGGTGACACCGGATAGGGCCGCGTCGATGCCCAGGCCGACGACCTTCACACCGCCGCCGGCCGTCCAGCGCAGCGAGTCGGGGTTCAGGCACAGGTGGGCGACGCCCGCGGCGTGCGCGACGGCGAGCGCCTCGGCGCCCTGGGCGATGATCTCCGCGCCCTGGACGGGGTCGAGCGGCCCGTCGGCCAGCAGGTCCTCCAGGGAGTCCCCGGCCACCCACTCCATCACGACGTAGGCGTGGTCCCAGTCCTCTTCCACGTCGAACACCTGCGCCAGCCGGGCGTCGGTGAGCCGGCTGGCCGCCCGGGCGGCGGTCACCGCGTCGGCGATGCGCGGGAACCCACGAGCGAAGGTCAGTACGGCGACGGGCCGGGCGAGCGTTTCGTCGATCGCCTTCCAGGCGGCCCACCCACTGCTGGCGCTGACCCGGTCTTCGAGCCGGTATCGCCCGCCCAGGCGGGTACCCGGTTCCGAGATGAAGGTGCTCATGGGTATGCAGGCAAGAGCGGGGCAGGCCCTCGACCCTCCTTCCGCGCCCCCGGGGTGACCAGCAGTCTGACGGACATCATCATCCCGCCGACACCATCGTAGGCCGCGCACCTGGGCGGGCCGAAGTCCGCGCCGACCAGCCGCGCAAACCGTTACCTGTCAGTGACTCGCCCGGCCCGGCGGAAGCTCCCACCTCACTCAGCGCCCCAGCCTGGTCCGCAGCCCGCTGCCGAGTTCGGTCAGCTCGCTGACCCCGAACGCCTTGGCGAACAGCACGTACAACAGCAGCGCACCGCTCCCGCCGACGATGACGGTGATGATGCCGAACACGGGCCCGGGGGACAGGATGACGCCGACGGAGAAGGTGATCGCGAGCGCGAAGATCGCGCCGGGGACGGCCGCGAGGTGCATCCGGAGCAGGCTGCTGGCGATCCGGTAGCCATCCAGCCCGCGCATGCGCCGGGACAGGATGCGCCACGCGATGAGCGTGCCGGCCAGGTTCGCAATCCCGAACGCGGCGGCCACTCCTTCGACCACGTGACCGGCCGGCAGTGCCGCCAGGGAGAACAGGCTCAGCGCGATGTTGGCGAGCATCACCGCGACCCCGATGTACATCGGCGTCCTGCTGTCGTGCATGGCGTAGAACACGCGCAGCATGAGCTGGAACATCATGTACGGGACCAGGCCGAGGGAGAAGATCCCGAACACCGCGCCGATGTACTTCGCGTCGGCGGCAGTGGTCTGGCCGTACCCGAACAGCGCCTCGGCGAACGGCGCGCCCAGCACGAGCAGGAACAGCGAGGCGGGCACCACGACCGCCGAGGACAGCCGGACGCCCCCGGAGAAGTCCCGCTTGACGTCGCCGAATCTGCGCTCGGCGGCGTGCGCGCTCATCCGCGGCAGCAACGCCGTGATCACCGAGATGCCCACGATCGCGTACGGCATCTGGAACAACTGCCAGGCAAAGCTGTAGGTGGGGAACCCGTCGTAGGACGCGTGCCGGTAGGCCGCGTTGGCCACGTTCTGCACCACCAGGAACGAGATCTGCGTGGTGAGGATGTAGCCGAACAGCGGGCCGGCCATCCGCGTGATCTCGGCCACCTCGTTCCGGCGGAAGTCGAAGCGCGGCCGCCAGCGGAACCCCACCCGGCGCAAGAACGGGATCAGCGCCACGGTCTGCGCCACGATCCCGAGCGTGGTGCCGAACCCGAGCAACTGGATCTGGCCGGTGGTGAGGGTGGAGCCGGACGATCCGATGCCGCCGAGCGCGACGAACAGCAGCAGGACGGCGATCACCACGACGTTGTTGATGACCGGGGTCCACATCGGCGCCGCGAAGTGCCCCCGGGCGTTCAGCACCCCGCCGGCCAGCGAGCTGACGCCGTAGAAGAAGATCTGCGGGATGAAGAAGAACGCGAAGATCAGGGTGAGGTGGCGCACGGGCGGGGTAAGGCCGTGCGCGTACAACTCCACCAGCAGGCCCGCGGCCAGCGTGGCGACCAGGGTCAGCGCGGCCAGCGCCATCGTCGCCAGGGTGAACATCCGCTGGTCGTAGGCCTCGCCGCCGTCGGCGTCCCGCTTTGCGGCGTTGACCAGCAGCGGCACCACGACGCTGGTCAGGATGCCGCCGAGCATCAGGTCGTACACCGCGTTCGGCAGCGTGTTCGCGTTGTTGTACGCCGCCGAGGCCCCCGCGGACACGCCAAGCGCGTAGGCGAGCACCAGGGTGCGGAGGAACCCGGTGCCCCGCGAGGCGAGGGTGCCCAGCGCCATGACGCCGCTGGAGCGGACGACGCTCGTGTCCTCGGGGTTGACCCGGCCGGGACGCTGCGCCGGCCCGCCCGCGGCGTGCTTAGCGGTACGGTATGGCCCCGGTGCCGGCCGGCCGCGGCCCGCCGGCCGCCCGCTCATGTCAGCGGCGGTCTGCCCGGCCCGGGGCGGTGGCGTGCTCATCGTCCTCCCTTGCTGGCTGGGGCTCCCTCACGCTTCCCGGACCGACGCTACCGGGTTCACCTCCTTCATTTGCCGGATCGCGCGGGCTCGGCATCGGGTCAAGCTCTTCGGCTTCCGCGCCGGCGCCGCCATCCTGCGGGCCGCCGCGGCGGATCGCCCGCATGGCGGCGGACAGCACGAACACCACGAGCGCCACGCTGATGATGACGATCGCCAGGGTCCCGAAATGAGTTGCGGTCACCGTCAGGCTGACCGGCCCGCCCGGCAGGACCACGCCCTCCGGGGTAGCCAGCCTCAGCGTGAGCTCGGTCGAGCCGGCGGCCGCCGCCTGAATCGGGATCTTGACCGTCACCTGGGCCTTGCTCTGCACCTTGATGGTCTTGGTGAACGGCCAGCCGATGACCACATGGTCCACGCGCGGTGCGGTGACCTTCAGCCGCACCGTGACCGGCTGCGGCAGGTTGTTCCGTACCGACACGGGTACGTCGCCTTGCTTGCCGCCGAGCGTCACCCGCGGCGAGCCGACGATCTTGACCTGCCGCAGTTGCGCCTGGACGAAAGCCAGCTCACGGTGCAGCAACTGCCTCGCCGGGCGCTGGTCGCGCTTGCTCCCGCGCCAGGCCGAGGACACCACGGCATCCACCGCGGTGGACAGGTAACCCCGGCCGCGGGTCAGGATGCTGTCCAGCAGCCCTTTCTGCACGGCGAGGTTGTCGCGTACCTGGCGCAGCAGCGACCCGGACAGCTCGCCGGGGCCCACGCGGTGCAGCGGCGGCTGCTGCCGGGCCGGCGATCCCGGCCAATCAGTGGCGGCCAGGCTGCCCAGCGTGGCCGGGTGCAGCCACGGCGTGTCGGCCGTCTCCGCCAGCAGCGCACTGATCAGGTCCGGCGCGGGGTCCCAGCGGCGGGGCGGGGCGGCGACGACCGCGCGGGCCGGGCCGGGTTCCGCGGCGATCATCGCCGTTTCGGCCAGGAACAACTGCTCCTTCGCGAACGCGGCGGCCTGCCGGGCCTGGCCGCGGGCGCTGGCCGGCGTCGCGGTGGGGCCGGGCGACACGCCGGGGATCTGGCTGCGCCGCAGCGACAGGATCTCGCTGAGGCCGTGGTCGGCGAGCAGGACGTGCATCTGGTGGCCGGACCCGTCCGGCGTGGTGGTGACCGCGGTGGGCGTGTAGCTGACCGAAGTGGACGGCGGCATCAGCCTGCTGTCCAGGATCACCGCGCGGACCCGCTGCTTGGCGGCCAGTTCCTCGAGGACCCCGTAGTTCGCCTCACCGCCCGCGGGCCAGGCCAGCTGGCCGATGCTGGCCGGAGTGGCCTGCTGCGCCCGGCCCAGGATCTTCTGCGCCGCGGCGTTGCCGTCGTTGAAGGCGGTGGTGAGCTCGCCGACCAGCCCCCGGTGGGCCAGGGCGGCCAGGTCTACGTCGGCGTAGGGGGTGACGAAGAAGTCCTGCTGCGCGGTCACGGCCTTGACCTCGCTGAGCCAGGCCGCCGCCGCGTGGCTGGGCTGCTGCTTTGTCCCGCCCGCGCAGTCCTCCCGGGCTCCGACGCGGTAGGCCGCTTGCATCGCCGCGACCTCGCTGAGCAGGGCCGGGTCGATGGCCCAGGTCAGCTTGGCGCTGCGCCCGTCGGCGGACTGCCCTCCCGCCAGCAGGTTGGCCAGCCGCCCGCCGGGGGCCACGCTGGCCGCCAGCTCGTTGGTGAGCAGCGCCGAGCACGCCCCGCGCTGCGGCGTGTCGATCAGCGGCCAGACCCAGCCGATGTGCAGCGGCTTCACCGTGCGCGCCGCCGATTTCCCCGGCCAGAACGGGAGAAACGTGCGCGCCGCGTCCAGTTCGGCGCCCGCGCTGGTGAGCTGGGCGGCGAGCGGGTACACCCCGAACGTGCGCATGCCCGCCCGGGTCACGTCCAGGGTCAGCGACCAGGACCGGGCCGCGTGCGCGGGGATCCGGGACGGCAGGGTGAGCTGCGCGCCCGGCACCGGCGTCGCCAGGGCCGCACCGGGTTGTCCCGCTATGTATTCGCGCATGGACTGCCGGCTGGACAGGGCGATACCGGACGACCAGAGCTGCACCGAGAGGCCCGCCAGCGGCGCGGCCGCCGGGTTGGCGACCAGCCCCGACACGGTGACCTTGCCCTTGGGCTGCGCGATGGTGGGTGTCATCGACGTGATCGCGATCCACGGATGCGGGTGCGCCGCGGAACGGTCCGCGGCGGCCGCTGGCCCGGCCGCCGCGGGCACGGCCGGAAGCAGCCCGGCACCGGCCGCCGCGGCCAGCGCGGCGAGCCGGAGGCCCTGCCTTCGCCCCCGATGCCGCTGACACGCCATGCCGAAATGCTATTGCCGATCGTCGGCTGCCGTTACGCGCCGCGATCATCGCCCAGGTTGCGTGGGTGCCCGGCCATTTCGCTTCCCGGCCGGGAGCCCCTACCCTCGTGCCGTGCCGGATTCCGCTGAGCTCACCCCGCGGCAGCGCCGCGCCGCTGCCGCGATGCTGCGTGAGCCTGCGGCGGCAACGTCTGACCTGGCACGCCTGTTCGCCGCGGACGGCCACGAACTCGCCCTGGTCGGCGGGAAGATCCGGGACGTCTTCCTGGGCCGCCACAGCAAGGATCGCGAGTTCGATCTGGCCACGGACGCGCGGCCGGAGCAGGTGCGCGAGATCACCGCGCGCTGGGCCGACACGATCTGGGAGACCGGGATCGAGTTCGGCACCGTGGGCCTGCGCAAGGGCGACGCCGTTTTCGAGATCACCACCTACCGGAGCGATAAGTACCAGCCGGGCTCGCGCAAGCCCGGGGTGATTTACGGCCGGTTCCTGGAGGAGGACCTGGCCCGGCGCGACTTCACGGTCAACGCCATCGCGGCACGGCTGCCGTCGCTGGAGCTCGTCGATCCGTCCGGGGGAATGCGTGACCTGCGGGCCAAGGTACTGCGTACGCCGGGACGGCCAGAAGACTCGTTCAACGACGATCCGCTACGGATGCTCCGCGCGGCCCGGTTCACCGCGGAACTCGGGTTCGCCGTGGTGCCCGAGGTGCGGGCGGCGATGACCGCGATGGCCGGCCGGCTGTCGATGGTGTCGGCGGAACGGATCAGCGCCGAGCTGACCAAGCTCATCTGCTCCCCCGGGCCCGACGGGCCGGTGCGCGGCATATCCCTGCTGGTGGACACCGGGATCGCGGACCTGATCCTGCCGGAGGTGCCCAAGCTCCGGCTGGAGCGGGACGAGCATTTCCGGCACAAGGACGTCTACCAGCACTCACTGACCGTCCTGGCGCGGGCCACCACGCTCGAGCCGGCGTACGGGCTGCACGAGGACCTGGTGGTCCGGCTCGCCGCCCTGCTGCACGATATCGGCAAGCCCAAGACGCGCCGCGCGCTGCCTGGTGGCCAGGTCACCTTCCACCACCATGAAGTGGTCGGGGCGGCCATGGCCAGGGAGCGGCTCACCGCGCTGCGCTTCCCCGCCGCCGTGGTCGCGGACGTGTCCGAGCTGATCGCGCTGCACCTGCGGTTCCACGGTTACGGGGGGGGCGAGTGGACCGATTCGGCTGTCCGGCGTTATGTACGGGACGCGGGCCACCTGCTGACCCGGCTGCACGTGCTGACCCGGGCCGACTGCACGACGCGGAACAAGGCCAAGGCACAGCGCCTCGAGCGTGCCTACGACGACCTGGAAAGGCGGATCGCTGTCCTGTCCGAGCAGGAGGAACTGGACAAGATCCGGCCCGACCTGAACGGCACCGAGATCATGCAGATCCTGAGGCAGCCGCCGGGGCCGCTCATCGGCAAGGCCCGCCGTTACCTGCTCGACGAGCGCATGGAGCACGGCCCGCTGGGCCGCGACCGGGCCACTCAGAAATTGCTGCGCTGGGCCGAGGCGGAGGGCTTGGACGTACCTGGCGGGCCCGGCGAGGGCGGGCGGCTGAGCAGCCAGTAGCCGCCCGCCGCGACCGCATACCCGGCCGCGACCGCCGCGATGATCGCCGGCGACTTGCCGTTGAGCGGCATGAAGATCGCGCTCAGCAGCGCGCCCACGGCCAACGAGACGTTGAACATCACGTCGTAGAAGGCGAACACCCGGCCACGGTAAGCGTCGTCCACGTCCTCCTGCAGCACGGTGATGACGCAGATCGCCATGCCCTGCAGGCTCAGGTACAGCGCGAAGCCGAACCCCAGGTAGCCGAGCGGATTGAAGGTCCCACCCAGCACGGCGGTCGCCACCGCGCTGGTCAGGAGCGCCAGCGTGATGACGGTCGGCTTGGCCAGCCGCCTGGTGGCGGGCGGGACGACTAGCGCGGCGCAGCCGTAGCCGACCGCGGAGACCGTCGCCAGCACCACGACGTGGCCCTCGGCCACCGGGGCGCTCGACGGGTAGAAGTAGTTCCGGTACAGCAGGACCGTCAGCACGGACAAGATCCCGAACAGGAACTTGGCGGCGCCGGTGGCGCCGAGCCCGGTCGCCGGGCCGCGGCGCCTGGCGACGTACCGCGCCGCGTCCACCAGGTCGGCCAGTACCCCGTTCAGGTCGCTCAGCAACCGCCCGGGCAGTGCCCCGGGCGCGAACTGCGGGCCGAGCAGGTCGCGGCTCATCGTGGCGGCAACCAAGCCGGCCAGCACATAGCAGGCGCAGGCCACCAGCAAGGTGATGGCGGCGCCGCGCTCGGTGTCGCCGGTGGCCGCGTTCAGGCCGAGGGCGGCGATCCCGCCGATCGCGCCGACGATCCCGCCCACGGTCGGGGACACCGAGTTGGCCATCACCAGCTTGTCCTCGGCGACCACGTGCGGCAGGGCCGCGGACAGCGACGCCAGAAAGAACCGGTTCACGCCCAGCACCAGCAGCACGGCCACATACACCGGTAGCCCGTGGCCGCCGGACGCCATGATGGCCGCGGTCACGACCACGAACGCGGAGCGGAGCAGGGCCGACAAGACCAGGATCTGGCGGCGCGACCAGCGGTCGATGAAGACCCCGGCAAACGGGCCGATGACCGAGTACGGCAGGTACAAGACGGTGAACGCCACCGCGGCCGCGGACGGGCTCGGAAACGTGCTCGCGTTGAAGAACACGTACGTGCCCACGCCGGCGGTGACGACGCCGTCCCCGGTCTGGGAGATCAGCCGTACCGTGAACAGCCGCCGGAAATTCCGCTCCGCCAGCACGCTGCGCAGGTCGGCCAGGAGAGACGCGCGGGCCACCCGCCCAGCCTAACGGTGTTCGAATGCTGGCCGGGTTGGCCCGGGCGGCTCCGGTTAGCGCTCCGTCTCGCCGCGGATGAACTTCTCTACCGCGTCCCGCGCGGCGTCGTCGCCGTACTGCTCGGGCGGGGACTTCATGAAGTAGCTCGCGGCGGACAGCAGCGGGCC
>Ga0126379_10000884_pt1 | contig 17497 bp, 16 predicted proteins | sample PanSoiMetPlot_24_FD_92640 | JGI IMG/M metagenome (GOLD analysis project Ga0126379, IMG submission 92640) | Tropical forest soil microbial communities from Panama - MetaG Plot_24 | ecosystem: Environmental > Terrestrial > Soil > Tropical forest > Bulk soil | place: Panama | collected 2016-02-17
CGACGCTCGTGCTGCTGAGCGAGAGCCACACGCCCATCACGAAGGGGTAGGCGATGAACAAGCCCAGCAGCACGACGGTGGGGGCGAGCAGGATGAAGGCGAGCAGGCGCTCGCTCTCGAGGAAGCGCGTCAGCCCCGTCGGGCCCGTCGTGACCGGGTGGGGCAGGGCCACCTCGATGCGCGCGGCGGTTCCCGATCCTCCGGAGATGGGTCGTGGCTTCATGGCGTCACCGGCGTATCTTCAGCTCGCACGGTTCGACCGCTGCCCTTCATGCTGCGGAGTCTCCATCGACCCCTCCTCGGGGCGGCCGGGCTACCCGGCCACCTGTGCCCGGCGGTGAACAGCGCCCTTTTCTCCCATGTTCGAGCGCCGCCGCCGCCGGCGCAATCTGTACCTTCGGTCGTGATGGAGGAGCGCCCGCGCTCAGGACTCGTACACCTTCTTGAGTTCGCCATCCGCCCACTTCACGGCGTCCTCGGCCTTCATGCCCTGGACGGCCTTCGCGTACATGTCGACCACGATGTACTTCGAGAACACCTCGGTGGCCTTGCCCGACGACGGCCCGGCGTAGCCGAAGATGCGCGTGCTCCGCGCCGCGGTCCGGAACAGCTGCAGGGGCTTGTCGATCCGGTTCCACATCGCGCTCTTCTCCCAGATCGTCGTGGCGGCCACGCTGTAGCCCTCGCAGACCTGGAACCACTTATCGAAGTTCTCCGGCTTGTGAAGCCAGCGCAGGAAGTCCTTCGCGAGCTTCTGGTTCTTCGAGTACTTCATGAGGCCGTGCCCGTTGTTGAAGTACAGCGGGAACTGCCCGACGGCGCCGGCCAGGGGGTACAAGGCGTGGTCGATGTCGAGATACATCGGCTCGCCCTTGTCGTCCTTGATCTTCTCCTTCTGCCGCTTGGCGACGATGTAGATCGAGGCGCCGTTCAGCGTCGCGCAGATCTCGCCGGCATGGAAGGCCCGGTTGTTGTTGGTATCGTCCCAGGCGAGACCGCCCTCGTCGCACGCTTCCTTCCACAGGGCCTGCATGTACTTCACGGACTCGATCGCGCCCTTCGAGTTGATCGTCACCTTCTTGCCGCTCGCGTCGGTCTCGGCGCCGCCGAACGACCAGAGCAGCGGATAGCTCCATGTCGGCGCGTCGCCGAACGTGTGGCCGAGCGTCTGGCCGTAGGGATGCCCCTTCTTCTTGAGGGCGGTCGCGGCGCGACGCAATTCGTCCCATGTCTTCGGGAACCCGTCGACGCCCACTTCCTTGAACCACGACTTGCGGTAGGCGATGGCATTGCCGACGATCGAGTGCGGCATGCCGAGCCACTTGCCGCCCACCTGGAACGAGGGCTTGAACACCTCGTAGAAGCCGCCCTGGTCCTTGGCCACGTCGTTGGCCACGTCGCTCATGTCGACCAGTGCGCTCTGGTACAGCTGCGGCCAGTTGTAGAAGAGCATGAACAGGTCCGCGCCCGAGCCCGACTGGATGGCCGCGGTGATCCGCGGCTGCACGTCGTTGGCGTTGATGGTCTCGAGCGTGATCTCGGCGCCGAGCGCCTTGCCGGCCTCGGGCATCTGGCGCTTCAACTCGACGTCCGCCTCGGGGATGAAGTCCACCCAGCGCACGATGTGCAGCTTGGCGCCCTGGGCCCAGGCCGGAGCGCGCCGCGCGGCGAGGATGCCCTCGATTCCGCCCGCGGCGAGCGCGCCGAGGCCGGCGGCCTTGACGAATCCGCGCCGGCTCATGCCATCGCGCGCCGGCGCCAGTGACGTGGGGGTGCAGTTGTCCATCTCGTTCGTCCTCCTCGACGGGTGAACCGGCTCGTATCCGACAGCGCTCCGACGGGATGCTCTCGTTGCGATCACGACCGGACGATCGCTGCCGCAAATGCGCGAGACTCTGGGCGGGGAGTCTCGGCCGCGCGCGGAAAGGTCGTCACAGAGTCGTTTCGATTGGTGAGCTCTTCTACCGTAAAGCGTCGCCAATTCTAAACAAATGACATGCACGTGTCAACAACACAACGGCTCAGGCGGTGCCCAGCCGAGCGGGGCGCGGCGGGCGCAAGGTAAGACCGAGGACGACGCCCATGGCCGCGACGGCGAACGAGCCGGCGAACAGGCCACGATAGGTCCCGAGCGCGTCGTGGATGACGCCCCCGGCGAACGATCCGAGACCCATCCCGATGCACGAGATGAAGAAGACCCAGCCGTAGGCCGTGCCCATCACCGCCTCGCCGAAATACTCGCGCGTGATCACGGCATACAGCGGCATGACGCCGCCGTAGGCCAGGCCGAAGACCAGCGACAGCGCCCACAGGGACCCCGCGGTGGTCGCGAGCAGGTAGACGGGGATCAGCGCCGCCTGCAGCGCGAGCATGGCGATCAGCGTCCGTTTGGCGCCAAGGCGGTCGGCGATCGCGCCGGTGCCCAGGCGCCCGGCGATCGAGGAGAGGCCGGATGCGCCGAGGATCGTCGCCGCGACCATGCTCGCCACTCCCTGGTCGATCGCGTGCGAGACCAGGTGGAAGAGGGGGCCGGAATGCGCGGCGCAACAGGCGAAGTGCGTGAGCGCGATGGCCCAGATCGGCCACGTGCGGAGCACCTGCCACATGGTCGGCTGCGCGCCCGGTGACCCGCGCTCGGCGGCGGCGGAGCGACTTCGATCGACGGCCGCCGTCGCCGGTCGGAGAAGCAAGGCGGAGGGGATCACCACCAGCCAGGCGATGTCGCCCAGCAGCACCAGTGCCATCCGCCATTCGAAGTGGTTGATCAACCAGCGTGACAGCGGCGAGAGCACCAGGATCCCGAACCCATTGCCGGCCGAGACGATGCCTGCTGCCAGGCCGCGCCGGTCGTCGAACCACTTGACGGCCAGGACCGTCAACGGCACGTAGAAGGCGCTGACTCCGGCGCCGACGAGGAGCCCCAAGGTCGCGTAGAGTTGCCAGGCCTGGCGCACCTGGCTTGCGGCCACGAGCCCCAGACCCAGTACGACGCCCCCGACCAGGACCACGCCGCGCGTGCCGTAGCGGTCGGAGAGATAGCCTGCCACGACGCCGCCCAGACCCATCACGAACCAGTTGAGGAGACCGACCCCGCCGATCGTGGATCGGCTCCATCCCATGTCTTTCTCGATCGGATCGAGGAAGACGCCCAGCGTGAAGAGCGTGCCGATGGAGAGCATGATGATGACGAACGCGGCGCCGAGCACGATCCAGCCGTCTCGCCGCCAGCGCGCCATGGTGGACGTCGTTGTCCTGATCGAGGACGAAGGAGGCGTCCCGGGACGCCGGTCGGTCAGCGGTGGCGTCGCGCGAGCGCCGCCTCGACGGCGCGGAGGTCGTCCTCGGTGTCCACCCCGATCGTGGGCTCCGTGGTCTCGAGGACGCGGATCGCGATGCCCTCCTCCAGCAGGCGCAACTGCTCGAGGCCTTCGGCGCGCTCGAGCGGGGAGGGCGGGAGCCGGTGAAAGACCTCGAGGACTGGCCGGCGATAGGCATACAGGCCGATGTGCTTCCAGTAGGTGATGTCGCCCCGCCGGTCGCGGTCGTACGGGATCGCGTACTTCGAGAAATACAGCGCGTCGCCGTGCGTATTGGTCACCACCTTGTTCACCGTCGGACTGGCGGCCTCTTCGGGAGTCGCGCGGATCTTGAGCGTGGTGACCTGGACCTCGGGCTGCGTGAGGAACGGCTGCAGCAGTGTGTCGATGTGCCCGCAGGTCACCAGCGGCTCATCGCCCTGGATGTTGACGTAGACGTCCGCCCACCGCGCCCGCGACACCTCCCAGAGGCGGTCGGTGCCGGAGGCGTGGGCCGAGGACGTCGTCACCGCGGGAATGTGATGCGTGCGGCAGGCCTCCACGACCTCGTCACTGTCGGTGGCCACCAGGACATCGGTGAGCTTCGTGCAGGCCCGTGCCCGGTTGAAGACGTGAACCACCATCGGGACGCCCGCGATATCGCGCAAGACCTTGCGCGGGAGCCGGGTCGATTGCAGCCGGGCGGGAATGACGCCCAGGAAGTTCACGGCGCTACGTTACCAGAAACCGTGTCACTGTTGCGGGCGCAATCTCCCGACGACGGGGCCGCGCGCTGGCTGCCACGGTCCGAGATCCTAACGGCCGGGCGTGCGGGCGGACCCCCGCAGTCGCGGGTCGAGCACGTCCCGCAGCGCATCGCCCAGCATGTTGAAGCCGAATACGGCGAGCGAGATCGCGAGCCCGGGCCAGATCGCCATCCAGGGAGCCCGGTACATATAGGAGCGACCCGAGCCGGAAAGCATGGCGCCCCAGGAGGGGTACGGCGGCGGGACCCCGAAGCCCAGGAACGACAGCGAGGACTCGGCGAGGATCACGGCGCCGAGCCCGATCGTGGCCAGTATCAGGATCGTCGCCATCACGTTCGGCAGGACGTAGCGCAGCACGATCCGCAAGTGGCCGCTGCCCATCGCGCGCGCCGCCTCGAGATATGGGTTCTGCATGACGGACAGCGTGGCCCCCCTGATCACGCGCGCGCCAGTCGCCGCCGTGAGGATCGAGAGCGCCAGGATGAGATTCAACAGGCCCGGCCCGAGGACCGCCATCAGGGACAGGATGATCACGAGGTAGGGGAACGACATCCAGGCGTCGACCACGCGCTGGACGGCGATGTCGAACGTGCCCCCGACATAGGCGCTCGAGATTCCGATGGCCGCGGCGATGAGGCTGCCCAGTGCGATGGTCGCGAACCCGACCGTCACCGATACGCGCGCGCCGTAGACCACGCGGCTCCACACGTCGCGCGAGAGGTTGTCGGTGCCCATCCAGAACCGCGCGCTGGGCGGCTGCATTCGGCCGCCCGGAATGCTCTGGTCGTACGCATAGGGCGCGATCCAGTCCGCGCCGACGGCCATGATGAGCATCGCGAGGACGCACAGGCCGCCGAAGGCGCCGAGCGGTTTACGGCGGCAGAACCGCAGGACGACCCAGGCGGCGTCCGGAGTCCGCCAGGTCCGCCGCCTGAAGACGGGCGGAGATGCGATGGCCTCGACGTGATTCGCCATGACCGTCTCCTACGCTAAGTTCGAAGGGACGCCCCCTCCGAGCCTCCCCCACAAGGCCGGTGGCGCCGGCAAAGCCGGCGCTCGAACCTGGGAACCCATGCCCGCGTCGAACAAGCCCCGATCATCACCCGCGCTAGCTGTAGCGGATGCGGGGGTCGAGCACGGCGTACAGCATGTCGACCAGGAGGTTCATCAGCACGATCACCGTGACCACCAGCAGGTTGATCCCCTGAATGACCGGATAGTCGCGTTGCAGGATCGCGTCGAACAGGAACCGGCCCATCCCTGGAAGCCCGAAGATCGACTCGATGATGACGGTGCCGCTGAAGATCTGGGCCAGCTGGATGCCGAGAATCGTGACGACGGGGATGACCGCGTTCTTCAGGCTGTGCTTCAGGACGACCCAGCCCTCGCTCAGCCCCTTCGACCACGCGGTGCGCACGTAGTCCTGTCGCAGCACCTCGAGCAGCATGGCGCGGGTGAGGCGCATGATCGCCGCGGCGGACGCGATACCCAGGATGGCGGCCGGGAGGACGAACTGCAGAGCGTACTTCGCGGGGTCCTGCGAAAACTCGGTGAACGACAGGATGGGCGTCCATCCCCACCACATCGCGGGCAGAATGATCACGAGGGTCGCCAGCCAGAAGCCGGGCACGGAGAGGCCCAGGATCGCGACGCTCCGCGCGGCGTAGTCGCGCAAGGTGTCGGCACGGATCGCGGCCAGGATACCGATGGGGATGGCCATCACGAGCGCGAAGAAGATCGCGAGGACGCCGAGGGAGAGCGTCACGGGAAGCCGGCGCGCCAGCTCCTCGGACACCGCGCGCTTGGTCCAGAGCGATTCGCCCAGGTTGCCCCGCGCGACGTTGCCGAGCCACGCGAAGTACTGGACGTAGATCGGGCGATCGAGGCCGAGCTTCGCGCGCAGGTCGTCGATGTCCTTGCCGTAGGCTTTCTCCTCGACCATGAGCTGGACGGCGTCGCCGGGAAGCAGGCGGGGGAGGGTGAAGACGATGATCGACGCGATCGCGAGCGACGGAATGGCGACCAGGAGCCGCTTGAGCACGTAGCTCTTCATGGTTGACCGGCGGCCCCGCGCGCGTGCTCCGGGCCGTCCTCCTCAGCGGTCGAGCCAGGCCGCCGTCACCCGGCCACCCCAATCGTAACCCAGGTTGGGCGCGTAGTTCTTGAGGGCCCCGTCCCACACGCCGATGTAGACGCCGGACGGGGCGTAGACGTAGTACTGCTGCTTCGCGAGATGGCGCTGGATCTCGTACAGCACCTCTCGCCGCTTCTGAACGTCCGCCGTGCGCCGCTGGCGCACCAGCATGTCGGTCAGCACCGGGTCGTTCACGTGGGCCTGGTTCTTCAGCTCGCCCGGCGCATACGGCCCGTACAGGAAGTTGTCGGGATCGAGGAACGGCGTCTGGGGACCGAAGGCCATCGACTCGTACTTGCCGTAGAACGTCGTGGCGATGTACGCGCCGTACTCCTGCTGGTTCGCCTTCGCGTCGATTCCCACGTCCTTCAGGTACTTCAGCACGAGCTGCACGGCGTCGACCTGGATCGTCGACCCGTACGTCGCGTACGAGACCGTCGCCGGGAAGCCGTTGGGATAGCCCGCCTCGGCGAGGAGCTTCTTCGCGCGCGCCGGGTCGAACTTGTAGTACTGCGCCCCCTCGCCCAGCTGATCCACGGGCAACGACCACTCCTTGAAGGCGGCGGGCACGGCGGGATTGAGCACGCCGACGCCCTCCGCCACCGCGTCGAGCAGCCCCTGCCGATTGAACGCGAGCGAGATGGCGCGGCGCACGCGCACGTCGCTGAACGGCGGCTTGTCGGTGCGCATGTAGATGTGGCTCATCTGGTTCGCGGCGAACTCGAGCGTCTGGAGCTTCGGCCGCTTCTGCTTGAGCGTGTCCTTGAGCTGGACCCAGTCGACGCGGTTGATGGTGCCGGCCGCCTCCCAGCCCAGATCGTACTTGCCCGCGACGAAGGCGGCCATGCGGGAAGCATTGTCCTCGTCCACCGTCATCTCGACCCGGTCGATGTAGGGCAGCCCGGCCTGGAAATATCCCGGGTGGCGCACGAACGTCGCGCCGGCGTTCGGGCGGTAGTTGTCGAGCATCCACGGGCCCGTGCCAATCACCGCCTCGGGCTTCTTGAGATCGCCGAATTTCTCGACGGCCTCGCGGGGGAGGATGCAGAGCGCCATCGGGTTCGACACGACGTCGAGGAACCAGACGTACGGTTCCTTCAACATGACCTTGACCGTGTACTTGTCGACCGCCTCGACCCGTTCGAGCGCGGCCAGCATGTAATGGTTCGCGTTGCCCTTCTCGGCCACGAAGCGCTCGAACGTGTACTTGACGTCGTCCGCCGTGAGCTCGCGCCCATTGACCGGCGGCTTGTTGTGCCAGCGCACGCCCTTTTTGAGCTTGAACACGTACGTCGTCTCGCTGGGCTGGCTCCACGACTCGGCGAGATCGCCCTCGATCGGGAACGTGCCCGGTGCCACTCCCGGACCGGCCTTGTGCTTGAGGAGGCGGCTGTGCGTGAACGTGTACAGGATGTGGGTCTTGTACGAGATCGTCAGATGCGGATCGAAGTGCGGCGGATCCCACAGGCGCAGGCTCAGGGTGCCGCCTCGCTTCGGCGTGTCGGCCATGGCCGGCCGCGTGCAGAGCTGCGGAGCGATGGCCGCGGCGGCGAGGGCGCCGCCCCCGAGCGTGAGGGCTTCGCGACGGCTGATCGCCCTCGGATCGAATGGACGCTGCATCCGGACCTCCTCGAGTCTTCGTTGACGCGGCCGTCGATGCCCGCCGGAGTTTGCGCCACTTTGGCGGCAAACGTGGGTGAAGTCAAGACGTCCTGGCGCCTCGGGTCCACGTCGGAGGGCACGCGCGAGCGGCCGCCGCGGCCTTGATCTTCGGCGTCACGCGCATCGTCAACTTCGCCCATGGGTCGTTCTACATGCTCGCCGCGTATCTCACGTACTCGCTGTGGGCGGCGTTGCAGCTCGGGCCGGCCTCGTTGTACGCCCGCGCCATCCTCGCGGCAGCGGCGTCGGCCTACTCGGCGCCCTCGTCGAGGTCGTGTTGCTGCGGCGCGTGTGTCGCGCCCGCGAGCTGTACCAGCTCCTGCTCACCTTCGCCCTCGTCCTGGTCGCGGCCGACGCCGTGCGCCTGGTCTGGGGGGCGGACAACAAGACTGGCCCCGAGGCGCCCGGCCTCGCCGGCTCGATCCGGGTGCTCGGTCAGCTCTTTCCGACGTACGACCTCGCGATGATCGCCGCGGGCAAGGGCAGCGTCTTCCCCGTGTACGTCGACGTGACCATGTCCGTGCAGCCGATCGTGATGGTGCTCCTGGGCGGCGTCGGCACGTTCGCGGGCGCCGCCCTCGGCGCGGTCGCCTACAAGCTGCTCGACACGCTGATCACGGGCTACACGGCGTACTGGCAGCTTGTGCTCGGAGCGATCCTGATCGCGCTCGTGATCCTCTTCCCCCGCGGGATCGCGGGGACGTTCGGCAAACGCTCGTGAGCGGCGCGGTCCTCGAGGTCCGCGCCGTGTCGAAATCATTCGGAGGCGTGCGCGCCGTGGACGGGGTGAGCCTGGCGCTGCCCGCGCGGGCGGCGCGCCTCGAGACGGAGCCGGCCCGAGCGTTGTTGGAGCACGTCGGGCTCGGCGACCAGGCGGAGCGGCCCGCGTCCGCGCTCGCCTACGGCGACCTGAAGCGCCTCGAACTCGCGATGTCGCTCACCAACGATCCCGAGCTGCTGCTCCTCGATGAACCGACGGCGGGGATGGCGCCCGCCGAGCGCGGCGCCCTCATGGCGCTGGTGCTGGCCATCGCCCGCGGGCGCGGCCTCGCGATGCTCTTCACCGAGCACGACATGGACGTGGTGTTCGCGATCGCCGACCGCGTCATGGTGCTCCACCAGGGCCGAGTGATCGCCGACGGCGCTCCCGCCGACGTGCGGGCCGATCCGCCGGTACGGCATGTCTACCTCGGAGACACCGCGTGGCGCTCGGTGTATGAAAACTCCCACAGTTGACACTCCCTGGACGAGCGGACGAGGATAGGCCATGCCCGCGCCGCTCGACGAAGCCGCGCTCGACCACTTCCGGGCGCAGCTCGTCGCCGAGCTGCGAAACGCCATCGCAGAGAGCGCCGTGGAGCTCCGGCACGCCATCGGGGCAAGCGGGGCCCAGCTTCGTGAGGAACTGCGGCAGGACATCGCGGCAAGTGCGGCGAACCTCGGGCGCGAGTTCCGGCACGCCATCGCGGCGACCGCGGCGGAGCTGCGCCAGGACATCGCGGCGAGCGCAGCGGAGCTGCGGCGCGAGTTCCGGCACGCCATCGCGGCGAGCGCAGTGGAGATGCGGCAGGACGTCGCGGCGAGCGCGGCTGGGCTGCGCCAGGAGCTGCGCCAGGACATCGCGGCAAGCGCGGTGGAGCTACGGGAGAACATCGCGGCGAGCGCCGTGGAGCTGCGGCAGGATATCGCGGCAAGCGCGGTGGAGCTGCGGCAGGACGTCGCGGCCACAGCGGCTGAGCTTCGAGCCGACATGCGGGCAAGCGCGGAGGAGACGCGCCGACACTTCGACGTGGTGGCCGAAGACCTCAAGGGCAAGATACAGCTAGTTGCGGAGGGCGTCCTGGGCGTCGATCAGAAGCTCGACCGCTTTCGCGAGGAGGTCGGCGTCGAGTTCGCCCGGGTCGACCGCCGCCTGCTCCGGCTGGAGGTCAGAGCATTCGGGACCGATCAGCCCTGAGCTGACCTGCCGGCTGCGTCATTGCGCAGCGGCGGACGCCTGCGCCGCGCACATCGGATCCGGGCAGATCGCGCCGAGGCGCGGGACAGCGAGGAGACCATCGTGACAACCGAGCGATACGACTGGGACGCCATCGTCAATGGGTTGAATCATTACCTCCATCTCCGATCGATCCCGATCGGCATGAAGCTCTTCGAGACGGTGGAGGAGATGGAGTCGATTCCAAGGATCCGGCGGCCGCGCGCCAAGCACACGACCGACCAGATCGTCGCCCAGGCGCGGCAGCTCGGCTGGACGGTGGGGATCACCATGGCGGATCTGGTCGGCGCGCAGTGCGGCGCGGTGATAGGACTCCACCCGCAGGACGACGAGTGGCTGTCCGGCAAGCGCATGGCCGGCGTCTGGTACGAGACCCAGAAGGACGCGAGCCTGCACCAGCACGCGATGGATTGCGTGCCGTACGGGCGCTATCACGCCATGGCGGTGTCCCCGCTCACATCGAAGCGGCTCGACCCGCCGGATATCTGCCTCATCTACGGAACGCCGGGCCAGATGATCTTTTTCATCAACGGCCTGCAGTGGACCGGCTACAAGAAGATGAGCTTCACCTCGGTCGGCGAATCCGCCTGCGCGGATTCCTGGGGCAAGGCGCTCAAGACGGGCGAGCCCGCGCTGACCATCCCCTGCTACGCGGAGCGGCGGTACGGGGGCGTGGCCGACGACGAGCTCTTGATGGCGATCCCGCCTCGCTTCCTGCCGGGCGTGTTAGGAGGCCTGGCGGCGCTGTTCAAGAACGGCCTCCGGTATCCGGTGCCGCCCTATGGCATCCAGAGCGACGCCGCGGCTGGCCTGGCCGTGAGCTACGCGGACAAGACCTCGTGATGGCGCCCCGGGCCTTCACCCGCGCGTAGCCGCGTGGCGCTCCTCGCGCTCGAAGAGGTGCACGCGTCGTACGGGTCCACACGCGCGCTCTACGGCGTGAATCTCGAGGCGCGGGCCGGCGAGGTCGTCCCGTTGCCCGGGCGGAACGGGGCCGGCAAATCGACGACGCTCAAGTCGATCGTGGCGCTGGTCGACGTGACGCGCGTCGCGGAGGAGGGCGGAGGCGACTGGAGCGTCGCGCGCGTCTACGAATTCTTTCCGAGGCTCGCCGAGATGGCGCGCCGGCGGAGAGGGAGCCTCTCCGGTGGCGAGCAGCAGATGTTGACCGTCGTGCGCACGTTGATGGGCAATCCCCGCCTCCTCCTGCTCGACGAGCCATCGGAAGGGCTCGCCCCCATCGTCGTGAAGGCGCTCGCCGATCAGGTTCGAGCGCTCAAGCGCGCCGGGCTCACCATGCTTCTCTCCGAACAAAACCTCGCGTTCGCTGGCCCGCTGGCCGACCGCGCCTACGTCATCGAGCGCGGCGAGATTCGCGTCGAGGGGCCGATGGCGGGCCTCCTCGCGGACGAGGCCCTCCCACGCGCGCACCTCTCCGTGTGAGGAGCCCATGAAGACGCTGATCAAGAACATCGGGCAAATCGTGTCTGGCGACATCGACCGTCCGCTGCTCGACGGGGATTCGATCGCGATCCAGGACGGAGTGATCCGGGCGATCGGGCGAGGGCTCGAGGACGACGCCGACACCGTGGTCGACGCGGCCGGCTCAACGGCGATGCCCGGGCTGATCGACTCGCATTGCCATCCGGTATTCGGAGACTTTACGCCTCGGCAGCGGACGATCGACTTCATCGAGTCGGGGCTCCACGGCGGGATCACGACCATGATCTCGGCCGGCGAGGTGCACCTGCCCGGGCGGCCGAAGGACATCGTGGGCCTGAAGGCGCTCGCGATCGTTGCGGCGAAGGCTTACGCGAACCAACGCCCGGCGGGCGTCAAGGTTCACGCGGGCGCGCCGATCCTCGAAATCGGCATGGTCGAGGAGGACTTCGCGGAACTCGCCCGCGCCGGCGTCAGGCTGATCGGCGAGATCGGGCTCGGGTCGGTGAGAACGGGCGCCGACGCGGCCCCGATGGTGAAGTGGGCGAAGAAGCACGGCATGACCGTGACGATCCACACCGGCGGCCCATCGATCGCCGGCTCCAACCGGATCAGCGCGGAGGTGGTGCTCGAGGCTGATCCACACGTGGTCGGTCACATCAACGGCGGGACGACGTCGATGAGCGAGCGCGAGATCGACTCGCTCGTCGCGACCGGGATGGCGCTCGAGATCGTCCACTGCGGCAACGGCAAGACGGCGCTCTATACCCTTGCGCGGGCCCGCGATGCTCGCGGCCTGTCCCGCATCATCATCGGAAATGACGCCCCGTCCGGGACCGGCGTGGTGCCGCTCGGCATCCTTCGGGTGATCGCCCATCTGGCCTCCCTCGGGGCAGTGGCCCCCGAGGCGGCGATTGCGATGGCCACAGGGAACACCGCGCGGGTCTACGGGCTGCCCGTCGGCCAGATCGCCGCGGGCCGCCAGGCCGACGTCGTCATCGCCGACGCGCCCGTCGGCTCCGTCGGAAGGACAGCGCTCGAGGCGCTCGCGACCGGCGACCTCTGCGGCATCTCGATGATCGCGATCGACGGGCAGGTGAAGATCGGCCGCAGCCGGAATACCCCGCCCGCCGCCCGGTCTGCGCAGGTCGTCAAGGGGGTCGCCCCCGGATCCGGGGGACACTGACCGCGGGCTCTTCCCGGGCTTGAGGGAACTCAACGTCACGACATGAGGATCGGCCATGAAAATCCGAAAGATGCTCACCGTGGTTGAAGAGATACTCGAGGATGGTGGACGCGGGTTGTCACGGCCGCTCCGAAAGGCGGCGGCGATCGCGGTCATCGAGAACCCATTCGCCGGGCGCTTCGAGGACGATCTGTCCCTGCTCGTGAAGACCGGCGAGGAGCTCGGCGATCTGCTGGGCCGCCGGGCCGTGTCGGCGCTCGGCGCGCCCGTGCAATCGTACGGGAAGGCGGCGATCGTGGGCGAGGGGGGTGAGTACGAGCACGCGGCCGCCATCCTTCATCCCACTCTCGGCGGCCCGTTTCGCGCCGCGGTCGGTGGCGGCAAGGCGATCATCCCGTCGGCGAAGAAGCTGGGTGGCCCGGGCACGTCGATCGACGTGCCCCTTCACTACAAGGACGCGGCGTTCGTCCGCACGCACTTCGATGCGATGGAGGTCCGGCTGGCCGACGCGCCGAGAGCTGGCGAGATGCTCGTGGCCCTCGTCGTCACGGACGGCGGCCGACCGCACCCCCGCATCGGCGGCCTGACAATCGACGAGGCGCGCAAGGAGGACGGGCTCCGATGAGCGTCGCCCCGGGCCCCCGCTTCGGCCTGCGCATCCCGAGCTTCGCGCTCCGCGCTCGCACCGCGACGCTGGCCGAGATGGGTGTCTATCTCCGTCGCGCCGAGGATCTCGGCTTCGACTGCGCGGTGAGCATCGATCATCTGCTGCTGACGCCGCCGGCCTACGCGTGCACCTGGCTCGAGCCGATCGCGCTCTTGTCGGCTCTCGCGGGCGTCACCCGCACCATCAAGCTCGGCACGATGGTCCTGGTGCTACCGCTCCGGAATCCTGCGTATTTTGCGAAGGAGTGGGCGACACTCGACCTGCTCTCGGGGGGCCGCAGCATCCTCGGTGTCGGGGTGGGCTGGCACGAGCACGAGTTCGGGCTCATGGGCGTTCCCCACAAGGAGCGCGGGCGCCGCATGGACGAGATGCTGGAAGCGGTGACGGCGCTCTGGGCCGGCGACGACGTGACGTATCGCGGCCGATACTACCAGTTCGAGCACCTGACGATCGATCCCAAGCCCGCCCAGAAACCCCATCCGCCCATCTGGATCGGGGGCGGATCACAGCCGTTCGAGAAGGTCTATGGACAGACCGTCTCGAACATCGACCCCGTGCTGCGCCGCATCGCCCGCTACGCCAGGACATGGGTTCCCCACTCCTCGGCCACCGCCGACATGGTGAAGGGCGATTGGGAGAAGATCCAGCGATTCATGATGGAGTCGGGGCGGAAACCAGAGGAGATGAGCAAGGTCTACTCGAACTTCGTCTACGTGCTCGGGAAGGGCGAGCGACCTGATGTGGCGATCCCTCACTTCAAGACGTTCTCGGGAATGGATCTGCCGTACTGGCGCGAGTACTACCTGCTGGGCGAAGCCGAGGAGGTGGCCGAGAAGATCCGCGCCAAGGTGGAGACCCTGGGGGGATGTGAGCATATCGTGCTGAACCCGCTGGGCTGGGGCATGGAGCAGCTCGAGCGGCTGGCCGCCGAGGTGCTGCCGCGGATCGCCGGACCCTGAACCGGATGCCGCTCGCCATGCCGCGCCTCCTCGGCGCGCGGGTGAAGCGTCTCGAGGATCCCCGGCTGCTCGCCGGCCGCGGCCGGTTTCTCGACGACGTGACGCTGCCCGGGATGGCGCACGCGGTATTCGTGAGGAGCGCGTTCGCTCACGCCGTGCTCCGGGATGTCGACGTGCAGGCCGCCCGCCGCGCGCCCGGCGCGGTGGCCGTCTTGACCGGCACGGATCTCGAGGGCCAGGTCGAGGCGCTGGCTCCGCGACTCGAGGCGCCGGGTTTCACGCCGACCGTGTGGCCCGTCCTGCCGGTCTCCCGGGTGCGCTTCGCGGGCGAGGGCATCGCGATCGTCGCGGCCGACACGCCCTACCAGGCCGCCGACGCCGCCGAGCTGGTGCTCGTGGACGCCCAGCCCCTGCCGTCGATCGCGGACGTGCCGTCCGCCCTGGCGCCGGGCGCCGTTCGGCTCCACCCCGACAACCGCGACAACGTGCTGTTCCAGCAGCAGCACGGCTGCGGGGACCTGGCGGGGGCGTTCCGGGCCGCCGCCGTCGTCATGAGGCAGACGTTCACGCACGCGCGGTGCTCCGCCTCGCCGCTCGAGCCGCGCGGCATCATCGCGCGCTGGGGCGACGGCGATCTCACGGTGTGGACGGGGTGCCAGGTGCCGCACGTCCTGCGCACGGCCTTGGCGCGCGCCTTCCGGTTGCCGGAGCACCGCGTGCGGGTGGTCGTGACCGATACGGGGGGCGGCTTCGGCCAGAAGATGCACACGATGCCCGAGGACGTCGCGGTGGCCGCGCTCGCCCGGCACGTCGGGCGACCGGTCAAATGGATCGAGACGCGCCGGGAGAACCTGGCTGCGGCCTCGCACGCCCGCGAGGCGCGCGTCGAGATCGAGGCCGCGGCCGACGGCTCGGGTCGCCTGCTCGGCCTCCGCGCGCGCATCCACTCGGATGCCGGCGCGTATCACGTCCATCCGCTCACCGCGTCGCTCGAGCCGATGGGGATCGGCGGCATCCTGCCCGGTCCGTACCGCGTTCCGGCCTACGCCTTCGACGTCACGGCGGTCGCCACGAACAAGCCCCCGCTCGGCGCCTACCGCGGCGTCGGGATGACGATGGGGGCGTTCGCGATGGAGCGGACGCTCGATCTACTCGCCCGGAGCATGGGTCTCGATCCCGCGGAGATCCGACGGCGCAACTTGCTCCAGCCTGGCGACTATCCGGCCACGTCGCCATCGGGCTTTGTCTACGACAGCGGCGACTACCCGCGGGCCCTCGCGCGCGCCCTGGACTTGATCGGCTACGAGCGGCGCCGCGCGGAGCGTGACGAGGCGCGGCGGCGCGGCCGGCTCCTCGGCGTCGGCCTGTCGTGCTACACGGAGTTCACGGGCATCGGGACCCGGACGTATCGCCAGCGCGGCATGGTGGAGATGCCGGGCGCCGAGGCTGCCCGACTGCGCCTCGACGCGGATGGCGGCGTGACCTGTCGGGTGTCGTTTCCGTCGCAGGGCCAGGGGCACGCTACGACCGTCGCCCAGATCGTCGCCGACCAGATCGGCGTGAAGCTCGAGGACGTGCGGGTCGTCCAGCCCGATACCGGCGAGGGCCCGGCGGGCACCGGAACGTTCGCCAGTCGAGGCGCGGTCGCTCAGAGCGGCGCCGTCGGCGGAGCCGCGGCGCGCTTGCGGGAGCGCATCGCGGTGGTCGCGGCGCGCGCGCTCGAGGCGAGCGCCGCCGATCTCGTCTTCCAGGCCGATCGAGTTTCGGTGCGCGGGATGCCGGATCGCACCATCGCCTTCGCGGAGGTCGCGCGGCGTGCCGCCACGGACAGCGAGGGGGGATGCGGGATCGAGGTGGTGCATCACTTCGATCCGCCCGGCCCGGCGTTCGCCGGCGCCGTGCACGCGGCGTGCGTCGAGGTGGACCGGGACACCGGTCGCGTCGCCGTGCTGGACTACGCCGTCGTGGAGGATTGCGGCCCGGTCATCAACCCGATGATCGTCGAGGGCCAGATCCACGGTGCGGTGGCTCAGGGCATCGGGGAGGCGCTGAGCGAGCGGCTGGTCTACGACGACGCCGGCCAGCTCCTCAGCGGAACCCTGATGGAGTATGCGCTCCCCGCGGCCTCGTCACTGCCCGCTCCCGCGGTCGACCACCTCGAGGTGCCGTCGCCGCTCGTGCCCGGGGGATACAAAGGCATGGGTGAGGGCGGGACGATCGGCGCGCCGGCCGCGATCGCCAATGCCGTGGCCGACGCCGTCCAGCCGCTCGGCGTCTCGATCACCGCGCTGCCGGTGCTGGCCTCCTCGATCGTCGAGCCGGGGTAGCGCGGGCGCCCGCGGACGGTATCGGCTCCGCGCCGAACGATGCGGCGCCGCGAGAACGTTCGGAAGGCGGCGCGCGGCCGCGTCGATCAGGGCCGGCGGAACAGGATCTCGCCGAAGAAGGCGGCCGCGCGCGAGGCGGTGTTCTGCGAGTTGATCGACAGCGTCACCGCGCCGACCGTCTCGCCGGGTTCCTCGCCGTAGATGCGCTTGTAGTCCTCGGAGACGTTCCGGCTCTCGGTGACCCACTTTCCGAGATCGGCGCTGCCCGACCGGACGACGACGAAGGTGACAGTGCCGACCTTGGCGCTGGCAAAGCTGGACCCGGCCGGCGCGGTGCTGTCCCAGATGTAGCCGATGATCCGCGAGCGGACGGCCGTCGGAAAGCGCGGGAAGGTCACGTAGAGCTGGGCGGCCTCGTCGTCGGTCTCCGCCTTGCGAGCGTCGCCGCGCGGCGGCAGCGTCACGACCTTCCACCGCCACTGGAGGACGGGGTACTGCTTGACGTCGACCTTGACCTCCTTCGAGATGCTCGAACTGTCGTTGTCGCTCTTCAGCTCGAGCGCCTTCCCCGTGCCATCGGCCACGACGGTGAAGTCGTACTTCGGGTTTCCCCACTTGTGGCCTTGCCAGCCCGAGGGGATGCCGTGCGCACCGACCTGCGCCTTCGACCAGTTCTCGACGACGAAGGCCGACGGCTCGGCGAGCGCGCCAACGGCGAGGACGCCCGCCACGAGAACAGCGGCCGCGAGGAGGGCGGCGACGGCCGGGCGGCGAACGCCACGCATGGAGACGTCGGTGCTCCGCTACCGGGTCGTGGTCGCGGCGGCCCGGACCGCGCGCGTCGGTGGCAGGTGCGTCGGCGTCATCGCTTGATCTCGGTACACGAGGCTCGAAACGTCAGTCGAGTGTAGTGACTCTCCCCGGTGACGTCAACGCGAAGAGTCGTCGCGGCCTCCGGATCCTCCGCGCTAGAGCGCCGCGCGACGGTACGGAAGATCAGGACGTTGCAGCACGTCGCCAACCCGATTTCCGAATTTCTTCACACGCTCTCCGCCGGCGCAAC
>Ga0126379_10000886_pt1 | contig 17491 bp, 16 predicted proteins | sample PanSoiMetPlot_24_FD_92640 | JGI IMG/M metagenome (GOLD analysis project Ga0126379, IMG submission 92640) | Tropical forest soil microbial communities from Panama - MetaG Plot_24 | ecosystem: Environmental > Terrestrial > Soil > Tropical forest > Bulk soil | place: Panama | collected 2016-02-17
GGGCGGGAAAACGCACTTTCCGGCGATTTCACCCGTAGGAGGCCTAGCCTCTGTCCATAAGAGGGGTGGCACGGCGCATTCCCCGGCCTTCCGTGCCGTCGCCGGTGGTGTCAACCCAGACCGATCCGCGATGAAGATCTCGCAAAACAAGCGGTTCGATCGAGCCCGAGAAACCGGCGCGTGGTGGTTGGAGCGGGGCTCGGGGAGAACGCCCCTGGAAACATCGTTCCCCCATTTGTTCCCCACTTCGAAGCCAAATTAGGACATCTCGTGACACCACGAGATAACGTGTCGCACCTCTAGGACCCCTTACTTTCTGCCAAAATTGTTATCGTCAGGTATCGTCAGGTGGTGCCGATGGCGGATGGGGTGGGATTCGAACCCACGGTGCCCTTGCGGGCACGCCGGTTTTCAAGACCGGTGCCTTAAACCGCTCGGCCACCCATCCGGCTTGTGAGTTGACCACGCTAAATGCGTTTTCAGGGCCGCGTCAATCCGCTGCCTGCTCCCGCGTGGATGCGGGCTATGACCAATTTTTCGCCTCCGAAAGCCTTCTGACAGCGTCTTGACGCCCGCGCTGACGGGGGCGAGAATCTTCCAATCCGGGCGGCACGCGCACGTTTCTTTAAAAGTGACGGCGGCCATCCGCCGGTGCGCCGTCCGCGGATAACGCCGAGGGAGGAGGGTCATGGGAATTTTTCTGAGCAAACGCGAGCTCGCCCAAACGGAGCCGGCCGAGGGATTGGAGTTCAAATCTCCTGTGCCCACCCGAATGGTATCAAACGGCGAGTTCAATCCACTGCCGCAGACGCAGCGCCAGCGGCAATTCGAGGAACGGCTCAAGGACCTTGCCGAAGCGCAGGCCCGCAAGCTCGGGCTGGACCGCCGCCAATTTCTCCGCACCAGCTGCGGTATGGCGACCGCTTTTGTCGCGCTGAACGACGTGTTTGGGCCGATCTTTGACGTCTCACCCGCCGAAGCGGCCCAACCCGAGGCTGCCGCCGAGCGGGCGAGCGGGCTTGCAGGGCAGTTCATCCTCGATGATCAGGTTCATTTCGTGCGCGACGATTACAAGGTCGAAGACATTCTCGGTCTCGCCAAATATGCCGGGCAGCACTGGAACCCTTTGCTACTCAAGGATGCGCTCGGGGTTTCCCTTGATCGCTACAAGTTCGAGAACTTTCTCAAGGAGGTCTATCTCGACAGCGATACCAAGGTTGCCCTCTTGAGCGGCGCCCCGTTCGACAATCCCGCGGCGTGGTTCCTGTCCAACGATCAAATGAAGCTGGCGCATCAGACTGTCAACAATATCGCGGGGTCCAAGCGCCTCTTATTCCATTCGTTGTTCACTCCAGGACAACCCGGCTGGATGGAAGAAGTCGACCGTTGCATTGCCGAAGTGAAGCCCAATAGCTGGAAGGGCTATACGATCGGTGATCCGCTCCAGCCGCAGACCACGAAATACCCGTGGCAGCTCGATGATGAGAAGCTCGTCTACCCCTTCTACGAAAAGGCGGTAAAGGCGGGGATCACCACGGTGTGCATCCATAAGGGTTTGCTCCCCAAGGATTATGAGACTTCGATCCCGGGTGGGGCGTGGAAATACGCCAATGTGGACGACTTGCCGAAGGCTGCGAAGGATTGGCCGCAGATCAATTTCGTGATCTACCATTCTGCGCTGCGCGCCTTCCTCGAGCCGCCCGACAGCGAGCTCGCCGAGTTTGAAAAGAGCGGCTACATCCGGTGGGTGTCCGATCTCGCCGCCATTCCGGAGAAATCCGGGGTCAGCAACGTCTACGCCGATCTCGGCACCTCTTTTGCCATTTCCGCCGTGTCAAACCCGCGTTTCTGCGCCGCAATGATGGGCACCCTGATCAAAGGGCTCGGGCATGATCACGTGTTCTGGGGCACCGACTCGGTGTGGTACGGTTCGCCGCAGTGGCAGATCGAGGCGTTCCGCCGGCTCGAAATCCCGGAGGACGTGCAGAAGAAGAGGGGTTTTGCTCCCCTCGGACCCGCCGACGGCACCGTCAAGAGCGCGATCTTCGGTTACAACGCGGCGCGCTTTTACAGGCTCGATCTGCGCGCCGAACTCCCGCCGATGCAGCGGGACGGGATCGCCAAGCTGAAGGCCGCCTATCTCGAGGACGGCCGCACGCCGAGCAACACCGCTTACGGCTTCATTGCCCGACCCGCCTGAAAGGAACCACGGGCCTCGCACATTCCGTGAGAGATGACTTGGCCTTGCCACCGCAGTTATAATAATGCAGAGCATAAGGAGGGCCGACAGCGGATAGGGCGCCGAAGATGGCTTCTCGGTGTGTCATCTACGACGCCCGCAGAGGGCGAAGGCGGTGAGATCAAATCTCAACCCGACGGAAGACTATATCGCATCTGCGTATCCGGGCGGCTGGGTGCCGCAAGCCTTGCCGAGAATTTATCTGGTCGGCACGATGCGGGCAGTGGCGCCCGGCGGCGCCGATTTTTTGCCGCGCGGACGAAAAACACGCGGGTTATTCGCCTGTTTGTGCCTCGCGCAAGGCGAGCGCATCTCGCGAAGTCGTATCATAGGTTTGTTATGGGATCGCTCCGCCGACGCACAGGCCCGGATGAGCTTGCGCCAGTCGCTTTCGGAGCTCAACAGCATCGTTAATCGCCATGTTCCCGGTCTCGTCGAGATCGGGCGCGACAGCGTTCGGATCGATGTCCGGAAGTGCTGGGTCGATGCGCTGGCGATCCTCGAAGCGAGCGCCGACGCGACCGCGGATAACAGCAATCTCGTCCAACCCTATAGCGAACGTCTCCTCGAAGATCTCGACGGGGTCACACCAGCCTTCGACCAATGGCTCACGGCCGAGCGAACCCGTTTCGAGGACCGCGTGCGCAAAATCTTGGAGGCCGAGCTTGACCGCCTGACAGAACAGAACGCGAAACCGGAAGTGCGTGCGGCGGCGGCGCGCCGGCTGCTCAACTTCGAGCCGACACACGAGGGCGCCGTGCGCAGCCTGATGATGGCTTTTTCGCAAATGGGCGATCGCGCTCAGGCAATCCGCGAATTCGAGCGCTGCCGCCAGGTGTTGCTGACGGTGCTCGACTTGCCTCCTTCCAAGGAGACTGTTGCGGTTTATGAGGCGGTGCGCGCCGAATCACCTCAGGTCGCTTCGCCGATGATCCTCGAAGGACTGGCCGACGTCGGGTCGGGCGAGGATGCCGAAGCCGGACGCCTTGCGCTGTCCCCCATTCGTTGGGAGGTCAAAAAGCAAAGCGATCCCACCGCACACGACGCCGGACGCGAGCCCAGGCGTGAACCTTCGATTGCAGTGCTGCCCTTTCGCAATCTGACGGACGATACCGCACACCACTTTGTGGCGGAGGGGCTGGTCGAGGATCTCATCGAAGCATTATCCCGTGTTCCGAATTTTTTTGTGATTTCTCGGCTGTCGACCTTGGCCTTCAGAAACCACGATCGCCATCCGCGCGAGATCGGAAATGTGCTGGGGGTTCGCTATGTTCTTTCGGGGAGTGTGCGGGTCCGCGATGATCGCCTGCGCTTAACGATCGAGCTCACCGATGCGGAGCTCGGGGCGGCGCTGTGGTTTTCGAAATTCGATGAACGATTTGCCGACCTCTTCGAGGTCCAAGACCGCTTGTGCGAGATGATCGTGGGGAAGGTCGCGCCCTACCTCCGCGCGGCTGAGATAAACCGCATCCGCGTCAAGCGGCCGGACAGTCTCGAAGCCTACGACCTCTTTCTGCGCGCCCAAGAGAATATGCACAATTCCTCGCGCGCCGTCTTCGAGATGTCGGAAGCGCTGTTCGACGCCGCAATCGCAAAGGACCCGCGCTATGCGGCTGCCCTCGCTTGGCGGGCCTACTGGCATGTGCTGCGCGTCGGGCAGGGATGGTCGCCCGATCCGGCGCACGACGCGGCGCAAGCCGACCACTTTGCGCGCGCAGCCATTGAATGCAACGGCATGGAACCGATGGCGCTCGCCGTTCACGGCCTTGTCGCATCCTATCTGTACAAGGATTTCGATCTCGCGTTCCGCCGTTTTGAGGCGGCGCTGCGGATCAACGCCAATGCCGCGCCGGCCTGGATGTGGAGCGCATCGGCGCATTCCTGGATGGGCAATGGCCCTCGGGCCATCGAAGAGATCAACAAGGCGATGGCGCTGTCGCCTTACGATCCGCTCATGTATGCCTATAACGCCTACGCCTCGATCGCGTATCTGGTCGACGGCCAGTACGAACGGGCGATCGAATGCGCTCTGCGCTGCTTACGGGAGAACCGGACTTACACGGCGGCGCATCGGCAGCTCGTAATCGCGCTGGTGCTGGCTGGTCGCGAGAACGAAGCACGAGCCTCGGCGCGACGGTTATTGGAGCTCGAGCCGGGGCTCACGGTAGCGAGCTTCCGGCGCCGCTATCCCGGCAGCGCCAGCCCGCACGCCGACCTCTTTTGCGATGCCCTCGCGAGGGCGGGAATTCCGCTTTCCGGTCCGAATGAAGCCGTAACGACGCGCGAATAAAACTGATTGCAAGCTGTTTATTCGGCCAATTCGGCGGAAGCCGCGAGCCTGACTGTAAATAAATTCCTCAATAATGTCCTGATCGAGAAGTTTGAGAGATCAGGTTTGGTTGTCATTGCGAGGAGTGGAGCGACGACGCAATCTCGATGGGCTGGGCACGACAGGCGCGAGATTGCTTCGCTCCGCTCGCAATGACGATGTTTTTGGATCTTGAGAATTTCGCGTTCACCACGCTAACGAGCCGCAAGCGGGCTCCTATAGGTCGGCGTTACCGCGCTCGGCACTCGAAATGATCGGCTCGCCGTTCGTAACTGGCCGCGAGGTCCAACAGCTCCCGTCGCGCGCCGGGGAAGCGACACTGGCGGGCCAGTTCGCGGAGCTTGTCCGCGATTTCTCGATAGTGCGCGCTGTCGGGAGGCGGGGCACTATTTCGTGGCTCGCTCATAGGCAAAGCCTCCTCGATGCCTGGATCCGTCATGAGCTCCACCCGGCGAAAAATGACATTGGAGGCGCTAGTTCCGCGTAAACGACTCAACTCAATCGGCTGTTTTCCGCGATGCGGAAGCGGATTCGTGGAGACCGCGATGCGCGATATTGCTGAATGCGCGTAGCGCGCAAACCAGCAAGGCCATGGCGCTCGAACGCGCGCACCCAGGAAAGGAACTCTTCTTCCGAGAGTTGGTACGCGCGGCACGCCTCCTCGATCGTGATCTCGCCGTTACGTACTGCGGCGACCACTGCTGCTTTGCGACGGACAACCCATCTTTTTGTGTTCGGATGCGGCAGACCATCCATGGACGGCCCGCTCGGCGACCCGTCGGAGAGCGTTTTCATCGGGCACCACGGGGCGCTGGGGGTCCAAGCCCGCACCGGCAGGATCCGCCGGTAAACCGATCAAGCCGAAGAGATAGCGGCATTTCCCCTGGTTCCTTGTACTATCGGGCCAATCCTCGCATTGGGACGGTTCCCGTTTGCTTCACGATTTTTTCACGCGTTTTGGTACGTTGTCACCAATTTTTTTTCATCTTTTCAAAGAGGGTCAAAAGGCCGTCAAAGGATCGCGACAGCGCGCGCCGACCATCAGACGATCGCATCGAGATTAATCGGTTTGTCGCAACGCATTATCTTTCTACCGAAGGGCTAATCCAACCTCGAAAAATAGGCTTGATAGTTAGAGTAAAACGGCATGCGGCGAATCGTTGTTCCAAGGCTTGCCCGCCGACGATCGGGAGGATGCAAGCCCCATGCCGGGATTGGCACGTTGAGTGAAGTTGTCACGTATTTCACGCTATATTCACGATGAGAAAAAAAAATTTTCACGCTCGGCTCTTGCACAGTCTGAAAATCTCGCCTCCGTTAACGGGGGTGATGCTGCTCCCGTTTACGGGGGCAATCCCGCCCTGCGTGCAATCGAGGAGAGACGATATGGATTCGATCGAAAAGCTAAGCTGCGAACTGATCACGGCCGAGTTCCCGCCGCTACGGCAGCCGAAGCCCGAGATTGTCGATCGCGGCACGGTGCGCCTCGGCGAATCTTGCATCACGGCCGAGTTCCCGCCGCGCCGTTAGAAACATCGACGGTCACCGCGATGACGGAGTGCCAGGGATGGCTAAGCAGGCTGAAGCAATTATCTGCCGATTTTACCAGCTCATCCCTGGCGCTCCGGCTCCGCGGCCGGCCGACCGCTCGGCCGATGGCATGCTTCCCATGCGGGGCTATCGCTATTGCGAAGCCGTCGCCGCTGCTTCGGCGTTCGGGTGGTATATCTACCCGCCGCTCAGTTTCAGCTTGGTCTGGGACGGCGTCGAGATCGCGTGGACTTACGCAGGCGCCGAGGATTGGTACCCGCTGCGCGGGGCTCAGTTTCCCGGGTTTCGCCAGCTGTTCGAGCAAGTGGCGCCCGACCCGGTCAAGCCTTTGGCGCCGCCATTTCTTGCCGTCTCGCGCGAGCCCGGCGTCGTGCAGATCTGGAGCGGCTATCTGGCACGCACGGCACCGGGTTGGGCATTGCTCTCCCGGGGTCCGGCCAACATTCCGCGGACCCAAGGCTATGAGCACTTCGAAGGCATCATCGAGTCGGAAACCTGGTTCGGTCCGCTCTTTACCAACATTCGGCTGACCCGCTCGAACTCTCCGGTCGAGTTCCACGTCCGTTATCCGCTGTTCCAGGTGCAGCCGCTGCTGCGTGAATGCTATAGCGATCCTTCGTTCGAAGTCGTTAGCTTGCAGAAAATGAGCGCGGCCGATTGGCAAAGTTTCGAGGCGACGATGAAGCCCAATACCGATCAAATGCGGATGCTGGGGCATTACGCAGTCGACACGCGACGGCGAAGCAGAAGGAAGTCATGAAAACGGTTTGCAAGCGGTGATCCCGGTTACGCTACAACAATGCCGGCTTCTGAGCAAACGGAGCCTAGTGCTCAGACTCTTTTCAGATCATACAATCTCGCTCAAATCGTTCGTGCCCGGCCTCTGGGCCGGGCATCCAAGAAAAGAGGCAAAGAGCGTGCGACGGCCCGCGGCTGCCCACGGAACTCATCCGTGAGCTGAAGGTCCACGGGCCGAGCCCGGCCACGAACGAATGAGCGGATTATCTGTCTGGTGTCTGGGTCTGTGCTCAAGCATCAGTGAGCCGCTTTAGGCGCGCGATTCTTGGCCGCGCGGCGATGCAGGCTCCACAGCCAGCAGGCAGCTCGAAAGAATCGCAATGACACCCAGCCCACTGAGCAGGTCGGGAAATTCACGAAACACAATGATGCCGCCGACAACGGCAATAACCAGGCGCAGGAACGTATAAGGCCCGAGACTGGAAGCGCTGGCATATCTCACTGCCACCATCCCTGCGTACATCCCCACCGGTCCGAATATCAACACGCCGGACAACCAAGGCCAGACCGCGGGCTCGGGGCGCGCTGTCGTTGCCAAAACCGGAAGATTGCAGACGACGCCGACAGCATTGACGTAGAACATCGTGGTCAATTCCGAATCGCCGCCCGGGCGTTGCAGATATTTGTTCAGCACGAAAGCGAGGCCGTTAAAGCTGGTGCCGAGCAGGGCGATCAGATAGACGATGTTGCGGTCGAGAAACACCGGCTTGACGATGAACAGGACGCCGATGCTGCCGATCGCAGTGGCCGTCCACTGCAGAGGCGTGACGCGTTCGTTCAGAATGAGCGCCGAGAACACGGCAATGTAAACCGCCTGCGTGTAACCAATCGCCGTTGCGTCGGCAAACGGCATGCGGGCGAACGAGTACATCAACACCCAAAGATACAGGACCGACACAAATCCGCGCAGCAGCTGTAATGACAGCTGGCTCGTCTTCAGTACAGACCAGCCGATTTTCCAGGCGAGGAATCCGACCAACGCCACCCCCGCGGCACTGCGCAGCAGCGCCAACTGCATCGCGGAGCCGCGCGCTCCAATGTGATGGATCATTGCCGTCTCGACCGAGAACAGGATCGCCTGAGCGATCATCAATCCGACGGCAAGGCGCTGGTTTTTCATGCCCCGCCTACTGGGCGATGGCGGAAGTCTGGGTGTTCGGCCAGTTCATGATCGGAACGGTGCTGATGCTGTTTTTCGGGCTGCCTTCGATGATGCGGTCGCTATAGGCGACATAGACCAGCACATTGCGTTTGCGGTCGAGGAAGCGCACCACTTGCAGCGTCTTGAAAAGCAGACTGCGCCGCTCATCGAACACACGCTCGCCGTCCTTGAACTCGGCGATGATCTTAATCGGTCCGACTTGGCGGCACGCTATGCTGGCGTCGCTGGTATCCTCGGCCACGCCGAGCCCGCCCTTCAGCCCGCCGGTTTGCGCTCGGCTGATATGGCAGGCGACCCCTTCGACCTTTGGGTCGTCGAAGGCGTCGACCACAATTTTGTCGTTCGGCCCGAGCAGCCGAAACTTGGTGCTGACCGAACCGGTGGTGCCGCGCTCCGGCCGGTCGAAGATCCACCAGCCAAAGAAAGCGACGATGAGCAAAACGCCAGCCCCGAGAATGATGCCAAATCTCCTCATAGCGCCAATCTCCCGCTAGCCGGATGCTCGATCAAACAAAAGATGGCCCCCATAGCCAAAGGACCCAGGTGGCGAGCGCGAGAAACGGTCCGAAGGGCAGGGGGGATTGAGCGCCGAGCCGCACCCCGGCGAGCCGCAGGCAAACTGCCCCGATGAGCGCCGAGAACGCGGCAAAGAGAATGACTTGCGGCAATGCGCCCGCCCCGAGCCAAGCGCCAGAGGCGGCAAGCAGCTTGGCGTCCCCACGTCCCAGCCCGTCGCGGCCGCGCAGTCTACGGTAAAGCACGGCGATGGCCAACAGCAGCAGGTAGCCGATCGCGGCGCCGGCAGCACGGTCCACCAGCTGTTCGGGATCGAATACGGCAGCAGCGGTAAGGCCGGCGATGACGAGCGGCAGCGTGAGAACATCTGGCAACAACCAGCATCGGATGTCGATCCAGCCGAGGGCGAGCAACCACCAACCCAGCAAAGCGTCGAGCCAAGCGGCTTCTCCGTCATCAACCAAGACGGCCGCGAACGCAACTGCCAACGCAGCGAGCTCGATGCTCGGGTAGAACCAGCCGATGGTGTGGCCGCAGTAACGGCAGCGGCCCCTAGTCACGACCCAGCTGAGAATCGGGACGAGATCCCTCGCTCGCAACTCCGTCCCGCAGTTTTCGCAGCGCGATCGCCCCCGCGCGATAGGCGATCCGCCGGGGAGGCGTCGAATGATGACACCGAGGAAGCTGCCAACGAAAGGGGCAAGAGCCATCAGGCCCCAAGCCGCGGCGTCGGCGCCGGTTATTCGGTCGAGCAGTTGCGTTTGATATACTTCCACTCGCTCAAACGTCCGCCGATGGGTTATGCTTCGCTGTGGCGGCCTCGACCGCGCCGCCGGGTATAACGCTATCATGACCTTCGAGCCTATAGCTTCTCTCGGCACACAGGACGCCGCAGACTTGCTGGCAAAGCTCGGCACGACGCTGGTCGATAACGGGGCGATCGATCGACGCACATTGGATCGCGCGCGTCGTGTCGCGGCCGAAACCGGCGGGCGACTCGATCAGGTGCTCACACAGCTGGGGTTAATCAGTGATCGCGGTCTCGCCGAGGCCTATGCGCAGCTCATTGCGGCGCCGCTGGTAAAAATCGCGGATTATCCCGATGCGCCGCTATTCTGCGATAGACTGAAGCCGAAATTTCTGCGCCGGGCGCGAGCACTGCCGATCGCGGCAAGCGTTGATCGGGCAATCCTTGCGATGGCCGATCCGCTCGATGTTTTTACGCGTAACGCGATCTCGGCGGCGCTTGGCCGCCCTGTCGGCATCGCCGTTGCCGTCCCGATCGAACTCGAGGCTGCGCTTGACCGGCTTTATGCCGAGCTTGAGGAAGGCGCCGACGGGGAGGAGATACTCGACGAGACGGCCCCTGATGCCGAGCCGGCGGAAGAAGACGCAGAGCGGCTGAAGGACCTTGCCAGCGAAGCGCCGGTTATCCGGCTGGTCAATCAGCTAATTGCGCGGGCGGTCGAAACTCATGCGTCAGACATTCATCTCGAACCGTTCCCCGATCGGTTACGGGTCCGTTACCGTTATGACGGCGTACTGCACGAGGTCGAGCCGCCGCCAGCGCGTCTGCAGGCGGCGATCATTTCGCGCGTAAAGATTATGGCCCGGCTCGATATTGCCGAGCGCCGGCTGCCCCAGGACGGTCGCGTCAAGCTGACGGTGCGTGGCCACGAGATCGACTTCCGCGTTTCAACAATCCCCTCGCTCTATGGCGAGAAGGTCGTGCTGCGCGTGCTCGACCGCACTGCCGTCGAGTTCGATTACGAGAAACTGGGCTTGCCGCCCGACGTCCGGGAGGGCCTGGAACGCGCGCTCGACTTGCCGAACGGGATGGTGCTGGTCACGGGGCCGACCGGCAGCGGCAAGACCACGACGCTCTATACCGGACTGTTGACGCTAAACACGGTCGCGCGCAACGTTGTGACCGTCGAGGACCCGATCGAGTACCAGCTTACCGGAATTAACCAGATCCAGGTTAAGCCGCAGATCGGGCTAAATTTCGCGAGCCTGTTGCGTTCAATCCTGCGGCAGGATCCCGACGTTATCATGATCGGCGAGATCCGAGACCTCGAGACCGTGCAGATTGCCGTTCAGGCGGCACTCACCGGTCACCTCGTGTTGTCGACGGTGCATACGAATTCGGCGGCGGCGACGCTAACGCGTCTCCGCGATATGGGGCTTGAAGACTATCTTATGACGGCGACTCTGAGAGCGGTGCTGGCGCAGCGCTTAGTTCGTCGCCTATGCCCTGGGTGCAAGTTTCCCGAGGCCGCTCCAACTGCGCTGATCGAACGGTTCGACCTTGCGCGCTTGGCAAAAGAAAAAGCGATCACGCTATACCATCCGAGAGGTTGTCCCGAATGCCGTGGAACCGGCTTCCGGGGACGGCGGGCGATCGCCGAGCTGCTGGTGCCCAACCGGGCAATCGACCGTCTGATCTTCGAAGGTGCGGACGATGCTGCCATCGAGCGCGCGGCGGTCGAGCAAGGGATGCGTCCGATCTTCGACAGCGGTCTGCTTGCGGTGCTCGAAGGCGACACGACAATCGAAGAAGTCGTGCGCTGCATCCGCAGCGAGGCGTAATTGGCTTTTACCCAACCAAGCGGCCTCAATGAGACTGCGGAAGAGGAGCTGAGGTGCCGTCCTTTCGCTGGTCGGCGATAAATCCCGGGGGCGATGTCGTCAGTGGTGTCATGGAGGCGGCAGACAGGTCGGCTGTCGTCGAGAGGCTGCAGCGGCAAGGGCAGATCGTACTGCGCGCCGACCTGGCCGAGGGACGGCGCGGTTGGCCGGACTTGCTGCAGCTGGAGTTGGGGCGTAGCCGCGGTCTCGATAAGGTCGCGCTGGGCGAAGTGACCCGGGAGCTGGCGATCATGTTGGCGGCCGGTCAGGATCTCGATCGGGCGTTGCGTTTCGTCGTCGAGAACACACGGTATGCCCGGGCCCGGAAGATCCTCGGCACTGTGCGCGACAAGGTCCGTTCCGGCAGCTCGCTCGCAGGCGCGCTTGCCGCCGAGCCGCGAAGCTTCTCCAGGCTCTATGTCGGGCTCGTCCGAGCCGGCGAGGCGGGCGGCGCGTTGCCGGCGACGCTCGATCGCCTGGCGACATTGCTGGAGCGCGAGCGTAGTCTTAACGCCAACTTGCGGTCGGCAATGATCTATCCTGCCCTGCTGATTGTCGCCGCAACCGGCTCGATCTTGTTGCTGCTTAATTACGTGCTGCCACAGTTCGCGCCGATCTTCGAACAGGCCGGCGCAGAATTGCCGGCCACGACGCGTGCGCTGATGACAATCGGTGCGATGGCCGGGGCGGCAACGCCCTGGCTAATCGTGGTTCTCCTTGCCGGCGGCTTGCTTGGCCGTCAGCTGCTGCTGTACCCCGACTATCGGCTAAAGCTGGATCGCTTGTTGCTGCACCTGCCGGTTGTAGGCGGATTGATGCGAGAGACGCTGGCCGCCCGGCTGACACGGACGCTCGGCAGTCTGTTGCAGAACGGTGTACCGCTTATTTCAGCGCTGGGCATCGCCAAGGACGCCCTCGGGAATCTCGCGGCCGCCGCCGCCGTCGAGGCGGCTGCGGTAGAGGCCAAGGGCGGCGCTGGTCTGGCGCGGCCCCTGGCGGCGGCCGGGTTATTCCCGGCGAGGACGATCCACCTGTTGCAGCTCGGCGAGGAAGCCGCGCAGCTCTCGTCGATGGCACTCAAGGCTGCCGATATACACGACGAGCAGGCGCGATTGATGGTGCAGCGGCTCGTTGCTCTCGCAGTGCCGACGATCACGATCGCGATGGGCCTTGCCGTTGCCGGGATCGTCAGCGCTCTGCTGACAGCGATGTTGAGCCTGAATGACCTCGCCGTGTAACTCGCAACGGAACTGCCGCGGCTTCACCTTGATCGAGTTGATGGTCACACTCGCTATTGCTGGCTTTGCGCTGGTTCTCGTCGCCGGATACAAGCCACCGTGGAGCAGAGGTCTCGGTCTCCAGGGAACCGCCGCGGAGCTTGCCTCGGGTTTGCGTCTGGCGCGGTCAGAGGCAATCGTGAGCAATCGATCGGTCATGTTCGATGTGGACGTGATCGGGCATCGGTACCGTGTCGGAAAGGGCAAAATACACAGCCTGCCCGCGCGTCTCACGATCGAGCTGCTGACGATTGCGGGCGAGAAGCGACAAGAAGGCGTCGGCGATATTCTATTTAACCCGGACGGCAGTTCCAGCGGCGGCAGAATCGCGCTCGCCGACGGCCAGCGAAGCATGGCCGTGGGCGTAGATTGGCTTACAGGAAAGGTGAGTGTCGCGGATGTGCGGTGATCGGCTTCCCAGGGGCAACGGCTTTACCTTATTTGAGGTCGTCGTCGCGCTCGCGATCGCCGGCTTGGTCTTGGTCGGTTTTTTTCGCGCGGGGAGCGGCGGGCTTTTGTCCGTTGATACTGCGGCAAAGGTCGAGGAAGCAGTCCAGCGGGCACAGTCACATCTCGCCGCGCTCGGACGAGATGCGGCTCTCGGGGTCGGCGATTTCACCGGAGACGATGGCGCGGGCTATCGTTGGACTCTTCGCATCCGGCCCTTGTCGGCACGTCAATCGCTGGGGCAGGACGGCGTTTCCCCGGTAACGACCACCCTCTTCAGCGTGGAGGTCGTGATCTCATGGCCGGCGCATGCCGGTGAGCGATCGGTAGCGCTGAGGACTCTGCGCCTCGGGACCGGCGCGTGAAACCGCGTCTAGCAAAGCAGTGCAGCTTCCGCAGGTCGGGTGGATTTACGCTCCTCGAAATGCTGGTGGCGCTGGTGGTACTCGGCTTCCTGATGGTCGGGCTTACCCAAGGCGTGCGCGCTGGCTTGTCGTTATGGAATGCACAAGCGCGCCGCATAAGCGAAACTGCCGAGCTCGATGCCGCCGCGCGAATCGTGCGTATACTTCTGAGCGGCATTACGCTCCCGCCATCGGTCGGCCTTGCAGCCGGCGCGAGCGGTCCGGGCTTTAAAGGGACCACGGACAGCGTGACCTTCGTCGGCGATTTGCCCACCGGGCTCGGGACAACGCAGCGCGCTGACATCACGCTCCAACTGCAGAATGGCGGGTTTGTCCTCAGCTGGACCCCGCATAGACACGAGCTTTCCGCAGCGCCGGTGCCGCCGTCCGCCGAAGTCGAGTTGGTTCGCAGGGTCGATCAGATCGATTTCGCTTATTGGGGTTCTCCATCTCCGGGTCAGCCAGGAAGCTGGCAAGCACAGTGGGACGGCCCGACCATCCCCCAACTGATCCGTCTTCGTCTCGTCTTTGCAAACGGAGATCGGCGTCGCTTCCCAGATTTGATCGCAGCGCCGCAGCTTTGACGAAAGCAGCGATTCGGGTGATTGTGTCTTCGGCGCCGTAGCTTTGCCCCGCTAAGTGGCCGTTTAAGGATAGAGCGGCAGTTTGCCTTGCTCGAGCCATATTCGGAAAATTTATTATAGGGTGGTCGGCGTAGGGGATCACGGCCTCTGATCGTCAGCGGACCACTCCGTATTGAGGAAGCATGGGGGAGTTTCGACCGAGTCGGGTCTTCGAGTCATGATACGCGAGTTCTTCGTTTGGTGGTTTGGACAACTTTTAGACCTGCTGCCTCAACGGTTGCGCCAGTCTACATTCAGTGCTGCCGACGCGCTCGTGGTCACCCCAATAGGGCCTCTGGCGCTGGGTGTTGAGGCCATCACAATCCACGTGCGTCGAAATGGAAGGGAGACCCCCGTCGGCCAGTTCCCTCTCGATGCTTTCAGTCTACCGGAAATGCCGCGCTCAACCGGCAGGACGACGGTATTGCGCCTTGGCGAGGCAGACGTGCTGGGCAAGACGATAACTCTGCCGCTTGCCGCGGAACGCGAGCTTAACCAGGTGCTCTCCTTTGAGATGGACCGAGAGACCCCGTTCAGTGCGGAAGAACTTTATTGGAACCATCGTATCGACGAAACCGACCGGCAAAACGGCCGGTTGTCGGTGCGTGTCTCGCTAGTCCCCAAAACGAACCTCGATCCGTTGCTCGCCACTCTCGCTCGATCCGACCTCCGGCCGACGCGGGTGGAAATCGCCAACGGACCGGATCAAGGATTTTATTTGTTGCTCAACGGCCATGGCAACCGCACCCACCGCGCCTATGGTCGGCTCCTTTGGCCGGCGGCGGCGATTTGCGCGGCGCTCATGCTCGCCGCGATAATCACACCGTTTGCGCGCCAGGAGTGGACCCTTGCTGCCCTTGATCGCGAGGTCGTCGCTGGTCGGGCAGCTGCCGCGGAGGCCGACAGCCTGCGCCAGGAAATAGATCGATTATCTGGGACTGCTGGCTTCGTCGACAGCGAACGTGACAAGGCTGGGCGACCACTGGTCGTATTAGCGGCCTCGACGCGTACGCTCCCAGACGACACCTACCTGACTGAAATGGAGCTCCGGCAACGGAAGGTGACGCTGAGTGGCCGCTCCGCTGCAGCCGCCCGGTTAATTGGGGCGCTCGCGGGCGATGGCGAGTTCAAGAACCCGGTTTTCGCGGCGCCGGTCACCCGGCTCGAGGCGCTGCGGTCGGAGCTTTTCACAATCAACGCGGAGGTTGGGCCGTAATCTCGCTCGCATCCCTGCCGACCGGAGCAAAGGGCCGGTTCTTGGCGCTGGCCCTGATGGTGCTCGCTGTGGGAGGTGTCTATCTCCTAGTAGCGGCGCCGCTTACCGACCTGTATGCGGAGCGTGCCGCCGTCCTGGAGAACTGGCGCAAGCTGCTTCCGCGATTGCAGGCGGCGGCCGACGAATTGCCGGCTCTGCGCGCGCGTGTGGAACAGCTGCGCGCGGCGGCCGGCACTCGCAAAATCACACTCGAGGGGGCCAGCGATGCCATCGCTGCGGCCACTCTGCAAAGCCGCATCGAGGAACTCGCCGCTTCCGTCGGTGCCACCATCGGCAGCACCGAGAGCCTCCCCGCGGAAGCGCGTTCGGGCTATCGCCGTATTGGGCTTCGCTACGTAATGAGTGGCCAATATGAAACCCTCGTACAGTTTTTGGCCAAGCTTGAGGCTGCCACACCGCCTGTGGTTATCGACAATCTGCATATTCACGGCGTGCTAAGGCGGCCAGGAACTCCTGCCGCCTCGGGGCTCGATGCAGGATTCGACGTCTACGGTTACCGTGACGGCGAAAAATCCGTCGCCGCTAAGCGATGAACAGCCGCCTCGTCTTGTTACTTCTGGTTGCCGGGTGTTTGGTGTTCGGCTCGATAGTCGTTATCGAGCTCCAGTCCGCCGGACCGCGAGATGAAGTGTTAGCCGAAGCAGCGTCGAGGACCGATATCGCCCCAGCTGCGAGGCGACAGCAGAACCCGCGGATCGAAGAGTTGTTGACGGCGATACTTGCGCGGCCGCTGTTCAGCAGCACAAGGCGTCCGCCCCAGACCGCATCTGGCGATGCTGCAAAGGATTCCGATCTCGCCGATACCAGACTGACCGGTATCGTGACCGATACGCGGCGGCGGATAGCAATTTTTGCCATAACCGGCGACAAGCCGTTGAGGGTCGGTGAGGGCGAGGCCATCAGCGGCTGGCGGATCGAAAGCATCACGCCGCGCGAGGTGTCTCTCAGCGGTCCGACCGGCACCAAGACGTTGCAGCCCAAGATGGATCCGAACCTTACTCCGCCTCCCGGGCAACCCCTGACTGCAAGCGCCGGCGGACGGCCGACCGCTCCCTCCACCGCCGCCGCGGCCCGTCCGCCTGTTCCTGCGGTTGCTCCTGGCGTCGTGCAGCCGAGCTCAGCCGTCCCGATCAATAACCCCGGTGCCCTGCCACGGCCGCCGCGGCTGCGGCAGCAGCGCTAATGTCCGCGACGCGACGCACCCGGCCGCTCGCCCTCGTTATGGCGCTGACGCTGCCCGTCGCCTGTCAGGCGCCGGCGCCGCCCAGTCTGCAGCCTTTGGAACAGCCGAGCAATCTGCAAGCGGCAGAGCCTCGCGTCAGCGGCGCGATTCCACCCGATCTCAGCCGGCAACGCGCCTTTGTCGAGCAGGGCCCGGCGGCAGTACCCACCGTCCCGGCGCCCCGGCCGGGCGCGGGCTCAACCCAAACCGGAGATGTGACACTCAATTTTGTCGATACCGACATACGGGAGATTGCCCGCACAATTCTCGGGACCACCCTTAACCTGAATTACACGATCGATCCCAACGTGCACGGTACCGGCTCCATCGAGACCGGCACCCCATTGCCGCGCTCAGCGTTGCTGCCCACGCTCGAAAACCTCCTCAATGCCAATGGTGCGACGGTAATAGAAAGAAATGGGGTCTATGCGGTGGTTCCATTGCCTGCAGGTGCGACCCGTAACCTCGTCTCGGGAGCGAATACCATTAGCGCCGGTACGGAGGTCGTGCCGTTGCGCTACGCCTCGGCCAAGGATTTAGCCAAAGTGCTTGAACCCTATGTTGCCGAGGGTGGAAAGATCGGCGCCGACCCGGGGCGCAATGCACTGATTATCAGTGGTGATGCTGCGGTCCGCCAGACTTTGGCGGGCCTTGCGCGAGCCTTCGACATCGATATCCTGGCAGGCCAATCCTATGCCATCTTTCCGGTGCGCGACGGCGATCCGGCGAAACGCGCGGCCGAGTTCGAGAGGGTATTGCAGGCGCAGTCCGAAGGCGCCCTGGCCGGGGTGGTGCGCGTACTGCCGATGGATCGGGTAAATGCCGTTCTCGTACTCTCTTCGCAGTCTCGCTACATCGATGCGGCGAGGCGCTTTTTCGGCCTTGCGAATCAGGTCGAGGATGCGACGGCGCGCAGCTGGCACGTGTATTATGTGCAAAACGGCCAGAGCGCCGATCTCGAGCTTTTGCTGCAACGCGCCTTCACGCCGCGAAACGTCTCGCCGACCCCCGCCCCGCCC
>Ga0126379_10000887_pt1 | contig 17483 bp, 12 predicted proteins | sample PanSoiMetPlot_24_FD_92640 | JGI IMG/M metagenome (GOLD analysis project Ga0126379, IMG submission 92640) | Tropical forest soil microbial communities from Panama - MetaG Plot_24 | ecosystem: Environmental > Terrestrial > Soil > Tropical forest > Bulk soil | place: Panama | collected 2016-02-17
AGCCTGAGTGGTACAACGCGGTGACGAACAACTGCACAACGAACATCGCGGTGGCCGCGGCCGAAGCCCAGCACAAACAGGTGCGCTGGGACTGGCGCATCCTATTGAACGGGAAGATGGACGAGATGATGTATGAATACGGGACACTCGTGACCGGAGGCCTTTCCCTGCCCGAACTGAAAGCTCAGGCGCACATCAACGCAGCAGGACTCGCGGCGGACGACAGTCCGGAGTGGTCGAAGCTGATTCGCGTCGGAAGAGTGGGCTTCAGCGAGCAGGCAGGGGCGGGCCCAGCTTTCCCCGTTTTCCAGTTTTCCCAGATGGTAATACTTGTAAAAAACGAAAAGAGGCCAGAGCGCTAGATAGACGGAATAAGAGATTAATCCGACACCGACAGCAAGAGGGTTACGGAAGACTATCCCGATGTACCGCGCTTTTCGGGCGACAGTAATAAGGGCCGCACCGATGCAAGGCAGAAGGGCCTCCAGTCCTGGGAGAGGCATGCTTCCCGAGTAACGCCGGACAGGATAGACAATCAAGGCAATGCCAGCCGGGCTTAAGCTCTCGTCAGATTGCCGCAGCTACAGCCCCTGAGACCGTGTCAGCCGCTCTGTCGGCCAATACAGTGCAAATCATCTGCGGCGACGCGCCCGAACCAGATCCACGGCCGGACGAACCCGCCATCGCTATCCGTGTGGACGGCGGTCCCTTTGGGAACAAGCGCGCTCTTGGCACGTTGCCCTTTCCGATCGCAGGTAAGCGGTCTCGTCGTCGATGGCGTACACGTCGGGGAAGTCGAGCTTCTCGGCCCCGGCGACCGTCCCGGCCTGCCACGTCTCGCCGCCGTCTGTGGTACGAACGAATGTCCCTCCCGTGCCGCTGACCCAAACGATGTTACCGTTGACGATGCTCAATCCGTGCAGGCTAGCGTCGGTGTTCGATTTCTGCGGATGCCACTGGGTGAAAGCGGGCGAAACAAATATCAGGAGAACCAGGAACGCCATTTTCAATTGCATCGGGAGTTGCTCCTGACTTGTCTCGACGTGTTTACCCTCACATCGTTAGCTGTCGAACAGTAGATTCACAAGTGACAAGAAAAACAGTTGCCATTTTCCATCAATACTCGCGCGCTGCCAGAACCCTAAGATCGACGATCCAGAGTGCTCGAATAACAAATAAAACTGGATCTTCTTCTCTTAAAGAAGGTTACCCCGCAGTAAGGTGACAGAGTCAAAAATACCATTCAGGCTGTAAGCCTTAACTGAGATTAATGTTCAGGAGACGGGTTAAGTATCAAGCGGAGAACTTCGGGGTTCTTGGCGTAATTGGCATGCGCGTCCGTCGGCGATTCAAGAAATAGTGGGATTTTGAATCCAGAGTTGTGCACCGGAATATTCACGACGTGGACACCCTCAATCTCGGGAACCTCCCAAGACAGCAGGTCGTTCGGATCGCTCCACGCGATAATCTGTGGCTGGGGAACCGCGGAAGGTCGCTGCTTTAAATAAAGTTCGCGCTTGCTGCGCCAGTGCGCTATTGACGATGGGATGGATTTTCCCTCGCTGGTCGATGCACTAGGACCTGCATCACCACTCGTCGCGGTAGAGACTCGTGCGAGTTCCAGAAGCGCAATCTGGTTTGCCAAGAAATAAAAGCCTGCCGTGTGGGCCGAAAAGTAGTCGGCCGCCTGCCTCTGCTCAGGAGTAATTTGGAAATTCGAGAGCCCAGGGTCCTGCGAACCGAGCAAATCCGAATTGAGCGCAATCAGCGAAAGATAGCTGCCTAAGCTGTGAGTAACGAAGAACACTTCTGCGTCAGCATCTTCGTTCTCTGCTGTGTGCTGGTTCGTGGCATAGGATTGGAGCGACTTCAACAGCAATTCGCGAATTCCAGCGCTCAGAACTTCCTCCATCGGGCCCAGAGCCATAACGGCATCTCCAAAGCCCCAATCCATAAGGCCGTTCTTGAGCGAACGGTCGAGTATCGTCGCGTGCCGTGAGATGCGGCTGAGATCGGAGGCTTCCGAGGTCTTGATCCATTGGTAACTCAAGTACCGTTTAGGGTGCGCGGGATCCGGTGTAGTGGGAGTGTCGCAGATACTTAACTGCGTCTTGGACGGTCCCGTTAGCAGGGAGTCACGGACGATGAGCCACTTGCACTTGAGGGGATATGCGAGCGGCCACCAGTTGAACTCGTCAACGAGAATCGGAGTATGCCCCTTGCCCGTTATCTGGTATCCGTCGATAAACGGTGCGGACGCACTCCATTCCTCCTGCGATTTCCATATGCGATCTCCCAAGTAGGCCAGAGTCGGTGGGGCGGACTCCACTGCAAAAGGACCGTCGGCATACATTCGGCCCAATTTGGCCACGGTACATTTACCAAGATGCTTGCAGATGCCCTTGCGTAACAGCAGGGAGGAACCCGCTCCGACCTGGTTGATACCGTGCACATAGAGAATGTGAATGTGCCGAGTACCCGCGACAGGCTGCGCCATTGCTTCGGTGTTCGGTCGTCGCTGGTGGGAAGCGGCTGCTTTATCCTCGGCCTGAACCGCATCGCCAATCGATCCTGTTCCAGCGACCTGTTTATCAGGCGGGGCCTTCTGACACCAGATGGAAGAAGACGCAAGCAGGATAAGCACCGCGCCGGTGGCGCAACTCCGAATGGGGTATTTCATGCTGGCATCTTATCAGCACAAACCCCGCGCGGCCATGATTGCGAGTACCGAGGCGAGCGCGACATATTGGCCGGAAACTGGCAAGGATTTTAACTTAAATTCCCTAAAAGGAGACCCAATGAGAACTACAGGCGTCGTTCCATTTTGATGAACGACAAGAGCAGGCCTTTTTGGGCCCGCGTCCGGCAGCAACAGAAAAACAGAATTATTAAATCTTAGCGTCGTTATTCTTGCGGCTCGGGCCAGATGGTACATCAGCACTACGGTTGCGCTGATCGTCAGGAAGAAAACGGCCCATTGTGGATGGGGGCGGGCCACATTTTGTGCATCAGCCCCAGCAGTCATGCTCCGGTTCCAATTGCGCTTGCCACCAGAGAAGCTTTTAAGGTCTTCATAGAATCAGCTCCGAGGAAACAGACCACCCTCGCGGCAATTAAGGATACCTTGCAGCGGCAGCGCGGTTCCCTTCGTTCGCAGGCCGTTGAATCTCAAGCTCATCTACTTTCCGAGCATTCCCTTCTTCACCTGTGCGGTGGGCGGCTTCGGCCCGAACCACACGGAAAAAATCGCCTGCCCGAACGCAGGGCCGGCAATGGTCAGCTTGTCCTGGCCATTGATGGCGAAGGTCGTGCCCGTGCCCGGAACGTACGTGAAGGACATCTGATCGCCCACTTTGGCGGCGTCGAGCGCGCCGAGAAATCGGTCAATGTCGGGCTTCATCGTCTTCATCGCATCCGGCGTATTGTCGTTGAACGACTCGGTGAAGGCGTTCGTCATCTGGCTCTTGCTGGCGCTATGAACAAACTGCATCACAATCCGCTTCGGCGCTTCGGCCTTGATGATGGCGTTCGCATCTGACGACTTCTGCTCCAGGTAGAGGCCCGCAACATAGACCTTCACCATGAACTCGCTGCGCAATCCTATGCCATTAAGCACCAGATTTGTGCTCCCAACCTGCGCGGTGTCGGGCAGCGTGACTCCGGCCAGAGTGTCAGCGTGTAGCTCGAAAACAGCGAGCAGTAGGAAAGAAACAACAGCAAACGATAGAACCGTCTTACGCATTGAGCCTCCTTGGGAAGATGATTGCGAACGGCGATGCTAAAGCTACAGTCGCGAGGACCTGGAGTTCGCCCCTCCGACTGGCCAGGACCTGTCCGCAGCCGCCACGGATGTCCTGTAGAGAAGAACACCAAGAAACTGACTCCACCTTAGAAACAAACAGGCGAGTATCTCTCCACGGAAGGGACTTTTTCAACACCCACAGCCCATTACACTTCCGATCTCGTTAACGCCAAGTCGCCGTTCCGGTTGCGAGTGTAAGGCGATTTATCGTAAGTAATCCTCGCTAAATACAAGTAACTTATCCGGGAAGATGCAGCAATTGTGTGAGATTCGTCGGGTCCATCTCCGATGGGTACGTCTGGCCAACTGAGCAGTGGACTTCAGTGCGCGGGAATCGTGATGACCGGTTGATTTTCCTTTGGGCCAGTATCAACCATAGTAAAGAGCATCATGATTAGCGAAAATACCTGCTTCGATTCGAGATCGTCATCGTCGATCCAGAACCAGGTACTGCGGTATCTGACGGCTACGAACGCATCCGGCGAAACCGATTTGCCGCTGTGAATGCGCATCAGGCGCACGATGCCCGGAAGATCCCGGCTTCGCTCAAACCCATCAAATGCGCGCTTTTGCGCCAGATCCTCGTCAGGAACCTCCACTTGCGCAGCCATGGTTTGCATCAGACTCAAGATCGAGCGGGTAGTCACCGCAATTTCCTGGTCATTGCTCGCATTCACTCCGTACACGATTTTGAACTCGGAAGCGGTGGCGCTCAGTCCCAGGAGACGACGAAACTCCGTGATATCTGCCTGGATCTGGGGCGTGATATTTTGCGTCGGGAACGAAGCAAAGCTCACCATCTCCTCTCCGGCTTCTTTTTTCACAAAGATCCGTACAGCGCCGGAAACCTGAATCTGGCGTGCCAGCTCGCGCATGCGATGGAAATTCGGATCGGCGGGCGAAATACCGTGCAGAGTTGCTTCCTGGTTCTTCAATCCATTGATGGAGACCACTGATGCAAATAGGGTCACGTCGGCGGGCAGCCCGGATTGAATTCCGGAGAAAACCGCCTCCGGCGGTAATGGGGTAGCGAGACTGCGGATGAACTTGTTGCCGGTGAGCGGCGTGTACGTGATTGTGGGAGTGTTGCTGTACGTTCCGAAACCGCCAATCGTTGCGTCGGCAGTGGTTCCATTCGGATGGATGTTTCCAGTAGCGTTAATCCCTTGCACCAGAGAATAGCTGGCCACAATATTGCCCACGTCCACAAACACGGGCGGATCGACGTAGCGCATCTTGACGATATTCAGCAGAGTTTGCTCTTTCCAGGAATCGGAGAGTGAGCCAGCGTACAGTTGGCGGTCGCGCGTCACCGATTGCGGGCCGATGGGGCGATAGCAGCCCGACTCTAGCAACGCTAATGCGCAAAGCAGATAGGTCGCAGACTTCTTCATTTCATGCCTGAAAGGAGAGCCCATGCAGCGAATCGTCGTTTGGCTGGACAACCAAAATGTTACGGGTTGGACAAGCATAACAAATGTGATTTGGCGAGCCCAACGGTGTCCATCCTCTTTCAGCTCGGAGAGGTAGGCGTAATGCGCTAACTGTTGTAAACAGGTCAGCATGACGATATCCCGTCACAACCAAGGATGAAAAGGCGGGGGAGTTTGGGCGCCCAATTTCAGTGACTTGCAAGCCTTTTCAAGGGAGCCCGTTACACTTCCAATCTCGTCACGAAAGCCGCCGTCCGGTTGCGAGTGTAACTGATTCCATAACAATGTCGGCTCCGACCCCCGAGTAGACTTGGATCGATCCAAACCAAGGGATCGGAAGAAGGAGCCGAACAATGATGATTATAGGCACCGATTACCACCCCGGTTTCCAACAAATTGCGTTCGTAGATACGGAAACGGGAGATTACGGAGAACAACGACTGGAACATCGTGAGGAAGCGGAAAAGTCTTACCGCGATCTCGTAGCCCATGGAGTCCGCATACAGGTTGGGATGGAAGCCAGTGGACATGCCCGTTGGTTTGAACGACTAATGGCGGAGCTGAACATTGAGTTGTGGATCGGGGACGCGACCGAGATTCGCAGCAAACGAGTACGCAAGCAGAAGACCGATCGCCAGCAGACATCCAGAAATTGGAAGCCGCCCAGCGCAACAACAAGGCGAGCGAATAGCTAACGCCACAACCCACGGGGCAGGTCGTGCGCTGCCACAAAAATTCTTAACGCGAGGAAATCAAGGTTACTGCCCCAGTTGCGCTAGCGCGGCACGCAGAGGAGCATCCGACACTTGAATCAGGCCGGTGTATGGGTAGTACATCTCGAGAATCAGGAAAATCGCGCCGCAAACCGCCGCGGCGGCGACGAACAAACCCGCAAACACCGTGAAATTTGGAGGTGCAAACATCCCGAAGCTGATAAACAACGCAATGAGCCAGAAGATCAGCATTCCCAGCAGCGGCTTGGGAACAGGGACTCGTCTCTGTTCAAACATCAGCAAGCGGATCTGCCCTATTTGGATCTCCAGGCTCAGAGCTTGCGCTTGGAGGGATCGCTGTCTGTCGTCCTTGGGAGCAAGCCCTTGAATCTTGTCAAGGACCTCGCCCATCGGCGCGCGAAGCTGAACGCTGGATTTGTTGGAGCCGTCTTTTTGCCACATGAGTTCCATCTGACGAACCACGCTGGTTTGCAGCACAGCACGGGCTTCGGCTGTTTCTGGTCCGTAATGCGCCAGGAGCCGATCCTGCAACAGGATGTTGGCAGAGAGCTGGGTCACTTCGGCACTCTGAGTGTCATAGAAACTCTTGGCGGAAGCAACCATCAGCCCGAGAACCAGCGCCAAGGTCGTCGCCACTAGTCCCATTCCGAGTCTGACAACATCCTGGGTCTGCGGGCCCGTATGGCGATCAGGAAGCAGGCGGTGAATGAACATGCCAATCAGTGCGCCGCCAAAGGCGCACACGAAAACGAGGATGCTGGATGCGACTGCGTTCATGGCATTGGGGGGGTTCTGATTCGCACAGCATTCTAACCGGGAATCCTGCTGCAGAACAGATCGAAGTGTGCCATTGTCGGTAGCACATCAAATGTCCGGTCGAGTTAGCACGGATCGTCTCCAATCCACTTACGGCGATGCTGAACCAATTCTCGATTTCTTCAACCCTTCAAGCACCGCGATGTCACGTTCTCCCTCTCTTGTTGCGTCGTCCGGTATGCTCTCAAACGCCTGACCACAGCCCTTGCATTGAAGGTGATCTGAGTCCAGACGCAGCAAGTCGGCAGGGCGATGCACATACCCACAGTGCGGACAAGTCCAGGTGGGAACTGGCGGGAGCTTTGATCGGCGGGAGCGAGGCATGAAAGGGATTGTATTGCGTCGCGCTGATTGCGTCGGGGGTTTCGCGCACCTCACCCTCGCCTCTCACATTCCATTGCTTCGGGCCACACAAGCGGTGGTCTTATCAGTTTTTGGGCACACCCACCCCAAATCCCTTTTCACATTTGGGCTGTTAGGTCGCGGCAGACCTTAATTGGCACGATGCTTCGTATCTCCATGTCGCCCTCCTCTGATGCGCAGCACCAATGGTCCGGCAACGCTAGTCTTCTCTTAAATCGGGATGCTCCACCCGTTGTCGAACTCTAACTGCATTAAACATCGCTGATGACGGTGGGTTCCACGCCAGAACTGTCGAGAACAAATTCCGACAGGGAGGCGACCCAATACCATTCTTGAGGCCAGCGGTTAAGCGGCGCCCAGATTTCGGGCACACCTCACCCTTGCCTGTGCTGATAGGGTTAATTAACCCTTCCCTCCAAAGGCTGGGGGCCTAAACTTGCGTTCTAGCATCCGTGAGCTATCCGGTGGTCTTCAAGCCGATTGCGTGATTCCGAGAGTTCCTTCCTGACTTTGAGGCAGGCGACTCGCGCAGCAAGAAAGTCCTGATGGTCTGCACCTATCAACCGATACAGTCGTTCAATTAGGCCGAACAACTTTGCAGTCAGATAGCAGGCGTCCTCTTCAAGTTCACTTCTGATCGAACAGTATTTCGCTGCAACATCCATTTCGACCACTGAACAAAAGAGGCCAGTCGTGCTAGCAGTTTGAGACGGCTCCTACTCCAAACATGGGATGCCCAAATCGCGATTTTGGCAGCTTCGGATTATGATCCCAAAACGGAATCCGGGCCGGGGCCAATTAATCGGAGTCGCACTAATCGGGCACCCATAGTGAGTCGCGATAGCAGTTAAGTCGGAATGTGCTGCGGTGGTATCGACCGCTTGAGCTAACATGGTGGTCCGTGTGGCCGTAGTCGATCAGCCGTAAGGCTTCCGATCCCTTGACAATGAGGCATTCAGATTTCGGGCACACCTCACCCCACCCTGTGCTGATGTGGCTAATTAACCCTTCCACTAATTTGTAGGAGTGGGGGTTGCGACAACGACTCGGACTGGGCCGTTAAGTGGATAGTCTCATTTGTTGCTGTTGGCTGCGCCAGTGGGTGCTTTAGGAAAAAAGCTGGAAATGTCATAGTAATCGGAAAAGCGCTTGATCTGGCCATTCTGGGTGAGGACGACGGAGACCCCTCGCCCTGAAATCCGTGTAGCCTTCACCGGTCCAGTTGGACCGTCGCCGGTAAACGTGCCGGCCCAGGTCCACTCCGCCGCCACCATTGGGCCCGCGTCCACGACCGTGGTCAGGCGCCAATCGAGATCCGGCTCACCCTTGATCTCCTCTCGCATGAAGTCTTTGATTTGGGCAATTCCCTGGGCGTGGACTCCTTGAGCGAGGTCTTCGTGAACTGCGTCGGGGGTCAGCAGCTTGTCGAGCGCTGCGAAGTCGTGGTGATTCCAGGCAGACACGTATGCTTCGAGCACGGCCTTTCCTGACGACATTGGGGATGCCGTCTGCTTGCTTTGTTGCGCCGAAACGGTTGCCAACAGGATTAAGGATGCGACAGCAATCACCATTGTTCTCATACGGTGCTCCTAGACCAAAGACGCGAGGAACAGTACAGCATTTTCCCACGTCTCACTTTGACGGATTGTTGCGCAGGGATTGCCAGCTCTTAGATTACTTATTCTATTATAATTATTGTATCACAATAATCGACAAATTGTCAAGAACTTTCTTGGCGCTGAGTGAAAACTCCTTTAAAACACGTTGTACATGCGCGACGTGTTGCCCACTGCTACATTTCGTGTACTTAGAGGCGCTAAACATTTTGGCCATGCTGGAGGTCGTCCGAGGCTCTTTGAGGCGTTCCTAGTGGCGTGTCGCGGAGATAACGTTACTACGAATGCGGCGGCTTGGATCGGAATATTTCCATTGAATCGGTTTGGCATTGCCCGAAGAACTTCAGCACACCGCAGCCATGTTAATCTACAATGCATTGGTCAAGGCATTCCCCTGTACTAAAAACACGGAATGAACTCCACATCGGCGCATCCAGAAATCAAATGACTTCCGGGAGATTTTGAGAAATGGCGGATATAGAGGAGATTCAGATTTGCCCGCTTTGCGGTCGTCCTGTTAAAGCCTCAGGGAGTGTTGATTACGACGGGCAATCGTGTCATCCAGCCTGTGCTGCGGCTGAACCGCCACACGCTCATAATCCATACGACTCATACACCTAAAGGACGAAAGCCGGGTGCATGACATCACTTACCACTGCGGTTCCCCGCGGAGACCGCCAATCTGTGGTACTGTGGGCACACCTCACCCTTACCCTGTGCTCAGGTGGCTAATTACCCCTTCCCCTGAAGTCACTTCCGTCCCTGGGGGGCCTTTTCCTTTTCTGAATGGCCGACATTGCGCTGGGAACGATGACTGGCAGTCTGCTGCTGGCAGAAGGACATCTGAACCGGCAGCGATTCGGGGCGACTGTGGGGCTCCTCGCGGCTTCCGCCAACTGCTCGGCTTCCGCCCCTATAAACCGGATGGACACGATCTTGCTCTTGGCTTCACCGTTGGGCAGCTTCGGCCTTCCGGGTTTGCGTTTCTTGTGGCTCACGGCTTGCGTTGTTGCGCGGGAATTGCCAGCTCTTAGATGACTTACTCGATTCTCAATTAGTGTAACACAATAATTGTGATCTTGTCAAGGGCTTTCTTGGCGCTGAGTGAAAACTCCTTTAAAACAATGCGAACTCCGGCTTAGTGCAAACGGGGGTCATAGTCGCTAACATCCGCCACGCTTCCCTCCAAAAGACAAGCCAACGGTGCCTTAGACCGTTGCCGGGGGTGGACAAAGTTTGTAGGCAAAATGTAGGCAAAACGTGCCATGCGCACCGCAAATGGCCGCGTTTTGCCCTACTCTGCCGCTTGTGTTTTGTTGGATTTACATCAGAACAATCCTTTCCCAAGCTGTTGGTCGGGGGTTCGATTCCCCTCTCCCGCTCCCAGTAGGTCTCAGTTGTCTGGAAAACCAAAGAACCGACCTATATGCGGGCCTGAAGTCCGGCACTACTGACCTCTTGCTGCACAAAACTCTTGCCGTGATGTTCGCGGCCGAAAATCAGAAGTAATGATAGTCCGGCAATCACCACAAGCTCGAACGAGACAAGTGCCCACGCGTAGCCAAGGTGATCGCGCAGGGCGAACTCGATGGTTGGAGTCGAGGCGGCAAGTAGGATTCCGATCTGATATGTAAACCCGGGCATGAGGCCACGCACCGCGTCAGGCGAGAGTTCGTTGAGATGGACAGGAATGATGCCCCAGGCGCCTTGCACGCCCATCTGCATGACAAATGCGCCGAGCGCGAGAATCATCAGCGTGCTACCGAAGGCCCAAGCCGGCATGACCAGTAGCGACAATGCAAGAGCGCACAACATGCTGTAGCGGCGTCCGAGTCGCTCCGAGAGCATGCCGATAATGATCGCACCGACGACCGCTCCAACGTTGTAGAACATCGTGATGTAAGCGACAGTGTTGGGTGCAATGCCGTGGCCGTGCTTGAGGAAGTCAGGATAGAGATCCTGCGTGCCGTGAGAGAGGCAGTTCATCAGGAACATCAGGGCGATCATGTAAACCAAAAGGCCCTTGTGCTGCATTGCGATCTTGGGACTGTCCAGTGTGCGCAGAACACGGTGTTGCTGCCAGGCTTGGGATTCGGGGACCTTGGTGCGGATGTAGAGCGCGAGAAGTGCAGGAATGCCTCCGACCCAGAACATGGCACGCCACCCGAAGTTGGGGAGAACGACGCGGGCTGCGATAGCGGCAAGCAGATAGCCATTAGAGTAGCCGCTCTGTAAGATGCCGGAAAGGACGCCACGCCAGCGGACAGGTGCGTGCTCCATGGCTAAGGAAGCGCCGACGCCCCACTCGCCACCCATGCCGATTCCGAACAGCAAGCGCAGGATGAAGAAGACGGTGAAGTTGGGCGCAAAGCCGCACAGCAACTCGACGGTGGAGAAGAAGATGACGTTTGCCATGAGCGGGCGGCGGCGACCATAGCGATCGGCCATCATGCCAAAAATGAGCGCGCCCACGGGCCGCATGGCGAGCGTGGCAGTGACGGAGAAAACAATTTGCGCTTTGCTGACGTGGAAGTGTTCGGCGAGGATGTCGAAGAGGAAGATCACGACGAAGAAGTCGAAGGCGTCGAGGGTCCAGCCCAAGAAGCCAGCCATGACGGCGTGCCAGCGGGAGGAGGTTTCCAGTTGCAGCGATTTGGTGGCGACCATGGGGGCGGATGCAGTGTATCAGCTGGGCAGTGGGCGGCGGCGTTGGTTAGAGGTAGTCGTAAGCACCTTCGCCACTAGTAGTCGAATTTGAATGAGTCTTACGGCACGAGCGAAGCCGTGCCATTCAAACAACTCGGCAGATAACTAATAGCCGGCGTATTTATCGACCGACCAAAGCAGAGGCTTGCCGGCGAGGAAGAGGCGAAGGTTCTCGCTGTAGTTGGCGTAATGGCGCTCCCACATTTTCTCGGCGTAGCCGGCGGTGTGGGGCGTGATGAAGACGTTGTCCATGGGCCACAGGCGCGAATTCGGTGGCAACGGCTCTTCGCTGGTTACGTCTAGGGCAGCACCTGCGAATTGTTTCGCGTGCAAGGCGTGGATCAGGGCTTCTTCTTCGATGAGGACTCCGCGGCCGACGTTGATGAGATAGGCAGTCGGCTTGAGGTGGGTAAGGCGCTCAGCATTGATTAGGTGATGGGTTCTGGGCGTGACCGGCGCGGCCAGGACGATGAAATCACCTTGCTCGAAAGCAAGGTTAAGGTCATCGAACCCGTAAATGATCTCGGCGAGGTCGCTTCCCTTCTCTGGACGCTGGCGCACGGCGATGATGCGCATGCCGACCGGGCGGGCGAGTTTGGCAAGATAAGTTCCGATTGCACCGAAACCGACGATGACGAGGGTGGAGTCGCGGAGGTCGCGCGGGCGCGGCGGCTCAGTGCAGATTTCCTGTTGCGCCCAGTGCCGCTGGGCCTGGAATTTTGCGGCTTCCGGCAGACGTTTGGCCATAGCAAAGACGAGAGCCATGGCGTGCTCGGCGACCGTGGGTCCGTGGACGGCGCGCGCATTGGTGACGATAATGTCGCTGGCTTGAAGTTCGGGCGACATCAGTCCGTGCACCGCTGCGGCAGTGGAATGGATCCAGCGCAGCTTCTTTGCTGCCCTGAGCTGGTCTCCGCGAATGGACCAAGCAATCGCGATGTCGGCGTCGGCAATTTCGTCGGTGAGGCGCTCGTAGTCGAGAAGTTGGACGACGTTGAGTTCGGGGAAGTCCTGGCGCAAGCGCTCAGAGAACCAACCCGGGCTGATCCAGGGCTGGAAACGGTGATGGAGGGCGATAACGAGCTTCATGGGAACAGTTTCAAGCCAGCAACTAGCGACTAGTAATTAGCAATTCGCTCTTGGTCAGTAGTGTCCGGTTAAGGACTCGTTCGTTTTGTGTAAGCCAATGCTGCACCATAGCTTAAGTATGGCGAAGCGCGTAATCGATTTGCACTGCCAAGGGCCCATCGGCTGCCTTTGCCTTTTCAATGGCGGCGATATGAACAGCCGACAGTGCCTGTTTTCGCAACCGATGAAACACTTGCCGAAACACGAGTTTCGCAAATGCCTCGAGCACGATGCTGGCAATACCCTTTGCGTCGCGGCTGAAGCCGTCTGCTTTCAAAACGTCGCGCTAACGCTTAGCGGCTTCTGCAATCGCTCGTAGGTCGTGGCCGGTCATCTCCTTCGGTTGGGGAATGCCGAGGATGCCTAGCATTGTCGGAGCGATGTCCTGCAAGGCGCCGTCGGGTTTCAGGGTGAAACGGCGATGGTCGCCCTTGAAGCGGTCAAGCGTCACAGCGAGTTCTGACGTCACGATGAACGGCACGGGATTCGTAGTGTGTGCCGTTTGTGGGCTACCGGTTGCGGGATCGATCATCTGCTCGGCATTGCCGTGATCGGCTGTGACGATCATCGCTCCGCCAACCCGCTTAAGAGCAGCGTAAATCTGACCCAGGCAAGCATCGACGGTTTCACAGGCCTTGATGGTCGGCGGGATTTTGCCGGAGTGTCCTACCATGTCGGCGTTGGCAAAGTTCACTACCATCACGTCGAAACTTTTGTCTGCGATGGCCTTCACAACAGTATCGGCAATGCCTTGCGCCGACATCTCCGGCTTCAGATCGTAGGTCGCGACTTTGGGCGATTGCACCAGCACTCGGTCTTCGCCAGGGAAAGGCTTTTCGACTCCGCCGTTAAAGAAATACGTGACATGCGCATACTTCTCGGTTTCGGCAACCCGCAGGTTGCGCATGTTGAGGTTCGCCATGACATTGGCGAGAATGTTGCCGAGCGATTCGGGTGGTGATACGACCGGCAACGTGAAGTGCTTGTCGAACTGCGTCATGCAGACATAAGTGAGGTCTTTGGGGACGCGGTCTCGCGGGATGGTGGCGTCGAGCTCGGCCGCCGCATCGAGCTCTGTGCCGTCATGCGGAGTGAAATGGCTGTTGCGGGCGAGGCAGCGCGTGATCTGGCGGGCGCGGTCGGCACGGAAGTTGAAATTGATGCAGACATCGCCGTCGCGAATGGCGCCCACGGGTTCGCCGCGCCTGTCGGTAACGACAAAAGGAACGATGAATTCGTCGGTGACGCCGCGGTTGTATGACTGTTTGAGGCCCTGCACCGGGTCGCTATAGCGACCGCCTTCCGCATCGCCGAAGACCATGGCGTCGAAGGCTTTCTTTTCGCGGTCCCACTTCTTGTCGCGGTCCATGGCGTAGTAGCGTCCGCTGACGCTTGCGATTTTGCCGACGCCGTACTCGCGCATCTTCTGCTGTAACTGCTCGACGTACATCGCGCCGTTGGTTGGCAGGGTGTCGCGGCCATCCATGAAGCAGTGGACGAAAACGCGCTCGACGCCGTTCTGCCTCGCCATACGAAGCAGCGCGTAGAGATGATTCTGATGCGAGTGGACGCCGCCGTCGGAGAGAAGTCCGAAGAAGTGCAGGCGGCGCTCACCCGTGCCCGCCTTCTGCATAGCATCGACGAGAGCGGGATTTTTCTCGAACTCAGCGTTCTCGATCATCAAGTCGATCTTGCTGATGTCCATGTAAACGATGCGTCCGGCGCCGATATTAAGGTGGCCGACTTCGCTATTACCCATCTGGCCGGTAGGCAGGCCGACGTAGCGTCCACTGGTGTGGATGAGCGTGTTGGGGAACTCTGCCAGCAGCTTGTCGTAGTTCGGCTTGCGGGCGAGCGAGATGGCATTAGAGTCGGACGGCGGAGCATAGCCCCAGCCGTCGAGAATGATGAGGACGAGAGGTTTGGGAGGAATCATGGATTGAATAGCTCTGCTTGGAGTACTTTTCGGGAAATATTAAGGCACGTAGAAACTTCGACAAGAATCGCGTTCAAGGTTCCGGCCTTTAGGCGGCGATGAGCGGGTATGGTGATGTGGTGTTCCTCGCTACGCATCCGTGAGGTCAGCCGCGGATGGCAGCAACTTGGCGAGTTCATGCCCACTACGGTCTCGCGGAATCATCGAGCGGAAATAACCTCATCGCGGGACGAAGGGGAGACGAATAATGGCGGGCATTTGCGCCTCGTAAACATGGCAGTCTACTGCATCACCTACCATTTCCTTCAACTCCTGGATAGAATCGGCCCCCCAGGAACGATGGAGTGGCCCAGGGCGTGAGCTCGTATCCACCCTCGGCCGATTCTTCGACTGCGAAAATAATCTCTGCTTCCCTCATGGTGAACTGATTATATCCGCGCCGACACCCTGTTCTCGTATCGCCGCGCGGGACCGAAGCAGTGCGTCCTACGCCCTCTTCTTCGCCAGGGCGCCACGGTAGTTCAGGGCCTTGAGGCCGTTGAAGCGAGCGGCCGGGCCGAGCTCCTCTTCGATGCGCAGCAACTGGTTGTATTTGGCGATGCGATCGGTACGTGAGGCCGAGCCGGTTTTGATCTGGCCCGCGCCGGTGGCAACGGCCAAGTCGGCAATGAAGGTGTCTTCGGTCTCGCCGGAACGGTGCGAGATGACGGCGGTATAGCCGTTCTCGCGCGCCAGGTTGATGGCGTCGATGGTCTCGCTGACTGAGCCGATCTGGTTCACCTTGATGAGGATCGAGTTGGCCACGCCGGCATCGATTCCCTGCTGCAAACGTTGGACGTTGGTGACAAAGAGATCGTCGCCGACCAGTTGGATCTTTTTGCCCAGCTCATCTGTCACGAGTTTCCAGCCATGCCAGTCGTCCTCAGCGAAGCCGTCTTCGAGTGAAACGATGGGATACCTCGAAACCCAGTCGGCCCAATACTTCACCATTTCTTCGCTGGTGTGTTCGCTCTTGTCGGATTTCTTGAAGACATACTTCTTCTTGTCGGTGTCATAGAACTCGCTCGCGGCTGGGTCGAGAGCAATGGCGATCTGCTCGCCCAGCTTGTATCCGGCCTGGGTGATGGCTTCCAGCACAAGTTCGATGGCCTCGGTGTTCGACTTCAGCGAAGGAGCGAAACCACCCTCGTCCCCGACGGCGGTGTTGTAGCCCTTCTTCTTCAGCACGCCTTTGAGGGTATGGAAGGTCTCGACGCCCCAGCGCAGCGCTTCGGCAAACGAAGGCGCACCGACCGGCATCACCATGAATTCCTGGAAGTCGACGTTGCTGTCGGCGTGCGCGCCGCCGTTGAGGATGTTCATCATCGGAGTCGGTAGCAGGCTGGCGGTGAAGCCGCCGAGATACTGATAGAGCTCGATGCCGAGGTGGTCGGCCATGGCGCGCGAAGCGGCCATGCTGACGGCGAGGATAGCATTGGCGCCAAGTTTGCCCTTGTTGGGAGTTCCGTCAAGCTCTTTCATCACGGCGTCGAGCTCGCGCTGATCGCTGGCATCCATGCCCTCGAGTTCGGGTGCGATGATCTCGTTGACGTTGTCGACGGCTTTGAGCACGCCTTTGCCGAGGTAGCGCGCACTGTCGCCGTCGCGCAGCTCGACGGCCTCATGCTCGCCAGTAGAGGCTCCGCTGGGGACGGCAGCGCGGCCACGGGCTCCGCTTTCCAGAATGACATCGGCTTCGACCGTGGGATTGCCACGGGAATCCAGGATTTCGCGCGCAAGAACCAGTTCGATCTGGGTCATGGAAATGAGTCCTTCTTCTCACACCGTGGGATTTGCCTTCCAGAAGCATGCGGAGCTGACTGGTGGGCATGGGCTGAGGCCAAGCAGTTCTCCTCGCCTGGAATGCTGCGGCAGGAGATCTATGAAACCTTTCATTATACGGGGGCGGTATGGCGGCGACGGCCGAGGCGTATGTGAAAGATCGGTGAGAAGAAAGGGTTAAGCCTGAATCCGGACTTCGAAGGGTAACCCCTGCAGACCGATAACCTGTGGAAAAAAGTTGGCCGCCGGGCACGAGTTCTGTATCCTCATAGGAGCAGTACGAGACCGGAAAGCGTCCTGATAACAGCGGCTTGGCCGCTTTGCCGTCGTAACGGAGCTTTGGCTTATGTGGAAATCGACACGTAAGGAAGATGAATTGACGACACCTGAAGCGACCCCCCCCAAAACAATGTATACGCCGACACCTCCCCTAAACCGGCCGGAGCCGACGCGTGTCGAGACTCCACGGGCGGTGGATGTGGCCACAATAGGAAAATCGGTGGTAGTGCGCGGCGAATTGTCAGGAAGCGAAGACCTATACGTCGATGGCGAAGTGCAAGGCTCGATTTCGTTACGCGGTCAGACCCTCACCATTGGGCCAAATGGTCGAGTGCGGGCCAACCTGGAAGCGCGCAATGTGATTGTGCATGGAAGTGTGGATGGCAACGTGACGGCCAGCGATCGAGTGGATTTACGCAAGAGCGCTTCGCTGACCGGCGACATCTCCACCGCACGAGTGGCGATTGAGGATGGAGCGTACTTCAAGGGGACCATCGACATTGAGAAGACGGAACCACCCGCGCGCGTGGAACCGAAGCCGCAAACCGTGACTGCGACGCCGGCGGCGCAAGTCACTTCTACTGCCGCGCAGGGCACCCTGATCGAAACCAAGAAGTACTAAAGGCTACAGCTCGACGGCACGGCGGGACGCTGGGGCGTCCCCGTTCTTTTGGCGTTCTTCGCCAGGCGCGGCGCTAGGCCGGCGCGAAAAGATTCATTCCGCCGGTTGGCTGACATACAATAAAGCAAAATGTCTCCCGGCGTATTCAATAGGATGTTCGGCAACTCTGACCACCAGCCTGCACCAGGCGAGGCGGTTTCAGGCGAACGCATACAGCGCCGCTCCAC
>Ga0126379_10000888_pt1 | contig 17473 bp, 11 predicted proteins | sample PanSoiMetPlot_24_FD_92640 | JGI IMG/M metagenome (GOLD analysis project Ga0126379, IMG submission 92640) | Tropical forest soil microbial communities from Panama - MetaG Plot_24 | ecosystem: Environmental > Terrestrial > Soil > Tropical forest > Bulk soil | place: Panama | collected 2016-02-17
CGCTATCCTCAGGACAAGCATCTGACCTGGCTCGCCGGGCTGTGGCTGGAGAACCAGCGCCAGTCGGAGCGGGCTATCCCTCTGTTTGAGCGCGCCAACCGCATTGATCCCGATTTTGCGGATCCTCTGAACCAGGCTGCTTACTGTTATGCGCGGCTGGGCGATTTCGACCACGCATTCGCTAACATGGAGCGCTACGCCGCCCTGCTTCCCAACGAGGCCAATCCGCAAGACTCGCTGGCCGAGATTTCGCGCATGGCCGGCCGTTTTGACGATGCCCTGGCTCACTATCACGCTTCCTTGAAGATTGATCCTTCATTCATTGAATCGCAAGCCGGCCTGGGCGATACCTACGCGGTGATGGGCGAGGAAAGCAAGGCGCGAGCCGAATACGCCGTGGCGATCGAGAAAGCAACCACGCGCGTGGAGAGCGTCACGTACACGTTGCAGTCGGCCGCTACCTACGCGCGCGAACAGGACTTTGCCAAAGCCGATGCCGCATTTGAAGACGCTGCCCGGCTGGCGCACAGCAAAAACCTGGGCGCTCTTGAGGCCGAGGCCTGGCGCCGGATGTCGGTTTACCAGAAAGATAATGCGCGAGCCATGGAACTGCTCAAAAAGGCAGAGTCTCCGTTGCACGAAGACCACACCATGAGCGCGGCCGCGCGGGACCAGGAACTGGCGATCATCTTGCGCACCCGCGTGGGACGCGCCGTGCACGACGGCAGCATGAACACCGCCCAGGCCGCCCTCAAGCAGCTTGCCGGCCTGGCTGCCAGCAACCGCAGCGGCATCATCGAGTTTTCCTACAACGGCGCCGACGGAGCCGTCCTGCTGGCGCAGGGAAAGTATCGTGACGCCATCTCCCGCCTCGTGGACGACGACAAAAATCCGTTCTCCATGCAGAGGCTGATCGTGGCTTATCAAAAGACCGGCGACAAAGAAGACGCCGGCCGCATGGCCCGCAAACTGGCCCAATTCTACGAGCCCACCATCGAGCAGGCCGTGGTCGTGCCGGAGTTCCGGAAAACGATGCTGGCCATGAAGGACAAGAACTGATTCGCCGCGCACTTCGTCAATCTCCCAAAACTCCATCCAGTACGAGATCCATCCCGAATCCCCGCGGAGCGAAGACGAGCGGGGTGAGGGACCTGCTTCGCTGCTGTTTCGGGAACACCAGACGCACCCACTCAAAGCCGCGATGACGACGCTCAATCCTCAGTTTGGCTCCGAGCGCCAGAGGCGCGACCACACGGTAGCCCACGGCGGAGCGGGACGCGGAGCCGTGGGTACGCGCAGGCGTAACTTCGAGCGCCGGAGGTGCGACACATGTCCCATAGCTAGATGCATAAGCCGGTCTATCTCGTGTTCAGCACCTAACAGCGAAGAAAACTCATTGCCAAAGAATCGCAACGCCGATTATGGGCATACCTGGCAGGCATTGTAAGAAGCAGCGTATCTTCGTCGATGAAATTCGAGGCATGGAAGGCTACGTGCACATCTTGATCGAGATTCCGCTGGACACGTCATTTTCCGATGCCATGCGAGAGATCAAAACGGCTTCAGCGCAATGGATGGGTGCCAGTTTTGTCTGGGATTTTGTGTCGCACCTCCGGCGCTCAAAAATTCCAACTATGCCTACCCACGGCTCCGTACCCCAGCACGCGAAAACCGCGTGCTGGGACTACGCCGTGGGCTACCGTGTGGTCGCGCCTCTGGCGCTCGAAACAGAACACCAGTAATCTCCTCGCTCACGCGAGGCAGCAGCGGAGCAGGTCCCTCACCCCGCTCCGCCGCCCCGCTTAGCGGGTAGGCTACGGGGATTCGGGATGGGGTCTTGTGAGGGATGGAGTTTTCCGAAAATTGGCAAGGTCGAGCGTGGGATAAAGGTGAGATAAACCCCTGAGTAAAGAAGTGTTAAAGGCTCTCGGGACCTAACCGGCGCCCGGCCAGCATGACGATATAATCAGAGCTGCTTCTTACGGACTGCTGTCTCCGACTAGACCATGTGGATCGTAGCTCTGGCGCTGCGGCGCCCTTATACCTTCATCGTGATGGCGCTGTTGATTCTTATCCTCAGCCCGATCGCGGCCCTACGCACGCCGGTGGACATTCTGCCGGAGATCAACATTCCCGTGGTGAGCGTGATCTGGCAGTATTCGGGGCTCTCGGCGCAGGAGATGACGGACCGCATCGTCAGCAACACCGAGCGGTTTCTGACCACCACGGTCAACGACATCGAGCACATCGAAACCCAGGCCATGGAAGGCCGCGCCATCGAGAAGATTTTCTTCCAGCCCGGCGCCAACCTGCCGACCGCGATCGCACAGGTTACCAGTACTTGCCAGACGGCGGTGCGCAACCTGCCGCCGGGCACGCAGCCGCCGCTGATTATCGTGTATTCGGCTTCGAGCGTGCCCATCATCCAGGTGGGCATTCGCGGTAAGGCTCTGCCGGAGCAGGCGCTGTTCGATTATTCGATCAACTTCATCCGCCCGCAGATGACGATGGTGAAAGGCGCGGCGATCCCCTATCCATACGGCGGCAAGCAACGCCTGGTGGCCGTAGATCTGGATCCGGCGGCGCTCCAGTCCCGGGGCCTGACCCCTGTCGACGTGGTGAACGCGGTGAACGCGCAGAACCTGATTCTACCGGCGGGACAGGCCAAGATGGGCGAACTGCAGTACGCGATCGGCATGAACGGCAGCACGGACACGATCGCCGAACTGAATAATCTGCCTATCAAGACGACCAACGGCACCACCATTTATCTTCGCGATGTGGCCCACGTGCGCGACGGTTTTTCGCCGCAGACCAATATTGTCCGCCAGGACGGAGTTCGCGGAACCCTGATCACCATCATGCGCAACGGCGGCACGTCGACGCTGGACATCGTGAACAACATCCGCGCCGTTTTGGACAGGGTGGCGACGCAGTTGCCGGATGACCTGGAAATTCGTCCGATGTTTGACCAGTCGTTGTTTGTACGCGCTGCTATCAACGGGGTGATGCGCGAGGCACTGACGGCGGCTTGCCTCACGGCGGCGATGATTCTGTTGTTCCTGGGCAATTGGCGCACCACGCTGGTTATCGCCATCTCCATTCCGCTCTCGATCCTCTGCTCCATCATTACTCTGGGTGCGCTGGGTCAGACCTTCAACTTGATGACGCTGGGAGGGCTGGCGCTCGCCGTCGGCATCTTAGTGGACGACGCCACGGTGGAGATCGAAAACATCGACCGCAATCTGGCCCAGGGCAAGGAGCTGAAAACCGCGATTCTCGACGGCGCATCGCAGATCGCAGTCCCAGCCTTTGTCTCCACGCTGTGCATTTGCATCGTCTTCGTGCCGATGTTTTTCCTCACCGGCGTCGCCAAGTACCTGTTCGTTCCGCTCGCGGAAGCCGTGGTCTTCGCCATGCTGGCGTCCTACATTCTCTCCCGTACCCTGGTGCCGACTCTGGTCATGTACCTGCTCCGCGGTCACGAGCACGAATCGCATGGAACCTCCACTGGGCAGAAGAAATCGATTTTTGCTTCTCTTGCCCGCCTGCAGCAGGGTTTCGAGAATTGGTTCGCGCGGGTGCGCGAAGGCTACCATTCCGCCCTGAGGGCGTGTCTGGAACACCGCCGCATCTTTATTACTTGTTTTCTCGGGTTCTGTGTCGCGTCCTTGGGACTGCTGTTCTTTCTTGGTCAGGATTTCTTTCCGGCCGTGGATGCCGGGCTCTTTCGCCTGCACGTCCGGGCGCGTCCTGGGCTGAGAATCGAGGAGACGGCGCGGCTTTGCGATCAAGTGGAACAAGCCCTGCGCCAGAAGATCCCCCAGGAAGAATTGGTTACCATCCTGGACAACATCGGGATGCCGTACAGCTCCATCAACAACACCTACAGCACGAGCGGAACCATCGGCACGTCCGACGCGGAGATTCTGGTGTCGCTCAACCAGGAGAAGCACCGGCCCACGGCAGAATACGTCAAGCAGTTGCGCGCGGAACTTCCCCAGGAGTTTCCCGGTGTTGAGTTTTTCTTCCAGCCCGCCGACATCGTCAGCCAGATCCTGAACTTCGGCTTGCCTTCACCGATCGACATTCAGGTCGTCGGCAAGAACCAGGCGCAGAACTACGAGATCGCGCAAAGAATCGCGGGACGCCTGCGGCATGTGGCGGGCGCATCTGACGTCCACGTACAACAGTTGATGGGATCGCCGGCGCTGCGGCTGAACGTGGACCGCACGCGCGCCCAGCAGGTGGGATTGGACCAGCGCGACGTGGCCCAGAACCTGCTGGTTTCGCTCAGCGGCAGCTTTCAGACCAATCCGACGTACTGGCTGAATCCGGAAAACGGCGTGACCTACAGCGTGGCCGTGCAGACGCCCGAATACCGCATGGATTCCCTGCAGGCGCTGATGAACACGCCGATGAACGCGCCCCGCGCGCCGGCGCCGCAAGTGCTGGCCAACCTGGCCACGGTGCAACCGGGAGTGACGCCGGTGGTGGTCTCGCACTACAACATCCAGCCGGTCATTGACGTGTACTCGAGCGTTCAGGGACGCGACCTGGGAGGCCTGGCCGCGGACACCCGCGCAATCCTGAAAGACTTTGAGAAAAAACTCCCCCGCGGCACCGAGATTGTGCTTCGCGGACAAGTCGAGACCATGCGCTCGTCCTTCGTGGGCCTGGCCTTCGGCCTGGTGATGTCGATCGTGCTGGTGTATTTGCTGATCGTGGTCAACTTCCAATCCTGGCTGGACCCGTTCATTATTATTACGGCGCTGCCCGGGGCGCTGGCCGGCATCGTTTGGATCCTGCTGCTGACGCACACCACGCTGAATGTGCCGTCGCTAACCGGGGCGGTAATGTGCATGGGCGTGGCCACGGCCAACAGTATTCTGGTAATTTCGTTTGCGCGGGAGCGCATGGCCGCGGGCCGGAACGCGTGGGAAGCCGCGCTGGAAGCCGGCTACACCCGCATGCGCCCGGTGATCATGACGGCGCTGGCCATGATCATCGGCATGGTGCCGATGGCGCTGGGCTGGGGAGAAGGCGGCGAGCAAAACGCGCCGCTGGGACGCGCCGTGATCGGCGGCCTGGTGTTCGCAACCGTCGCCACATTGTTTTTTGTGCCCGTGATTTTCAGCGTGATGCACGGAGGGAAGAGGCAAACTGTTTCCGTGCCGCAAGCTCCGTAGAAATTTGAAATTTAAAATTTGAAATGTAAAATTTTGATGAGCAACTTAGCCCAACAACCGCCGCCAGTAACACGCACCTCCCACCGCACGCGCGGCGCGGTGATCGTGTTGCTCGTGCTTTTGGTCGCAGGCGGCTTTTCCGTGCGACGCCGGCTCTTCGAACGAAAGGCTCTGGCCCAGGAGACCGAACGGCTGGCGGTGCCCACCGTGTCGGTGATTCAGCCTAACGCGCAGCCTGCCCAGGAAGAATTGACGCTTCCCGCACAACTGCAGGCTTACGTCGAGTCTTCCATCTACTCGCGCACCAACGGTTATCTCTTGCACTGGAACAAGGACATCGGCAGCCACGTGAAGAAAGGCGAGCTGCTGGCGGAGATCGATACGCCGGAGATCGACCAGGAACTGTCGCAGGCCAAGGCCGCACGCCAGCAAATCGCCGCGCAAAATGAACTCGCCAAGACTTCCGCCGAACGCTGGACCAGCCTGCGCAAAGCCGGCGCCATCTCCCAGCAGGATGCCGACCAGACGACGAACCAGTACGCTCAAACCCAGGCCAACCTGGCCGCGGCTGAGGCCAACGTCCGCCGGCTGGAACAGCTGGAATCTTTCAAGCACATTTACGCTCCGTTTTCCGGGGTGATCACGCGGCGCAATATTGACGTGGGCGCTTTGATCACGGCAGGCAGCGCCGGCCAGACCAAGGAGCTTTTCGATCTGGCGCAGTTTGATCCGCTTCGCGTCTATGTCAACGTTCCCCAATCGGACGCAGGGCTGATCCGCCGCGGCATGCGCGCTTACGTCGAGGTGCGCGAAGCGCCGGGACAGAAATTCTATGGCGCGGTGGTCCGCACGGCGGATGCCATCGACCCCGCGACGCGCACCATGCTCACCGAAGTCGACGTTCCCAACCACGACGGACGCCTGCTGCCGGGATCGTATGCACAATTGCACTTCGCCGTGCCGATTCAGACGACTCGCATTTCCATCCCAGTCAACGCTCTGCTGTTCCGCCCTGAGGGGCCATCCGTTGCCGTGGTGGGAACCGACCAGAAGGTCCGTTTGAAGACCGTGGTTCTAGGCCGCGATTTCGGAAACACCGTGGAGATCCTTGGCGGCCTAACCGCCGGCGAGAATATTGTGGTGAATCCCGCCGACTCGCTGGAAGACGGACAGCAGGTTCGGGTCAAGACCGGGAATGGGGCGTAAGAAGTAAGTGCCGCAGATGTACGCAGAGGAACGCAGATCAAAGCCGTCGGGCCGCGAATCAACGCGAATTGACACGAATCACAAGAAACCCACCAAACCTTTGTTTGTGATTGGCGTTTGTTCGCGTGAATTCGCGGCTACTTGTTCTGATCTGCGTTTGTCTGCGCAGATCAGCGGCCATTAGACTTCCAACCCCAATCGGGCCCGCATCTCCCTGCGGCCAACACTGGTCATTCTCAACGCCCGGCTGTCGAGATCCTGGGTTACCCATCTTTTCTTCAGGGCTAGGTTCAGGAGAGCCGCGCCCAGCGCGCCACCGATATGGGGTCGCCTCTCACTCCAATCCAGACACGCGTACGCGAACCGGCGGCGCAGCTTGCGAGTGGCGTCCAGGTCAATGCCCAGCGCCTGGCATCCCTTCGCGCCGTCGGATGTGACACGGTAGGCACAATCGCCGTCGCTTCGGCTCGCTGAAAGCCAGGCCAGTGCTTGCAAGCGATCGTGCAGAGCTACGCCCAGCGAACCGGCGATGTGGTCATAGCACGTCCGCGCGAAACGCAGGTGGTGTGGCGTGTTGGGAACGAAGGTGTCGCGATGGCCGCCGGCAAGGACGCTCAGACCCTCCAGGACTCTGGCGACGTTGGGCCCTTGCAGGCTGTAATAACGGTGCTTTCCCTGAACGGTCATCTTTACCAGGCACTCCGTTTTTAACCGGCTCAAATGCGCGCTGGCGGTGGACGCGCTGACGTCCGCGATCACCGCGAGCTCGGTGCTGGTGCGGGCATGACCGTCGACCAGGGAGTAAAGCATACGGGCCCGCGCCCGGTCGCCGATCGCCGCGGCAATCCTGGAGACAGACTCGTCTTTGTGCGGTTCGACATTCATATTTCGATGATAAGCGAAGTATTCCTGTCACGCAATGCGCATACTGACGTGTAGTGGTGCAGTTCAACTCGAGGCTCGTGTCGCACAGCCGCCCGCGGCTGTGTGGCCCCAATAGACACAGGCGAGGGCGCCTCTGCTACATGACCATCGCCAAACTGCACCACTACCACTGGCTACTGGAGGAAACCATGAAAGTCACATGCGTGATTCGCTATCAGATCGATCCCTTCCAAAGGGACGCGTTCCGCTGCTATGCGGAGAACTGGGGCCGCATCATTCCGCGCTGCGGCGGCCATCTCGTCGGATACTTTCTTCCTCACGAGGGAACGAACGACGTGGCTTGGGGCTTGATTGCCTTCGACAGCCTGGCGTCGTACGAGCGCTACAAGGCGCGCATCAAGTCGGATCGAGAAGCGGCGGAGAATTTCGCCACGGCTCAGACCAAAAGGTTTATCCTCCGCGAAGAGAGGAACTTTGTCGAGGCAGTCGGCGGGACCTTCGGCTTACCTTCGACACTTCCGGAAGGAGAGTGACTTTCCAATGCCGACGCAAGCTCAAAAAGGACAGGCCTTTCGCGCTCTTCACGCGCGTGACGGCGCATTCATCATCCCCAACCCGTGGGACGTAGGCACAGCCCGCCTGCTGGCCCATCTTGGCTTCGAAGCGCTGGCGACGACCAGCATGGGCTACGCATTCTCCGCCGGCCAGAGGGACAACACAATTGACCGCGGGCGGATGATGCAGCATGTGGCGGAGATTGCCGCAGCCACGGATCTGCCGGTAAGCGCCGACCTGGAGAACGGCTTTGGAGATTCTCCGGAAGTCGTTGTCGAGACGATCAAACTAACAGCCGGCGCCGGGGCTGTGGGTGGATCCATCGAGGATGCAACGGGCCGCGCCGACGATCCTATCTATGAACTGGAGCATGCGGTGGAGCGGGTCCGGGCCGCGGTGCAAGCGGCGCGAGCCCTTCCCTTCGCTTTCACTCTGACCGCGCGGGCAGAGAACTATCTGCATGGCCGGCCTGACCTTAAAGACACGATCCGCAGGCTACACGCGTATCAGGAGGTTGGGGCCGACGTTCTCTACGCGCCGGGTCTGACGACCAGGGACGACATCGCGGCGGTGGTGAGCTCGCTGAGCCGTCCGGTCAACGTGGTGATGGGACTGCGCGGCGTTCAGCTGAGCCTGGCTGAATTGTCAGCGCTGGGAGTGAGGCGCGTGAGCGTGGGTAGCGCTCTCTGCCGCACTGCCCTGGGCGCCTTTCTTCGTGCCGCCCGCGAGATGCGCGAGCACGGCACGTTTGATTTCGCAAAGGAAGCAGTAAATCCTCGAGAGATCAGCGCCATATTTGCCCGTGAGCCGCAGATGCACGCAGAGGAACGCAGATAGAACGGCGGAGCCACGAATCAACGCGAAAGGACGCGAATCGCAACCGATTCGATCAGCAGATTGATTCGGGTTGCTTCGCGTGAATTCGCGGCCGCCTCTTCTGATCTGCGTTTATCTGCGCAAATCAGCGGCTAAAACTTGCAGCCCTATTTCGGCGCTTCGCAGTCCCCAACCACCGTGCCAGCGATATGCAAGTTCAATTCACCGCTGAAAGCAGGCGTGCCTGCGCTCGGCGCTCCAGACGTAGCGGGAGCCGGGGCAGTTTCTGCGCTCGCTGTACCCGTTGCGCCCGTTGCAGCGCCGCCGACCGGGGCGGTGGTAAACGTGCCGGAAGCTCTCCAGGTTCCGTCAATCTTCACCTGCTTGCCCACGAAACTGCTTAGGTCGTGGTCGGTGTTCAGTTGGAAGGTTCCCTCGTCAGTCTTGATTCCGAAGCCGGAGTCCGTCTTCACGATACATCCGGTGACGCTTTTGGACCCTCCGGCCATGCGCTTTTCCGCCTGGGCCGCAGCCTGTGTTGAAACGACTGCGCACAAAAGTGCGGAAAGGACGATCGAAGTAAGAAGTTTGATTCGCATTTGAGACCCCCTCTACGGCTGTGCTGGATGCCCAGCCGCGGTCGATTCATCTGGTTAGAGGAGACGACTTAGCGGCGAGTGGCCATGTGTGCAAGAGGCTTGAATTTTGTTCAATAAAGAGGGCGCGTCCCATCACGACACGCAACAATCGCATGAAGAGTGACTCTCGCCAGGCTTGTCATCTCGACCGACTCCGAGGGATCACGCGAAGCAGGAGACTGAGGAGGAGTGGAGAGATCCCGAGGACGCGTCCTCTGCCATGCCGATACGAGGTGTTCTCCCCGAGCAGCTAGTTCCCACGACACACCATCCCGAATCCCCGCGTAGTCCGCCGCGGCGGACGAGCGGGGTGAGGGACCTGCTCCGCTGCAGTTTCGCGTGAGCCGGGAGAAACCACACACTGAGGTTGCCCAAACGGCCCGCACAACGAGACCCCATTCCGAGGCCGCGCCCCAGACGACATGTAAGACTCCTGTCTCCCAAACGGGCGAGGCCGAGGAACCTGCTCCGCTGCTGCATCCAGGAGTGATACACTCTCGCCCTCATGAAACGCTTCTGGTGCTACGTTAAGGCGCGCTCCAGGATCAAGAATTCTAGGCTCACGCGTGACGGTAGCGGGGCAGGTCCCTCACCCACTTCGCCTCTCCCGCCGCGCGGGAGCGGCTTCGGGGATTCGGGATGGTGTCTCGCAGGTGGTAACACGACGGAGAGCGTAGGCGAAAGTTTTGTCACTCCCTGAGGCTGGGCCAGAGCGTGGTGCCGCAAACATCCTCGGGATCTCTCCACTCCTCCTGAGTCTCCCGCTCTTCGGGATCCCTCGGAGTCGGTCGAGATGACAGATTCCGGCGGCATGACTACGAGAAACCCTGATCTTTGTGGTGATGCGTCGCCGCGTTTTCTTGCACTCTTCGCCCCTGAAACTCAACAAGCTTTATAATGCGCGCAGAATGCGTATTCTCCGTTGGTTGCTGGGGCCGGAAGAGAAGAACCACTTCCTTGCGCGGTGGATCTTTCTCCGCGCCCTGGGGCTGATTTATTTCTCCGCATTTTATTCGTTTCTGTTTCAGGTGAAGGGGCTGAACGGCCCGCACGGAATTCTTCCCGCCGCCACCTATCTCCCTGCTGTAGCCGAGCAGATTCCAGGCTGGCAGCGGTTCTGGTTTGCGCCAACTCTGCTGTGGTGGTCTTCGAGTGACGGAATGCTGATGCTTCTCTGCTGGATTGGGATTGGCGCGTCCCTGGCCGTCATTCTCAATCTCTGGCCGCGCGCCGGGCTTCTCGCCAGCTTCGTCTGTTTTCTCTCCTTTATCGCCGCGGCCCAGGAATTTTCCAGCTACCAATCGGATGGCATGTTGCTCGAAGCGGGATTTATTTCTCTATTCTTCGCGCCCGCCGGTCTTAGGCCGCGATTGGGGATGGCGCACCCGCCATCACGCCTAAGCTTGTTCCTTCTACGCTGGGAATGGTTCCGAATCTATTTCGAATCAGGCATCGTGAAGATCGCCAGCGGGGACTATTCCTGGCGTCATCTGACCGCGATGGACGACTACTACCAGAACGGCCCGCTGCCCACATGGGTCGGCTGGTACTGTCAGCATCTGCCGCATTGGTTTCACGCTGCCACCGCATTCATGACCCTGGCCGCGGAGCTGGGTCTGGTCTTCATGATGTTTCTGCCTCGCCGTTTCAAAATCATTTGCTTCTTCATTCTCACGCCATTCCAGATCGGGATCATTCTCACCGCCAACTACACGTTCCTCAACTACCTGGTCCTGGTGCTCGGCTTTCTCTTGCTGGACGATGAATTCCTGCGCCGGTTCTTCCCCAAGCGCCTGAAAGAGACGACCGAATCGACTGAGGCTGAGGTGCCTGCGGCCGCTGCAGAGCCGGACCGTGAGCAGCCGCTTCCCCTGAGGTCGCGCATGGCGGAGTGGCTGAAACCGGTGCGTCGCGTTGTGGCGGGCGTCAGCCTGCTCTGGGTCTTCTACGTGACTACGGCGCTGTTACTGGCCACCGTGGCCAGCCTTTCGCGCAACATCGACGTATCACGCTGGGAAAGAAGCGCGCTCTGGAAGCCGGTCGACGCGCTCGAGCCGTTCCGTTGCGCCAACAGCTACGGCCTGTTCGCAGTGATGACCCACGAGCGTTACGAGATTGAATTCCAGGGCACGCAGGATGGCGAAAACTGGATTGCGTATCCTTTCCGCTACAAGCCGCAAGATTTGACGAAGCCTCCGGGGATCTACGCGCCGTATCAGCCACGGTTTGAGTGGAACCTGTGGTTCGCGTCGCTGGGCCCGTGGCGCCGGAATCTCTGGGTCGTCAACGCGGAGGCGCGGCTGCTCGACAATGAACCAGATGTGCTCAAGCTTTTCGCAAGCAATCCGTTTTCCAAAGTACCTCCCCGCCAGGTGCGGACCGTTCTCTGGCAGTATTGGTTTACGGATCGCTCCACCAAGCGCCGCGAAGGAAACTGGTGGCGCCGGCAACTCATCGGGCTGTATGCGCCGGCGCTGGAGCGCATGCCGGATGGAAGAATTGGCGTGGCAGAATCGGGTAGCGGACTTCTCGAAGTGGAACCGCCGGAAAGGTGAATGGGAGACCGCCCGACGGCCCAATCGATAATCCCATCGTAGAGACGCGGCATTGCCGCGTCTCACATTCAACCTCACGGTGCTGGTCGGGGCACGAATTCGCCGGAAGGATACATTTTTGTGGCGTAAACATTGAGACGTGGCGGTGCCACGTCTCTACGTCCAACTCAACTTCAATGACGCATTCCTGTAGCACACACGAGGTATCCTAAGTCTCATGAAAGCCTGCGTTCTGCGCCAACCCGCTCTGGTGGAAACGCAGCCTCTCGAGTTGCGAGAGGTCCCGGTCCCTCAGCCTGGCGAAGGCGAAGTTTTGCTTCGCGTGAGCGCGTGTGGGATCTGCCGCACGGACCTTCACGTTGTCGAAGGCGAGTTGCCTCCCAAGAAAGTCAACATCATCCCTGGACACCAGATCGTCGGCCTGGTCGAGCGTGTCGGACCGAATGCAGCGAAGTACAAAGTAGGCGCGCGTGTCGGGGTGCCTTGGTTGCACCGTACCGACGGAACTTGTGCTTACTGCCGCGCTGGACGCGAGAATCTGTGCGACTCTCCGCAGTTCACCGGATACACCGTCGACGGCGGCTATGCGGAATTTACTGTGGCGCCGGAGGAATTCGTCTATCCCATCCCTGAAGGATTTCCCGATCTGCAAGCCGCGCCGCTGCTGTGCGCGGGGATCATCGGCTTCCGGTCGTTGCGACTTGCGGGACTTACGGCTCTCGCGCCAGGCTTCAATCTCGGGATTTACGGCTTCGGCGCCGCGGGGCACGTCTGTCTTCAAGTAGCCCGGCATTGGGGAACAAAGGTTTTCGTGGCTACGCGAGAGGTGAAGCATCAGCAGCTTGCTTCGGAACTGGGCGCGGCTTGGGCCGGCGGCGCAAAGGATACGCCGCCCGAGAAACTTGATGCCGCCATCATCTTCGCTCCGGCCGGCGAACTCGTCCCGCCCGCGCTGGCCGCTCTCAAGAAAGGCGGGACCGTGGTGCTCGGCGGGATCCACATGAGCGATATTCCTTCGTTTGCCTACCCGCTCCTTTATCAGGAACGGTCCATCCAGAGCGTGACCAACAACACCCGGCAAGACGGCCATGATTTCATGCGCGTTGCCGCCGAGATTCCGGTTCGCACCCAGGTACAGATTTTTCCTCTCGAGCAGGCCAACCAGGCGTTGAACGCGCTGAAGCACGACGGCATCCGGGGAGCCGCGGTGCTGAAAATCTAAAAAGCCTCACCACTGATCACACTGATGACACTGATCAAAAGGATCCAGATTAAATCAGTGTTATCTGTGCCATCAGTGGTGAGGTTTTCGCAGCCCACCAGCTCTCCGTGACGTGCATCACAGCTTAGGCGCCTGCCCGGATCCATCATGGCAGGCGGGACCAGGACCATGAATCACTTGCGGACGCACGCGTTTTTGCCCCTTCTTCTTGCCTTCCTTGCAGCGCTGGGCGCGCTCGCGGCGCTCAGCATGCCGCGTGACGACAAAGCGAAAACGCAGAAGGAAACGCAGCTTGAGCGCCTCATTCCGTCGCTGAAAGGACCCGAATTGTTTCATGCCTACTGCGCTTCTTGCCACGGCCCGGATGCTAAAGGCGACGGCCCTGTTGCCTCGGCGTTGAATTCCAAGGTTCCGGATCTGACGACGATCGCAAAACGCAACGGCGGAGTCTTTCCCGACGCGAAGGTGCGGAGCATCATCGCCGGCGACGAAGCTCTTGCCGCTCATGGCTCACGCGAGATGCCGATCTGGGGACCGATCTTTCATCAGATCGAGCGGGACCGTGACTACGGCCACGTCCGAATGCAAAACCTGGTCGAGTACTTGCAGTCGATCCAGCAGAAGTGAGCGCTTGTTGTTAGCCGCAGATTTGCGCAGATGAACGCAGATCTTTGGGTTGTGTGGCACCGGCACTCCTGCCGGTGCTTGCTTCTTCCAAAAGGGACACTTCTGCACAGGCAAGAGTGCCTGTGCCACACGAGCCATGGGACAATAAACAGATGCAGCGTGACCCTCAGAATGCCCCAGCGCTCGGCTTGCCTTTGTCGATCGCCGACTGGGGTCCGCTCGTCCTGGCCGCGCACGACAGGATCCGCGCCTCGGTGACCCTGACGCCGCTTGAGCCCGCGCCCGGCTGGCTGGCTGACTCGGGGCAATGCTTTTTCAAACGTGAAGACCTGCAGCAAACCGGATCGTTCAAGCTGCGCGGCGCCACCAACAAAATTCTCTCGCTGAGTCCGGACGCAAAGGTCCGAGGTGTGATTGCGGCTTCCAACGGCAATCATGGATTGGGCGTGGCTCTGGCGGCCAAGTGCGCGGGCATCGCCGCTGAGGTTTATGTCTCGTCGCATGTTTCGCCGGCCAAGGCCGTGCGCATCGAGCAACTGGGCGCAAGCTTGCATCGCGCCGGCTCTGACCCTTTGCAGGCAGAGCTGGCGGCGCGCGCCGCAGCTGAAGAATCCGGGAAAGTTTTTATCTCCCCTTACAACGACGTGGAAGTCATGGCCGGCCAAGGCACGATCGGGGTGGAACTCGAGCAGCAGGCCGGAGACCGTCCGCTCGACGCAGTTTTTGTCGCGGTGGGCGGAGGCGGATTGATCGGCGGCATTGGCGCTTATCTGAAGTCGTCGTCCCCGACCGGCGGGTCAAGCTTCGGGCGACAGAGTGGACTGGCGACGGAGATCGTCGGCTGCTGGCCGGAGAATTCGCGCGTGCTCTACGAGTCGATGAAAGCCGGCCGCATCCTCGATGTTCCCGAGCAACCCACGCTTTCGGAGAGTACGGCCGGAGGCCTGGAACCGGAATGCGTCACGCTGGAGGTGTGCCGGAAGGTCATCGACCGGGCCGTCCTCGTCTCGGAGCCCGAGATCCTTGCTGCCATGCGCCGGGTCCGCGAGTCCGAAGGATGGCTGATGGAAGGGGCCGCGGCGGTTGCCGTCTCTGCTTTCCAGAAAGAATTGCAACGCTATCGCGGCAAGAAGGTGGCGATCATCATCTGCGGTGGGAATGTGTCGCCGGAGGTAGCGGAGAAAGTCTAATCAGCCGCAGATCTACGCAGATGAACGCAGATCAGGGCTTAGCCGCGAATCAACGCGAATGAACACGAATTTTTCCCACCTAAAGGCAAAGATCTCCTGAATTCCTTGAATTCGCGTCTTTCGCGTTGATTCGCGGCTGGTCCTTCTTGATCTGCGTCCATCTGCGACAATCTGCGGCGAATAGGCCTTAAGAATGTGTACTTGGTTCGCGCTCCTGTGGCGCACCGAACAACACGATGTCCTCCAGCACTTCCACGCGATAGCCGCCGCGCTCGGCGACGCGCATGCGCTCGCGAATCGCTCCTTCGATGAGTGCAAGCTGGTCGCGCTCAAACTCAGGCGCCGCTGCTACTTCCAGCAGGTCGCGCAACGCCATCCACCACATCAGCCGTTCGAGATGTTCCTTCACCAGATAGCTCACACCCTCGTGCTCGTGAACACCAATCGCCCAGGCCACGTCAGGGTCGTGAATCCAACTCTGCGGGTGGAACAACGGGAGCACCGGCATGGGCGTTCTTTCCGTTGCCGGGCGCACGAATGGGGTCTCCGACCCCGCGAAGCGAGAGGCTCTTTGCGCGGCGGAGGGCCAATGAGAGCGCGAAGAATGTGCAAACGACGCGCGCAGCCGCGCAGCTGCGCGCCAGTCCTCGTCGCCGTTAAGGCCCTCGGCGCCGAACACCGCTGCCAGAGGCCCGCGCAAGCGGAGGGCATCAAAGAGTTCGGCCGCGGCAGGATCTGGACTCTCTGGATCGTGCATCACGCCGATCGCTTCTAGAGCGCACCATCCGAGCACAGCGGTCCAGGAAGGCTTGTGTAGCGCAGCCCCCGGCTGCGGTCTTTGATTTTCGCCATCCAGCGCAGGCATTCCATTCGTGGCCAGGGGCCAGAGCGTACCTGCGGCCTTATATGTCAGGGCCAGCTTCTGGGCGGCTTGAAGACGATTACCGAACAACTCCACGGCGCGGTCGCGCGCAGCTATGCTGGACGTTTCACTGAGGTAACGATCAACCTCAGCCAGAAGGACCGCGGCACGGCTACGAGCCGTCTCCAGAGCGGCGGGGAACCCATCACCGCTCGGGCCGGCTGTGGCGAGGGCTTCGGCCAGGGCGGGATCCAGCACCCCCCGCAGCGCCTGATGAACAGGCTGAAGCAGGAGGTCCTTTAGAGCCTCATCCAGACTCGGCACTCCACGGCCGGCGAGGGCATCACAGAGCCGGCCCCAGGGATGCGCGGCATCCTCGTGCAGATCGCGCCAGTCGAGAAAAACGTGGGTCTGGTATGCATGCAACTCCACCTGCAGGCCGCGCTCGGCAAGATCGCGCGCGCGATGGATGTATTCGAGACCGCTCAACGCATCGCGAAACGCCGCGAACGCCGGCGAGGCATGATGAAAGCCGAACGACTCCCCCAGCGTGCTTTGCCGCAGATGCCTGCCGTGCTCCGTCTTCTCCGCGAAGGCGCAGGAAGCGCGGATCCAGCCGCGGGTGCTCGCGTAACGATTGTTGAAGACCACCAGACCGCGTTCGCCGCCGCTGCGGTTGGAGTAAGCAAATACATCCTCATTCACGTGGCCGCTGTCGGTAAAGAAATCGTAGAGCAGGAAGCTTCTCGCTTCCGCGAACAGATAGCGGCGATGCAGTAACGGTGAGATCTCCCGCTCGTGCCGGGCTACCAGCCAGGGGTCGGGTTGCTCATCGTGATACGCGCGGCGGTACTCCATGCCGTATCGTTCCGTGTAGCCTTCGATCTGCCCGTGGCCGAACATCGGCAGCCCGGGCAACGTCGCCATGAGAGTACAGACACCGAAATATTTGTCGCCTTTGCCGAACTGGTCCACCGCGGTGCGCTCGTCAGGATTGTTCATGAAATTGACGTAGCGCTTGAGCACGTCCGGATCAAAGCTGAGAGTGTTCTTGATCACGCTGCGGTAATTCGCGTTTTCTTCATCGCGCAGCATGTTCATGAAAGCGCTGTTGTACACGCGATGCATGCCCAGCGTGCGCACGAAATAGCCTTCCATGAGCCAGAAGGCTTCGGCCAACAGCAGGGTGTTGGGAGCTTCCGCCGCAACGCGGTCCACCACTTCGCGCCAGAATTCGACAGGCATGGCGGCATCAAAGGCTGCCTTGCTCAGACCGTGTTCGGCGCGCGACGGAATGGCGCCCCCGGTGCCGGGTTCGGGGAACCACAAGCGCTGGTAGTGCCGCTTGGCCAGAGTCATGGCCGCGTCAAAACGGATGATGGGAAACATGCGCGCCACGTGCAGGATGGTCTGGATCACGGCCTCGCGCACTTCCGGCTTCAGGTAGTTGAGCTGCGCGGTGTCATTCCAGGGGAAACTGGTGCCGTCATTGCCGTGATAGATGTAGCGCGTGTCGCCGGTCCAGCGGTCGAGGCGGCGGAAGACCACGGCGGCGTCGGTGCGGTCGAAGTAATGGTCCTCAATCTTGATCTCGACCCGCCCATCGCCGCCGATATCCGGCCCGTTGAAGCTGTAGGAGGGAAACGGGCTGTAGGGCAACGAGAGAAACCAGTCGGGATGCTCGATGACCCAGCGCGAGTCGATGCCCATGTGGTTGGGCACCATGTC
>Ga0126379_10000889_pt1 | contig 17455 bp, 14 predicted proteins | sample PanSoiMetPlot_24_FD_92640 | JGI IMG/M metagenome (GOLD analysis project Ga0126379, IMG submission 92640) | Tropical forest soil microbial communities from Panama - MetaG Plot_24 | ecosystem: Environmental > Terrestrial > Soil > Tropical forest > Bulk soil | place: Panama | collected 2016-02-17
CCAAAGTGCTCGGAGGGTCTCTAGGAAACTCTACCAGCTCTTTAGCAGTTTTTTACGTGGAGCAAGTTGCCCTAAATCGCCACGTGTCGCCGCAACCGCAGCTTCATCTTTTATGCCTAAGTCGGCGTGCGAAGTCAATAGGAGATTGCGGGAGATTGCCGGGTTGTGTCGCCAGGATCTCCCACTCTTGTCATGCACTCATTGCAGCACCTGTAGGGCCCGCCTTCTTAGGCGGGCCACCGCACGTTCCTTGTCGGGGCGCAGCACGCTGCGCCCCTGCTTGGCAGTCAAACGCAATCCCATTTCGCTTTACGGAAACCGATTCCGCTAGAAGCACTGGAATCATTGAGTTTCCGGATCACCAATCCTCAGCGGCAATTCCAGTCATTTCGTGGTTAGATCCTTCGCCAGCATTTCCGAAACAGTGAGGTCCTTTGGCCCAATGAAATGCGTGGCCAGGTTCTGCGCGAGCAGCGCGTCGGCCTTGGCGCCCGTGACGGCTTTTTGCGCGTGCTGCGCGTGTTCCTCACGCGGCCCCGAGAGCGTGATCAACGCGGCGGCGAATTCCATCTGCGCGTCGTCGCCAGGTATTGCGGCGCCGCGAAGCGCAATCGCCTTCTTCACCCAGGCGTAACCGTCGACTCCGGCAGCGGGGTTGGAATCCATCCGCATGCCGTCGGTCATGTGCGGCAAGTTCTGTCCGATCCATTGCTTGTACGTTTCCGCCAGGTAGCCCGCGTCGAACCACGCCAGTGCATCGGGACGGCCTGCGGACTCCGCAGAGGTTGCGCGGGCATGAAGTTTGGCGAGGAGTGCTTTCGCCGCGAGGGGATCTTTGCGCGCGTAAAGCGTGGCGCGACGCAGCGTCTCCATGCGGACGAGCACTGGCGTCTCCGGCTTGAGAATTTCCAGCGTGTCGGCGACGAGATTTTTTGTATCGTAATTCTCACCGCCGCTCAGGTTCCAACCTTTGCCCGCTAGCGGCAACGATTTCGCCTGCCCAATTTCAAAGGCATGGCAGATCAGCGGTGGCCCCGCCAGAGCGCTGTCGGCGAAGAGCAGAATCGCCTTCAAAATCGCAAAGAAACATAAATAACGGAGTACACGAATGGTCTTGGGTGTCATTTTCTCTTGTCTCCTTTTTGAGTGAGTTCGACCCGGCGCTTTTTCGAACTTCAGGTGACAAGACGGCCAGACGTATTTGGGTGTTAACGACCACGCGCCATTTGTATCCTCTTCCGTCGGGGGTAGCAATGAAAAGTCCATTTCCGGCCGTGATGTTTCTATTCATGTTGGTAGGTTTTGTCTTGGGCGGATGCTACCTCTGGGTAAAAATCCAGGTAGGGAAGGCCGGTGACAGACTCACTTTTTTGAGCCGCGAGCACGACACGCTTTTGTTCCGAAAATATAGGGAAATCGCCAAGACCAGGCACTTATCAATCTGGCCCATTTACTTGGGCTCGTTTAGTCAGCGCGCTCATTCCTGGCATCGGTTTGGTGGCAACGTTTCACAACGAGAGTGACGTACTCACTTTGAACGCGGTTGATCTCCCGACCAGGTGCGTTCGTAGATATGCCACAGGTACACGTCGCCGTAGCCCAACGAGTTCCACCACGAATCGAGCATCTTCTGATCGAGGCGCAGAATGCCTTCGCGTGTGACCTCCGCAGGGCGCGGTGCCAGCACGTTCAGCCGGTGATACACGGTAGCACGGTCCGCCTCGCTCACGCGCGAGAGCAGATGCCACAGCGTAAGAGCATCTTCTCTTCGCGCATACTTCATAAGAAGGCTCACGAGCGCGCTGCGTTCTTCCTCCGTGACAGCAGCGAAATCGAACTTCGCCAGCGCGTCGCGAAAGGCTTCCGGCGCATCCTCGAAGTAGGGAGTTCCCGGCCCAGTCTTCGGCCGCGTGGCGCACACCGCGCCGGCCGGGATGAACGATTCGCGGCTGTTCAGCTTGAAGCCAACCCAGCCCATGGCCGTGCGCAGCAAGCCCGCCCCGGAATCGTCTACGTGCAGCGTGTAAGCGCATCCCAAATCCACGGCTACCGCGGAAGGAGTGTCCACAACGAATTCGCCCGGCGGCGCCCAAATCGTTGCATGGATGGTTCCGCGCTCGAGCGACAAGCGCTTTCTGTTCGGTCCGCTCGCGACCACGCGCAGGCGCGAAGCCGGGTCGATTTCGACTCGCCCAGTTTCGTCTAGCGTGATGCTCGCACGCGAAGAACCATCGGTCACCAGCGTCTGCCCAACTTTCAGCTGTCCGGTTTCCGAGTTTCCACTCAAGGAATGCCAGCCCACGCGCGGAGCGCCTGCAATGCGCGCAATCTCCCACGCTGGGCCGGAATTGCTCGCATGCCTTGCGCGGATTACCAGATACGTAGCGACACCAATCAAAAGCACGGCCGCAACCGCGGCGAGTTGGAAGGCAAGGCGCGACAGGGAAAAGCTCCAACGATGTTGCGCAGGCCTTTCGGCAGCAAGCTGATCAAAGAGCTGACTCAATGCGGGCGCCTGAGCAGGCTGATCGTGCCGATACCGCCCCAGCAAGTTCTCCAGCTTTTGCACTTCCGGATCCGGCTCACCCGAACCGTCCCACAAATACTCGTCTTTCATGGCTCGATCCTTCTCACGCATTCTGGCCACTCGTTTTGGCTGTTTTGGTGTTGTCTTCAGTCTTGGGCCCGGCCTTCTCAGCCAGCTTCTCGCGCAGCATCCGCATCCCGCGGTGAAGGTTCACACGCACCGATCCATGCGTCAGCCCCATGCGCGCGGCGATTTCGGGGCCAGTCATCCCTTCCACCAGGCGAAGCATGAGCGGCTCGCGATAGGTTTCAGCCAGCGTGCGTAGCACCGCCAAAGTCATAGCCGCTTCTTGCTCGGCCACATGATCATTCGAACGGCTTTGGGCCTGCTCCTCTTCCTCCGGTTCCATAGGCTGTTCCACGCGGCTTGAATTTCGGTAGTAATCGTTAGCGCGATTTCGAGTGATCGTGCTCAGCCACGCGCCAAAGCGCGAGAGGTCCCGTAGCGAATCCAGCTTCCGCAGCGCCAGCATAAAAACTTCCTGGACGAGGTCGTCCACTTCGCGCGGCGGCACGCGGCAAAGCAAAATGCCGTGGACCATTCGCGCATAGCGGTCGTAGAGCAGGCCGAACGCGGAACGGTCGCCCGCGCGGGCCGCGCTCACGAGCGCATCATCAGCGTCATCAGCGCAGGTTTCTGTCATGGGCTGGGCAATCACAGCCCGACGTTCCATGCTCGCAGTTCGAGAGTCAAGGACGCATCCCAGGTTGAATCCTAGCCAACGATAATCGGGGAACGATAGACGAATCGCTCCCTGCCAATCATCTAGACGCGCGGAGCGCTTTGTGTGTTATCAACGCCATCTCCGTAGAACAGAACAAGGCCTCCCCTTACTCCTTGTCCGCCAGCAAGTTACGCAAGCCCTTTTGCTAAACAAGCCTCTGACAACAAAATGGCAGCTTCCTGCGTCCAATAGAATGTGAAAAATAATGATACCGCGCCTGGCCAAGCGGGTAGTTATCGCTTCGGTGACTCACCGGAAGGGCAGCAACTACAAAGAGATGGCAGTGTTATACTACGGAGCGGGCGAAGGTCTGCCCGTCAGTTTTGGAGATAAATCCAAACTCTCGACGCGCAGGGCTTGCCTGCAAGCATACCGGCATGGGGGCTAGTTTAAGGAGTAAGGGGAAATGGGAGATCAAGTTAGGGAAATATTGAACTGGGCGCGCCAAAGGAAAATCCTGGCCGCCGCATTTGTCACCTTCACTTTGCTCGTGGGAATCCTGATCGGCTCGCTCGTCTCGGGCCGGGTTTCCGCGACGAAAGGTTTTGGATTCGCCGGCACCACAGCGACTCCGCTTACTGTGCCAGACCCCATTCCGGCCACAAATACATTTGCGGGCATTGTGAACAAGGTGGAGCCCGCCGTGGTGAACATCGCCACCACGCAGGTGCTCGAGCGCAAGCAATCCTCCCGCAAGCGCCGCTCGCAGCCCTACGATCAAGATGACCCCATGCAGGATTTCTTCGACCGCTTCTTTGACGGCCGCCCCGACGGGCCTCCCCAGGCGGACCGCAGCCTCGGTTCCGGCGTCATCGTGGACAAGCGCGGCTATATCCTCACCAACAATCACGTCGTCGAGCAAGCCACGAAGATTCAAGTGCAGCTGAATGGCGAGACAACGCGCTACACCGCGAAAGTTGTCGGCGTGGATGAGGACACCGACCTCGCCGTCATCAAAATTGATGCGAACAAAGAGCTCCCGGTCGCGAAGCTCGGTAATTCCGATGGCGTGCAAGTCGGCGACTGGGTTTTGGCCATTGGCAGCCCGTTTGGATTGCAAGCCACGGTTACGGCGGGAATCATCAGCGCTAAAGATCGCGGTGGCATCGGCCAGCAGTTCCAGAGATTCTTGCAAACCGATGCGGCCATCAACCCGGGGAATTCCGGCGGCCCGCTCGTGGATCTTTCCGGGCAGGTGATTGGAATTAATACCGCCATCATCACCGGTAGCCGCGGTTACGAAGGTGTGGGTTTTGCGCTTCCGTCAACCACCGCGATTCGCGTCTACGATCAAATCATCAAGCAAGGACGGGTAACGCGCGGCTCCATCGGCGTAAGCTTCCAGGAAGAAATTAGTACCAACCCAATTACCCTCAAATCACTCGGCGCGCCCTACGGCGTTGTGATTGAAAACGTGCAAGCCGGCAGCCCGGCGGAAAAGGCCGGACTGAAGGGCGGCGACGTCATCACCAGCGTGAACGGTCATCCGGTCAAGACCGGCAATGACCTCGTCAATCCCATCGCGGATGCACCGATTGGCAGTAAGGTCAAGCTTACCTACATACGCGACCGCGTACAGAAGGAAGCGACCGCGGAGGTTGGAGACCGTACGAGAGTGTTTCCCAATGCCGCCGGCCGCATGCAGGGCGAGCAGCCTGGCGAAGCCGGTCCCACTGAATTCGGCCTCCACGTCGAGGAATTGACACCTGAACGCGGCAAGCGCGTCGGGGTGGAGGGACAGAAAGGCGTTGTCGTAACGGAAGTTGAACCAGCCTCGTTCGCCGAAGACATCAACTTCGGCCGCGGCGACGTCATCACCGAAATCAATCGCACGCCCATATACTCGGTTGCTGACTATCGTAAAGCGGTGTCCGGCCTGAAGCCAGGCAACGACATTACCTTCAAAGTTCTTCGCCGCCAGGATGGCGACCGCATGTTGACGCTATACTTGTCGGGCAAGGTTCCGTCAGACAACCAACAGTAACTTAGGCTCGATCCACAATCATGCGCATCACACTTCGGAATGCAACACACCTGGCGTCGTCGCTGCTCCTCGCAGTGGGGCTGGGTGTGTTTTCCGATTCGGTGAAAGCGGAAAGTCCTGCGGCAAAGAAGCATACCAGATCAGCCGCGCACAGAAGCTCACCCAGCAAGAGCAAGAAGTCTTCCAAACAGGCCACTTCCAAACAGGCCAAGTCCAGGCGCAAGGAGCGCGGCCAGCAAGCGCCAACGGCCGATCGCATCAGCGAAATCCAGCAGGCGCTCGCGAAAGACGGCACCTACACAGCGACCCCCAACGGCGAGTGGGACGACTCCACACAAGAGGCCCTCAAGAAGTTTCAAGAAGCTCACGGCCTCAGTCCGACTGGGAACCTGGACGCCAGGAGCCTCCAGCAACTAGGCTTGGGCTCCTCCATAGCAGGTGTAGCCCGGCCGGCACCTTCCAACACCCCCTCGAAACTTACTTCATCCGCCGCCCAGACTTCGCAGCACCCAAACTGATCCCTCCTTCGACTCGGACGGCACCGCGTTGCAACGGACTACTCCTTTTTTTAATTGAAAACGCTGCAACTGCCAACGGCGTCATCTTGAGGCCGCCCTTTTTTGCGGCCGAAGGGTCCCCCCGATCCACAGTCGGGCAGCTTTGATCGCAGAAGCTCCTCGCCCATCCTCGCCCTTCGGCTGTGAATGGCAAGCTCAGGTCAAGTCGGATGGGGCCTAGAATGACAGCGTATGCCTGGCACTCTTCTTTCCAATTGCATTCCTTCCCTAACTAAATTAGAAAGCGTAGCGGCCGCCCCCTGAGGCGGGCCTTCAGCAGTCACTCAGTGCGGGCGTTGCGCGGTGCAAATGCGCGCTCAGCAAAGGGGTGTGCTTCATGAAGCGGATTCGCTTGTTTCTTTCTATCGTGCTGCTTGCGCTCGGAGTCTCTTTCGCGTCGGCTCAAGAGAAACCAGCCGGAAAAACAATCAAAGCCGTGCGCTTCGGCAAATTATGGGATGCGAAGGGGAAATTGTGGGCGAAAGCCATCGTCATTGTCGAAGGCGAGCGCATCAAAGCGGTGACCACCGACGCGTCCGTCATCCCTCCGGGCGCGGAAGTGATCGATCTCTCGAAGTTGACCGGCTTGCCTGGACTCATCGACGTGCACACGCACGTGACCATGTACACCGACGAGGCTCCCGGGCAGCCCATGTTGAAGCAGCTTGCGGCGAGTCCGCCCGCCGTAGAAGTTTTCCTCGCACGAAAAGGCGCGCTCCGCACACTGGAAGCGGGCGTGACCACGGTTCGCGACCTCGGCGCGGACCAATACATGGACATTGCCATGCGCGATCTCATCAACCGCGGTGAAATGATCGGCCCGCGCATGTTCGTCTGCGGCTATGGGCTGTACATCACCAACACACCTTACAAGCCGGGACTGAATCGTCCAGCCGGAGGAATTGCCGACGGCGTGCCCGAAGTTCTTCGCGCGGTCCGCCAGCAAATCGCCGCGGGAGCCGACGTCATCAAAATGTACGCGTCCACGGGCACGGACGACGATACTACCGGCTTCCAAACCTACAACTACGACGAGATCAAAGCCGCGGTGGACACCGCGCACCAATTCGGAAAAAAGATTGCCATTCATTCCTACGGTCCTGATGGCGCGCGCGACGCGGTGCGTGCGGGAACCGATTCCCTCGAGCACGCCACGGACATGGAGGATGCCACGATCGCCGAAATGGCCAAGCGCGGCACGTTTTACGTCCCCACGATCGATCACAACCGCTATTACCTGGACAACTGGCAGAAGATTGGCTACGCGAACGGTTTTCAGGAGAAGACCAAGGCATTCATCGAGCGCAATCTGGAAACGGCGCGAAAGGCGCACAAGGCCGGCGTGAAATTCGCCATGGGCTCCGACGCGATTTACACAATGTTTGGCGAAAACACGCGCGAACTCGCCTGGTTCGTAAAAGCAGGAATGACCCCGGAGCAGGCGCTGCGGACCGCCACGACCAATGGGGCGGAATTGCTGGGCAAAGAAAAAGAACTCGGCGCGGTCGCGCCGGGTTATTTTGCCGACATCGTCGCCGTCGAAGGCGACCCGCTCGCCGACATCAACGCAGTCATCAACAACGTGCGATGGGTGATGAAGGGCAGCGTGGTGGTGTCAGACAAAACCAGAGTTCAACTCCGCTAGTCAATAGACATGCGTCTTTCCAAACACAAACCCGCCGATGGTGACGGGGCTTTACGGCCGTTCGGTCACATACTGAAAATTGAAGCGCGTTTTCAAGAGTCACTATATCGCATCGCGTTATTTCTTCGGTTACTAAAAGGACCGATATCTCCTCTTAACGATAAAGACACTCACGCTACGTTTTCTGCACTCGCCAACGCAGTCTCTTCTACACTTTTCATGGCCCTCATCCCAGGAAGTTCCTATGTTTCAACACCTTGACATCGTCATCACTTTTGTGGTCCTCATGCTTGTCGCCAGCCTGTTCATCATGGCGGCCACGCAAGTGGTCGTCAGCTTGTTAAGTCTGCGCGGCGCGAATTTGCGGCGCGGCTTGGTTGATCTGTTCGAAACCGCCTGTCCCGGTCAGGAAGCCAGCCGCTGGGCAAAGGAAATTGCCAGCAGAGTCCTGCGTCACCCCGCGATTTCTGACTCAATCTTTTCGCACTTTCGCCTTCGTGCGGACAAGCTCCCGTTCATTCCGCCGGAGACCGCGGGAAAGCTGCAAGGCATGGGCGCTTCGATTCCCCTGTTGCCGTGGATCGTAGGTGCGGTTGGAGGCTTCTTCATCACGCCAACCGCAGCGGCTATCGCCAAGCACTGGTTCCCAGATCTTTGCCAATATGCGGACCAGTTGGCTGGCCATGTTTCAGTGATCAATTTCTGCCACCATCCCTGGCGCACCGGGGCGCTCGTAGGGGCGATTCTTGGAGGGCTGCTAAGTCGCTGGCGCGTGGCCACTTTCATCCGTGTAGAAGAGCTGCCCGTCATCTTCGAAAAGCTCGCCGAACCGCTTCCCGGAACCTTGCCCGATCCTGCCCAGCGCGCAATGCTGTTGACGGCGTGGAGCGGGAACGAGCAGGGAGCCAGGTCCAGGCCAGGAGCACCGCAAGAGAGTGCGATCGTCCGCTCGAAACCCCCCTTCGATGAGGGCATTGTCCGTCACGCCTCGGTGGCGTCGTCGCTGTACGATGAAGGTCTCTCCCCGGCTGAGGATTTCGACGAAGGCATCGTTCGCCACGCCGGGCCCACCGGAAGGGAAGCAACCGTCGCCTTCGCAGTGGAGAACGCGACGGCACCAGCGAAGGAACTCGAGCCGGAATCCCCTCCCGCTGCCACCGGAGCATTCACCTCGGCTTCCACTCCGTCCGAGTCGCGCTTGGAAATCGTCCGGGCCTGGTTCGATTACGTTATGGACAGGGCCTCGCAGCGCTTCGCCTTCCAAACACGTCTGGTAACGATCGTGCTTTCCTGTATTTTCGTCTTTGCAGCACACTTTGACGCCGTCCGGCTGTTCCGGTCGATGTCGGAAGGCGCTGAGCTGCGCGCTCGATTGGCCGCCACTGCGGAGGCCCTGGAAAAAAACGCGGAGCAACTCTCAGGTCCCCAGGGAAGCGCCCACATCGTGCCTGACGTCTACCGCAACGCCATGGTTTCGATCTTGAGCACCGCCCCGGCCATCCCGGAAGCGTCTCCCGCGAAGCAAAAAGCACAGGGCAAAGAGCGAGAAAAAGTGGCTGCCCCGGCTCCCGCCGAAGACAGCGTCACTACTGAAGCGAAATACAAAGCTATGCGTGCCCTTGAAACTTCGCTGGGCTTTGCAAGCCGTGAGGAGGCGGAGTCTTGGCTTCGCGCAACCTTAGATGGAAGTCCCGCGCGCGAGACTCTCGTTGCCGCTTATCAGCAAGAGGTAAACGACGAACTGGTCAGCGAATCCGACAAGCTCATTGACCAGTCCGCTTCGCTAAGAAGGGAAGTTGCGCGCTCAGAGCCCAAGCTCTTCCAGGACGAGCCACTCTCACTGCGATCCTCGGCCCAAGTGCTAGGCCTTTTGCTCACCATAGCCTTTCTCAGCCTGGGCGCGGCGTTTTGGTACAACACACTGAAGAACCTGGTGAGCCTTCGCCCGCACTTGGCGATCAGGCCAGAGCGCGAGCGCAGACAGTGATACACCCCTAAGGCGTAGATCAGGGCAGCTTAGGTTCTTTCAACTGCTGAATGATCTGCTCAAATTTTGTGAAATCATCGGCGACGGTTGACTTGAGTTCTGCCACGTAATACGCTCGCTTTTGCGACAACAAGGCCTTGTATGCCGGCGCATGCTCGCAAAGCACATCCCGCACGGCTTCCAGTTCGGTTGTCAGGGAATAGAGGACGGTGTTCTGTCTCTGCAGGTTCTCAAAAGCGCAGACCAAAATAGCGCGAACTTGCTTCTCATCAAGCACAATGGCACCTCGCTTCGTTTGGCTTCTCATGAATCCTGGCATCCGCCCGGCGAGCCCGGCACTCGGCCTTAAAAGTCTTGTGTTCCTACACGGATAACGTATTTGCAAGGATTTGCGGGAATATCGAGTCGTATTAGGCGTTTTAGAACTGTGCCCCAATCGACTTTTGCACCACTTGTGCACCTGTTTTTGGACCAGCCAGTTGGTTGAGCTGAGCGCTGATTTTCATCGCAAGCTGCTCGATTCTCTGCCTGTTTTTCTGCTCGTTCAGTTCATCCTGGACCAGGGTGCGAATCTGGTTGTAGAGTTCAGGGCGGAGTTGGATTTTGACTTTCATTGGTTCACCATACCCGCAAGACAGCAACTCCCACCGACGTTGCCAGGGTTGGCGACGCTCTATCCGCTGCGCTGCGGGCGGACTTCCATGTTATCAGACGGCCATTTCCCGTCAATTTCTTTTCAAGCATAAGCCACGTAGACTTTACTGAGACATTTACCGTCAAACAGGGCCAACTTGACTTCTACTTAGGTAGAGACCAGAAACATCTCCTGCTTCAGCCAGGAGAAAGCGCAACGGCAAAGCGGCCACGGCTATGCCGCTCAGGTTGCGTCTGAGTACATTCTTACTGGCTCGCAACTTCAGCGCCAGCCCAGCGCAGCGCCTCCTGCCGGTCCGCAAATGCTTGCATTTGGATCGCTTTGCCATTGCGGAAGGTGTAGACATCCGCAATTCGCGCCTCCTGCCACTCGTTGCTGTTCTTAGGTAGAAGCCGGACGTGAACAAAAACGACGATCCGGTCGCCGGCGGGAATAAACTGTTCTGGTTCGCTGATCACGTCGGCCCAGGCCGCACGTGATTGTGCAAGGTATTGCCTGGCGCCCTCCCGTCCGTGGTACGTCCCGCCTCCCGGAAACTCGGCAGGCTCAGTCCATTCGATCTGGGCATCCAGCGGTTCCACTGCTGCGCCAATATCTCCTTTATTGAATGCCGCATAAGCCGCGCGAAGAGCGTTGATCGTTTGCTCCATTTGTTCCCGTTCTTTCATTTGGGCCTTCTTCTTCGCCGGCATATAGAAGTTCACTAGGTTGCCATCCGGATCTCGGAAATAAACCGAACGCGTACCCCACGGCTGGGTTGTCGGCCGTTTTGCCCAGGTCTTTAGCAGCGGTTGGAGTCTCGCATATTCGTGATCAACATCAGCGACCTTGAATTCCAGGATAGCACTCCTGTTGCGGGCCGCTTCCCCTGAGCCCGGAATATATTCCTCCTGCGCTTCCGCTGAAAAAATTGCCAGCACACCAACGCCCGTGTGAAATTCCGCATACTCGTCCCCCGAACGCTGCGCTTTGATTCCGAGAACGCTTTCATAAAACTTCACGAGATGACCGACATCGTTCGTGATCAAACAGGTGTCCATAAGAATCGGATTGGTCTGGGCCTCCGAGTTGTCGGCACTAGTATGCAAACCAGCCGCAAACACTCCACCCGCGACCACCAGACAGATCAACAACTTGAGACCATTCATCGCAATGCCTCCCTCAGCGGTCTCCTCAGTGTACTGCTTGCCCCGTGGACAGTTCGAACGAGAAGCAGGAATGAAAACGACTCAGCTCCTTCCCCAAAAGCCCCGATTTGACGCGATGAGAGGGCGACGGTAAGATTTTGTTTCCACGGAAAAGTGGCTCGCGCTGCATTCCGCACTGTCCCAAAGCTAAAAATAGAGCATCAGAGGGTTAGGAGGAAGTATGGCCACCGCAGTTGCCCCAAGAGTTTTCAAGAATTTCATCAACGGCGAATGGATGGAGTCGCGTTCGGGCAAAGCCTACGAAAACCGGAACCCGGCAAATACTGATGAGCTGGTCGGAATGTTCGTGTCTTCGCACGAGGAAGACGTCGACCTGGCCGTGGAAGCCGCAAAAGAAGCCTACAACACTTGGCGCCTCGTCCCCGCCCCCAAACGCGCGGAGATCTTATTTCGCGCCGCCGAATTGCTGGTGCAACGCAAAGAAGAATTTGCCAAGGACATGACCCGCGAAATGGGCAAGATCCTCGCCGAAACCCGCGGCGACGTGCAAGAAGCCATTGACATGACCTATTACATGGCCGGCGAGGGCCGCAGGCTTTTCGGCCAAACCACTCCTTCGGAGCTACCGAACAAATTTGCGATGAGCGTGCGTCAGTCCATTGGTGTGTGTGGAATGATTACGCCGTGGAACTTCCCCAAGGCCATTCCGTCTTGGAAAATGATGCCGGCACTAATTAGTGGAAACACCGTGGTGCTGAAGCCGGCCGATGATACGCCGCTCTCTGCCTATAATCTTGTTCAGGTACTGACCGAAGCGGGCGTGCCGCGCGGCGTTGTGAATCTTGTGAGCGGCGATGGTCCCAATGCGGGAGCGCCGCTCTCACAGCATAAAGCGGTGCCAGTTGTCAGCTTTACCGGCTCGACTTCCGTGGGCCGCATCATTGCGCAAGCCTGCGCGCCGGACTTTAAACACTGCAGTCTGGAGATGGGGGGCAAGAACGTCATGATTGTCACGGAGGATGCCAATCTCGACCTCGCGATCGATGGCGCGGTGTGGGGCGGATTCGGAACGACGGGACAGCGTTGCACGGCGGCGAGCCGGATTGCTGTGCACACAAGCGTTTACAAGGAGTTCGTCACACGCTTTGTGGAGCGCGCCAAGGCTTTGAAAGTGGGAGACGGCTTGAATCCCACGACGGAAATGGGCCCGGTCATCAACGAGCAGCAGCTAAACACGGTGATGAGCTACGTTGAAATTGGCAAGAACGAAGGCGCCAAATTGCTGACAGGAGGAAATCGTTTGAGCGACGGCGCGTACAGCAACGGCTGGTTCCACGCGCCGACGATTTTCGGGGATTGCTCGCCGAGCATGCGCATCGCGCAAGAGGAGATTTTTGGCCCGGTGGTAAGTGTGATTCCGATTCACAGCTTCGAGGAAGGAATTGAAGTGGCCAATGGCGTGCCGTACGGATTGTCGGCGTCCATCTACACACGCGACGTAAATCGCGCTTTCCAAGCCACGCGCGATTTGTACACGGGAATCGTCTACGTCAATGCGCCAACGATCGGCGCAGAAACACACCTGCCTTTTGGCGGCACCAAACAAACCGGCAACGGCCACCGCGAAGCCGCCATCGCCGCCATCGATTTTTTCACCGAGTGGAAAACGGTCTACATCGACTATTCCGACAAACTACAGCGCGCCCAAATCGACAACGCTTAAATATCCATCGCCCGAACACCCAGGGCCTAGGCGACCGCGTAGTGTTGGCGTCAACAGGCGGTTCCGGCCCACTCAGGAGTCCAGACGGCTTCGCAGGTAATGGTTGGTCCACTCGATGGTCCGTCGCAATTGGGCCATTTGCTCCTCGGCGTCTACAATGACGGAGTGCCAAGTATGCCTTGACGCGGGGGAATTGGGGATGACTTTGGAGCTGGTCGCTCTCTGCTGCATTGTCTTGGCTTTTCGGGTTCTCTTCATATCGCCCCCCCGGAGAAAAAAGATATAGGCTCCGCAGAGATCGAAGGCGCTGGACTAAGTATCGTCCGCGGAAGAGGTCAGATTTGCCATCCAGTTAAGGCTTGAACGTATATCAGGTCAATACCTGAGCGCATTTTCGCCCGGTGTGCTGGCCTTGGCACTCCGTCGCCATTCGGACGAGGGCGCCGCGCGTGCGTTGACCGTACTTGACACGCTTTTTACAATAGAAGATGGGCTTACTGGCATTCGCAGTAAAATGCTGCCGTGCGAGCTGCGCTGCTTCCGCGATGAGCACTACGCACTACTGCTATGAGAATTAGGGCTTTACAGCAATGAGAACTGCGGCTCTGCAAGAACGGCGGAACCGCCAAGTTCTGGCGGACATCGTTCGAACGTACATTGAAACGGGGGAGCCGGTGTCTTCGCGCGCGATTTCCAAGGGATTCGAGGAGTCGCTGAGCACGGCGACAATTCGAAACGTGATGGCGGACCTGGAAGACAGCGGTTTTCTCTATCAGCCGCATACGTCGGCGGGGCGAGTGCCTACCGCGGCGGCCTACCGTTTTTTTGCGCAGGAGATTGCTTCGCAGGCCACCATCAGCGTCAACGATCGAGAGTGGATTCAGCGAGAAATGGGCGGCGCAAAAACGGCGGCGGAAATTACGGAGCGCGCGGGCCACGTACTTGCGGAAGTCTCGAATGGCTTGGGAATCGTTGTTTCGCCGCCGCTCAGCAAAACGGTGCTCGAGCATGCGCGGATGTGGCTGCTTCCGGATGGGCGAGTCGTGGTTGTGCTCATTTCACCGGGCGGCAAGACGCGGGACAAGATTTTGCAGCCCAGCCGACGTTTTAACCAGACGGAGCTCGACGCTACTGCGGACTTCCTGAACCGCCATTATTCCGGCTGGACGCTCGAAACCATTCGAACCGACTTGCTGCAAAAGCTGGCGGCGGATCGCGAGCGCTACGAAGGAATTGCGCAGAACGCGCTGACGCTGTGCGATCCCGGCGTGCTGGACGATGAGTCCGCCGCGCAAATGCACGTGGAAGGAACGGCGCAAATCATCGAGGCGGTGGATTTTGCTGATCAGTCGCAGCTTCGCGATTTGCTTGCGGCCATTGAGGAGAAGCACCGGCTTGTGACCCTTTTGAACGCATGCATCGAGGCGCCTGAGCCGGTTCACGTACTGATTGGCGTGAAGGAGATTTCGCAGACCGGCGAAAATCTGGCGCTCATCAGCGCTCCGTACATGCGGAACGACCTGGTGCAAGGCTCGCTGGGAGTGCTCGGCCCCACACGCATGCCGTATGAGCGCGCAATGACTGCGGTGGCTTACGTGGCTCAGCTCTTCAGTGAGGCTCTCAGTAAAATCTGACTGAGTTTTGAAATCTTAAGGACACAGGAGAAGTGCCTCGGTGAGTGACAAAGAAGTGAAAATAAACATAAACAAGGATGTGGACAGCTCGGAGCTCGAACAGTCTGAAGATACGAAAGTCATGGACGCGGACTCCGCAAAGGAGAACGCGGAGATGGCAAAACTGACTGCGGACCTGGAAGAGTTGCGCCAGTCCATGCTGCGCAGCCAGGCCGATTTTGCGAATTATCGCAAGCGCATCGAGAGGGAACGGTTCGAGGATTCCAAGCGCGCCACGGCACGTGTGGTCGAAGGCTTGATCCCAATAATTGACGGCTTCGAGCACGCGCTCGCGGCGCATCGCGAAGCCGAATATGAGAATTATCGCAAGGGCTTCGAACTCATTTACAAGCAGCTGCTCGACAACATTGCCAAACTCGGCGTGGAACGCATTGACCCTGTGGGGAAGCCCTTCGACCCGCATCTGCATGAGGCCATGGATCGCACCGAAACGACCGAGGAAAAAGACGGCACGATTCTTCAAGTGTTCCAGCCCGGCTACGTTTTTCACGGACGCGTTTTGCGTCCCGCGATGGTTCGTGTAGCAGTGCATTCGAATCCGGCATCGAAAGAGGCCGTGAACTGAGGGAGAGCTAGATTTCTATGTCCAAAAGGAATCCACGAGATTTCTACGAAGTGCTGGGCATTTCGCGAACCGCGACGCTGGAAGAAGTGAAGTCCGCGTATCGCAAAGCGGCGCTGCAATGGCATCCCGACCGCAATCCTGAAAACAAAACCGAAGCGGAAGCGAAATTCCGCGAGTGCACGGAAGCCTACAGCGTGCTTAGCGATTCGCAAAAAAGGCAGGTTTACGACACCTACGGCCACGCCGGGCTTCCCGGCGCCGGCATCGGTCAGGGATTTGACCAAACTATCTTTCAGGACTTCCACGACATCTTCGGCGATTTCTTTGGCTTCGAAGATTTGTTTGGCGGTGGATCGCGGCGGGGCCACGGACGTGGGCGCGTCCAGCGTGGCGCCGATTTGCGCTACGACATGACCTTGACCTTCGAAGAGGCCGCAGCCGGCGTGGCCACGAAGATCAAACTACCGCGCCAGGAATTTTGCGAAGCCTGCAACGGAACCGGCGCAAAGAAGGGAACCGGCGTCATTAGCTGTCCAGACTGTCGTGGCAGCGGCCAGCTCCACTATCAGCAGGGTTTCTTTCAGATCAGCCGCAATTGCCCGACTTGCCAGGGCGCGGGACAAATCGTCAAGGAGCGCTGCCCCGAATGCCGCGGGCAGGGGCGCATGGAGCGCGAGAAAACCATCGAACTGCGCATTCCGCCCGGCGTGGATACGGGGACGCGCCTTCGTGTTGCCGGCGAGGGCGAGCCTGGACCGAACGGGGGTCCCAACGGCGACCTTTATGTGGTCCTAGAAGTCAAAGAGCACCCGTTCTTCGAGCGGCGTGGGGCGGATTTGTACTGCACGATTCCCATAAGCATTGCGCAAGCCACGCTTGGCACCGAGCTTCCCGTACCTGGGTTGAATGACGACGAGAAACTCAAGATTCCCGAAGGCACGCAGAGCGGCGCGGTGTTCCGCGTCAAAGGCAAAGGCTTGCCCGACCCGCACGGCGGTGGCCGCGGCGACTTGTACTACCACGTGCGCGTGTTGACACCGACGAAGCTCACGCGCGAGCAACGCAAACTCATCGAGCAACTCGGGGCAACGCTCAAAGTTGAAAACAAGCCCGCCGAGCGCGGGTCGTCGATCTTCGATAAAGTCAAAGACATTTTCGGGTAAGGAATCGAAATTAGAAAATGGAAAATGGGGGGCGCATCCGCGACGCTCAGGCGGAGCAAGAGTGGAGTGAAGAAAAGCAAAAATCCGCACCCTTTGAAGCCGCTAAGGTGCGCCACCGCCCCCGGTGGGGTCAAAGGGTGCTCCACCTGCCTCCGAGAGAGTGGATTCCTTGCGCGGGACGGGTTCGATGACCATGCGCCCGGACTCCTCCCGCACGTCCACGCGATCATCCAAACCGAGTTTTGCGGCCCGGAGGATAGCGGTTGGAATTTCTAATGAAGCGTTGCTGGCTCATCTCTTGAGGACGGTGTGCAATGAGGTTATCGGCTCCTTGGAGAACTCGTAGAAATTGGCCGCCAAAAAATTTGAGAGGATAGCTACGACGAGTTGAACGCTTGGCTTGCGTCTGGCGGATTTATTGGGTTGCAGGTATTGTGGTGTTGTGGTTCTGAATCTGGATGAAAGAACTATGCCGGACAACATGCGTTACTGCGAAACCTGCCGCTTCGAAGTAAAAAAACGAGGATTTAAGCGGCACACGCTTTCCGTTTTTCACAAAAAGGCTCGATTGATCCGTGCCATGTTGGAGCGGAATTGCATCACCCACGCTGAGATTGCCAGACGCATTGGCTTAACGCGCGAGCGCGTGCGTCAACTAGCCCTGCAAATGGGTTTCGCCGACGGGAGATCGCGGCACGCCATTTGCCGAAGGGAGCGCCGCAAGAAAGCAATGGCAGAGTTCTTTGTGAAAGCGGAAGAACGCGGGTTTGAAGTGGAACCGCTCGGGGCGAAGAGCGCTTACATAAACGGGAAGATTTGTGTTCAACGGCAAGCGTGCTGGCACACTATAGGGAAAAACAAATACAAATATACTTACCTTAGTATTTATCGGCCAACGGGCAGTTATGATATCTGTGCATGGAAACTACCGGATAGCCAATTTCTGATCCTGCCTAGGAAGCTGGTGGGTTTCACGCAAACGACCTTCAACCCAGAAGAAAGCGAGTGGCTGGGTACCGCCAG
>Ga0126379_10000890_pt1 | contig 17443 bp, 14 predicted proteins | sample PanSoiMetPlot_24_FD_92640 | JGI IMG/M metagenome (GOLD analysis project Ga0126379, IMG submission 92640) | Tropical forest soil microbial communities from Panama - MetaG Plot_24 | ecosystem: Environmental > Terrestrial > Soil > Tropical forest > Bulk soil | place: Panama | collected 2016-02-17
AAGCAGCGGCGGCCTCACGCGGCGGCTCGCCTCGACCGTGTGTGCCAGTGCGATTGCGAACCGCGCCAGCCCAAGCGGGAGCAGCGGTCTCGAGCTTTGTGAGCAAGCTGCGGCGTAGATCGAGGTCCGCCTGTTTGCTCTTCAATTCCATTAGATGTTCGTGCGCTTCGCGGTAACGATGGGAACTTTCATCATTTACCGCCGCTAATAGCTGGCCGAGCACTTTGGATGCTTTCGCTGCGCGGGCAGCGAGTTTGAGCCGGCTCTTCAGATCTCGGAATTCTTCTTCCAGTTCGAGCAATCTAAGCTTCTGGTAGCGGGAATCCAGGATAGGTAGCAGGGCATCCGTCACCGCGAGGCGAATGCGTGCCAATTCGCCATCGGAACCGACCACGGCGGGCTGTTCAGCGAGAAATTTATCCCACCGGAAGCCGCTGTCTTCCAGCCGCCGCTGCAGCGGAAGCCAAGTGTGCTCTTGCCAGCCCAGGCAAGCTTCGATGGAGGCGCAATACTGCATCAGCGTTTTCTCGATGTCCTCGCCTATTTCGCTCGAGTGGGGAGCGCCGAGCGTAGCGACTTGGCGATCCCACCTCGCGCCAAGATCTTCTCGCAGGCTCTTGAGCCGGAAGAGTTGGCGTAGGGTATGGAAATGCTCGGGAAGATGCGGGCGCGCGTTGTTTACTTTTGTTTGCTCCAGGAATTGGCTCCAGGCTTTGTGCGCGAACAAACTGAAGGAGCCTAGTTTGCCGCCGTCCGCAAGATGCGCCAGGATCTGTCCGGCAATCCGTTCCTGCTCCTTGGCCGCGGTTTTGTCGGAACACTCCGGGCCATAGTTGACGAACGATTCCTGGGCATTCGCGGCCTCTTGATGCGCCTGCCGTACGGAGCTGATCAGTTGTTCCCAGGGCTGCCGGTGCACGCCGCCGTACCTGCCGGCGTAAATCGCTGCGAGCTTCCACTTGTCGTTTCCGGAGAGAGGGTCGACCGCTTGGGCAAGAGCGGCCGCCAATCGCTCCATTTCCCTCGGTGAACTCTGCGCATCACCGGACTCCCACAGGTCGGCGCGTAAATCGAGATCCTCGAAGCCCAGGCGATTGCGCTCGTTCACGCTAGTTTCGAAATCTTCCACTCGGGGAAGATCGTGAAGTTCCGGAAGATGTCCCGAGAGCTCATTCTCGTCTTCGCGGGAAATTGCAACACTGGTGCGATAGAGGTCAGCCAACTCACCCGGGGAAAGAGGCAGTGGCGCTACCGCAGCGACGGGGCCAGGGATCCAACCGTGCACTTCCTTCTGCTGCATGACTTGGCGAGCCGCATCAGCGGGGGCCCACGATTTTCCGCCAATCGCAATGTCGCGATACTCGTCGGCGCGAGCCTCGGTGAGCTGATTTCGAATTTCGTCGAGCTTCTTCAAAAGGTCCAGACGCTCGGCTTCCAATTTCTTTGCCTGCATTTCGAGCGAACCGGCGTCGGCCCGCGACAATCTTTCTGCGATCGAACCCACTGCGCTTTCGAGTTGTTTGCGGCTGTCCAAATCACTTTCGAGCACGCTGACGCACAAAGGGCGCAGTTCTGGAACGATGTGATGGCGCACCATGCGCAGTGCCTTTGTCGTGTGGCTGGTGACCAGAACGCTTTTTCCCTGCGCCAGCAAGTGGCCCACAAGATTGCCAATGGTGTGAGTTTTTCCCGTGCCGGGTGGGCCTTGCACCAGAACACCACCATGTTCCTCGAGTTGCTGAGCAATTCGAATTTGCTCGGGATTCGCGGGCTTGCTCAGGAGCACTTCGCCATCCGCTTGAGGCGAACCATTCGCGGATGGATTTACATCCCCTGCGTCCGGGATCGGCGATTCTTCTCCAACGATATTCAGGAGCGACCAAGGCAGATCCTCACGTGTGCGGAGGTCTGCGATGATGCCCTCTATCGCCGCGGCGAATCCCAAAGTGCGTGCGCGCAGGAAGAGCAGAGGGTCGCGGCCAATGCACGGATCGTTCCCTTCCGCATCCGGCGAGCGGTCTTCGAGGAATTCTCCGCGCGGGGATAGCTGTACGACCAGGCGCTTCAGAAATGCGGAGGTGGAACCATTGATGAGCGGATGGAAGCCGCCCTGCTCCAATTCCTCGCGGCAGCGGCCGATCGCGCGCCCAGCAACTTCGTTCATCGATTGAAACAAGGCAGAGTACAGCTCGACGGGTTGGTCCGCTTCGGAAAGCGTGAATTCAGGGACAGATGCGTCGAACTGCAATTGAAGGCGCTGCAGAAGGATCGGATGATAGATGCCGCCGTCGGCGCGATGCCAGCTCAAAATGCCGTCTCCCAAGACGAGCTCCACGCGTTCCGCCTCACGATCGATGCGACCGTAGAGCGCGTAGAGGGATTCGAAAACTCTCATCGCGGCGCGCGCGGGCTTTTCGGCTTCCACCCACTCACTCCGCAGAATCTTCCAACGCTCCAGGCTCGCGGTCCTGATCGGGTCGTCTGCGAACTTCTCACTTCGCAGTTCCGTGCGGTTCTCAAATTGCTCCGAAGTCTGCTTCACAGTGAAGTCATTGCAAGGATCGTCCCAGCCATCTTCCAGCCATGCGGCAATTTCCAGGGGCGGTTCGGGTGCGCGTGTTAAGCGCGGACGCTGCACCTTTAGAACGAAGTTCGCGGCGTCTTCCGGATTTTGGCCGTTCCCGTTGTTTGCCTGCGAAGAGCTGCTCTTTGCGGCACCCCGCCGAATGCAAGGATGCTGGGGAAGAGCGCGCAGCCAAAGACTCCAGGGCTGTTCGTGAATGCGGCGTTTCGCAGGATTACGGTGCTGGTTCAGCGCTTCCAAATAGCGGAACACGCGTGTGAGTTTGTCTCGAACAACGTGAAGTTTTTTGGCATCCATGATGGGCGGCCTCTTCAGAGAGACATCCGGGTTCTGGGTGGGTGGTGGGGCCTTCAGAATATCAAGCCGGACATAGAAGCCTCAATGGTACCCACCTAGTACCGCCAGGTCCGCAAGATTGCCCCGCTCCGGCGCTAGCGCAGTCCGGAACGGGGTGGCGACGCGTGCAACTGAACTAGGACGTCGGCTTGCGTTTCAACGGGTTTCCCATCGATCAGTGTGGGTTGATAGCGCCATCCCTGAACCGCTGTGACCACGGTGGGAAACAGGTTCGCGGGGCCGTAGATGGGCCGGACGGACTTGACGTGACCGTCTTCGGCGACTGTGGCATGGACGCGAACGTACTCATGTGCGCCAGTGGGAAGCTGCGTGAATTGAGGATCGACGCGTGAAATCAATCCACCGACAACTATTTTTGTTTTGCGATAAATGGGCCAGTGCGCATTTCCCGATGGCAAACGAACGGAACGTTGGATTCGAATGGTGGCCGAGGAAGATTCGAGGACACGCTCATTTGGTACATTGAAAAAAAGAGCGCGGTATCCGCTGGGAAGATGGACTTCCAAGACCTGACGTGCGGGCGCATCCATTTGAATTACCGGCTGTGCAACGGGTGCCGCGGTATTGCGTAGGTTTGCAGAGGAAACTGGCGCAACGTTGGACCTGGACGCCAGAGGCTCGGGCACACTTGGTGCGACGTCATTTGAGTGACTTGAATTCGAGAATGGCGCACTCACCGCAGGCGATGGCGAAATGGCGGGGGGAATTGCAACGTTTGCAGGCACTGAAGAAGAGGAGCCGGCAGCGACGCTACTGCTGTTGGGCGCGACAGAAGCACCAGCGGGAGGTGCGACACCAAAGCTGAAATCCTTTGTGGAGGAGGCTTCACCCTCAGAGTTGGTACGCGACTGGTTTGAACTGAGATTGCGCTGGATCGTTGTCGTTGTCGAAAAAGAGGCGGCCGCACGCGGAGTTTTGGGGGCGTTTTGCGTAGTGTTGAGCGGAAGGTTGAACCTCTGTTCGCGACCACGTTGCCCGTCGGCTGGCTGGGAATTCTGGAGTCCTGTTGCTGTGGAGAGGGCGTTATTTGAATTAGAGGCGCTCGTGCTGTGTGATGGCGAGTCAGCTTCGCGATTGCCGATGCCTTCAGTGCTGCCCGAGGATCTCCACTCGGAGTGGGCATCTTGGCTGGGTGGGGGGACGATGGCATTCGCGCGGGCAGTTGTGGCGGAAGGTGCGAAAGAATGCTCCATCGCGCCAGATCTAAAAATGAATGCTCCCACTACGCAGAGTGCGACCAAGAACATGATCCACCTGGTTATTGCAGTGATGGCCGATGGAGGTTGCCTTCGAATGGCGGAGGGGGAAGGGGATGTGGACGGAGAGGGAGCAACTGCGGAGTTGTTGAGAGGCAACTTCCGAGTGGTTGGAGACTCCGGCTTGGTTGTTCCGCGAGTCTTTGCACAAGGCTCGACGACCGCAAGTTGATCCGGTTGGCGCTGTGGCTCGCGTTGTACGTCGCGGTGCAGCGATGTCGAAGAGACGTGGCTGCCCCACTTGCGGATCTGTTGGCGGTCGTTGTCGCTGACGTCAAGTATTTGGATGCCGGCGAGCCGTCGGATTTCACTGCTCCAGAGAACGCGAATACTCACCGCTACGGGTTTGGGAAGGCCATCGAGTGGGAGCGCGATACGTGCCACAGAATTGCAGGGGAGTCCCGTGCGCGTGGAGAGCAACAAACCATTTTCACTGACATTTATAACGAGGCATTGCTTGGCGTCGTTTATTGAAATGCAGATCGGAGCCAGTGGAACGATGCGGGGATAAAAGCGGCGTTCGATTGTGGTCGGCAGTGCCGAGAGCGGTTGCACTTGTGCTGTCCGGGCCATGTTTTAAACCCCCGTCGTGAGTGATAGCGATTCATTCGAATCGCAGCAGATCCCGAGGCCGGGCAAAAACCCGGGCAACCGTAGGCTGGATGGGATGCGGCATCTCTCGACACCTGAACGGTAACAACCCGGGACGCGGGAGAAGGTTTCGGTGCACCGAGGTGGGCTTACTAGAAAGGCTGTAGAGAATGTAAAATCCGCAGCAGCACAAGTTCTGGCAGCGAGCGAAGCGTGTATTAGGTGCGCCGCTTTCCTGTGCACCGCGGCTAGCGGAGTTTCAAGGTGCTATGGCAATGACTCGCAATGGACTACCGGAGCCGCCGACAATCTTCAACGGCGCGGCAAAGATAATCGCCCCGGTGGGCGGAAGCTGATCAAGATTGCACAGGCTGGCCAACCCAAACTTGCCGCTTCCGTGCATCAGGTAGTGGTTCGGGAAAGGAGGGTCGAAGGTAGCGGCCTGGCCTGCATCGGTCCCGACGGTCTCTACGCCGACACCTAGCACATCTCGCTCGGTGGCGAGAAGAACGGAGCTTTCCTTGGCCAATCCGGGAGTGTGTGGTCCATCTTCCTTTAGGTTGATGTAATCCTTGGTGTCCTTCCGCTTCGACCAATCCGTGCGCAAGAGAACCCAGGCACCCGCCGGAATGAGACCATACTGCTTTTCCCACTGTCGGATATGCTCTGGGGTCAGCAGATAGTTTGCGTTTTTTGCTACCTCCGCACTGACGTCGATCACACAGGCCGGTCCGACAAATTTCTTCGGCGGAATGCGGTCCGCAGTGTTGTCCCTGAGGTCTTTTCCAGAGATCCAGTGCACTGGAGCATCAAAGTGGGTGCCAGTGTGTTCGCCAGTTTCGAAGGCATTCCAATACCAGGCAGGACCGCGCTCATCGTACCGCGATAGCGCCCAGATTTTGAACGCGGGCGTATTGTTCCACTGAGGTGGCAGCGGTAGCAAAGGCGTCTGCGGACTTAAGGGTTGCGTCAGATCCACGATCCGCAATCGGCCAGCATAGAGTTCTTCAAGCAGTTCATCCAGGACGCGTGACATTGGGCCTCCTTACAGATTCCTGCCCGCGGCATTGTTTCCTGTTCGATAGCGGTCTGTCCGATTTTCAGCGTTGCTTGAGCGACTGAATATGCCGCGAGAACTGAAATCGATTCTCAATCAGCGAGAGGCCGGTGACGTAAGCGGCGGGACCTGTCGCTTCGACCTTTGCGATGATCGTCGTCAGCTCGCTCCCCTCGCGGGCACCGATCACTGCGGCCTTGAAACTTTCCACAGTGCGCACAGTGGTGACGATGGGAACGCCCGCGGCCGCAGCGATCCCTGCCAGGTCCGTGCCTGTGTTCGTCGCCGTTGGGAAACCACCAACGGAAAGCAGGCTTTCGTTGTCGAAAACCACATGGATCAGATTGCTGGGGCGATAACGCGCCATTGTGGTGAGACTGCCAAGGTTCATCAAGAGCGAGCCGTCGCCATCGAAGACAATTACTTTTTGATCCGGCAAGCACAAAGCAAGTCCCAGCCCCGTGGACGAGGCGAGTCCCATTGCGTGCTGCAGATAAAAGAAATTAGAGCGATGACCCAGGGATTGCAGTTCCGCAGCGACCGCTCCCATGATCGTAACGACCAGACATTCTTGCAGTTCGGAATAGATTGAGCGCAAGCACTCAACGCGAAGCATCACTCCTCCCACATCAGGTCGCGTGTCAGAAGAAGGGCCACTGGTTGCAGACTGCTTTCCGCCAGTGCCTGCGCCTGCCGAGTGCGCTTTTTGACGCTTTCGGCAGCGTCAAGGAATGCATAAGGGATGCCTAGCGCCCGCAAGAGCGGTTCGGTGACGTTTCCGCCTTGTGTTTGCCACGGGTCGCGCTCTCCCAAGGAACCGCGATAGCTGATGAGCATCAGGAGAGGAATTTTGTATAGATGCGCGAAAGAGACGATGCCATTAATGGATGCCAGAAATCCATGGTTCTGCATCAACATGGCCGATTTGACTCCTGCAAAGTGTGCTGCGGCCGAAATACCAACGCCTTCCTCCTCCTTCGCCAGACGCACCAGAACCATCCTTGGATCCTCGTCAGCAAGCCGGATGAGATGCACGAGCCAGGTTTCCGGCAGAGCGGAGAGCAGGCGGATATCACATTCCTTCAAGGTGTTGTAAATCAGACTGGAGTTGGTGAGGGACACGGGCATAATTGATCCGCGACGGTGCGGAGACTATAACTCATCTTGCTCAGCTGCGAAACGGAGAGACCAACTGCGACCCCGGAGAGGCGGGAATGCACAACGCGGGAATGCAGTCTTGACGAGCGCTGGCTGGCGGTATACGGTTGGCGCTGTTCCTAGTGCCAGACTTTCACCGCGGAATTTCAGCCGTGCCAGGAGCAAAGGTTTTGGAGGCCAAGTCCCAAGGGGTTCTCAACCGCGAAGTCCCGTCCGCACCGAGTGCCCGCTTTTCTGTTGAAACCGTTCGCGCTGCCTTCCCCGCACTTACGCGGGCGAAGCAATTCGTCTTTTTCGACAACGCCGCTGGTGCGCAGGTTCCGCAAGTTGCATTGGACGCGGTAAATCACCATCTCCTCGAATGCAATGTACAGCGAGGCGGACGTTACGCGAAAAGCCGCGAGGTGGACGATGCGATTTTGCGCGCGCGGCAAAGTGTGGCGGATTTGGTGAATGCATACGATGCGAGCGAAATCGCTTTTGGCATGAACGCCACTTCTTTCATTCGCTTGGTCAGTTTGGCAATCGGGCAAACGCTGGGTAAGCGAAGAGAGATCGTGGTAACTGACTTAGATCACGAAGCGAACGTCGCCACTTGGCTGGCATTGGAACAACTCGGAGCGAAGATTCTTTGGTGGAAAGTCCGGGAGGACGGCAATCTGCACGTGGACGACTTAGTCCCTCTGGTGTCTTCGACAACCCGCCTGGTCGCTTGCACGGTTGCATCGAATGCTCTCGGTTCAATCGTGGATGTCGCGGCGGCAGCCCGGGTAGCGCACGCAGCAGGCGCAGAGGTGTTCCTCGATTGTGTTCACTATGCCCCACATGGGTCGATCGACGTACAGGCCTTCGGCTGCGATTATCTCGTATGCTCGGGTTACAAGATCTTCGCGCCGCACATGGGATTCCTTTGGGGCCGCCGCGAACTACTCCAACGACTCCCAACCTTCCGTGAGGATTTCATCCCTGACGAACCTCCCGGGAAGATTGAAGCAGGTACTTTCATTTATGAGAATGTGGCCGGGATGGACGCCGCAGTGCGCTACCTGGAAACCGTGGGCCAAGACGTGGGCGTAAATGAGGTAAGAAAAAAACCGGAATCCAGGCGGGCCGCCTTGCGCCGCGCGCTAAACACAATACGCGCCTATGAAGAATCTCTCTCACGCGAAATGCTTCGCGTGCTGAACGATTGCGGCGCGGTCGTCTATGGCGTGACGGACTTGAACCACCTCCATCAACGAGTCCCGACGCTATGTTTCAATTTGCCGAACATATCTCCGGCAAGAGTCACCGAAGAGTTCGCGAACAACAATATCGGCGTGCGTGACGGCCACATGTATACGCCGCGACTGATGAAGCGATTGGGTCTCCCCCTAGAGACGGGCGCGGTCAGGGCATCCTTGGTTCACTACAACACGATAGAAGAGGTGCGCCGGTTCGGTAGCGCTTTAGCTGAGATAACGAGTGCCTGAATCATCGACGCTCTACGGAGAACAACCTCGAATCCCTGAAGCAGAGGGTTTGCAGCGCCGCTTGAGTCAAAGGCAACTCACCATGATGGCCATTGGTGGTGCCATCGGTGTTGGGTTATTCCTGGGAAGCAGCGTAAGCATTCGCCTCGCTGGTCCTGCTGTCATTCTTTCCTACCTTCTCGGAGCCGGCATCGCCCTGATCATGTCCTATGTGCTGGCAGAGATGGCCGTCGTGCATCCCGTTGCCGGCGCATTTGGAGTTTACGCAGAAAATTACCTCAATCCATGGGCAGGTTTTTCGGTCCGCGCCACCTACGGAGTTGCGCAGATCATTGCAATAGGTGCGGAAGTTACTGCCGCAGGCATCTATATTTCTTTTTGGTTTCCGAACGTTCCGCAATGGATTTGGGTGCTATTGCTCTCTGTCGCGCTGGTGGCGGTGAATTCCATGAAGGTCAACCACCTGGGGGAGTTTGAATATTGGTTTGCGATCGTCAAGGTGGGCGCCATCATCGCCTTCATTATTGTCGGACTGTCTTTGATCCTTGGCGCCGGTTCCAGAAGCGTGATGGGAGTGGCCAATCTAACGCGCCACGGAGGATTTTTCCCGCAAGGATGGAAGGGGGTATGGCTTTCGCTAACCATAACGGTGACCAGCTACATGGGAGTGGAAATAATTGCGGTCACCGCGGGAGAAGCCGAGAATCCTGAGGTCACCATTCCTCGCGCGATGCGCAGTATTGTATGGCGGCTCATTTTGTTCTATGTGCTCGCCATTGCGGTGATGGTGACGATGGTTCCCTGGAATCAAGCTTCCGGCTCGTCAACCCTTTCTGGCAGCCCTTTCGTGACCGCATTCGCTGCGGCGCACATACCGTTCGCCGCTGCAATCATGAACTTCGTCGTGCTCACCGCGGCACTTTCCAGTATGAATACCAACCTTTACCTCTCCACCAGAATGCTTTTCTCTTTGGGAAGCGCAGGGTATGCTCCGGAATGGATGGGCAAGGTGAGCCGCAACGGAGTACCGCATCGCGCCCTGCTGGCATCCACCGCTGGAATCGTCGCAGCCATTCTGTTAGCCATCTTCGCTCCAAAGAACGCTTTTCTCATGCTTTATGGAGTTGCCGTTGCCGGCATGCTTTTTGTATGGCTTGTGATTCTTAATACACATCTTCGTTTTCGTCGTGCCATCACGAGCGAGCGGCTATCGAGCTTACCTATGCGTTTGTGGGTACACCCGCTTTTTACGATTGCCGGCATTCTGCTGCTCCTCGCAATCTCGCTTACAACCTTCTTCGTGAACGGATTACAGTGGTCGGTCCCCGCATTTTCAGTTTTTCTCGGTGTCATTTCGCTCTTTTACCTGCGCGGGCGCCACATAGCTGCTTGACCGGGCTTCTTCCCACAGGCGTCGAGCTTCACCGACTTCCCCGGCATCGTCCTTAGGTATCGCCCGAGGACGAATGGCATTGGCCAGGTCGAGAGACGGAGTTTCTTGCCGGCCGCGATACAGCGCCAGAGCCGCAAGGTAACAGCCCTCGGCCAGTTTCGCCTGTCCTTCATGCCGGTGAACGTCGCCTAAATGCCCGGCTGGTGTGTGCAAGGTCAAGCGGGCCACCCTCTTCGCGGTAGATGGCGACAGCTTCCTCATAAAGCAGTCGCTCAGCATCGGCGTGCCCCGAATCCCGTTTGATCTGGGCCAGGCCGTTCAGCGCCTGCGCCAGTTCGCGTCTTGCGGCATCCGCGCGACACAGGTATATGAGAAGAACGTCTGCCTAGCCCATTTTGGACACTTGCCCCCAATCCGCGTAAAATACGGGGTTCGGATCCAAGCCATGGCCTCGCCCTTTAACATCATCGCGAACGGCATCATGCCACCCGCGCCTGCGCCCGACAGCCATCCACGTCCAGACTGGCTGCGCGTAAAGTTCTTCGGCGGTGAGCGCTATCACGACCTGAAGCGCATCATGCGGACGCTCGCTCTTCACACGGTATGCGAATCCGCGCGCTGCCCCAACATGGGCGAGTGCTGGGAACACGGCACTGCCACCTTCATGATTCTTGGCGATATTTGTACCCGTGCCTGTGGTTTTTGCGCCGTGCCTTCCGGCAAGCCGGTCGGTCCTCCGGATGAGGGCGAGCCCGTTCGTGTCGCGGAAGCAGCTGCTCACATGGGCCTGCGCTACGCCGTGGTCACCAGCGTAAATCGCGACGACCAGCCCGATGGTGGCGCGCGCATCTTTGCCCGCACCATTCAGGAAATCCGCAACCGCCTTCCCGGCTGCAAGGTGGAAGTGCTGATCCCGGATTTCCGCGGTGATTGGAACGCTCTTGATGTCGTCCTCGCGGTGAAGCCCGACATCCTGAATCACAACACCGAAACGGTGCCTCGCCTCTATCGCCAGGTGCGCAAAGGCGCGGTGTACGAGCGCTCGCTGGAACTACTTCGCCGATCCAAACAGACTCATCCCGGCGTCCCGACGAAAACGGGGATGATGCTCGGTCTCGGTGAGCAAGAAGACGAGGTTCTTTCCACCATGCGGGATCTCGCCGGGCGGGGCACAGATATCCTTACTCTCGGCCAATACCTGCAGCCGACGCGCGATCATCTCCCGGTCGTCCGGTTCGTTCACCCGAACGAGTTCGCCCGGTTCAAACGGCTGGGGGAACAGATGGGCTTCAAACACGTGGAGTCCGGCCCGCTGGTCCGCTCTTCCTACCACGCCTTCGATCAAGCAGAATCCGCGATCCGCTGACATTTCCGTTTTTCCTGGCTTCAAGGCGGTACAACGAACAACCAATCCGTGAACGGTACCGCTCGGGCCACCTCGAATCAACCGTTGGAATTAGGTGATCGAATCTCTTGTGGTCTTTTGCTGAATAGTCTTGTTTCAATTCCGTTCCCACGCCGATATCGAAGTGACGGACGGATTCAATTCCTCGAATCAGCCCCTCCTCTATCACCATCGCGTCGACGAACCCTTCCAGGCTGACGAAATTCGGCTTGGAACTGGGCGTGTTCTTCGACAGCGAACGCAGCGCCACAGTCTTCAGGTCCGTCAAATAAGAGGCGGCACGACCCGGGTGATCACTGCTCTTTCCGCGTCGGCACCGGCTTCCTGGATCCGTTCATCGGTGCCGAGGAACGCGCCCCGGTTAACAATCCCACCAGGGGAACCTGGTGCTTTTCCCCCAGCGGTACACGAGAAGTCGCTAACAGGATTGCGCTCACGTTTCCTGTGGAACACTCGCGAAAAGCGCGCCAGCAGATACACCCCGGCGCCCTCTCAGGCGCTCGGAATGACTTACTTAGGCGGGATAGTACGAATTTACGAACGGGCAGCGGCGGCAGCGGCCTTCTTGCTGGCCTTTGCTGCGGCAGATGCCTTGCGGCGGCGCTTCGTTTTCGGCGGGATTGCGGGCGCTTCGCCAATGATTTCGGCGGACAATAAACTGGTCACGAACAACTTGGAACCATGATCGTCGAAATCGACCGAGGTACGTTCGGGATCCGAAGAGAGTACGATCCCCATCCCGAAAATTTCATGCTTGATGGTTTGGCCTTCCTGCATTACTTGCACAACTTCCTCCTTAGCAACAGCTCGCTTCTGGTCTTAAATCCGTCTACTTCTGAAAGTGAGAGGCCCCCGACCCCTCGGGGACCTCTCCAATGCACAGGCTAGAGGCTTGTGACGTTCTCCGCCTGAAGGCCTTTCGGGCCCTTCTTGACTTCAAACTCCACCGCCTGACCTTCATTCAGCGACTTATAGCCCTCTTGCTGAATTGCGGAGAAGTGCACGAACACATCTTCTCCCGTCTGACGTTGGATGAACCCGTAACCCTTCGAAGCATTGAACCACTTAACTGTTCCTTGTTCCTTCACTGCTAAACCTCGATATTGAATTGCTTTGCCTCTCTTGGTTCGGTGCCCCGGTTTCCCGGGCGTCCCGACTGCCTCTAGCCCGAAAAAAAGGGCCGCGAGTTTGTTCTCGCAGCCCCCTGAACGAGTCAAAAGGTAATACAAGAGCAACAAACGCTATACCTAACACTATCACAAGAAAGGGCTTATTGTCCACTTGAGAGTGCGCACACGCTTCCCCGCTACGATAAATTGTAACTTATTGGATTTATGGGCATTATTGTGGCTTTTGGGCATTAACTGCTTTTAATACGGGAAATCCGTTACTCTTCGAGGGATTCTGGCTGTAAGCTCAGATTGCCCCCACCGGTTTGCTTCTTGTCCCAATATTTCTTGACCCACGCTTCCCAACTCTTGCCTGCGGCCGTGTCGCGCCCCGAAAAGGCGAGTGCCGCAATGTCGGCATAGGCGATCTTCAGTCGCTGATTGGAGTCTTTGGGCAGGATGCGCACATAGGAGGTGGCCAACGTCGTGCCACTGACGCGGTCGAAGATGTAGCCCTCGAATTTGGACCCGTCTTTCCGCGTTATAGTCACGTCGCCGCGGTAATCGAAGGCCTTCTCCAGAGCCTCGCGTAGTTCATCCTCGCTAGCAAGCTCCGGAATCCACCCTTGCAGCGTCTCGTGTGCGAACCCGGGCGCTACTTCCAACTCATCCGGATTCGCTGTGTGCTCTGGGCGGTCGGCGTGGCGCGGCCCTGTCATGCTCGAGTCTCTTCCAAGTTGGAGGATTTCGAGTCGATCTGCACCAGCGGGTTGTAAGAGTGCACGGGCGCGACGGGCTCGTTCAACATCAGCAAAGCCTCGCCGTCCTGGTTGCGCGTGAACAGCGTGGCTTTTGCCGCAGCCCACAGACCTTTCAGCGAACTGAACGTATAGTCCACTCCGGAGGCTTCATAGCCACTGTGTACCATGCAATTTGCGCACTTTGGATTACCGGATTCGGTGCCGTAATTACCCCACTCCGTGGTCGACATCAGTTCTGCAAACGAGTCGGTGTAGCCGTCTTGCAGCAGGTAGCAAGGCTTCTGCCAGCCAAATATGGAGTAAGTCGGCATGCCCCACGGCGTGCACTTGAAATCGCGCTTCCCCATCAGGAATTCGAGGAACAGCATCGATTGATTGAATTGCCAGGTGGGCTTGCGGTTTGCCAGGATCGCACGGAACAAGCGCCGCGTCCGCGCACGCCCCAGGAAATGCTTCTGGTCCGGCGCCTTGTCGTAAGAATAGCCCGGGGAAAGCATCATGCCTTCCACGCCCAGTTCCATCATTTCGTCAAAGAAAGCGCGCACGCTCCTGGGATCGGCGCCGTCAAACAGCGTGGTATTCGTGGTCACGCGGAATCCGCGCTTCAACGCCTCTTTCACGCCTTCGACGGCCAGTTCATATCCGCCTTCGCGGCAGACGGAGAAATCGTGGTGTTCTTTTTGCCCATCCAGATGCACGGAAAATGTCAGGTATTTGCTGGGCTTAAACAGGTGCAGCTTTTCTCTCAGTAGCAGCGCATTGGTGCACAGGTAGATGTATTTCTTGCGCGCCACCAGGCCTTCGACGATCTCTTCGATCTGCGAGTGCATCAGCGGCTCGCCGCCGGGAATCGATACCATCGGCGTACCACACTCATCGACGGCCTTGAAGCACTCTTGCGGTGAAAGCTCCTGTTTCAGCACGTGCGCCGGATACTGAATCTTCCCGCAACCTGCGCAGGCCAGATTGCAGCGGTAGAGCGGCTCCAGCATCAATACCAGCGGATACTGTTTGCGTCCCTTAATCTTCTGCTTCAGGACGTAACTCGCCACCGTCCACGCTTGTGAAATTGGTACAGGCATTCCTTCCCCAGTAGTGCCGCTCCGCGACTGATGCCGCGAGCGGCACTTCGCTTCAAAACACGCCGCCAACACGGGCCGTTCGCAAGATTCTAGCGCTTGCTCCCCAGCCCCGAAGCTTCTAGTTTACCTGAGAAGCCCCGCCTCGCGTCACCCTAAGATTCTACGGTCCTTTCCATCATGCCTCCATTGTGATGCAGTAAAAGGCGCTTAGGTGGCACCCGGCGTGCTCCCATCGATTAAATGGCACTCCTCCTCCACCGATCCATCCGGCGTATTATGAACCCGCTCGCTCTGGAGCGCTCTTAATCATGCCCCGGCCCAACCTGCTCTCGCTGCTCAACTCGCTCGGGCGATTTGCGAAAGACCCCTCCGTCGTCGAAACACGCGGCTACCGTCGGGAATCCCTGACATATGCACAACTCCGTTCTAATGCATTCTCCTGGGCTCGCGTGCTTGCCGGCTACGGTGTTGGTCCTGGCGATTGCGTTCTTCTGTGGGGACCGAACTCATCCTCGTGGATCGCTGGCTTCTGGGCCATTCTCCTTCGAGGAGCCGTGGCCGTGCCCATGGATGCGTCCGCGAATCTCGGGTTCGTGCAGCGTATTGTTCGTGAAGCACAAGTGAGGGTGATCCTTCGCGATGCGTCGCAACCGATTCTGCCGAGCGGGCCGCCTGCTCTCGTCTACAACGATTTGGAAGCTGCCATGACCTCGTCCCCGCCTCTCGCGGATTCAGTCCCCGCTCCTGGCGAGCAAGCTTCGCGAACTGATGTTGCTGAGATTCTCTTCACATCCGGCACCACTAGCGAGCCCCGCGGCGTAGTTTTGACCCACGGCAATTTTCTGGCGAACTTGGAGCCGATCGAAACTGGCATCCAGGAATATGGCAAGCGCGAAAAATGGTTTCATCCTTTGGGATTTGTCTCGCTCGTTCCTCTCAGCCATGTTTTTGGCCAATTCATGTCCGTGTTCGTGCCGCCGCTGCTGGGCGCCACCGTCGTGTTGGAAAACTCTCCGCATCCCAGGGACGTTCTGCGCACCATCCGGCGCGAGCGCGCTACTATCGTGATCGCCGTTCCTCGCATGCTCGATGCGTTGCGAAATGCCATGGAGCAGGACATCGACGCCCGCGGCTGGCGACCATGGTTCAAGGCCACCGCGGCCACTTATGCCCAGGAAAACTTCTACATCCGCGCCTGGCGCTTTCGCCGAATCCATCGCCGGCTCGGCTGGAAGTTCTGGGCTTTCATTTCCGGCGGCGCCGCTCTTTCTTCGCAGACGGAGGAGTTCTTCAAACTCATCGGCTACGCCGTCGTACAAGGTTACGGCATGACAGAGACCGCGTCGTTGATCAGCTTGAATCATCCGTTCAGTGCCGCGGAGGGCACCGTTGGCAAGATCCTTCCCGGCCGGGAATTCCGCCTCGCACCCGACGGCGAAATTCTCGTTCGAGGCGAGAATGTTTCTTCCGGCTATTTTGAAAAAGGCACTTTCCAATCACGCTTGGCGGAAAACGATGGCTGGCTCGGCACTGGCGACCTCGGGGAACTGGACGCAGAAGGGAACTTGCGCTTTCGCGGCCGCAAGAAAAATGTCATCGTCACGCCCGCTGGCCTGAACGTTTATCCCGAGGATCTCGAAGCCGCGCTTCGTCGCCAACCTGCTATCCGTGACGCTGTGGTCATCCCGCTGGACTCCGCCGCCAACGCCGAGCCACTGGCCATCCTTCTATTGAAGCCATCCCCATTGATGCCAAGTGTCATCCCGCCTACCCCGAGCTTCCAGGGGAACGCAGCGAGGTATCTCTCTGCTGGGGTGCACGGTTCAAACCCATGCGATTCCGCCGCCCGCGCCGCCATTGACGCCGCCAATTCTTCCCTCGCCGAACACCAGCGCATACGCCGCTGGCTCGTCTGGCCCGACCCAGACTTCCCGCGCACTACCACCGGCAAGCCGCGTCTAGCTGTCCTCGCTACTCGCGCCGCCCAACTCTCGGGCGGCAACGAAGCCGTCACTGTCATCCCGAGGGATCTGCCTTCCTATTCCGCATCCTTGCCCTCCACCGCCGACCTCACCTCCATGTCCTCCCTCGACCGCGTGGAACTGCTCTCCACTCTCGAGCAGCGCTACAACATTGAACTCAACGAAACGCAATTCGCTGACGCGAAGTCCACCGCCGACCTCGAGCGCCTCATCGCGCAGCCTTCCGCCCGCCGTTCCGATTTCGTTTATACCCGCTGGCAGCAAACTCTTCCCGTTCGTCTGATCCGCATCGCCGTCTATTACGCGCTGACCTGGCCCGCCACGTTGCTTCTGGCGCACGCACGTATCGTGGGCCGGGAGCAGCTCGCCAATCTCAAAGGCCCTTTCATCTTTGTCGCCAATCACGTTACGCGTCGCGCCGATATCGGCTTGGTCCTTGTCGCTCTCCCACCGCGCTTTCGTCATTGTCTCGCGGCGGCGATGGGCGGCGAGGAACTCCAGTCATTCCGCCACCCGCCTCACGAATGGTCTTTGGCCAAACGTTTCCTGTGGAGGTTCAAATATTTTTCGGTTGTCTCGCTCTTCAACGTTTTCCCTCTGCCGCGCTTTTCCGGCTTTCGCGAAAGCTTTCGTTTTGCTGGGGAATCCGTCGATCGCGGCTACAGCATTCTGGTTTTTCCGGAAGGCGATATCAACATGCGCGACACTCCGGAAATGGCCCCTTTCCAGCACGGCATCGGCCTCCTGGCGCAAAATCTCAACATTCCGGTGGTCCCCATGCGCGTCGATGGCCTCTGGCGCATGCAGAAGGAGCACCGCCGTCTTGCTCACCCCAGCGAAGTCACCGTGTACATCGGCGCCCCAGTGACTTTCCCGCCCGACTCGTCTCCCTCCGAAATCGCCTCTCATCTCCAAGGTCTGGTCCGCTCATTGTAGCCGTCACGTTGACCGCTGCGGGGTAGCGTCGCTCTATCGGAAGGCTTGGTATTGAATCTGAGCTCAACCGCCAGCTTTTTCACTACCTTATTGATCGCAGTTGCCATCCTACTTTTACCCATGCTCCTGCCCTTTTGGGTTCAAGGGGTGTCGGCGAAAATCTTCGCACAGAAGCATGTCTGGGCACGATTTCGCGGGTTCGGGCGCCTCGTTTTGACTGACCCGCGGCGCCCGGCCCTTAGTGATTATTTCTGATTGTTTGATTGGAGGATAAGCATCTTTCTGCCTCTTTCGGCCCAC
>Ga0126379_10000891_pt1 | contig 17436 bp, 15 predicted proteins | sample PanSoiMetPlot_24_FD_92640 | JGI IMG/M metagenome (GOLD analysis project Ga0126379, IMG submission 92640) | Tropical forest soil microbial communities from Panama - MetaG Plot_24 | ecosystem: Environmental > Terrestrial > Soil > Tropical forest > Bulk soil | place: Panama | collected 2016-02-17
GAGCAGCACCAGCACGTCATCGTGCAGCTCGATGTGGCCAGATGCGCCCTCGAGGCGCGCCCAGTTCCGTCGCTCGTCCGCGGCCCAGGTCAAGAACACATCGGCCGTCGCCGCAGGGAAGGCGAGGAAAACATTCGCGGTGTCCTCCACGCGCCACGCCGCGTGACGCCGGGTCTCGAGACGAGCGCTGACGGACACCGGCGGCACGCCCAGCCAGCGCTGGATCAGGTATGCGACGTGCCAGCCATGGTCGCTCAGCACCCCGCCTCCCGCAATCTCCGGATCGAGCCGCCAGTTCTGGCCGTTGCCATTGCCCGCCACGGCGGGTCGGCTCCGGAGGGTATGCCAGATGACGCGCTGCACGTCGCCGATCTCGCCATCGGCAATCAGGCGGCTGGCGAGCTCTACGATGGGCGCGTGATGCCAGTTGTGCACCGCGTGCAGCACGCGCTGCGACGCGCGCGCGCGCGCCGCGACCGAGGCCAATTCGCCGAGCGTCCGCACGAGGGGCTTTTCGCAGAGCACGTGGAGCCCGCGCTCGAGGCCGGCGTGGATCAGGTGCGCATGGCTCGACGGCGGGGTGCAGATGTCGATGAAGTCGAGGCGCTCCTCGGCCAGGAGCGCTTCCGCTGAACGGTACCAGCGCGCCCCTGGCAGGTGCGTAGCACACTCGGCCCGTTGCTCCGCTCGGACGTCGGTGGCGGCGACGAGCTCGACATCGCCCCGCCCTCGCCAGCCGGGAACGTGGCCGTATGCCGCCACGTTGCCGAATCCGATGATCGCGCCCCGCACCGATCCTATCGGTGCCGACCTGGACGGCCCGCTCCGAACCGCTTCCGGGGACGGAATGCGCGCTCCGTCCCGCGGCAACCCGTCTTCGAGAGGGGGGCGTCCCACATCCGGCGACTGGAGATTCGCGCGCGGCCGATGTGCGCGGCGGTGCTCGCCGTGCGAGCGTCCATTCAATCGAGCCCGTGGCGGCGACTGACCGCCAGGAGCGCCTCGTCCAGGATGGCGAGGCCGGCCAGGGCCTCGTCCTCGCGGATGACGAGAGGCGGGTTGAGGCGAACCGAGGGCGAGTAGGTCATCGCCACGAGACCCCGCCTCAGGCATTCCTGGTAGAGCTCGCGCGTGATGTCCTTGCCGAGCGGCTGCTTCGTCGCGCGGTCGGCCACCAGCTCCATTCCGAGCAGGAGTCCCCGCCCGCGCACCTCGCCGACCGCGCGGTGCCGCTCCTTCATGGCGTAAAGCTGATCCAGCATGATCCGGCCCACGCGCTCGGAGTTCTTGACGAGGTCCTCCTTCAGGATGATCTCGAGGGCAGCCAGTCCGGCGGCCGAGGCGAGGGGATTGCCCCCGTAGCTCGAGGAGCTGGCGCTCGGATTGGACCACGGCCGGGCGTTCGTGAGCGCCTCGGTGGAGATCACCGCAGACAGGGGGAAGCCGCCCCCCACGCCCTTGCCGACCGTCATGATGTCCCCGATCACGCCGTCGTGGTCCGAGCCCCACATGAGGCCCGTGCGGCCGAAGCCCGTGATCATCTCGTCGCAGAAGAGGAGCGCGTCGTGCTCCTTCGCGATGGCGGCGATCGCGCGGAGAAATCCGTCGGGAGGGATGACGTTGCCCGCGGTGCCCTGAATGGGCTCGACGATGATCGCGGCGATCTCGCCGGCGGTCTGGTACCGGATCACGTCTCTCACGTAGTCGGCGCACGCGATGCCGCAGTCGGGATAGCGCAGGCGAAGCGGGCAGCGGTAGCAGTCGGCGTAGGGCGTGAGGTGCTGCCCGGGCACGAACGGGCCCAGGTGATGCTTGAAGTCGCTACCGAGCAATCCCAGCACCCCGCCCGTCTTCCCGTGGAAGCCGCCCCAGAAGCCGACGATCTCCTGCTTGCCCGTCGCCGCCTTCGCGAGACGCAACCCCGCCTCGACCGCCTCGGCGCCGCCGGAGAACAGCTGGATGCGCGTCATGCCCTCGGGCATCACCGTCGAGAGCAGCTCGAGAAAGCGCGCCCGCGTCTCGGTCGTGAAGCTGCCGAAGGTCAGCGTCTCCACCTGCCGCTTCAGCGCCTCCACGTAGTGCGGGTGGCAATGACCGACGCTGCCGATCGCGATGCCGGCGATGAAGTCGATGTACTCGTTGCCGTCCTCGTCGATGAGCGTCGAGCCCTGTCCCCGCGCCATCGCGAGGCCGGAGTACAGCGCGAACGACTGAAAGCCGGGAGCGATGTGGCGGCGCTCGCGCGCCACGATCTCCTGCGAGCGCGGGCCGACCTCGCGCCGCGCGCTCACCCGCTCGCTCCGTCGAAGCGCAGCGCGAGGTGGGCCGCGATGGCGGGCGCGGCCTCGTCGCGATACAGGGCGAAGCTCGGCCACGCGTTGAGGTCGAGCAGCACGGGCTCCCCGGCGGCGGTCGCGATCGCGTCGCCGCCGTAGATCTCGAGCCCCAGCGCTGCCGCCGCGCGCCGCGCCAGACGGCCGAGCCGTGTCGCGGCGAACGGATGCCCGGCAATCGTCTGGTCCTTGTGATAGAACCACTTGAACCACCGCGGCGCGCCGTCGGCGTCGGCGGCGGGCCCGATGCCGTAGAACTTGATGAGATCGCCGGGCACGTGAGGCTGCAGCACCGCTCGCGCGATGCCGCGGGCGGACAGCGCGTCGAGGGCCGCCCGCGCAGCCTCTCGCGTCTCCGCGAAGACGACGTCGCCCTCCTGCGTGTTGTGCACGTCGGCGCGCTTGACCCACAGCGGAAAGGACACCGCGGCCGCGCAGGCGTCTGCGGTCGTCGTCACCGCGCGGCTGTGGATGAACGGCACGCCCGCCTCTTCGAACTGCGCGATCATGCGCTCGCGGTACGTGGCGAGCACGGACGCCGGGTTGTTGACGAGGCGCGTCCCCGCCTGCTCCCATGCAGCGAGCTGCGCCAGCACCGCCTCGCGCTCGCACATCAAGAACACGCGGCGCGGGCGCTGGTCGACCGGGCCCGCCACGTCCTCCGGATCCTTCAGGTCCACCTGAAAGCCGAGCGCCTCGAGATGCTTGCCCGTCAGGCGGAGGATCTCGGCGTCGTCGGTCTCGCGGCCCGGCGAATGGGCCTGCTCCCGGTGAATCCCCCAGCAATACGCGTTGGTCACTCGACCCCTCCGGTGAACGGCGTGGTTCCCTGGTGCGCGAGGGCCTCGGCGAGCGCCACGTCCTCGGCGCGATCGACGTCGACGACGCGATCGATCACCTCCGCGTACATCGGGTATCCCGAGCGATGCATCCAGATCAGGAAGTCGCGCAGGCGCCCGAGCCCCTGCGGCGGTGTCATCGCCCGCACGCGTTCCGGCAGCAGATAGAGTCCGGCGGTGACGCAGCGGCCCGTCTCGCCGCCCAGCGCGGTCACCCGGCCGCTCGACTCGACCTCGACCCAGAGCGGCTTCTCGTCGGCGACGAGGGGCGTGACGGCCAGGACCACCGCGTCCGGGGGGCGCATCGCGGCAGTCCGTGCAAATGCCGAGAAATCGGCGGGGCGGCACCACGCGTCCACGGTCGAGATCAGCATGCGACCAGGGGCGCCCGCTCCCATGACCGCACAGAAACTCTCGAGCGAGGAGGCCGTCGTCCTCACGATGAACTCGGTGGCCAGGTCGGGAAACCGCGCGCGCACGCGATCCACGCAGTCGCGCTCCCGTTCGTTCACGATGATGACGACGGGCGCGATGTCCGCGAGCTGGAAATTCCCGACCGCGGACTCGATCAGCGGGACCCCGATGATCGGCACCAGCGGCTTGGGCATGGCAAAGCCGTCGCGACGAAGGCGGCTGCCCTCGCCGGCCGCGATGATGCCCCCGATCAGCGGCGCTCGCGCCGTCACAGCAGCACCGTCTCGACGTCTCCCAGCGATCGGATCACGTGATCTCCCGGACAGCACGCTCGCGAGGCGTCCGCCCCATCTCCGGCCAGCCAGATATGGCGCATGCCGACCGCCCGTGCGCCAGCCATGTCGCGCGCGAAGGAGTCTCCCACGAAGATGGCAGCAGCGGGCGTCAGGTCCAACTCGTCCATTGCGTGCTGGAAAATCCTGGGGTCGGGCTTGCTGAATCCGACCACCGACGAGTCGACGATGACGCTGAAGAGCGGCTGGAGATCCAAGTTATCACAGACCGCCGCGAGGTTGCCATAGAAGTTTGACACGATTCCGAGGCGATAGCGCGAGTGAAGGCGCGTCAGGATGAGGCGGTTCGCCTCGATCTGGCTGCGCGTCGCGTCGACGAAGCGCCGGGCGATGTGCCGAGCGGCCTCGTCGGAAGCGCCACCGAGCGCGTCCACCACGCCTCGCGCGAGGCACTGGACCGTGTCAGCGAACGACAGCGTCCGGGGAATCGTGCCCACCAGGGCGTCGTCGGCGGCGTAGAACACGCGATCGAACGTCTCGCGGGAGACGGCGAGGCCCGCGTCCCGGCAGAGGCCGAAGAAGCGGTCCTTCCACGGGAGACCCTCGGCGTCGAGCGTCCCGCCGAAGTCGAAGAGCACCGCCGCGTTCGACAGCACGCTGACCCGTCAGGCCGCGGAGGAGCGCGTCAGCGACTCCGCGGCCGGTGCCGCCGCATCGCGGGTGATCAAGCGAAGGATGACCGGCAGAACCACCAGCGACGCCACGAGCCCGCACGCCGAGCCGATCGTCAACAGCAGGCCGAGGCCGAAGATCCCCTGATGCCGGGCGACCATGAGGCTGCCGAATCCCACCATCGTCGTGACGCCGTTCAGCACGACGCCCATCACCGTGCTGCGCGCCACCAGCGGGCCCCCGTGCGCGCGGCCCTCCATGTAGCGCATCACCACGTTGAGCCCGAACTCGGCCGAGATGCCGATCATCAGGGGCAGCCCCCACACGTTGGCGAGGTTGAACTTCAACCCCAGGAGCTGCATCAGGCCGAGCGTCCACAGGAGGCCGATCGCGAGGGGCAGGAGGGCCAGGCCCGATTCCTTCGGGCGCCGAATCATCAGGAGCGTGAGGGCGCCGACCAGGATGAACGCGTAGAGCGTGCCCTGCAGGTACCCGCGTTCCATGAGCCGAGTGGCCTCGTAGGTGATCACGGGCGACCCGGTGACTTCGGGGTCCACCGAGCGCAGCTCCGTCACGAACTGCTTCGCGCCCTCGCGCTCCCAGATGTCGACCTTCGGGTGGATCTGGAGCAGGAACCGCCCGCTCTCGCCGACGAACTTGCGCCGCAGCTCGGCCGGTACGTCCTGGATCGAGACCACGCGCGGATTCAGGTTGCGCTGCAGGCTGTAGAACTTCGCGACGAAGTCGCGGTAGAGCTGCGCCTGCAAATACGTCAGCGCCGGCTCGGCCGTCTCGCGGTCCACCTTGCGCAGCCGCTGGATCAGGGTCTCCGTCTGCTTGCGGATGGCGACGAGGTCGTCGGGCAGCTTGTCGCCCGCCTCCGCCGCGACCACGTCGAAGCGGCGCTTGATATCGGCCAGAGCCTGGCGCAGGCGCTCGAGATCCACCGGGCTCGAGCGCCCGATGCGGATCGGATCCACGAGCGGCGCGAAGCTCTTCACGATGGCGATCTTCTCCGGCTGGCCCTCCGGGATCAGCCGCACCACCGAGTCCACCTCGGAGACGGAGGGAAGCGCCTCGAACGCCCGCTGCTTGGCGCGCAACTCCTCGAGGGTGCCGGCGGAGGCCAGCGCGTTGAATCCCGAGCGCCCGGTATTGGCGAGCACGCGCCGCTCCCAGACCACGGATTCCGTGCCCTTGGCCTGCAGGTTCAGCAGGTTGTAGTCGAAGGTGACGGACGGCAGCGCGAGGACGGAGAGCGCGGTGGCCACCCCCGCGGAGACGAGCACCGTCACCGGGTAGCTGGTGAGCCGGTCGAGGATGGGTACGCGGATGCGCTCGAGCTGCTGGGCGCGCGGCCGGTGCTCGCGGGCCCGTTCGAGGTGCCGCCGATCGACGATCATCAGGACGGCCGGGAACAGCGTCATCATGCTGAGCCAGGCGAGCAGGATCGACGTGCCCGCGATGAACCCGAGCTCCTGGACGCCCCGGAAGTCGGTCAGCATGAGCACGTAGAACGTGCCGCCGGCCGTGAGGGCCCCGATGGTCATGCCCGGTCCCGTCCGCGCTGCGGTCAACTCGAGCGCCTCGCGGAGGTTCCGGCCGAGGAAGATCTCTTCCTCGTAGCGGAACAGGAAGTAGATGCCGTAGTCGATGCCGATGCCGACGACGATCGAGATGAACATCACCGAGAAGATGGTGAGGTGGCCGACGGTGAGCGTGATGAGCCCAATCGACCAGGCCAGGCTGACGGCGAGCGCGAGGAGCATCAGGATCGGCTTTCCGGCACGGCCGAAGGCGATGATCATCACGAGGAGCGTGAGCGCGAAGGCCAGCAGCGTCGCGATCTGGCTGTCGTGGAACGCCGACGACATCTCGTCGTTCGACAGCGCGGGGCCCCCCGTCACACCCGCCTGGACCGCCGGAAAGTCGGGGCGGAGCTGGGCGATCGCGTTGCGGACGGCCTCGATGGACTTCTGATCGCCCACGAAGCTGCCCTTGTCGCCCTTCGGGGACTCCACGAGGATGAACAGCAGGCTCTTGTCCTCGGAGAGGAAGTACCCCGCGTCGGGCGGCTCATTACCGAACGAGAACAGCGTGCCCCACGGCGATCGGTACGGGGCGGGATGATCGAGCCGCGTGTAGATCTGCTCGAGCAGCGACCGCAGGAAGCGCGTGTCGACCGGCAAGTCCTTGTCCTGCAGGCCCAGGTCGAACAGGTTTGAGACGAAGGCGGCTGCCAGCTGCGTGTTGACGCCCTCGAGCAGACGCGCGAGGCTCGGGTCCCCGGCGAAGCTCTCCATGAACTCCTGGTGATCGAAGATCTTGTCGCGGATCTCCTTGAGCTCGTTCGTGCTCAGGTAGAGCAGCTGGTTGCCCTCGAACTGCTTGGGGTCGATGCGGTAGGCCACGCGCTCGAACTTGACGGGCGAGGCGCGCAGTTCCTGGACCAGGCGCGCGGCGTAGGCCTTCGCGCCCTCGAAGGAGCGCGCCTCCACCACCACCACGATGTCCTCGAGCTCGCCGAAGTCCCGCGCGTACTCGATGTACCGCTTCACATAGGCGGCGCTCTGCGGGAGGACGTCGCGCCCCGACGTCTTGAAGGTGAGCGCGTGCAGCGTGTACGCGATGCCGGCGGCCGCCAGCACCAGCGACACGAGGACGGTCAGGATCGGGCGTCGGCACGACACCCGAACCAGTCGGCGCAGCTGACGTCCGGTCCGCGAGATGACGATCATGACGTGAGTACGCGCAACGAAAAAAAGTCTAACACGGGCCTTCGCGTGGCCTCAGCAATAGGTCGCGACCGCGGGACGGCGGCCGCGCAACGTCCGGCGTTCCGCGCTCGAGGGCCCGCGATGGCGGGCCGTGTCCGAACGCGGAGGACGTGCTCGGAGGGGGGCCGCGATGGCCCCCCTCCGACGGGATCAGGCGTCGCCGCTGATGAACTGCTCGAGCCGCGTCCGCGCGGTGTCGTCCGACCACTGCTCGGGCGGCGATTTCATCAGGTAGGCGGACGGCGCCAGGAGCGCGCCCTTGAGGCCGCGGTCCATGGCGATCTTGCAGCAGCGGATGGCGTCGATGACGACGCCGGCGGAGTTCGGCGAGTCCCAGACCTCGAGCTTCAGCTCGACGTTGATGGGCTGATCCCCGAAGCTCTTGCCCTCCATGCGGATGTGCGCCCACTTGCGATCGGCAAGCCAGGGGATGTAGTCGCTCGGCCCGATGTGGATCGACTCGTCGGGCATGTCGTGCGAGATCTGCGAGCGGACGGAATCGGTCTTCGAGATCTTCTTGGACACGAGGCGCTGGCGCTCGAGCATGTTGTAGAAGTCGGTGTTGCCGCCGACGTTGAGCTGACTCGTCCGCTCGAGGCGCACGCCCCGATCCATGAACAGCTTGGTGAGGACCCGGTGGACGATGGTGGCGCCCACCTGCGACTTGACGTCGTCGCCGACCACGGCCAGCCCGCGCTCCTCGAAGCGACGGCGCCAGTAGCTCTCCCGCGCGATGAAGACGGGGATGCAGTTGACGAAGCCGCAGCCCGCCTCGAGCACCTGCTCCACGTACCACTTCGTCGCCATCTCGCTGCCCACGGGCAAGAAGTTCACGACCACGTCCGTGCGCGTCTCGCGCAGGATCCCCGCGATGTCGGCGGTGGGGCCGGAGGCCTTGGTGATGACCTGGGAGAGGTAGTGCCCGAGCCCGTCGTGCGTCATCCCGCGGTGCACCGGGATGTCGAGGCGGGGCACCTCCGCGAAGCGGACCGTGTTGTTGGGCTCGCTCGCGATGGCCTCCGAGAGATCGCGGCCGACCTTGCGGGCGTCGATGTCGAACGCGGCCACGAACTCGATGTCCCCGACGTGGTAGCCGCCCACGCGCGGCCGCATCAACCCCGGGATGAACCCCTCGTCCGGCGCCTGGCGGTAGTAGTGAACGCCCTGGACCAGCGCCGATGCACAGTTGCCAACCCCGACGATCGCGACTCGAACCGATCCCACGAAGTCCCTCCTGTTTGGTGTCACGTGCGTGCCCTGCGCAACCGCGGTGTGTCCTTCGTGAGGAAGCGCGGCTCGGTGCAATTGCTCGAGTGTAGCACGCCGGGACGGGTGGCCGGCCGGGCCGCGGCCGTTCCCGCCGATTGACTAGGCGTCGGGTGCGGCGTCGGCCCATTCGCCCGGCAGCGGCGGCCGCGCTCGCAACGACGCGAGCCACACGTACCCGACGGCCGCCCAGGCCACCTCGCGGAGCCGGCGGATCAAGGTGTAGGAGAGCCCCATCGCCCCGGCGAGCCCGAAGGCCTTGAAGAACGCGACGTAGCCACCCTCGAGGACACCCAGCGATCCCGGGATCATGAAACTCGCGAACTTCACGGCCGACCCGAAGGCCTCGATGGCGAGCGCGTCACCGGCGGACGCGTCCACGCCGAGAAAGACCAGGACGAGGTAGATCTCGAGCCCGCCCGCGGCCCACGCCGCGGCGTGGAGCAGGATGGACGCGGCCAGGCGGGCGCGCCGCTCGCGGTAGAACCGCTGAAGCCACTCGTCCATGCTGTCGAGGCCGTGCTGGAACTGCCGCGCCGAGCCCACGCCGATGCGCCCGAGGAAGCGGCCGCCGCCACCGAAGACACCGAGCGTCTGCACCATGACGAAACCACCGGTGCAGACCACCTGGACGCCGAGCAGCAGCGTCATGCTGATCACCAGCGCGCTCGAGGGCGGCACGTGCAAGACCGCGATGCCGATGCCGGCCGCGAGGAACAGCACCTGCCCGGCCACGACCGTGGTCTTGTCCACGACGACGGACGCGAGGCCCTCGGCGAGCGGAACGTGCGGCCGCAGCAAGTAGGCCTTGAGCGGCTCTCCCCCGACGGAGGCCGTCGGTGTGGTGAGATTGACGGCCTCGCCCGCCAGCCGCGCGCTCACCAGCAGGAGAAGCGGCACGCGGTGGTCGCGGAGGAGGACCTGCCAGCCCAGCGTGTCGAGCAGCACCGCGAGGGAGAACGGGAAGCAGAGCAGGAGGCCGAGCCGCCATCCGAGCCGCGTGAGGATGGACCAGATGGCGCCCGGCCCGACCTCGCGGACGAGCCAGGCGATCGCGACGCCCCCCGCCAGCAGGAGGACCAGCCGCGCGGTGCGCAGGAGGAGTGGCGACCGGGCAGCCGGCATCGCATCCGACGAGGGTCCGGACGAGCGGTCGGCCGCTTCGGACACCGCGGCCGCCGATCGCCCTACTTCTTCACCGGCGTGACTTTCTTCGGCTGCTCTTCCGCCGTCAGCTCCCCCTGCTTGTTCTTGAGCTTCTGGACGAGCTCATCGTACGAGGCGGTCTGGATGATCTTGTTGAACTGAGTCCGGTAGTTCGAGACCAGGCTCACGCCCTCGATCGTGACGTCGTAGACCAGCCACTTGTCGCTCTTCTTCATGAGCCGGTAGTCGATCGGTACCTCGGTGCCGTTCTTCGTGACGATGCGCGTGGCCACCGTGGCCTGGTCGCCCTCGACGCGCTCGTTCGCATAGACGATCTTCTCACCGCCGTAGAGCTCGATCTTCGAGATGTACGAGCGCTCGAGGAGATCGCTGAAGAGCGACACGAACTCCGCGCGCTGCTTGTCCGTGAGCGGCTGCCAGTGACGAGCCAGCGAGCGCCGCGCGATCTCCGCGAAGTCGAAGATGTCCTCGGCGATCTTCCGCACCGCCCGCCGCCGCTCGAGCGCGTGCCCCTCGCCCTTGAGCGCCGGATCGTCGAGGACCTTGATCACGCGGTCGATCGCGCCCTTGAGCTGGTCGGTCACCGGCCCGGCCACGGCCGGAAGGGCGAGGCCGCCCACGAGAACGCATGCCAGGATCACGCTCCACACGCGGGAACGCTTCATTGAATGTCTCCAGTATCGGACGGCGGTGGCTTCGTCGTGTGTCGGACGGCGATGGCTCAGACCTTGCCGAACACGTACTTGGACAAGAGCTCCTCGAGGTCGACGGGTGGCTCCACTTCCTTGATGCGGCCGTTGGGCGGGATCGCGCGATCGGAGCCTCCCGGACTGATGCGGATGTACTTTTCGCCGATCAGCCCCTTGGTCTTGATCGAGGCGATCGAATCGTCCTGGAGCTTGATGTCCGAGCGGAGCGACATCACCACGCGCGCCTGCTCGTCGACCAGCCGGATCGCGTCGACGCTCCCGACCTGGACCCCGGCGATCTCGACGGGCGAGCCCACCTTGAGGCCGCCGACCGTGGGAAAGTCCGCGCTCACCACGTAGCCGCGGCCGCCGAGCAGGTCGACGCGACCGAGGCGGATGGACAGCCAGCCCACGGCGAGGATCCCGATGATGACGAAGATGCCGACACAGAGATCGAGGAGGGAGCGTCTCATGCCCGCGCCCCCGCGTACTGGGATGCCCCGCGTTCGGCAGGTTCGAGTTCGCCCCGGATGAACTGCTGGACGACCGGATTGGTCGAGGCCTGGATGGAGCCCGCCGCGCCCGACTCGATGATGCGCCCCTCGTGGAGCATCGCGACCCGGTCGGCGATCGCGAAGATCTCGGGAATCTCGTGGCTCACCATGATCGCCGTGAAGTGCAAGCGCCGGTGGAGATCCTGGATCAGGTGGTGGATCGTGTTGACGAGGATCGGGTCGAGCCCCGTCGTCGGCTCGTCGAAGAACACCACCTCGGGCTCGGTGACGAGGGCGCGGGCGATGGCGACCCGCTTGCGCATCCCGCCCGAGATCTCGGCGGGATTCTTGTCGCCCATCTCCGCCAGGCCGACCTGCCCGAGCTTCTCGCCGACGCGGCGGGCGATCTCGGCCCGCGACAGCCGGCTCCTCTCGCGGAGCGGGAACGCGACGTTGTCGAACACCGACATCGAGTCGAAGAGCGCGCCGCCCTGGAAGACGACGCCGTAGCGCTGGCGGATCTTGTCGAGCGCGGTGCCGCGCAGCCGGGTGATGTCGATGCCGTCCACGTACACCGCCCCCGCATCGGGCCGAAGGAGCCCGATGAGGTGCTTCAGGAGCACCGATTTGCCGCCGCCGCTTCGGCCGATCACGACCATGATCTCGCCGGTCGCAACGTCCAGGTCGACCCCGCGAAGCACCCGCTGGGCCCCGAACGACTTCTCGAGGCGTTCCACGCGGATCACGGCAAGAGCGACCCGAGCACGTAGTCCAGGACGAGGATCAGGACCGACGAGAGCACGACGGCCTGGGTGGTGGCGCGCGCCACGCCTTCGGCGCCATGGCCGCAGTGAAAGCCCTTGTAGGTGCACACCCATGGCACCAGGATGCCGAAGCACAGCGATTTCCACACGCCGACCATGATGTCGCGGCGGTCCACGAACGTCTGCATCTCGCCGAAGTACGTCCCGGCCGACAGGCCCAGGAGCTTGACCGACACCAGGTAGGCGCCGAAGATCCCGACCACGTCGAAGATCGCGGTCATCAGGGGAAAGCTGATCACGCCGGCGACGATCGCCGGCACCGCGAGATAGCGGAGCGGGGACAGCGCCATGACCATCAGGGCGTCGATCTGCTCGGTGATCCGCATGATGCCGATCTCAGCGGTCAACGCCGAGCCGGCCAGCCCGGTCACGAACACCGCGCAGAGCACCGGCCCCAGCTCGCGGATGAGCGCGAGCGCGACCGCGGGGCCGAGAAAGCCTTCCGCCCCGAAGCGGGAGAGCACCAGGAAGATCTGCAGGCCGAGTACCATGCCGGTGAACGCGCCGGTGAGGACCACGATCGTGAGCGAGCGGAAGCCGATGAAGTGGATGCGGTCGACCAGCCTCGACAGCTTGAACGGCGGGACGAACGTCAGGGCCAGCGTCTCGAGGAGGAACCGGCCGAACCGCCCGAGCGCGGCCACCAGGTCCAGGCTCCCGCGGCCTACCGCCTCGATGGGCCGGAGGACCGCGGGGAAGGGAGCCGCGTCCGGCGGACCGCTCACGAGGCGGCGCTCCGGTACGAGCCGAGCGCCCACAGGGGGAAGTACTTGGCGTACAGATGATACTTGAGATAGAAGACCCGCGGGAAGCCGGTCCCGTTCCAGAGCGGGTCTTCCCAGCTGCCGTCGGCGCCCTGTATGTCGACGAGATAGCGGATGCCCGCCTCGACGTGCGGGCCGCCCGAGTGGCCCACCGCGAAGAGACCGAGCAGGGCCCACGCGGTCTGGCTGGGGAGCGAGTCGCCGCGGCCCGCCAGTTCCGGATCGTCGTAGGACGCGAGCGTCTCTCCCCAGCCGCCGTCCTCGTTCTGGCGCGACAAGAGCCACCCGACCGCGCGCTTCACGTACTCCTGCTCCGAGTCTTCGCCGAGCGCGCCGAGGCCGCGCAGCACCGACCACGTGCCATAGACGTAGTTGACACCCCAGCGCCCGTACCAGCAGCCGTCGCTTCTCTGCGTGCGCCGGATGAAGGCGAGCGCCCGACGTGCGGCGGGGTGTTCCGTGTCCTCGCCGAGCGTGCCCAGCAACTCGAGGCCGCGCCCGGTGAGATCCTCGGTGGAGGGATCGAGCAGCGCTCCGTGATCGGCGAACGGGATGTTGTTGAAGATCAGGCGATTGTTGTCGGAGTCGAAGGACCCCCAGCCGCCGTCGTTGCCCTGCATCCCGAGAAACCACGCGAGCCCGCGGCGGATGACCCGCGCGCGGCGCTCGGGGTCGAGGCCCTTGATCCTCGCCAGGGCCATCATCACCATCGCGGTGTCGTCGAGGTCGGGATAGAAATCGTTGTCGTACTGAAACGGCCAGCCCCCCGGCGGGACGTGGGGGCGCTTCGCCTGCCAGTCGCCCGGGACGGTGATCTGCTTGTCCATCATCCACTCGGCGGCGCGCTGCAGTTGGGGATGATCGGCAGCCAGCCCCGATTCCAGGAGGGCGTTGGCGGCGAGCGCCGTGTCCCAGACGGGCGACACGCATGGCTGGTAGTGCAGCGACGTCGCGGTCTCGACGCCGAGCGCCTCGATCTCCTTGATCTGGCCCCGGATCAGCGGGTGATCCTCGGGATAGCCGAGCGCCCGAAGCGCCAGCACGGCATTCGTCATGGCGGGGAAGATGCCGCCAAGTCCGCCGGGCACCGCCAGCCGCTCCTCGAGCCATCGGCGCACCGCTTCGATCGCGCGCGCCCGGAACGGCCGAGGGCCGAGGCGCTCCCACCCCTTGAGATAGTCGTCGACGCCGATGAAGAAGTTCTTCCAGAGGAACGAGCGCGGCGAGAACGGGCGCGGGACCCGGTGGAAGCGCAGGCGGGATCGCTCCCGGGGCACGATCCAGAGCTCGTCGAGCCGGCACGCCGGGGGCAGGCGTCGGACGGGCTTCAGGTCCATGAGAACGAGAAGCGGCACGATGACCGTCCGAGACCAGTACGAGACCTCGAGCAGGTTGAAGTACGACCAGCGGGGAAGCAGCATGATCTCGACCGGCATCGCCGGGATGCCCGACCAGTCGTATTCCCCGAAGAGCCCGAGCAAGATCTTCGTGAACACGTCCGCCTCGATCGGTCCGCCCGCGCCGTGGATGCGCGCTCGTGCAGCCGCCATCGCAGGGTCGTCGATCGGGACGCCGGCCACCTTCATCGCGAAATACGCCTTGATCGTGGCCGAGAGATTGGCGGGGCCCTTGTGAAAGATGCTGAACCCGCCGTCGGGGAGCTGCTCGCGCCGCAGGTATTCGACGATCTTGCGCTCGCGCTCCCGATCGACGCGATCGGTGAGGTGACAAAAGAGCAGGTATTCGCTGCTGATGGTCGTGTTGGCCTCGAGCTGGCCGACCCAGTGACCATCCGGAGCCTGAGCGGCCAGCAGGGCGGTTTGCGCGCGCTCGATCGCCGTGTCGACGACGGCACTCGCGACGGGCACCCTCATGCGCTTTGGTCGATCCTCCTCGCAAACATCGCTCGATACTAGCATAGCGTCGCCGGCCCGGCCGCGCGCGGAGTTGAAAAACCGGCATCGGTTTCATACGATGCCATGGGCCCGCCGCACATGGAGATGGCTCTCGAGGCGCTGCCGTCGCTCGCGTGGGGCACCCTGGTCCTCCGGCCCTACGTCTTCGCGTTTCTCGCGGTCTTCCTGGGAGCGGGCGCGCGCGACCTTGGACCGCGCCGCGCGCTCGGGTTCCTGTTGTGGGGCTTCGCCGTGGCCTTCGGCGCCGAGTGGGCCTCGACCCGCGTCGGGGTGCCGTTCGGGCTCTACCACTACACCGGGCTCACGCGGGGAGCCGAGCTGTACCTCTCGAACGTGCCGTTCTTCGATTCACTGTCGTTTCCGTTCCTGGCCTACGCCGCCTTCTGCGTGGCGCGATGGGCGCTCCCGCCGCGCGACGCCATCGGCCGCGTGGCCATCGCCGGGGCGGCCATGATGCTGCTCGACGTCGTCATCGATCCCCTCGCGGTGCGCGGCGAGCGCTGGTTTCTCGGGCGCGTCTTCTACTACCCGACGGGCGGCGCGTACTTCGGTGTTCCGCTCTCGAACTTCGCCGGCTGGCTCGTGGTCGGCTGGACCATCGTCGGAGGCTACGTCGCCGCGACGTCTCGGCGGCTGCCGGCGTCGAAAAGAGCGAGGGAGAGCAGCCCCCGCCCGGGGATCGCGCTCTATGGCGGCGTGCTCGTCTTCAATCTGGCGCTCACGTGGTGGATCGGCGAGACGAGGCTGTTCATCGCCGGAATCATGGTTCATTCCGCGGGTTTTCTGCTACTGTATGGTGTCCGAGTAGCGTCTGCGGCGACGTCCGAATTCGGGCGCGACGAGCGACGCGGGCACGCCCTCGGCCGGGTGGGTCCATCGACTGAGCGCAGGGGAGGGATAGAGCGTCCATGAGCGTTCCGCTGTCCCAGATGTTCACGGTCGGCTCCTACGTGATCGGCCAGAAGCTCAAGGGCAACAAGCGCTATCCCCTGGTGCTGATGCTGGAGCCGCTGCTTCGGTGCAACCTCGCGTGTGCAGGTTGCGGGAAGATCCAGTACCCCGCGCAGATCTTGAAGAAGCATCTCTCCGTCGAACGGTGCGTCGCGGCGGTGGAGGAGTGCGGGGCGCCGATGGTCAGCATTCCAGGCGGCGAGCCCCTGATGCACCCCGAGATCGACCGGCTGGTCGCCGAGCTGGCGAAGCGGAAGAAGTACATCTACCTGTGCACCAACGCGATTCTCTTGAAGGAGCGGCTCGACCGCTTCACGCCGTCGAAGTACCTGACCTTCAGCATCCACATGGACGGCCAGCGCGAGGATCACGACGAGTCCGTCTGCCGGGACGGGGTCTACGATCAGGCCGTCGACGCGATCAAGGCGGCGCTCGGCCGCGGGTTCCGGGTCACGACCAACACGACCTTGTTCGACGGCGCCTCGCCGCTGCGCATCCGGCGCTTCTTCGACGAGATGATGGACCTGGGCGTGGAAGGCATGATGCTGTCGCCGGGCTACAGCTATTCGAAGGCGCCAGACCAGGAGCACTTCCTGCGGCGGTCCCGCACGCATCAGCTCTTCTCGGACATCCTGACCAACGCCAAACGGCGCTGGAAATTCAACCAGTCGCCGCTGTTCCTGCGCTTTCTCATGGGCCGGCACGACTACGAGTGCACGCCCTGGGGCAATCCGACGTTCAATATCTTCGGCTGGCAGCGCCCGTGCTACCTGCTCCAGGACGGTTACGCCGACACGTTCGAGGAGCTCATGACGACGACGCGCTGGGACGACTACGGCCGGAAGAGCGGCAACGAGAAGTGCCGCGACTGCATGGTCCACTGCGGGTACGAGCCCTCCGCTGTCGATCACACGTTCAGCTCGTTGAAGGCGTTCGGAGAAACCGTTGTCGTGACGCTCACCGGCAGGCTCTAGCCGGCTCGACCTGGGTCGAGAGGACATGAACCAGTGACGCTCGAGGGATGGACGCCGGAGATCGGCCCGTTCCTCACGCTGGTGGAGGTCGTCGAGTTCGCGTTCGACTACCGCGGCAACACCACCATCGTGAAGGTCGACGGCACGGAGGTCCTGGGCTACGTCTTCAACCGCGATCGCACGGGGCCCCGTCCGTTCATTCAGTTCTTCGACGAGGAGGGCGCCGGCCCGTACAGCCTGCCCTACGCCGAGATCGCGACGATCAAGTTCACGGGGAAGGACGCCGCGGCGGGCACCAGCTGGAAGGCGTGGCTCGAGCGCAAGGAACGAGAGAAGTCGTCGACGGCGAGAGCGTCCGGTACGGCCCGCGGTGCGGCCGATCCTGATCCTCACCGGGATTGAGCTCGAGGCGCGCGCCCTGGCGCGCCAGCTCGAACTGCCCGCGTTTCGCCTCTCTGGGATTCCCGCCTATGGCCGCAAGGGTGTGCGCCTGGCTGCCGCCGGCCTGCGCGCCACATTGCTCGAATCGCGCTGGCCGGCCCTGCTCGAGGGCCTGGACCGGCCCATCGTCGTCTCGGCGGGCGTCTGCGGGGCGCTCGCTCCGGGGCTTCGATCGGGCGACGTCGTGCTCCCGCAGCGCGTGATGAGCCCGCGCGGGGAGCTTCGGCACGTCGCATCCTGGAACGCCGTTGACGCGCCGCGGGCGCCGTCGGGCGATCTCCTCCTCACGACCGCCGACGTCGTGGCCACGCGCGAAGCGAAGGCGGCGCTCTTCGCGGCGACGAGCGCCATCGCCGTCGACATGGAATCGTCGCTGATCGCCGACGCCGCGGCCGGGGCGGGGCTGACCGCGATGGTCGTGCGCGGGGTGTCGGACGACGCGCACCAGGACATTCCGCGCGGCCTGCTCGAGGTTCTCACGCCGGCCGGACGGCTCCGGGCGGCGCGCGCCGCGGGGCTCCTCGTGAGGCCGAGCGCGCTCCGCCGGGCGCTTTACATGCAACGGGCGACCCGCCGTGCCCTTCGAGCCGTGGCCGCCGTGCTCGCGACCCTGTGCCCGTCC
>Ga0126379_10000892_pt1 | contig 17433 bp, 15 predicted proteins | sample PanSoiMetPlot_24_FD_92640 | JGI IMG/M metagenome (GOLD analysis project Ga0126379, IMG submission 92640) | Tropical forest soil microbial communities from Panama - MetaG Plot_24 | ecosystem: Environmental > Terrestrial > Soil > Tropical forest > Bulk soil | place: Panama | collected 2016-02-17
CATGGTGTTGACGGTGCCCTTGAGCTCGAGCACCTCGCCGCGCGCGTCGACGGTGATCTTTTTCGAGAGGTCGCCCTTCGCGACGGCCGTCGTCACCTCCGCGATGTTTCGCACCTGCGCCTGTCCACCAAGCTTTCCTTCTGTTCCGACTTCACGTGCAACTCGCGTTACTTCGCCGGCGAATGCATTCAACTGATCCACCATCGTATTGATGGTGTCTTTGAGTTCAAGAATTTCGCCCTTTACGTCAACGGTGATCTTGCGCGACAAGTCGCCGCGAGCTACGGCCGTGGTCACTTCAGCGATATTTCGAACCTGTGCCGTTAGGTTGCCAGCCATCGCGTTCACAGAGTCAGTCAAGTCTTTCCAGGTTCCGGCAACGCCCGGAACGACCGCTTGTCCACCAAGTTTTCCGTCGGTCCCGACTTCGCGAGCCACGCGCGTAACTTCCGATGCGAAGGAACGCAACTGATCCACCATCGTGTTGATGGCTTCTTTCAGCTGCAGAATTTCCCCGCGCACATCGACGGTAATTTTGCGCGAAAGATCGCCGCTCGCGACTGCCGTCGCAACCTCAGCGATGTTGCGCACTTGGCCCGTCAGGTTGCTGGCCATCAAGTTGACGTTGTCGGTGAGATCTTTCCACGTACCTGCCACATCCGGCACTTGTGCTTGTCCGCCGAGTTTGCCTTCGGTTCCGACCTCGCGCGCGACGCGTGTAACCTCAGCCGTGAACACTCCGAGTTGCTGAATCATCGTGTTCACTAGGTTTGCTGAGCGAAGAAACTCCCCTTCAAGCGGTCGACCGTCAACATCGAGCCTCACAGTCTGAGTTAGGTCTCCTTGTGCAACCGCGGCAATCGCGCGAGTGACTTCTGCTGTTGGACGAAGAAGGTCCTCGACCAGCGTGTTCACGGAGGCTTCCATTTCACCCCAGGCACCGCGGGACTCATGGAAGCGAGTTCGCTCCCGAGTCTTGCCCTGTTTCCCGACCACCTGCCCAACACGTTTCAACTCCTGCGCCATGTGCTGATTGGCGGCGACAATCTCATTAAACGTGTCGGCAATTTTTCCCGGCAGACCAACCCAAGTCCCCGGCAGTCGCACGGCAAAGTCACCATCCCGCATGCTTTGGAGGCTGGTCAAAATGACGGATAGATCCAACGACTCTTGGGGGCTCTTGGTCTTCCCGTTATGCCTTGGCGGCGAGGCAATGGCTTCCGCTTGATCGGTCGTGAGTTCGTTTACTTCGGGTCTCTTCATCTCTGTCACCGACAGGGCAAGTGAACAGCGAATCCCTAGACGAGATTCATTCCTTCAAACGCTCCTGTGTTTTCGAGCGATCGATTCTTGAATTTGGTGGAAAGCTTGGGGTCAGAAGGCCCGACACGCTACACTTCCGACCACCTCGGGCCATTGGAGCATCATCACAAACGGAATTCCCTAAGGTATTTCCTGTAGGCTAGTCCTCTATAGAGCCCGCCCAGAGCGGCGAATCGCAGAAAATCCGATAGGCCATGAGGGAAAATCAAACTGATAGCGGACCCAAACGGGTTATCGCTCCTTTGAAGGTCCTTGCGGACGATTTGGCGGCGCCTGCCTCTGTTGCATCCGCTCTTGTTGCTGGGCATGTCTCTGCTGAAGTTGTTGTGTTTGTTGCTGATGCCGCTGCTCCACTTGTTGCTGTCTTGCTTGGTCACCGTTCCGCTTCATCATCTGCTGGTGCTCTTTTTCTTGTTGCTGCTGGAGCTTTTGTCGTTCCTTGTCTTGCTGTTGCTGAAGTTTCTCCTGCTGTCGCTGGTATTTTTGATCGAGTTTCTGGCTCCCAGTATTGGGGGCAGGCGGACGATTCATAGTCGGAAGATCGTTGGGATGTATCGCATTCGGGCGTCCACCCCCACCAGGATGAGGCTGATTCACTGCCCGATTCGCAGGTGGGTTATATGGTCCTCCTGCTTGACGCGCGGGAACCGCGCCGTGTCCGTTGAACTCCCCTGGCCGTTGGGTGGCCGCAACCGGGGGTCTGCCGCGATTCTCGGAGGCCCGAAACTGCGGATTTCCACGCGCCTGCTGTATTTGGTGCGTTTGGGCGCCTACTGGCGGCACATGCCGTTCGCGTGCAAATGCCTCCTGCTGCGGCGTTGGGCGAGCGACGACACCTCCATTGCCGCCGTTATAACTCACGCGATTTATCGTGGTATTGTTGTTGACGATCGTCGTGTTGTAGACGTTTCGGACATTCGTAACATTCACATTTGTCACGGAGCGGTTATAGAAAAAGTGGTCACCCTCCCACCGTCCGCCCACGAAGCCGTCCCCGAAATAACCGAATCCATAGTTGATACCGCCATAGAATCCAACGTGCGGCCCCCAATAGCCGTCATAAAACACGAAAGAGCTGCCCACCCAAGCCCAATAAGGCGGAGTCCAAAAGAACCCCGGCTCGGGCGCCATCACCCACGTACCTGGCACCCAGTAGTAGTCATCGCCATCGTCGTCCCATGCCCAGTATCCTGGAGTCCATATGTAACCTTCTCCGGGGCAAAGGGGCTGCTCGTAAACGGGCAGTGCCGGCGGGCCGAAACTGACTGAGATGCGTACTTGTCCAAGGGATGCACTTGCGAGGAGCAACAAGAGCAACAAGAGAGATACGAAGAGCACCACACTGCGTGGGTGAGCGCGCAAGGTTTTTCCTCCTAGCGGAAGATTGGAAGCATTACCTCACTGGATAATCGAGCCCTTTTTCAAATACAAAAAGTCAGCTACCTCTTCGGTAGCCCTTTCTCGAACAATTAGATGCGCTGTTAAACGGCTCTTCTTCCTAAGACGAAGTGGAGTATCAGCGAGATCACGGCGAAGACCAGCAACAAATGAATCAATCCGCCAGCCACGTGGAACACAGTGAAACCGCCTAGCCATGCGATTAACAGAATGATGAACAAAACGGTCCAGATACTCATATGGTCTCCTCGTGTCACCGGCGTACAATGCCGCCGCTTCGGTCTTTCCGAATGTGCGTGAAAATCCGCGGACCCAACATTCAAATTAGCTCCCGCACCGTTCTCTGTCAGTAATTAGAATTCTGTAGCCTAGACAGAATGTATCTGTACTCTGTGCCGGGGAGCCGCTGATTGATCGTCAAAGAGCCTGAACCTGCTGCACCTTACGAGGCCAAACAACCTTGGCTTCCGATTCGCAACTAAAGACCGAGCGGAATGGCGGAGACGGAATAAAAACTGACTCAACGGCTCACGTCTTTGTGATTCAAGTTCTTGCTCGAGCAGATCCGACACTCACATATGAGACCTTCTCGCCTGATGTTGTACACACTGATGTGCTTAGCGTTGTTTCTCGGTCTGTGCGCGGTGTGCGCAGCGTATTCTGTGCTCACTCATGAGGAAGTGGTCGATCTGCTTTGGAAGGACGACATTCAGCCTCTCTTAGTCAGCCGGTTCCCGGAGGCAAGCCCAGACGATCTTCGAAAGGCCCACGCCTTTGCTTACGGCGGTTCACTCATGCAGGACATGGGTTACTACCCATTCGGGAACAAGTATTTCAGCGATCTCACCCACTACGTCCGCAGTGGCGACTTCGTTGTCAATCTCATTAACGAAGCAAATGATTTGAACGAGTACGCTTTCGCGCTCGGCGCGCTTGCTCATTATTCCGCGGACAATATGGGACATCCGGCGATCAACCAGTGTGTCGCAATGTTGTTTCCGAAGCTGCGTGAGAAATATGGCGCACATGTAACCTACGAAGACAATCCCAAGGCCCACATTCGTACCGAGTTTGGCTTCGACATGACGCAAGTTGCGAAGAATCGCTATACATCAGATCGCTATCACGATTTCATCGGGTTCGAGGTGTCGAAACCTGTTCTAGAGCGGGCATTTCAAGACACTTACGGCATCCCGCTCAATCAAATACTGTCGGACGAAGACCTCGCGATTGGAACCTTTCGGCGGGCCATCAGCCACATCGTTCCCGAGATGACTCGAGTGGCTCTGGTCGCGAGAAAGAAACAGCTAGTGTCGGAGACACCAAATTTCAATTCGCGCAAATTCCGATATTACCTTTCGCGGGCAAGCTACCAGCGGGAGTGGGGCAAAGGATACCGCAAACCCGGTTTTGGCACTCAAGTGCTTGCATTCTTCTTGCGTTTCGTTCCGAAGGTGGGCCCATTCAAAGCACTTGATTTCAAGATTCCGACACGCAAGACAGAAGACGTTTATATCGCGAGCGTAAATCGAACTCTCGATAATTACCGGAGCCTATTGACCGACGTTCGAAGTAAGAAACTTCATCTCGCAAATACAGACTTTGACACGGGAAAAACGACATACGCTGGAGAATATGAACTGACTGATAAAGCATACGCGCACTTGTTGGATCGGTTGGCCCACGACAATTTTGCGCAGGTCACGCCAGAATTGCGCGAGGATATTCTTGGGTTTTATCGCGACCCCGAAGCTCCGCTCGCCACAAAAAGAAATGCTCAAGAATGGCAGAAGATTCAAAGCGAGGTGGAACGGCTGAAGTCATTCGATCCGCAGAAACCGATTCAGTCCCAGATTGTGGAACTGCCCTAACCATCGAATTCCGCGCTACTTGTTGAAAACAACCCATTTTTTCCCAACCCCGCCTCAACGCATAGCAACTAAGTAGAAGTTCGTTACTACAAGAGATGAGTGCGCCATGTTGCGCACCCGAGGAAGGAATCTTATGGCAGAAGACATGGAAAAGAACAAACAGCAGAGCGGGCAGTTCGGTCAACAGAGTGGGCAGTCCGGTCAGCATGGGAATCAGCCTGGACAGCAGAAAGGTCAGACCGGGCAGACGGGCCAGCAAAGTAACCAAACTGGACAAAAGAAAGGCGGCCAGAACGAGGAAGAGAACGAGAGCTTGGACCGTCAGCGTCGTGCCTCATAGTTCGTCCACATAAAAAAGATCCCGGCCTTGGGGCCGGGATTTTTCCCTTAAAGCGAGACTGCTGTTATTAGAAGTGCGAAGAAAAAACTGTTACGCACTTTTCGAAGCAATCAGAGCGACGCGACGACTCTACGCTCCCTCAGGAGAATGCAACACTCGGAAAGTATTGCCGCCATTGGACCATACGAGAACCAGTGCATCTTGTCCCTTTTGCACGTTCGAAAGGGCCTGCTGCACGTCGCTCGCACTCTGCACCTTGTGGCGGTTCACTTCGAGAATGATGTCTCCCTGCTGAAGTCCCGCGTTGTCCGCTGAGCTGCCGGGCTGGACCTGTTCAACTACGGCACCATGGATCTCGCTTGGCACCTGAAGCTGGTCCCGCATGTCAGGCGTGAGACTAGCGATGCCAAGCCCCCACCGCATCTTGCCGTGGCTTACGCCCGACGATGAATCGTCCTCGCCGGAGCGCTTTCCGAGTTCTTCCAGAGTCACCGGGATGTTCATGCTCTTGCCATCCCGAAGAACGGTGAGCTCCACTTTTGTACCCGGCTTTTGCTGACCAATAACAACTTGCACTTCACCTGAGTCACCAACCTTGTGCCCGTTCACCTCGGTAATGACATCACCAATCTGGAGTCCAGCGTCGGCACCAGGCGAGCCAGGCTCGACCTGCGTCACAACTCCACCGTTGGCCGCCGAATCTCCGAAGAACTTGGCATTCTCTGGCGTCACGTCCGCGATGCCGATGCCGATTCGGCCATGGCTCACCTTTCCGTCACGGATCAGAGTTTCCACAGTGGGTCTCACGATCTGACTCGGAATGGCAAATCCCATACCGGAGAACGTCCCGGAAGGCGAAATCAGGAAGGTGTTGATGCCTACCACTTGGCCGCGGGCATCGACCAACGGGCCACCTGAGTTGCCGGGATTGATCGCTGCGTCGGTCTGAATAAACTCACCCGGTTTGCTGCGATTCGTTGGATCCGGATTCGCACGATTTACAGCGCTCACGATTCCCCGCGTGACGGTGAAACGAAATCCGTAAGGGTTTCCAAACGCAAGTACAGTTTGGCCAGGCCGGACTTCTTTCGAGTCTCCCCACGGGGCACTCGTCATGTCGGTAGCGTTCACTTTCAAAACCGCAAGGTCAGTGAGCGGATCGGTTCCGATCAGCTTAGCTTTCAAAACTCGGCGGTCGCTCGTCCTTACGCGAATATCCACCGCACCGTCGACCACGTGATTGTTGGTGACGATGTATCCGTCCGGTGAAATTACGACGCCACTGCCCATTCCGTGTTCAATCTGAGGCTGTTGCTGCCGCATGCGCGGACTAAACTGCCCGAATGGGCCCGATCCACCGAAGAACTGTTGCATATCTTCCGGCCCCTCTCTGTCCGCAGCCTCTTGCTTCGACCGAGACGTTACCTCGACGTTGACCACCGCTGGAGTAACTCGGGCGGCCAGCGTCTCCATTGCTTTGTCGAGCGCCAGCAATTCACCAACGCTATCTGAATCCAGCGGGGCTGCGGACGGTGCGGCGCTCGCAGCTCTCGCCATTAACGGCTGCACCCATCGATACCCTACGGCCGACGCGGTGAAGGTTATTGCCAAGGCTGGCAGTGCCAACCTTCGCATCCATTTCTTCTTGTTTTCGTCTAACCAGCTTCCTGCGTTCATTTCCTATGCTCCTCCGAATTTGTTGGTAACTAATTCCTTAGTTGTTGAAGATGAACTACGCACTTCTTCTTGCTTCTACTCTCTCTAAATTTCCTTGTGGGGAACTTGAATAGCGGCAGCGCTCACTGGCGTGCGCAAAACCGTGACGTGCCACATCTGGATCTGATAATTCGCGGCGTTCGCTCCCTGGCTCTCAATCACGACGACAACCGTCTCTCTAACTGGGACCTGATCGCCGCTTCCATTCGTAAATCGCACCGTCGCTTCGCGGTGTGCTTTGAGTTTCACATGCCTTTTCGGCGCTTGCTTCTGCTTCAAGAGCATCACTGGCGCTGCACTTAGGTCGAGCTTTGCTGGAACGATAATCGGTTTTTGCGCTGGTCCCGTGGCAAGCCGATAGGTCTGCGCGCCATCGGTGCGCGACGGCATCATCTTATCCGGCTGAGCAGACATCGCGGTTATGGCGCCGTCAATCCGTGCAGGCGCATCATTTTCAAACGCGATCAGTTGGGGTGCGCGAGAGACCCAGATCACCGACCCGGTCGCGAATACCGCAATGAGTAAAGCCACGGGCTTCCATCCTCGGCTGTGCGAGGGCTCTCGATTCGGATCGAGGATTCGGCTGACGCGCAGCGACATTTGGAGAATTCTGCCGAGCGCAGCCTGAGCCAGCACGATGCCTCGGTGTAGAAAACTCTTCTCGGCCAACCGCGTTAAGCACTCGGCGTACGCACGCGGGCTGGCGGTCCCGGCGAGAACGACATCGTCACACGCGCTCTCTCGTTCCAGGGCTATCTTTTTGTCAATCCACCACACTGCCGGATGGAAAAAGAAAACAGCCTTTATGAGTTGCTGCGCAAGATTTGTCCAGTCATCCCAGCGCCCTAGGTGCGCCAGTTCGTGAACTAGTATCTGATTCACTTCGTCAGTCGACAGTTCTCGCATCACCCACTCGGGAATTACAACCGCCGGTTTCAATAAGCCCATGGCAGCAGGAACACGCACGCGTGCCGAGGTGCACAGGGAAACGTCTCTTTTCTGTGAGTAACGACGGAGCGTTTCCCGCAATAGAGGATCCAAACCTGTCAGCTGGAGCGGTGTACAACTCCTACGCAGCGCGTGCAAATGCCAGGCGGCTTTGATTACACCGCATAGGAACCAGGCGGCGATGAGCGCCCACGTAGCCAGCAAATACACTGCCCACCGGCCCGATACTGTGATGGTGGCGTGCCCCGATGAATAATAAGGAGCGGAGTATGAGAACAATCTACCGCCAAAAATCGGCAAAACTGCAATTGCAACCAGAGAAGAGAACCAGACCGTAAATCTCGTACCGGCACTGTGACGGGAAAAGCGGAGAACAATGCCGGCAAAGAAAACAATCAGAATGCCTTCCGCGAGCGACTGCACCGCGCGCGTTGTCAGCGTCTCAGCCAGAAGATGGAGTGCGGGAGTCATGCGCGGCTACTTGCTCCTCTCCAGCAGCTCGCGTAGCCGCGCGAGTTCGTCTGCATCAATGCTCTGCTCTTCCAGGATGTTTAACAGGAGTTGTTCGTGACTGTTGCCGAAAAATCGGCTGACAAGATGACTGACCTCGAAGCGCCGCGCGTCGTCGCGGTCGATCTTCGGAATATATACGTGGGCGCGCTTGTCTTTCACGTGCTTCACGTAGCCTTTCGTCTCAAGAATGCGGATGATCGTCAGCACCGAATTGTAGGCGAGCGGCGCATCTCCCGGAAGCGCTTCCAGGACTTCGTGCACCGTGCCTGACCCCTTTTCCCAGAGCACGTTCATAATGCGCAATTCGGCTTCTGTTAGGGTCGCTGACTTGTTTCGCGCCAAGAACTCTCCCCTTCTTTAATTAAGACGCACGACTCTCCAAAAGGTCAACTAATTTGTTAGTTGCAAAGCCGGGCGACTGGGATGCCTGGCCCGGGAGAGATGGTAACCAATTTATTTTCAAATACCTACAGCCAGACACAAGCCTCGGTGATCTGGATCACGGAAAAACCAGCTTCCCAGACTCGAACATGGATCTCTGGGTTGCCCGAGAGCAGCCCTTTCGACTTCAGCTATCTTCGAGATCCATCGGTGCGCGCATTCAGACCAGTTCGGCTCCGTCTCTACTCTCAGATCCTCTTCTTTATATTGTTTCTCTTTCTTCTCATTCTGACGGAATTCCGCGGTTCCATCGCCACTTCCGGTGCGGACATTCGACTGCCTTACCCAGTGGGGCTCTTCTTCCGTTTGGATCCTCTTATCAGCTTGGCAAACGCTCTCGCCGGGCACGGACTTTATCAGGGTCTCCTGGTCAGTCTCGTCATTCTGATTCCTACCTTATTTCTCGGCCGGTTCTTCTGCGGATGGATCTGCCCTTTGGGATCGATTCATCATTTCTTAGGGAGCCTGAAATCGGAGCGTAAACGGGGAAAGCAGCTTCTTGAGTCGAATCGATACAAGCGCTGGCAGACCACGAAGTACTACCTTTTAATAGCTACGCTAATAGCCGCTTTGCTCGGAAGCGGAATTGTAGGATGGCTTGACCCTTTCTCTTTCCTAGTCAGGTCGCTAGGTCTGTCGCTCCTGCCCACGACAAACTATGCGTTACAGGCTTCGCTGCGCTGGCTGGAGCATAGTCCTCTTGGTTTCGTGCAGACCGTCGCCAACATTCTTCATTTTGTACTCGGCGCAGTGTTCCTCAATTTCAAGCAGCCTTATTTCCGGCAAGGCGTTGGGCTCGGGATTTTCTTCGTTTTCATCCTTGCCATTAATTTCCGCGTGACCCGGTTCTGGTGTCGGGCCATTTGTCCTCTCGGTGCGTTGCTGGGAATTGTCTCTCGTTGGTCTGTACTGGGATTGGTCAAGAATCCCGAGCACTGCAACGACTGCAATCGCTGCCTCTTGCGTTGTCAGGGAGGCGACGACCCCGTCGGCGGAGTCCCCTGGCACCAGCCGGAGTGTCACCTGTGTCTCAACTGCGTCGACGAGTGTCCAGAGCAAGGACTGAAGTTCAGACTCTTTCCGGCACAAAAACTCGCTGGAACAAACCTGCAACGACGCAAGGTACTCACGGGTCTAGCCGCTGGAACAGCTCTTGTTCCGCTGATGCGTGCTACACCCGGATTCGCCGCAGAACGTAACGAACGTTTGCTGCGTCCGCCCGGAGCAGTGGACGAAGAATTCTTTCTCTCCCGCTGCATTCGCTGCGGCGAATGCATGAAGGTCTGTCCCAACAACGCGCTCCAACCTGCTTTGACGGAGGCCGGCATCGAGGGACTGTGGACGCCGATCCTGGTTCCACGGATCGGTTATTGCGAAACCAGTTGCGTGCTGTGCTCGCAAGTTTGTCCGACCGGTGCAATCTGGGAGATCACCGCCAAAGAAAAGGCGTGGTCGGTCGACATCAAAAGCACGGCAAAACCGATTCGACTCGGTACTGCATTCTACGACCGTGGACGATGCCTGCCATGGGCGATGGCTACCGATTGCATTGTCTGCGAAGAGTGGTGCCCGACGTCACCAAAAGCCATTTATCTCCGTCCCACGGAAGTGGTGGACATCGAGGGACACGTCAAACAAGTCAAACAACCCTACCTTGATCCCGCTCACTGTGTCGGCTGCGGAGCATGTGAGCACGCGTGCCCGGTCCAGGATCGTCCGGCCGTCTACGTGACCAGCGTCGGTGAAAGCCGTTCACGTTCCAATCAGATTTTGCTGAATCGCAAGAAGGGACAAGCATGATTCGCGATCACTCTCGCCTGGAGTCTTCATGGAAAGCGTTGCCCTGAGCCGCCGGGAAGCCCTCATTCAGTTGCTGCGGGTCGCCGGAGCGGGCGCCGGAGCATCCGGAATTGCACTCTGGCTGAGCAAACATAGCGTGCGTCCTGAAGCTCCGTTGGCTGTCGCCGTGAAGCATGGTCACACCGTGCCTGTAGATTCCTCATTACCTGAAATGGCCATCATCCAAGGGGAAGATCCAGCGTTACTCGCGCGTCAGGCTATCGAGGTACTGGGAGGAATCCGGCGTTTTGTTGCTCGCGGAGATGTTGTCTTAGTCAAGCCCAACATTGGTTGGGACCGGATTCCGGAGCAAGCAGCGAACACCAACCCTGAAGTTGTCGCGGAGATCGTGCGCCAATCCGTGGATGCAGGAGCGAAGCGCGTCGTCGTCACCGATGTCAGTTGCAACGAACCTCGCCGCTGTTTCCAACGATCCGGTATCGCTGAAGCCGCTCAGCGGGCCGGAGCAGAAGTGATTTTGCCCGATCCCACGAAATTTAGAGAAATCGACTTACAGGGAGAGGTGCTGCGTGCCTGGCCGGTCTTCGAGCCGTTCCTCAATGCTGATAAGGTAATTAACGTTCCGATCGCCAAGCATCACGCTCTCACCGGCACGACGCTCGGAATGAAAAACTGGTACGGAATCCTAGGAGGCCAGCGGAATCAATTGCATCAGAGAATCCACGAGAGCCTCGTGGACCTGGCTGATTTCATGCGTCCCACCTTGACCATGATTGATTGTTACCGAGTTCTTCTGCGCAACGGCCCCACCGGCGGAAATCTGGAGGATGTCCTGTTGAAGAAAACCATAGTGGCGTCAACCGATACAGTTGCTGTGGACGCCTACGTAGCGAAAGCTTTCTGGAACATGGAAGTGGATGCCTTGCCTTATCTAAAGCTGGCGGCCAAGCGCGGGTTAGGAATCGTCGAGTTCGAAAAACTGCGAACACAGATCAGAACGTTGTCGTGATTCTGTGTAGGGGCAGCCCATTTCTCCGCGCCGCCGATGCGAGCAAGGCGTTCGCCAGTCGAGCCGAGTTGAAGCTCAGATCAAGCCACCCCATTTCGAGCCGCGGGTCAAGACAGTGATCGGGAAGCGCACGAATTCCACTCACCACGACAAATCGCAAGGAAGGCTGTTCAGCATTCCAGAACATCGAACAGCCTTCCTTTTTCAAACTTCGGAAACCACCCGGTCAAGCTCACTCGTAAGTGAAGTTGAGCTTGTCTACGTACACGGTATACGCAGATTGCTTCGAGTTCCCGTCCATCTGGTAGTTAACGGTAATTCCCCACCATCCAGGCACCGAGAACGGAGCGTAGGTCCGATTCAGCGTGTGAGTCTGTCCGTTAAATGTGATCGATTGATACAGCAACTGATTATTTGAGGTCCGCTGCACTTGAATCGTGAGATGATTCCACGCATTCTCGTTGGGATAACAGGGGATGCCGGTTGACACCCACTTCGCGTGGACGTTGTCCCATACATCCCACTCATTTCCACCGGCAATCCGGCACTCGTGCCCCCATGTGAAACCCATACCGTTGAAGAACTGGTTCACATCGAACTCAAGCGCCTGCGATGCGCCTAAATTGCTGCCATAGAAATAGACATCATAGGTGAAAGTGTGAAGCGTTGGCACCAAGGTGTGGTTCGTGTCGGGCAGTCCTTGCGATGAAAAGTCTCCAATCAAATGGTTGTTCCAAAGAACATCGGAGTAGTCCATGTTCCCTCCGATATTGAACTGCGTCGAGTTGCCGGACATCGATGGTGACTTGATTCCTTGATACATCGCCCATGTGGTGCCAGGACCGTCGGGCGTGCACTTGTCGCAGTCTCCATAATCTGGAGGTTGTTGCGCATAGCCGTTCCAGCCGCCATCGCTGTGGATGTTGTAAAAGGTCTTCCCATTCCCAGAAACGGTGATCTTGATGGGAGTGGTGGCAGCACCTCCGCATCGGTCCCATTCTTCAACCGTCGTGTTGTAAGTCCCGGGGCTGAGGTTCAACGTGGTATTGAGGCTCGCTCCACTGGTTGTGTATGCCAACTGGTAGGGTGCGGTATAGATACCCATCGACGAGACACCCTTTGAACAAGTTGTTGTCGCAGTCGCAACGTAGTGCACGCTAGTGCCGACCGTACTATTGTTTGTCGGTGAAGTGACGTGTACGCCGCTGCCCTGTTGAACAGTGATGTTGACGCTGGCGGTCGACGATCCGCCGCAGTTGTCCCATGCAACGATCACGACGTTGTACTTGGCGGGATTCAGGCTAAGGGTGGCATTGAGCTTGGATCCGCTCGAGGTGTAATCCAGCCAATATGGCGAGGGATAGATCCCCATTGAGCCGACTCCCTTGGAACATGAGGTCGTCGCGCTGGCTACGAAGTTTACGCTTGTACCCACCGTGCTGTTGTTCGACGGACTGGACACTGTTACCCCCGCAAACGCGGTAGTCGCGACGGAAAAGAAGACGAAAATTGCCGTTGAGATGTATGCGCGATTCTTCATTTTGACTATTTCTCTCCGGTTGGAAATTTGGTCTGGGACCGGTAAAGCTATACAACTCAGAGGGATACACCGATCAGGCGCGGGAAACCCTCGACTGTACAAGCACCGCTGGGCCACCCAAAAGGACGTTGGGGTGTGAGCGGAAATTTATGAGCGGAGGCCCCAATGTATACAGGCTTTACCCGAGTGTCAAAGGGAAAATTTCGTATCTATAGGAATTCTGCAATCGGTAGGGCTAATACCAGAATTTCGCAGATATAAAAGCCACGAGAGAATTCAATATCGGAATTGAATAGCTAAAGGAATACCCGCCTTGCGAAGGAGTAGCTTAGACGATGTGAAAGGCAAATGGGCCGGGGTTTGGGCCCAGCGAAGAGAGGGACTCTCCTAAGAGGACTCAGTGGCGCTTAAAATACTGCACAGCTCTCTCGTGCGCCTCTGCCGCACTTCGAGTCGCGAACGTTCCAAGATTCTTGCGCTTCCCAGTCTTGGCGCTCTTTTTGCGGGAATAGAGACGATAATGCCCGTTCTTGAGTTTGCGAATCATGGTCGGAATAACGCTGCGTTTGGCGTTGCGAACCTTAGGCTGCCCTTCGAGTGCGACCGGCTTTCACCGCAGCCTCATGACGCGCGGCTGCGCCTCGCTTGCGTGCAGCGGATCTCGCTTGCTTCGACAGCGCGGGCTTCGAGGTTGCAGAGTGCGCTTTCTTCTTGAGGGCTTGACTTGTCGCTCTTGACCGCTTGGTAGACACCTTGTGATGCGAGTCGCTCCGCCCTCGTCGAGAATCGCGCTCTGCTTTTTCCTTAGTCTCTGAAGACACACTGCTGCCGCTTGGCGATGGAAGTTTCACACCCGCCCTCCGGGCTTTAGACAGGCCTATCGCAATGGCCTGCTGAGGCGATGCGGCACCATGCTTTCCCTCGCGGACGTGGTGTATTTCCTCGCGAATGAACTCTCCAGCTTGGGTGCTCGGCGACTTTCCTTCGCGAGCATCTTCTCTGGCGCGCTCGACAGTCTCTGTTTCAGGCATGTGGGCCTTCTCCTCTAACTGAAGAGTAACTCTTTAACTCCTGCAAAGGACATCCAAGAATTTCTGTAATGGCGGTTTGCGGCGACTGTAGCGAGCACCAAGGACTAGCCAAGTCGTCAGTTCGCGAAGAGATTCACTTTATCGAGCCAGACGTCATAGGGTTCCTGCTTGTAGTTGCCGTCCATTTGAAACGCGATATCGATTTCTTCCTGATACCAGTTTGGCTGCGCGGTGTAATAAACATCAACTGAATATTGTTGATCCCCGACACTGACGCTGATGTAGTGCACCTGATTGCCGATGCGTTCCAGATTCCACACCAGATGAATCCATGTGTTAGATGGAAAGTGACGACAAGGGATTGAAATAGGCACCCATATTTCATGGAGCGGATCCCAGATATTCCATTCGTGACTTTGATCGAAATCGCACTGCGTGCCCCATGTCCATCGAGTCCCGCCGAACGCCTGATTCACGTCGAATTCCAGCGATTGAGGGGCGTTCCCGTTGTCAATGTAGAAGTAAAGATCGTAACTGAAGTGGCTGACGCTGTTTCCGCCGCCGATCGGTGTCCAATAAAGCTCGTTGGAATAAGCGTGATTGCCCGCCAGGCTGAACCTGGCCGCTGATCCGTCCAATGATGGCGTCGATTGATGAAGTGACAAGTTTGAAGTAGCGACGCCCAGTCCTGCCGCACAGGTCGATCCGGCAATCACCGCTGAGCATGAGACCCAGTCCGGGTGATCCTGGAGATTTGGCGCTCCTGGCTCTTGCCCGATCACATTCACCTGCATTGATGTGGTGGCAACATAACCCGCAGTATCTTCCGCCACGACCTCGACGGTATGTTGCCCGTTCGGCATCCAGATCAACTGATTGAGCGTGGTATTGGGTGAATAGAGGACCGCAAGACCGTCAACGTATAGGCGCACGGTATAGATCGGGTCCGGAGGCGTAGCGATTGCGAGGATTGGGACCGGAGAGTTTACGCTCGCTCCGTTTGCTGGACTGGTGATTGACAAAGGAAAACCGCAGAGTGCGGCCGCTGGAGGCTCGGGGGCAGGTGGCACGATCGATGTGTTTGCAGGGGCCGTCGGAGTCGTTGGGCAATTGGCGACATTCTTCGGCAGACCTTGGCAGCCTGTTAGCGCGGCCAAAATCATTCCCAACGATATGCAGTTCATAACAAGGCTGACGTGCTGGCCTCTAATGTTCCGCACCATGTTTCGTATTTCTCCCTGAAAGCTTCGAAGTTTGGAAGACCTGCATCTGGAGCGGTCAGGAATGCAGTCCAACATGAAATATCTGTTTTCGATTCGTCGCGGCGCAGTTGTTTAATTGGCGGTCAGGGTCACCTTGTCGAGCCAGACATTGTAGGGTTCTTCTCTGTAATTGCCGTCCATCTGAAATGCGACATCCATCTCCTCTAAGGTCCAATCGGCCTGGTTATCGAAATACGTGTCGACGTTGTACGTCTGATCGCCAACCGTGAGGCTTATGTAGTGGACCTGGTTTCCAACTCTCTCCACACTCCAAACCAAATGAATCCATGTATTCGCTGGAAATGGCTTGCAGTCGTAAATCGTAGGAGTCCAACCGTTGACATCGTCCCAGATGTCCCACTTTCCCGATGCGTTGAAATTGCACTCCGAGCCCCAGACCCAACGATTCCCTCCAAACGTCTGATTGATATCGAACTCAAGGGCCTGCGCAGCGTTCGGATTATCGATGTAGAAGTAAAGATCGTAAGTAAAGTGGCTGACGCTGTTTCCGCCGGCGACAGCATTGAAGTACAAGATATTGCAGTAGGCGGGAGGGCTTGTGCAGTTGGACCACGGCCCACCCATACTGAATTGCGCGGATTTGCCGTCCATCGCAGGATTGGAGACGTTCGGCGTCATCGTGGACTGAGGTGTACCGAATCCAGCAGCACAGATTTGGCCATCGCGTCCCGAACCCGGCGGAAACAGAGCACCACACGATTGCCACCCGGGCATGCTTTGAATAGAACTGATCGCAGTCTGAGCCTGGGAAGTCACAGTGATCTTCAGGATGGTGGCAGAAATGTATCCTTTGTTGTCCTCGGCCATGACCTCAAGTGTGTGTTGGCCGGGAGCAATGAAAAGTTGAGTGTTAATCGAGTTGGTGAATGTGAAGTAGACCGCAAGCTGATCGACATATACCCGCATAAAAAAGATCGGGTTCTTCGGCGAGGCCGATGCAACCAAAGTTGCAGGCGATGTAACCGTTCCGCCGTCGGCCGGGCTAGCGACTGTTAGGGGAAAGTCGTTCGAACCATTTGGATCGGGTGGAGTGCAAGTCGAGGTCGGCGGGGAACAGGCAGGTGGAGCTGGGTAGGGGCTGCTGTTCGGCGCCCATGTGATTGCAATAGGCGGAGTCGAGGGATAGAACGGCTGCGAAGGCGGAGGAGTTGTTGCAGTCGTGTTTTGCATATTGGAGGTCCCACAGGCAGAAGAAGCGACCACAATAGCGATCGCTATCACCAGCGAAAAGAGAGCAATTTGGGGCGTGACATTCTGGGCGGCAACAAACGCACTCATCTCGGACACACCTCGACACACGCAATACGGAAGACAGGTCACAAATGAGCGGGGAGAAACCAGGCAACCGCAGGATCAGTTCACGACCGTTCGTTTAATTTAGTGACATTCTGATGCGCCGAAAATACCGCGACTACCTTAAATGCGCGGGAGCGAGTCCCTGAATTAAGCCGAGCCCCCGATTTAGTCCTAGATCTGTTGCGTTGCTGATGGCCCAATCCTCGATGTGAGTGGTAAACTACATCCTGCGCATAATCTGCTTTTGAATGCTTTTCACCTCCCGGAGAGGTGGCAGAGTGGCCGAATGCGGCGGTTTGCTAAACCGTTGTACGGGCTAACACCTGTACCGAGGGTTCGAATCCCTCCCTCTCCGCCAGATGTTTTAAGTCCCGTATCCATAATCATTTACCTCACGTTTTCCCTTCGATCGAATCAGACGAACCGCGATCTCGGAGCACTCGAGAGGTGCATATTAGGTGCATACTCGAGAGATCGCTCCAATTGCTGCATCGCCTCCGCAACTTCGGAATCAGCCGTCTTGATGTAGCAGTTTTGCGTTACCGACACATGGGCGTGCCGCAAGACTCTCTGGATGGTTTTGTCGGAAATTCCAAGACGGTGAAGATTCGTCGCTAGGCCGCGGCGAAATGCATGCCAACCGTGCCAACGGATCCCCGCTTTCGTGACTAGTGGCACAATCGTGTCTGCTGCCAACGCGTCCAGGTTGATTGGCTTTCCCACGGGACTTGGAAACATCAATCCGTTCGCCGGATTGCCTGACAAGGATCGGTGCAAATCCAGCCGTTGCGCGAGCTGCGCAATGGCTGGAACTGGCGCCTTGCTTTGTCGAGTTTTCGGCTCTAGCGCGTGTCCCCTCCAGAAAGACTGAGAAATCAATACTTGCTGCCCGTCGTAATTTTCCCAGCGCAAGCCACGCAGTTC
>Ga0126379_10000893_pt1 | contig 17405 bp, 17 predicted proteins | sample PanSoiMetPlot_24_FD_92640 | JGI IMG/M metagenome (GOLD analysis project Ga0126379, IMG submission 92640) | Tropical forest soil microbial communities from Panama - MetaG Plot_24 | ecosystem: Environmental > Terrestrial > Soil > Tropical forest > Bulk soil | place: Panama | collected 2016-02-17
CGAAGCCGGATGCCGGGAGCACCGGCGCGTTGGCGAAGTTTTCAGGCAGTTTGCCCGTCAGGCTCTGAAGGAAGCCGACGATCTCGTTCGCATCCTGGTCGCTCAAAGTCTTGCGCAGTTGTACCCTCGCCATGATGCGGACCGCCTCGGGCAGCGAGCGCACCGAGCCGTCATGGAAGTAAGGGGGTGTCATCGCGACGTTTCGCAGGCTCGGCACCTTGAAGACGTACATGTCGCTTGGCTCGTGCGTCACGTCGAACCGCCCTTTGTCCGGCTGCTGGCTGCCGGTCTCCTTCCAGTAATCCTCGACGACGCCAAACTTCTGGAACATGCGGCCGCCGACGCCGGGGCCGTTGTGGCAGGCGATGCATCCGGTTTCGATGAACTTGCGCAAGCCGGTCCGCTCGGCCGGGGAAAGCGCATTAACATTGCCCGCGAGGTATCCGTCAAACGCGGAGGGGGTGATGAGGGTACGCTCGTAGGCGCCAATGGCCTTGCCCCAATTATCCTGCGTCACCGGGTCTTGCTCGCCCAGGAAAGCCTTCCGGAACATCTCGGGGTAGCCGGGGATTGCCTTGATCATAGCAATCGCGGTGGCGTAGTCGGGATTGCCAAAGCTGGGCGGGCCGATCAGGGCTTGCTTCGCCTGATCCTCGACATTCTCGCGGTCGCCGCGCCAATGCTCCTTGAACTGCAGCGCGGCATTGAGAACGGTGGGGGCATTTCGCGGGTTCAGCTTATCCTGAGCGCCGCGCGGCTTAGGCAGACCATCGGTGCCATAGAGGGCTGGCTGATGGCAGCGAGCGCAGCTTACGGTGCCGTCAACCGAGATCCGCGGATCGAAATAGAGTTTGCGGCCGAGATCGACCCGCTCCGGCGCGATCGGGAATTCAGCCGTTGCCATGTTCCGCGGCAGCGGCTGAAAGAAGCTCTGGGCCTCCTTGAGAAGATCGGCATCGGAGTCGGCCGCATGGAGGGCATTCGGGCTCGCGGTTGTCAGGGCGATGCCCAGTATGGCTCCAACACCAACACCCCAGGCACAGGTCCGATGTAGCTTTGCCACCTCGGTTTCTCCTTCGCCAGCGCCTGTGACCTTCTGTCGTGCTGGCGGGGGAAGAATGCGGGCGTATCGAGCCTTGGCCAATTCATCATTTCGTGAGCTTGCTCGGGATTGTCCGCATGCCTTTTCTGCGTTCAGCGGGCACTCTCTCGCGCCGCGAAGAACTGGCACCAGCCCTGCAGAGTGATCGGCCCCCGCACGATCTTACAACTGTCGGGTGGGTTGAACTGCAAGCAAATCTCGCAGCGTTGCTGACCCTTCGGATGGGTCTGGTAATGCGCGTCTGACTGTTTGATCTTGTCCGCTTCCTTGATTTCCTCGTCGGCAACCGCGAGCGAGCGAGAGGCGCGCACCGCCAGGACACAAACGGCCAGTCCCCCGCCCGCGAGCAATGCCCGGCGCGATGTCCGCCGCTCACTTCGCAACCAGCTGCTCCTGCGCCTTCGAGACGTGCCAGAGCACGACGTGGTAATGCGGTTCCTGCACGCCGGGGTGGCCGGCATTGTAATAGATGCTGACATGGTCGACCTTGCCGCCGGGCGCGGCGAGATCGGCAAAGCTCTTTTGCGCGTCGAGATCTTTCAGCGGGATCATATAAATCGTACTCACCAGCTTGCCGGCGTGGTCATAGGCGAGAAACGGCCCCTCCGGCAGCGTGTTCGGCTTGACATAGAGGGTTCCCAGGCCGGGCAGAAAATCCGGCAGCTTTACTAATTCGCTGACTTTCTTGTAATCGCCGCGCGGCGGCGCCTTCTTGACGTTTTGGGCGGCGGCCGGAAGCGAGGCAAGCATCAGGATTCCGAAGGCTGCAACAGCTCTCCGCATGGGAGTCTCCGTATTGTGATCAGGCGATCGGCGAGCGCTATGGCGGGCTACGGCACGATGCCGGCCGATCGCATTGCGGCACCGTGGAGGCGGTTCGGCAGCCAGGCCGATGCGTTGGAGAACCGTGGCGACGAGGCGGTCGCAACGCGGCCCCAGAAACAGGTACATGTCGTCGAAGATCGCTCCAAACTGCGTCGTCAGTGCGCGACGCAGCAGTTTGTTGGCGCGGTGGAACCGCGTCTTGACCGTCTCGCCGGGAATGTCGAGGTAGGACGCCGTTTCCTCGATGCTCATCCGCTCGATGGCGCGCAGCATGAAAACGCTGCGGAAGGGCGGCGGCAGCGCGTCTACCGCCTTCTCGATCGCGCAGCGGATCTCTCGTCGGGCGATCGCCTGCTCGGGGTTCGGCTCCGCTCTGGCAAAAAATCCGAGGGTTTCCGCCATGTCGCCAATATTGACCGTGGGGCGTCGCCGCCTTAGCCGTCCGAGCGCCTCGTTCGTGACGATCCGCGCAAGCCAGGTAGCAAGGCTCGATCCGCCCCTGAAGCCCCGCAGATTGGTGAAGGCGCGCACATAGCTGTCGTGGACGACCTCCTCGGCCTCCAGATCATCTCGGAGAAAGCTGCGCGCAAGCCGGTACAGTCGTTGATTGTTGCTTCGCATCAGGACGGCAAAGGCCGCCGGGTCTCCCGCCGGCATGCCGGCGAGCAGCTGGGTCTCGGCGATCCCGTCTCGGGTTCGTTCGGACGCTGCCACACCCATCCACGCCTCCTGCCGCGGTCAAGCGCTTAGATGCGCGGGCCGCCAAAAGGTTCCCGGCGTTGTTCATTTTTGCGATATTCTTAGGGTTCCTCGCCATGACCGTGCACCATTTCGATGCCGTCCTCTGCGACCTGCTGACCGCTCTGCTCGATTCCTGGACCTTGTGGAACAAGGTCGCCGGGAGCGTGGAAGACGGCCGCAAATGGCGCGCCGTCTATTTGCGCCGCACCTACGAGACCGGCGCTTACCGGCCCTACGAGGTGCTCGTCGCGGAAGCGGCGACCGAAGCGGGTCTTTCGCCGAGGCTTGCCGCGCAACTCGCCGCCCGATACGGCGAGCTCGAACCTTGGCCGGAGGTGCGCGAAGTGCTGAGTGCCTTGCGCCGTGCCGGGGTGGCGCTCGGGGTCGTCACCAACTGCTCCGAGGAACTCGGGGCAAAGGCGGTGGCCCGCACCGGCGTCGAATTCGACATCGTGGTGACCGCCGAGCGGGCCGGCTATTACAAACCGGACCCGCGGCCTTACCAAATGGCCCTCGGCGAACTGAATGTGGCGGCCGGCCGCTGTCTCTTTGTGGCCGGCTCCGCCTACGACCTTTTAGGCACGAGCAAAGTCGGTCTGCCGACCTACTGGCATGACCGCCTCGGCATGACGCCGCCGCAAGACACACCCAACCCGATGGCACACCACCGCTCGCTATTTCCACTGGCGAGCGTGGTGCTCGGGTGAAGGATCATTCCGGCAGACGGGTCGATCGCCAGGTCACCATCTGCCACTGGCCGCCTTTATTGGCGTAGACGTCGGTAAAGCGGACGCTGAAGCTGTTGGGGCGCCCCTGCGACATGACGCTGATGCGGCACGAGCCCGTCAGCACGACCGCGTCGCCCAAATCCTGTGCCTTGACATCGGAAGGCTCGACGGCGGTGTAGACGGTCGAACCCGATTCCATGTTCCCGATCAGGCTCTGTTTCGTGTCGAGCCGCGCCGAGGAGTGGGTATAGACGAGGTCGTCTGACAGCAGCGCATTCAGTGTCGCGATGTCCTTCTGCGCCATTGCGGTCATGCGCTTCTTGTCGAGGTCGATGATCATTTGGCCATTGCCTGTCATTCCTTCCTCCTCTTTCTCAGCGAACTTCGAATACCAGCTTGCCCTGCAAGTGCCGGGATTCACTGACCCGGTGCGCCTCGGCGGCGTCGGCGAGCTTATAGCGGGTGATTGTCGGCGGCGACACCGCGCCGGCCTCGAGCAGCCCGAGCATGCGCTTGAGATGTGCACGGTCCCGCGCGACATTCGGGCGCAATACCTGCACATCCTTACGGCTTGGCTGAAAGCCGGCCGGGGCTGGCGCGATCCAGACCAGCCGGCCGCTAGGCTTCAGTACGTCATAAGAGCGAACCTGGACATCCCCGCCGACCGTGTCGAACACGACATCGCAGTCGGATACTACCTTGGCGAAATCATCTTTATTGTAATCGATCACCCGGTCGGCGCCCAGTTGGCGGACATAATCGTGGTTGCGCGCGCTGGCCGTCGTGATCACCGTCGCGCCGAGATGCTTGGCCAGCTGGATCGCAAAGCCGGCAACGCCGCCCGCGCCGCCCTGGATCAGGATGGTTTCGCCCAATTTAAGTTTGGCCGTGTCCTCGAGCGCCCACAACGCGGTGATGCTGGTCAACGCCATGGCGGCCGCCTCGGCGTGACCGAGCCGGGCGGGTTTTTTCGCGATGATCCCCGCCTTGATCACGATTTTCTCGGCATAGGCGCCCTCGATGCCTTGATCGCACACACCGAATACCGCGTCGCCGATGTTCAGATCTGTGACATCAGGGCCGACCGCACTGACGACACCAGAGAAGTCGCGGCCGAGGATATGCGGAAGCCCCACGCCGCCGCCGCCATAGGCGCCGCCGCCGAGCCGCACTTTGTAATCCGCCGCATTGACGCTCGCAGCATGAATATCGACCACGACCTCCCCCGGTCCGGCGGTCGGGTCCGGCACCTCGGCGAGGCGCAGCACCTCCGGGCCGCCATGCTTCTCGAACATTACTGCCTTCATTGCTTCTTTCCCTCCGCTATTGCCGCTGCAGAAACTCGATCAGCAGCTCGCTCACGCGCTCCGGCTGTTCCTGCTGCACCCAATGCCCGGCACCGTCGATCAGATGACACCCCATCATGTGCGCGCACGCGCTTTGCTGCATTCGCTCGCAATTCCCGGGGCGCTGATAGGTTCCCCAGTCGCTCTTTCCGGCAATGAAAATGGATGGGACGTCGATCGTGCGGCCGGAAAATAATTGCAGCTCTGAATCATACTTGCCGTCAGTGCGTGCTCGATACCACTGCAATCCTCCCTGAAAGCCGATTCGCTCGTACTCGGCACTGTAGATCCGCAGCTCGTTATCGGGAAGCCATCGGCAAGCCGCGATTTCGGTGTCCGACGGCATCTCCGGCGCCACAGTCTCGGCCGTACTCCTGTGCAAATCCATGATGTAGTAGGTCGGCATCTTGGCCAGCTCGGCGGCGGTCGAGGACGCCAACGGGAAAGGTTTGTTCCCGGTCCAGTCCGCGCTCTTATAATGAAAATAGCCGCGCAGAAACACGTGAACCCCCTGCGGACAATGCCACATATCGTCATTGGCCTGCCGCGTCGAGTAATACCATTGGTAGTGCTTGCGCGGCCTCACGAGCCTGGCGAGCTTCTCATGGATGGTCGGACCCGCCGGCGCGGGTTCCGCTGGGCCCTCGGCTGTGTCGAAGGGTAGCGGAGGTGGTCCGGCGAAGGGCGCGCTCATCAGCGCGACGGAACGGAACACATCGGGCCGGATGAGGGCGCACCAAGCCGCGACCGATGCGCCGAAATCGTGACCGAAGACGCCCGCGACCTCGCGATATCCGAGCGCCGAAACGAGCCCCAACGCCTCCCTGACGGCGTTGAGAATCCGGAAAGAGCCGAGATCGCCGTCATAATCCGCGTCCCAACCCGTCGTTCGGCCATAGCCCCTCTGATCCGGCGCCACGATGCGAAACCCCGCCGCCGCGAGCGGCAGCATCACCTTTCGCCACGAGTAGGCCAGTTCCGGGAAGCCATGCAGTAACAGCACCAGCGGCCTGCCGCGAGGCTCGAAGCCCGCCTCCAGCACATGCAGTCGCAACCCATTGATGTCATGCAGAAAGCGGGACCGGATGCCCGGTGGAAGAACAGCGCCTGCCAAAGGAGTCTGTTCGGTCATTCTGCTCACGCCGCCAATTCGAGAATTTCCCGCACCTGCGCCGCCCCGGCGATCGGGCGGGGGTTGCGCGGCACCCAGGGCGTCGCCATCGCATCCTCGGCGATGCGCGCGAAGCTCTCGGCACCGATCTGCACCGCGCCGAGACTGCGCGGCATGCCGAGTCCGGCGATAAACGCGTCGAGCACCTCGCCGGCATCTTCCCCCGGATGGCCCATCGCCGCGGCGACCAGCACTTGCCGCTCGGCGTTGACCGGTTTGTTCCAGCGCGTCACCGCCGGCAGCATGATGCATGAGGTATGGCCGTGCGGGATGTCGAAAGCCGCACCGAGGACATAGCCGATGCCGTGGCTCGCCCCCATCGGCACGCCGCTGGCGATCGCGCCCATCGACAACCACGCACCAATCTGGCAATCGAGGCGGGCATCCAGGTCGGCCGGATCGGCCTTGACCCGGGGCAGACCGCGGGTGAGCAGCGCGAGCCCGTGCAACGCCTGGGCGTCGGCGAACGGGTTCGCCTCAGCGGAGCAGATCCCTTCGACGCAATGATCGACGGCCCGGATGCCGGTCGACAGCCACAGCCACTGGGGCGTGTGCGCGGTAATCGCTGGATCGAGCATCACGGTGCGCGGAATGATCTGCGGATGCCGGAAGAGCTCCTTGACCCGCCGACGCTCGTCGGTGACGCCGGCAATAGCGCTGAACTCCCCGGCCGAGAGGGTGGTCGGAACGGTAATCTGGCGGACCGTCGGGGGTTTGCATGGCGGCGGCCCGAGGGCGTCGTCTGGCCCTTTGACCGGCCGGTAATCGTCGAGTGCCTCCGGGGTGCGGATGTCGTTCGCCAGACAGAGCTGGATGGCTTTGGCGCCGTCGGTAACGGAGCCGCCGCCCACCGTTGCGATGAGGTCGGCGCCCGCCTCCCGAGCTGCGGCAGCGGCTTCAATGACGGCGCGGCGTGGCGTGTGCGGCGGCATCCGGGCGAACACCCCGGCGCAGCGGTTCCCGAGCGCCGCCCGCACGTTGTCGATCTCGCCAGTCGTGCGGTTGAGCGTGCCGCTCACCATCAGGAAGACGCGTTGGGCTCCATACCGCCGCGCCTCCTCGGCGATCGCCTCTGCGGCGGGTTTGCCAAACACCACCGCATCCATCTCACCAAATCCGACCCGCCCCGCTCGCAGCATTGCGTTTCACTCCCGGCTTGCTGGTTGCAGCGAATTTACCGCGGCGCGGCGGTTTGTGTCACACTGCGATAGAACGGAGGAGGAAACGAATGGCAGCAAAACCCACCACCATCGCCCTGGAGGAACATTATCTCGACGCCGAGGTGAAGCAGTACGGCAGTCCCGGCGCGGGTCCGGAGATCGTGCGGCGGCTCGACGATCTTGGGGAGTTGCGCCTGAAAGAGATGGACGAGGCCGGCATCGACTTTCAGGTGCTATCGCACTCGATTCCGGGACTGCAGGGCGTCGATGCCGCTACCGGCGTGCCGCTCGCGCGCCGCGTCAACGACCGGCTGCACGAGGCGGTGCAGCGCCATCCCGACCGCTTCGCCGCGTTCGGCGCGCTGCCGACTGCCGATCCGCGCGCCGCGGCCGACGAACTCGAACGCACGGTCACCCGGCTCGGCTTCAAAGGCGCGATGATCAACGGCATGACCGCCGGCGTCTTTCACGACGACGAGCGCTTCTGGCCGATCTATGAGCGCGCGCAGGCGCTCGATGTGCCGATCTACATTCACCCGGCTTTGCCGCATCCCACGGTGATCGAGGCTTATTACAAGGACTACGTTGGGAAACACCCCGGCATCCTGCGCGCCGCTTGGGGTTTTACGGTCGAGACCGCGACGCAGGGCATCCGCTTTGTGCTGTCGGGCGTGTTCGACGCCTATCCCAGCCTCAAGATCATCCTCGGCCATATGGGCGAGGGGCTGCCCTTCTATCTCTGGCGCATCAGCCACGGGCTGCGCGGCAGCATGAGCGAGAAGAGCTTCCGCGACATTTTCTGCGAGCATTTCTGGATCACGACGAGCGGCTTCTTTTCCGATCCGGCGCTGCTGTGCTGCCTGATGGAAATGGGCATCGACCGCATTCTGTTTTCCGTCGACTACCCGTTCGCGGAAAACCCGCCCGGCACCGAATGGACAAAGACGCTGCCGCTCTGTGCGGAAGACAAGGAAAAATTGCTGAGCGGCAACGCGACGCGGCTGCTCAAGCTATAGCACCCGCTCTTCCTCCCCGCGAGCGGTGCGAGCGGGGGAGGTTAGGGAGGGGACGCAAGAAAGCAGTGTGCAATCGAGACGTGCATCGCGATACCGGCCGCCATGCAGTCCTCGTTCAATATCATGCGGTTGGAGTGGCACGGAGCGATATGGTCGTGCCTCTCATGGCCGTCGGGCATCACCCCGAGGAACATCAGGCAGCCGGGGATGCGCTGCAGGACGTAGGAGAAATCCTCAGCGCCCATGATCGGTGCCGGCCGGTCGATGTAATTTTCGGGGCCGAGAAGCTCGGTCGCGACGGAGCGCGCAAAGTCGACGAACTCGGCGTGATTCACGGTAACCGGATAGCCGCGTTTCACGGTGACTTCCGCCTCGCAGTAATGGGCGGCCGCGATATTGGCCGCGACGCGTCGGAGGCCCTCTTGCGCCTTTTCGCGTGCCTTCTCCGAGGTCGCGCGCAGAGTGCCGACCATCTCCGCCGTCTCGGGAATGACGTTGTTGGTGGTGCCGGCCGTGACCTTCGCGCAAGTCAGTACGACCGGATCGAAGGCGTCGATCCGGCGGGTCACGAAGGTCTGAAGCGCCAGGCCGATCTCGAATGCAACCGGGATCGGATCGACCGCGTCGTGCGGCATCGAGGCATGACCGCCACGTCCCCTTACCGTGATCGTCCAGTAATCGGCCGAAGCCATCATCGGACCGGCCCGGCCGAGAATGGCGCCAGCCTTGATGCTCGGCCAGATGTGCAAGGCAAAGGCCGCATCGGGCTTGGGATCGGCGTCGAGGAGACCGTCCTCGATCATCAGCCGGGCACCGCCATATCCTTCCTCGCCCGGCTGGAACATGAATTTGACCGTGCCCGCCAGCTCGTCGCGGTGACGGTGCAACAGGTGGACCGCCTGCACCAGCATCGCTGTGTGTGCGTCGTGCCCGCAGGCATGCATGCGGCCGGGAAATTCGCTGGCAAAATCGAGCCCGGTCGCTTCCGGCATCGGCAGCGCGTCCATGTCGCCGCGCAGCAGGATCGTGCGCCCGGTTTGCGTGCCAGGCTTGGTGCCGCTCAGCGAAACGACGAGACCCGAGGTCGAGGGCCCGCGCGCAATTTCCACGTCGAGGCCGCACAGCTCCCCGAGCACCGCCTCGGTCGTCAGCGGCAGGTGAAGCCCCAGCTCGGGCTTGGCGTGAATCCGCCGGCGCAGTGCGACCGCAGCCGGGAGCAGCTCCCGCGCTTCCTCGAGGAAGCGATGCAATTCCGACATATTCTCTCTCTTCTCCGCATCGTTTCGCCGGTCAGCCGGCGCACTCTACAGCAGATGGCTCGGGAATGCGAAGCGCGGCCCGGGAGGCATGGTACGGAGCGGAAACAACCTCGGAAGAGGGACCGGTCGCGAGCTCACTTAAGGATTTGGAAAGATTGTCTCGCCACCAATCTCGATCGCTCAGTTTGAATGGCAGCGATCGCGTGAGCGACGCGCCGCCAATTAAATTCAGTTACACCACCGATGCGCGTCCTGATCTCTACGATCGGTCTGCTGATCGCCCTTCCGGCTTGCGGCGGGTCACCGGCACCGGCACCGCGAACCGGAATGCATGATGCGCCCGCCGCAATGCCCACTGACTTATCCCGTGCCGCGGTGCCGATCGATGTCGATGGCGAGGCGGTGCATCTCCGCTCCGCTCTGATGCGCGAGGTGCCGGAACTGATCGTCGACGATCCCGCAGGCGAGCGAGATTGGATCGCCGGGGCCAAGGCTGCGGTTGCGATGAGCACAGAGCCGATCGATTGGCCACAACTCCTCGTCGTCGTCGATCGCAATCCGGATATCCAGCAGATGCGTATTGTGTTGGCGCGCCCGGATGGGGAATGGCACAGTCTGGGCGGCACGAAAGTATCCACCGGTCAGACCGGTCGGCGCGACTACTACCTCACGCCCACCGGTGTGTTTTTGCACACCGATTTGATCCTCGACTGGCGTGCCCAGGGCACATTCAATGCTCAGCACATTCGCGGCCTGGGGCTCAAGGGAATGCGCGTGTGGGATTTCGGCTGGCAACGCACCGTCAAGGGCTGGGGTACAGAGGAAGAAGGGGATATCCGCTTGCTGCTGCATGCGACCGACCCGGATGCCCTCGAACGGCGGCTCGGCCGCCCTGCATCGAAAGGCTGTGTGCGCGTCCCCGCAGCAATGAACAGGTTTCTCGATCCGCATGGCATACTCGATGCAGATTACGAACGAGCCGCAAGATATGACGCGGCGTTCGAGGCGTTACTCCTCTCCGACCGAACGCCGACACCGCTCGCCGGCAATGCCCTCGTCGTCGTAGACTCCTCGGATTCGCCTGTCGGCGAACTTAATGCCCCCAAGGCTGTCTATGCAGTTAGCGCAGCAACCGGTGGCTCAAAATGAACGGGGCTGCAAAGGGTGCTGACAACCACCTCTGCCGCAGCGAACCCGTCTCCGTTCAAATTCCTGGGAAAATACAAGAAATTTCAGCAAATTCGGAGTTCGCGCATCGCATGGCTCCCAATTCAGATGGAATATCGAAGGCTTTACCGGTGGCAGGAACCCAACACTCGTGGATTTCGCAGCGTCGGTCTTCGGAGCGCTGCGCGGCGGGGTCGCCGTCCTCCTCCTCTCGCGCAGCCGCTCTGTTATTCTGAGCCGTCGCGACGCCACCAGGCTTTGCCGTCGCGCCCACTTCGCGCACAGGACAGTCCTCAGATCACTGGGCCAAATTCCACGTCTACTGGTGTTGGCGTATCGACCAGTGTGCTAAATTGGAGCTTGCCGTCGGCGAAGTCTATGTGGAAGACGGCAATATTGTCAGTGTTCTGATTGGCGACGTAAAGAAAGGTTCCCGACGGATCTATGTTCATCCCGCGGGGCCACTCCCCGCGCGTAGATTCCTAGTCGATCACTTCGAGTTGGCCGGTTTCCGGCTCGATTTCGAAAATCGTTACACTGTTGTGGCCGCGGTTCGTATTGTAGAGGTCGGGAGGCAATGTCGAGATCGTCTGCTTCCAGATGAACGCCGCGCGTACAGGATCATAGTCAAAGACCGCGACCGCTGACGCCAGCTCCGAGACGAGGTATGCGTGCCGTCGATCAGGATGAAAGGCCATGTGCCTCGGCCCTGAACCGGACGCGATCGGTACGAACGGCACCGTGTTCGGAATGAGCTTGCGGAAACCGGGATTGAGGTTCCAGACATTGACCTTGTCGGCGCCGAGATCGACGCCGAATACGTGATTGCCGTCGAGATCGGTGAGGATTTGATTCGCATGCGGTCCTTCCTGGCGGTCGGGATTGGGTCCGGTCCCGTTGCCGACGCTTTGGAAATTGTCGGTCATTTCCCCGATCAGGCCGTCGCCGTTAATCCGAGACGCCTGAAAGTTGCCGCTGGTGTAGCTGGCCGCAAACAGATACTGACCCGAAGGTTGGACACTGAGTGCGTGGTGTCTTGGCCGTTCGTTGGCGCGGAGTCGAGGAATGTGAGCGTTCCGTTCGCCTGGTTTATTACGTCGGCGCTGACACCCCCATCGGTCATCTCGTTGACAGAATAAAGGTGCCGCAGCCCCCTATCGAGAGCCAGACTAGGACGGGTTCGAAGCAATGATGAAAGGCTGGAGGTGCAGAGGGGTTAAGCCGCCATCGCTCGGGTTCATCCGGAACAGGTAAATGCCCGCGCCTGGCTTTGGTGAGTTCCGCCGCGCGCGGTGCCGGGAAACGTGTAGGTTCCGACATAGACGAAAAGAGCCTTCGCGGCGGACCTCCTGCCAATCACATCGGACTGCTCTGCCGCGAATGATCGCAATGAAACCGTAGCCAAAGCGGTCGCCCCAAATAACGGGAAAACCTGACGACGAGTTACTGAAGAATGGCGCCTTTCATTGCGAGCGGAATCGTTTGGCCCTGCCATTTTGTCCTCCCTTGTGACTGCTAACAGGATTGCAGCGAAACGTCCGATATCTGCCGAGGCCGAAAAAGGCGCCGCTGACGGACGACGATAGAGGCGCGGATTTGATATTGCGGCGCGGCGTCGGCGTGGCTGGCACTTCAGAACACGGGAGCGCCCCGATCGAAAACCTCTAGCCGCATCCTGCCCGCCCCCGGCAGGTTTATTCGCTTAACAAGCGATTATCGGCCATACACAAAGTATCGACGGGCGATTAGCCGGAGGAAGGCGGTAATACTTACGCTTCCCATGATAGGCTCCGCACTAATGCCGTGTCGGGATTCGATCATCGATATGCAGAGCCCACAAGTTGGTACTAGCCGACGAGTTCTCTATGTGCGCAGCGGGGCACCCGGCACAGTGTCACGCACGCCGATGGCGCTCATTCAAAAAATGGGGCATTCATCCCTATCTGCCGCGTTGCGAAAGACGGCGCCAGTAAAAGCGCCCAAGGAGATGCGCGTCGCTACTCGCTCGTCTGACCTCGGCGGACTGGCTCGCGCTACCGATCTGAGATCAGCTTCGGCTTTTCACCGAGCTTGATGATAGGGGCCGCTGTTCGTTCTCGGCCTGGCAAATGATCAGCTCGCGCGTGAAATCCTGCCGCCGGCCGGCAGCAGTCAGCCAAGGAAGGTGCCGGCCGGAGCCAATGAATTGGGGAAATCACTTTCGTTGTTCGGACTTCGTCGGCGCGCAGCAAGCGATAGTTCGTCGCGCCCAGCACGTGATCGATCACGATGCCGCGCTCAGAGAGCGGGAGCAGCACGCTCCGATACACGATGCCCATCCCGCGAAGCGTCACCCCGCCCTCTATCATCAGGCCGCGGCGTGCCGACACCACCTGCGGTAGACACGACAAGAGCACGCCGGCCAGCGTGTCGGTAGGGCAAAGCGCGATGGCCAGGTTCTCCCCAACCGAGACAAAATGCGAAAGCTCGATTGGTGATTCCACCGCGATCAGGAGGCAATTCTCCCCCTCTTTTCCTTGTATCCAGGATTCGATGTCGTCGCAGCGCGCAAAGCGTCCGCCAGGTGCTATCTCCCTCCAATGGCGCAACACCCGCCAGACCAGCCGCCGCTCTTCTTTCATCCTCCCACCCGATTCTGCTGTGCAATGGCACAGCGTGCCCGAGAAACGGTTGAACCTTTGTTAAGTTCAAAACGGCAGCCGCCCATACCAGCCGGCTGGATCAATGATTGTACGAAATTTGCTGTTCGAGAACACGCTCAAGCCTTGTTGGTCAATATTTGATACGAAGCGTCACGTTGGCCCCTTCGCCGCCGACAGCAAAGGCAGCGTCGATGAACCGAGGGCGGCTCATCACCGCGCGGATCCCGTTCGACAGCGCGTAGCCTTCCTTCGGATAGCCGATAAGACTGGTGTCGAGCCGGCCGTTGTTGTTTTCGTCGTGGTAAGCGCCAACAGCATACGTACCTGGTACCAAGTCGTCGAAAATCACGGTCAGCGTTTCGGTTGCCGCCTTCAATTTCGTGTGTTGAACGGAATAATTGCCGTCAGGAAACCCATCGGGCTTCGAGAAGAGCGCGACATATAGATAACCATCGGCATTGCGGGTGCCTTCAATTGTTGCGATCAGCCTGGCGGCTTGCGCCTGACCTGCGAGCAGAAACGAGAGTACGACGCCGACGGGGAGAATTCTTCTGGCCACCGGTTGATCTCTTTCGTGTTGGTTGGCAGTCACTGCGGATGCGCAGTTTATGGCCGAAGATAGTTGTGCAATCCTTTAGGGTCTGCCGATCAACCGCGCCGGCACAACGCAGCGTTCCGGATCGATAGCGAGGACACGTTCGTCGACTTCAGGTTAAAGGGCATCCCCGCTCGTGGCGGCCGGGCGGCGGAATTCCGAGCCTGGAACTCTGGGCTGCGCGGTGGATGCTGCCGATATCGCACTGGCGCCGCCGGCGCCATTACGCTGGGGGCTCCGCGAGAATTTGCAGCAATTCGCGCTGCTAGTGCTGATCAATGCATTTGTCGGAGGCATCGTCAGGGTTGAGCGGACTCTGGTACGACTAATCGGCAGCGAGACGTTTCAACTCGACTTAATGGGTTGCTGCTGTGCAGGGCTTGTTGCGACATCCGCGAGCATGTTGCGCCGCCGGTACCCCCGAATTCGCGGCATTTTAGTGATGTCTTCCCGGGAGCCTCATTGACCGACTGTAACCCGTTCGCGGCCTCGCAGGCTGGTCTGGTGAACAGCCTGAACGACGCCATAAGCGGGGATATTTCCGCTTTTTCTTCGCTGCTGCGGGCCTGAGCGTTGAACGCACCGGCATTCTCGATGTCGTCGATCCTGCCATCCCGTGCATTTTACAGGTCGCGACCGGACACGTGAACGACCGTAGGGGGCGCAACGGGGCTGATCGCCACGCAGACGTAGTGCAGACCGCCGGGCTGTTTACGATCTCCGCGCGTGACGTTTCAGCGGGTGGCTCCTTCGCAGCGCGTCGGGGACGGCAATGGTCTACCCCTGTCTCCTCGCGGCGGTCTCGGACGGGGCTGATCTCTCCTGGCGCGCCCGGGCGCTCAGCGGCGGCGGTGATCCTGTTCATCGGCTCCGGCCCCCGACGGCTACAAGCAGGAAGCCGTTGCGACTGCGGCGCTTTGCTGACCTACCTAAAGATCAGCGCCTATCGCTCAAACGCCGGCGCGGATGTGCGCGACACGGCCGCGCGAGCCCGCGCACAACACAGGGATACGATAAAACGAACGAGCGGCGCGTCCGGGATTGAGGCGGAGGATCAGGCTATGAGTGAGGCGATCAATCAATTTGAAGCTGGGTGCCCGCGGTGCGCAGTCCGCTTTGCGGCCGCTGGCTAACCGAAATGGGTATAGGGCTGATCAGCGGCCAGGCTACAACGCGCTGGCACCGACCACTAGGCCGCTCACGAGATTGCCGCCCTTCAGGATATCGTCGAGCAGTGCCGCCGCTGCCGCCGTCGCTTAGATCGTGCTCTCTCCTACATCGTCGCCGTTGGGTCGTGGCCGCGGTGGCACCGGAGCCGCGAATGGCGCGTTGCGCTCAACACTCCACCAATACAAGCCTCTTCTCACGATAACGATGCCGCGACCGGCCGTCGTTGCATGCCTGGCCCAGCTCGGCGATTTTGTCTCGCACCTCAGCCTGGCTTCGGCACAGGTGGCTCGCGATCTCATTTATCGGCAACTCGCGCGTGAGCGTGTGACCAAGGTCAACCAGATCCATCTCCGACCAGCGCGCCCCGGAATTCACATGTGCCTGATCAAAGCCGACATATTTGCGTGAGAACGCACTGCGCGGGTAATGCATCAGGGCTTTGCCCCGCAGCCATTCAACGCCCTCAACCAAGGTGTCCACCCTGGCTTCGGCCTGAAATCCGCTCAGGGTGTCACCGAGTTTCACGTCGATGCGGCCATCGCATAACCAGGAGAGCGACGCGCTGACTTTGCTCGCGGAGAGATCATTCAAGATTGCCTCGGTGTCGAGGCCGCTGCGGTGAGGTATGCTCATACTGCACCCACCGATCCGCCGGTCATCTAATTAGCACACAGCAATTCCTGGGCCAATGCTGGATAGCATGAGTAGCTGTCCTGTCCCGACCCGCACGCAGCGTTACGGCATTATTTGCCCCTGAGGCGCGGAACAGGATCGTCCCGCAAAGGTGAAAGGACTTCCCGTCCGCGTCAGGGTCCCCAACACGGCAACGCTGTCGCGGCTGCTCGGGACGGCATTGCAGTATGCTCGCGGCGAGATCGTCGCGATCACCGATACGAACTGCGAACTGGATGATAGCTGGGCGGCAACCCTCCTCCAGGTTCACAAGAGTGTATATCCAGTGATCGGCGGATCGGTCGAGCCCGGGCCGTTGCGGGGCCTCGTCAACTGGGCGGCTTACCTGACGGATTACAGCCCGTTCATGTTACCACTGACCGAGGGCATCACAGCCGAGTTGCCGGGAAACAACATCTCGATGAAGCGCTGGACCCTCGAGCACGGCCAAGAGTTCACGCATGGGGAGTTCTGGAAGACTTACGGGTGCGGACAGCTCCAGTCCGATGGGTTTCAGCTCCATATGTCGCCCCAGTTAACCGTTCGCTACCGTTGCGCTTACGATCTTTGGCCGTTCCTCGGCCGCCACCACGGGCGCTGTTTCGCCGGGATGCGGCTACGACAACTCGGCGGCATTAAGCTATCGCTTATCTCGCCGGAGTGCCGGCGCTTCCTGTCCTGCTTCTGGCCCGCGTCGTTCGAGCCGTCTTACCAAAGCGCCGATGTGTGGGCAAGCTTGTGCTGGCCATGCCTGTGATCTTTTTGGCTATTCTGAGCTGGGCGCTGGGCGCGCTCGTCGGCTATTCCTGCGGGTCCGGCGAGAGCTGCAAGCATGTCCGCTGAGCCGGGGCGCCATCCATGGCGTGCGGCCATCCTAACCTATCACGCGATTGACGAAGCCGACCCGGTGCTGTCGACCCCGCCGCGTCGCTTCGCTGAGCAAATGCGAATACTGGCCGAATCCGGAATCCGCGTCGTAGACCTCACCGAACTGCCGCGCGTCATATCGGCAAAATCGGCGGGCGCGCCCGTCGTAGCGCTGACGTTCGACGACGGGCTACTAAGCGTGTACGAGCACGCTTTCCCCGTTCTTGTACGCTACGGGTTTCCGGCTCCAGTCTTTATAGTGAGTGATTACTGCGGCAGAACAAATGCGTGACAGCGATCCGTTCGCGGTCGAGCGGCTTGACATGTACTATCTCCAACGGCCAACCTCCCTGGCGCGACTCTTCAGGCCGTCCGTTCGCGGCTACCTCCGGCTTCGGCACAGCCTCCGCGGCGTCAGATTACCGGGCAATGCGGGAACCGCTGGGTAATGAAGACCGCCAACAACACAAAACGGGACCCACTCGACTGCGAGTGATTAGCAGCGGTTGTGGTGGATCGGAACAACAGTCCACGCTGTAAGCCCCGCAGCCTAGGTGGCGATGCGGGAGATGCTGCTCAGCAGTATCGGCCCGTAACCGGCCTGAAAAGGTCCGCAAGTTCGTTTCCACTGCCGCGATCTCGCTTGCCGCTTACACTTGCGTATGCGACGGGCGCTGCAAAAACGATTCTGCCAAACCACCGGCATCTTGGCGCGCGAGGCGAGGCGCCAATCCGCCGCCCGGCCGCGACAGCAGCGGAATGCGATCGGACGACTTGGTATGGGCATATGGCTGGGCAGCTTTATCGTCTTTTCGTATGTATTTGTCGCAACGCGGTAATTTGGCCTATATTGGCGGAGAGGGAGGGATTCGAACCCTCGGTCCCCCGTAAGAGGGACAACGGTTTTCGAGACCGCCCCGTTCGACCGCTCCGGCACCTCTCCG